>WNGG01000603.1_pt1 | contig 50271 bp, 43 predicted proteins | sample 5400661 | NCBI WGS metagenome assembly WNGG01 (sample SAMN13153372, study PRJNA577476) | soil metagenome | isolation source: 100 cm soil or saprolite under Garry oak tree replicate 1 | place: USA:California | collected 2016-06-15 | reverse complement strand
CCTACTACTCGTACCGTCCGGCGCAACTGCGCCGCTGGCATCCCGGCGCCGGGGTGATCCTGGCCCGCGCCATGCCGGACGAGTTCGGCCCGGAGTACCGGGCCACGCCCGGGGGCGCGACGCTCGACACCGCCGCCGCGATCGAAAAAAGAGGCGACTCGATCAGCTGGATCCGCCGACTGCTCACGGCCACCGCCAGCCGACCGGCCAACCTCGGCTGCTTCGGCATGCACGAGTGGGCCATGGTGTACCGGCTCACGCCCGAGGAAGTGCGGCACGCCGGGTACCGGCTGCGGCTGGGTCCGGAACGGACGGCTCAGGTGGTCGAGCGCACCCGGGTGCGGTGCTCGCACTTCGACGCGTACCGCTTCTTCACCGCCCCGGCCCTTCCGCTCAACCTGGTGCGCCCGACCCGCGCCGACCAGCCGGACCTGGAGCAGCCCGGCTGCCTGCACGCGAACATGGACCTCTACAAGTGGGCGTACAAGCTCGTACCGCTCGTCAACGCCGAGCTGGTCGCCGACTGCTTCGCGCTGGCCCGGGAGATCCGCGCCCTGGACATGCGGGCCAGTCCGTACGACCTCGCCGACCTTGGCTATCCGCCGGTACCGGTGGAGACGCCCGACGGTCGGGCCGAGTATGCGGCGGCCCAGCGCGCCTTCGCCGACAGGGCGGCCCGGCTGCGATACAGTCTCATCGATGCGATCGACCGGGGAACTTTTCCGGCCGCCCGGGCGACTAACCCGGCGTGACGCTATCGAAGACCCGGTTGGTCCTGGTCGCGGCCGTGGTGGCCGCCGTCCTCCTGGGTACCGCCACGCCCGCCCTCGCCCATGTCCAGGTGTCGGCCGACAAGCCGCAGGCCGGCGCGACGGACGTGACCGTACAGTTCACCGCCGAGTCGGAGTCCGACGCGGCCGGAGCCAAGCTGGTGCAGGTGGTCCTCCCCGCCGGGATCGCGCCCGCCGACGTCAGCTACGTCTCCGGTCCGGCCGGCTGGACGATGACCCGGACGGCGGACGGGTACACCGTGGGCGGCACGACGCTCGCGATACACAAGGACGTCATCTACCGGGTGAAGATCGCCAAGCTGCCGGACACCGCGACCAGCCTCGCGTTCAAGACCGTCGTCACCTACGGCAACAACGAGGCCGACCGGTGGATCGAGATCCCGCAGCCCGGCCAGGCCGAGCCCCCGCACCCGGCGCCGGTACTGGCACTGCAGCCCGCTGCGGCGGTACCGAGCGCCAGCCCGTCGCCGAGCCCGACCGGAGCGGCCGCCACCACCGGCACCCCGACGCCGGCCGCGACCAAGGCCGCCACCAAGGCGTCGAGCGACTCGTCAACGGTGTGGTGGATCGTCGCCGCTGTCGTCCTGCTTCTCGTGCTCGCCGGCGGCGGGTTCTGGTTGCTCCGGCGAAGGCGCGTCACGTGAAGATGTTCACCGCCCGCGCCACCACCAGCGCGACCGTCACCAGCGAGATCGCCGACTGGAACATCATCGTCAGCTTCGCCCAGCGGCTCAGCGGCAGCGTGTCGGTCGGGCTGAACGCGGTCGCGTTGGTGAACGACAGGTACAGATAGTCGACAAACGACGGTTCCCAGTCGCGGGAGGCCAGCTCCGGCGACGACATCTGGGTGAACAGGAAGTCGGGCATCGGCATGCGGGCGCTGGCCCGCGCGGCCGGGCCGCCGCGGTCGAGATCCCAGTACCACAGCGCGAAGACGATGACGTTGGTCAGCCAGATGGCGCCGCCGTTGACCAGCAGCGGTACCGCGCTGTTGCCGCCATGGCCGGTCGCGAGCTGGTACACCAGGCGGCCGGCCGACCAGGCGGTGGCCAGGCTCGCGGCGGCGACCAGCAGCAGGCCGAGGGTGCGCAGGGCGGCGCTCTCCCGGGTGATCCGGGTCGGGTTGGCCAGCACCAGCACCGCGAACAGCAGGCCCTCCAGCGCCGGCAGCAGGTACCGGGGCTGGAACTGCAGATCCCGCCGCACCACCATCTGCAGGACCACGAGCACCAGAATGGCGATGCTCACTGCCAGGCGGTGCTCCCCCTTGGTCGGGCGCAGCCACGCGGGAAGGTGCAGGTGGGTCTGATCCGGGCGGTGGACCCCGAGCAGCGCCTCCAGCCGCGCCAGGCGCATCTTCATCAGTACCTGGTGCTCGACGTCCAGGTGCGCAGTCGCGCCGACCGGCTCGCTCCGCTCGGTGCCGACCGGCTCGCTCCGCTCGGTGCCGACCGGCTCGCTCCGCTCGGTGCCGACCGGCTCGCTCCGCTCGGTGCTCGGTGCCGACCGGCTCGCTCCGCTCGGTGCCGACCGGCTCGCTCCGCTCGGTGCCGACCGGCTCGCTCCGCTCGGTGCCGACCGGCTCGCTCCGCTCGGTGCCGACCGGCTCGCTCCGCTCGGCGTCGGGTTGATCGCTCACGCGACCATTGTGGCGCCGCCGGCCAACGCCCACCGGATACGGTGCAGCCGTGGTGGTCTGGATCGCGGCGGGGGTGTCGGCGGCCTGGGCCGCGATCCGGTTGCTCGGGCTGGAGCGCGGCTGGCTGTTCGCGTGCGCGCTCGCCTTCACCCCGTACGCCGCGGTCGCGGCCGTGCTGCCGCTCGGGTTCGCGCTCGCGACCCGGCGGTGGGCCGCCGCGGTGGTCGCCGGTGCCGCGCTGGCCGGGCTCGTCCGGGTGGTACTGCCGCGCGCGATCGGGCGCCCGGAGCGCGGGGACGGGCCGGCGCTGCGGGTACTGACAGCCAACCTGATGCTCGGCGGGTGCGACCCCGACGCGCTGCTCGACCTGGTGCGGGAGCGCGGCGTCGAGCTGCTCGCGATGCAGGAGTACACCCCCGAAGTGGACCGCAAGCTGCGCGCGGCCGGGCTCGGCGAGCTGCTGCCGCACGCGGTGACCGGTCCGGCGCCGGGTGGTCGGGGCTGCGCGCTCTTCAGCCGGTACCCGCTGCGCATGCCCGGGTACCGCACCTACCCGGGCGGGCACCAGGGCGTCCACGGCATGGTGGCGGTACCCGGTGGCGAGATCTACGTGGAGTGCGTCCACCCCGCATCGCTGTACAAGCCGGGAACGGTCAAAGCCTGGCGCGCCGGCCTGGCCGCCCTGCCGCCGGCGGACGGTCCGGTACACGTGCTGCTCGGCGACTTCAACGCGACCCTGGACCACGCGGCGCTGCGCGCTGTCCTCGGTACCGGCTATCGGGACGCCGCCGCGGTGACCGGCCGAGGCCTCGTGCCCACCTGGCCCTACGCCGGCTACGGCCCGATCCCCCGCATGACGCTGGACCGGGTCCTGGCCGACCGGCGGATCCGCGTCGGCGCGGTGGCCGTGCACCCGGTCCCGGGCAGCGACCACCGCGCCGTGTACGCGGAGTTGATCCTCCCTACCGCCGGGTCAGCCCGTACGTGAGCGCGTCGACCATCGCGTGCCAGCTCGCCTCGACCACGTTCTCGTGCACGCCGACGGTGGTCCAGTCGCGTCCGGCCTCCGCGGTCTCCAGCAGTACCCGGGTGATCGCGCCGGTGCCGTGCGACCCCTCCAGGATCCGGACCTTGTAGTCGGCCAGCTCGAACTCGCCCAGCGTCGGGTAGTACTGGATCAGCGCGCTGCGCAGCGCCTCGTCCAGCGCGTTGACCGGGCCGTTGCCTTCGGCGGTGGCGATCACCCGCTCCTCGCCGACCCAGAGCTTGACGGTCGCCTCGGACACGACCGCGCCGTCCTCCCGGTGCTCCACGGTCACCCGGTACGACTCCAGGGTGAACGGCTGCGTCACGGTACCCAGTTCCGCGCGTACCAGCAGCTCGAACGAGGCGTCGGCGGCCTCGAACGACCAGCCCTGTGCCTCCAGGTCCTTGACCTTCTCGGTGACCGTGGCGACCGCCTCCGGATGGCCGGCCAGGTCCAGACCGAGCTCGCGCGACTTGAGCTCGATGCTGGCCCGGCCGGCCATCTCGGTGACGAGGATCCGCATGTCGTTGCCGACCACCGAGGGCTCCACGTGGTTGTAGAGCAGCGGATCGACTTTGATCGCGCTCGCGTGCAGCCCGGCCTTGTGAGCGAAGGCGGCGGCCCCGACGTAGGCCTGGTGGGTGTCGGGGGCGATGTTGGCGATCTCCGCGATGGCGTGCGAGACGCGCACCATCTCCTCCAGGCAGCCCTCCGGTAGGACCGGCAGCCCGAGCTTGAGTTGCAGGTTGGCGACCGTGGCGAACAGGTCGGCGTTGCCGGGCCGCTCGCCGTACCCGTTCGCGGTGCACTGGAAGTGGGTGACCCCGGCCTCGACGGCGGCGACGGTGTTGGCCACCGCGCACGAGGTGTCGTTCTGGCAGTGGATGCCGAGCTCGTCGCCGGTCACCCCGAGCCGGCCCATCAGGTCGGTGATGGCCGCGGTGATCCGGGATGGCACCATCCCGCCGTTGGTGTCGCACATGACGACCCGCTCGGCGCCGGCCTCGAGGGCCGCGGCCACGACGCTCGCCGGGTACTCCGGCGCGAACCGGTACCCGTCGAAGAAGTGCTCGCAGTCCAGGAATACCCGGCGGCCCTCGGCCAGGAAGTGCGCCACGGTGTCCCGGACCATCTCCAGGTTCTCCGCGCCGGTGGTACGCAGGGCGCGCTCGACGTGCCGGATATCCGATTTGGCGACGAGGCACACGACCGGCGTCTCCGCGTCGAGCAGGCCGCGTACCTGCGGGTCGGCGGCCGCCCGTACCCCCGCCTTGCGGGTGGAGCCGAACGCGACCAGCAGCGCGTGCTTGAGGTTGAGCTCGTTTCGGGCGCGTTCGAAGAACTCGGTGTCCTTGGGCATGGCACCGGGCCAGCCGCCCTCGATGAAGCCCACCCCGAACTCGTCGAGCAGGCGCGCGATGGCCAGCTTGTCGACGACGGAGTATGTGATCCCCTCGCGCTGTGCCCCGTCGCGCAGCGTGGTGTCGAACACCTGGTAGCCCATCGGAGAATCCTTTCCTCGACCTCGGCAGAACGTGACCAACAAAAAGACCCCTCGCGGATGCGAGAGGTCGGCGCGCGCAGGAAGGCGGCTGCGCGCGCTAGGTGATAATGAGTACGGCGTACGTCAAGGTCACGTTCTGTACCTTGCCACTCACCGCACGGCCCTGGGAAGTCGCTCCCACATGTTGAGCAGGGTTTCCCTCGAATCCCCACCGGGTACCCGACGGGTAACCACGGCGAAACAAGCCCGAGGAGGGATAGCCATGGACAGGCCGGTCGCGCCGAATATGTACGGGTCGCCAAGTCCGGACCCGGAGCGGATCGACCCGCCGGGTGGGTTCGCCCACATGCCCCCGGCGGCGCCGGATCCGGTCGAGGGCAGCACCGCGCCGATGACCGGTGACGTGCCGCCGATGCGGAGCGAGGTACCGCAGGCCAAGCCGCCGCAGCCGGAGCAGTCGGCAGCGCCGTCGATGCGGACGCCGGACACGATCGCCCGGTTCGACCCGTGGAACTACCGCGAGAACGCCGGGCTGGGCGACGGCTCGGACATCATCGGGTACCGGGTCGAGACGACCGACGGGCACATCGGGAAGATCGACGAGGCCAGCACGATCGTCGGCGAGAGCTACCTCGTCGTCGACACCGGCCCGTGGATCTTCGGCAAGAAGGTGCTGCTCCCGGCCGGTACCGTGCACCACGTCGACCACGAGGAGAAGCGGGTCCACGTCGACCGCACCAAGGCGCAGGTCAAGGACTCGCCCGAGTTTGACCCGGACAACTTCCGCGGCGAGGCGTACCGCGAGAAGATCGGCGGGTACTACAGCGACACGTACTCGCTCGGTGAGGTTGCGCCACCCCCGCCGCCCGGCGGGATGGCCCCGCCGGCCGCCGCACCGCCGCGGGCTCCGGACACGGAGGGCAGCGGGCCCGAAGAGCCGCCGAACTACCCGCGGTAGCGACCCGACGAACCATCGACGGGAGTGGGTGGACCGGCCACTCCCGTCGATGTTGTGCGCTGCCGATCAGCCGGTCAGACGGTACTGTCATGCCGTGGACCTGCGGACGACGACCTTCTCGACGGTCGTCAACTTCCGGGACCTGGGCGGCCTGCCCGGGGCGGACGGCCGCATCGTGCACCACGGCCGGCTGTACCGGTCCGACTCGCTGCACCGGCTGACGGAAGCCGAAGGTGAGCACCTGGCTGCGCTGGGTATCCGTACCGTCCTCGACCTGCGCCGCCCGGCCGAGATCGAGCGCGACGGCCGCATCCCCGACCTTCCCGGCCTCGCCTACTTCAACCTGCACCCGGCGCACCGCGAGTGGCACTCGGGCGGGTACGACGAGTCAGCCGGCCCACACCGCTTCCTGGCCGACCGGTACCTGGACATGGCCGAGGAGGGCATCGAGGGCTTCGGCGCCGCCCTGCGCCTGATCTCCGACGCCGACCGCGCGCCGCTGGTCATGCACTGCTTCGCCGGTAAGGACCGCACCGGGGTGCTGGCCGCCCTCACGCTCGCCCTGCTCGGGGTACCCCAGGCGGACATCATGGCCGACTACGCCGCCAGCGAGGCCGCGCAGGCGCCGATCGCCGCGGTGATCCGCCGGGAAGCGACCGGCGAGCCGGTACCCGTGCCGCCCGACCACTTCCTGGCCTGCCCGCCCGAGGCGATGGGGCTGTTCCTGACCGAGCTTTCCGCCCGGTTCGGCTCGGTCCACGGGTACGCCCGTGCGGCCGGGGTCAGCGAACTGCACGTCGAGGCGCTCCGCGCCCACCTCTTGCGCTATTAATCCGTTATAGGACCTTGTGGACCCAGCCGTAGGGGTCCGCGGCGCGACCGCGCTGGATATCCACGAGCTGCTGGCGCAGGTCCATGGTCACCGGACCGGACCCGCCGTCGGCGACCGTGAACTCGCCGTCCGGCCAGCGCACGGTACCGATGGGGGTGATCACCGCCGCGGTGCCGCAGGCGAACGCCTCGCGCAGCTCCCCGCTCGCGGCGTCGGCCTGCCACTCGGCGAACGAGTACGGCCGCTCGACCACGGTCAGCCCGTTGTCCCGGGCCAGCGTGATGACCGAGTCGCGGGTGATGCCGGGCAGGATCGACCCGGTCAGCGGCGGGGTGACCAGGGTGCCGTCGTAGACGAAGAAGACGTTCATGCCGCTCAGCTCGTCGACGTAGCGCCGTTCGACGGCGTCGAGGAACAGCGCCTGGTCGCAGCCGTGCTCCACCGCCTGGGCCTGGGGCAGCAGGCTGGTGGCGTAGTTGCCGCCGCACTTGGCGGCGCCGGTGCCGCCCGGCGCGGCCCGGGTGTAGTCCTGCGACACCCAGATGCTGACCGGCTGCACGCCGCCCTTGAAGTACGAGCCGACCGGCGACGCGATCACCAGGTACAGGTACTCCGCGGAGGGCTTGACGCCGAGGAAGACCTCGGATGCGTATATGAACGGGCGCAGGTAGAGGCTGCCGTCGTCGGTCCTCGGGATCCAGTCCCGGTCCGCCTTGATCAGCTCGTGCAGGGAGGCGACGAACAGCTCCTCGGGCAGCGGGGCCATCGCCATCCGCTCCGCCGAGCTGCGGAACCGGGCGGCGTTCGCCTCCGGCCGGAACATCGTCACGCTGCCGTCGGCGCAGTGGTAAGCCTTGAGCCCCTCGAAGATCTCCTGCGCGTAGTGCAGGACGGCGGTGGCGGGGTCCATCGGGATCGGCGCGCGCGCCTCGACCCGGGCGTCGTACCAGCCCTTGCCGTCGGCGTACCGGATGGTGACCATGTGGTCGGTGAAGACCCGGCCGAAGCCGGGGTTGGCCAGCAGGGCGGCCCGTTCGGCGTCCGGGACCGGGGTCTGATTCGGGCGGATGTCGAAGTCGACGCTCATGCGTTTCTCCGTGAGGGGTTCGAGGCGGGCCTGGAAGAGAATCTACCCCGAACGGTCGTTCACGCGCGGGGGCTGCGCGCCCGCGTTCCCCCCGGGAAGGGCTTGGCGCCGGCGAAGCCGGCACTGATTTCGGGGTGCGCGGGGCAGAGCCCCGCGGTCAGCTGGCGTGTGCCGCGAGACGGTCGCCGACGTCGGCGGTACGCAGCGGCTGTCCGGGGTCTCGCCCGGCCAGTTCGGCCGCGACCGCCTCGGATACTCGCCGGGCCTCCTCGGGGTGGCCGAGGTGGTCCAGCATCAGGGAGACCGACAGGACGGCGGCGACCGGATCGGCGATGCCCCGGCCGGCGATGTCCGGCGCGGAGCCGTGCACCGGCTCGAACATCGACGGGTACCGCCGCTCCGGGTTGATGCAGCCGCTCGCGGCGAGACCGATGCCGCCGGTGACCGCGGCGGCGATGTCGGTGAGGATGTCGCCGAAGAGGTTGTCGGTGACCACGACGTCGTACCGGGACGGCTGGGTCACCAGGAACATCGCGGCCGCGTCGACGTGCTGGTACTCGGTGGCGATGTCCGGGAAGTCCGCGGCGACGTCGGCGAAGGTGCGTGCCCACAGGCCGCCCGCATGGGTGAGCACGTTGGTCTTGTGCACCAGCGTGACGCGCCGCCGCTCCCGTCGCGCCGCCCGGGTGAAGGCATCGCGGATGACCCGCTCGACGCCGTGGCGGGTGTTGAGGCTCTCCTCGGTCGCGATCTCGGCCGGGCTGCCCTGGTGCAGTACCCCGCCCGCACCGGCGTAGAGGCCCTCGGTGCCCTCGCGTACCACGACCAGGTCGATCTCGCCGGGCTTCACCGCGCCCAGCGGGCTCGCGGTACCCGGCCAGAGGCGCGACGGCCGCAGGTTGACGTACTGGTCGAAGGCGAACCGCAGCTTGAGCAGCAGGCCGCGCTCCAGCACCCCGGGCGGTACCGACGGATCGCCGACCGCGCCGAGCAGGATCGCGTCATGCCCGGCCAGTTCGGCGGCCACGGAGTCGGGCAGCACCTCGCCGGTGCGGTGGTACCGGGTGGCGCCCAGGTCGTACCCGGTCGTCTCGACCCCGGGCAGTACCGCGTCGAGGACCTTGAGGCCCTCGGCAACCACCTCGATGCCGATACCGTCGCCGGCGACCACCGCGATCCGAGTCACCCCGCCACGGTATGCGATCGTCCTACCACCCGGTACGGCGCTCCCAGCATTCGGGCCGCGAGCGTGTTCCCAGCCAACTGGCAGGAAACCGCAAGCCCCCGGTCATCTCCGGCTCCTAGCGTGAACCCAAGGACACCGCGAGGGGGACGAGATGAGCACCGTTTCGTGGCTGCGGCCGTTGACGTTCGAGGCCGAGCGGACCATCGCCCGGCACACCGTGCAGGTCGCCGGCAGCGAATACGCCTTCTGCCTGGCCGCTCCGGGTGACCTGTCCCGGCGCGCGATCGGTGAGGCGCTCGCCGGCGCGGTCGCCGAGCTGCGCGCGGTCGACGCCGCCTTGAGCCCGTACCGGCAGCGCTCCCTCGTCAGCCTCGTCCGCCGGGGCGAGCTGACCCCGGCCGGCTACCCGCCCCCGCTCGTCGAGGTGGTCCGGCGCTGCGCCGCGCTGCGGGCGGCCACGGACGGCTGGTTCGACGCTTGGGCGTGCCCCGGCGGCTTCGACCCGAGCGGCATGGTGAAGGGGTGGGCGATCGACCGGGCCGCGGTCCTGCTGCGCGCCGCCGGCATCGACGACTACGCGATCACGTCGGGTGGGGACTGGCTGGTCCGGGGCGCCGGCCCGCGGGGCGGCCCCTGGCGCGTGGGGGTCGCCGACCCGGACAACCCGTTGCGGGTACTGGCGACCGTCGAGCTCACCGACGGCGCGGTCGCCACGTCGGGTTACGGGTCGCCGATCGTCGATCCGCACACCGGCCGGCAGGTGCCGGGTACCGGGCCGGCGGCGGTCACCGGACCGGCCCTGGCGACGGCGGACGGGTATGCCACCGCCCTCCACGCCGCTGGCGAGGCCGGGCTGTCCTGGTTCCCGACCCCCGAGGGGTACCGGGCCCTCGTGGTCGCCGGACGGAAGGTGGGCGAAGCCCTCAGCCTTCGGTGAGGTCCACCGTCGAGGCGGCGGTGGCGCCGATCGCCGCAGCCGCCTGGGCGAGGAGTTCGGCGCCGACCGGGGAGTCCACGGTCAGCGTCATCAGCGCATCGCCGCCGGCCGCCTGCCGGGCGACCTGCATCGCCGCGATGTTCACGTTCAGCCTGCCGAGGATGGTACCGACGGTGCCGACGATCCCCGGCCGGTCGACGTAGCGGAAGAACAGCAGGACGCCGTCGGCGGTCAGCTCCAGCGGGTACCCCTCCAGCTCGGTCAGCCGCTCACCGGTCGGCGTGACGATCCCGGACACCCCGACCGAGCGCCCATCCGGCAGCGCGCCCCGGACCGAGACGACCGTCGGGTGCTCGATGCTGTCCGCGACGGCGGTCAGGCGCACGTCGACCCCGCGCGCCGAGGCGAGCAGTGGCGCGTTGACGTAGGTCACCTGCTCCTCGACGACCGCGGTGAAGATTCCCTTGGTGACCGCGAGCTTGAGTACCGACACGTCGTGCGCGACGACCTCGCCGCGTACCTCCACCTCCACCGCGGCCGCTATCCCACCCGCCACCGCCGTGAACACCTTGCCCAGCTTCTCGGCCAGCGGCAGCAGCGGGCGGACGTCCTCGTGCACCAGGCCGCCGGCCTGCACATTGGCCGCGTCCGGGACGAACTCCCCTTCCAGCGCGAGCTTCACGCTGCGCGCCACCGCCAGCCCGGCCTTGTCCTGAGCCTCCACGGTGGACGCGCCGAGGTGCGGTACCGCGACCACGTTGTCCAGGTCGAACAGCGGTGAGGAGGTGCACGGCTCCTTCGCGTACACGTCGAGTCCGGCGCCGGCGACCCGGCCCTCCGCGATCGCGTCCGCGAGCGCCTGCTCGTCGATCAGCCCGCCGCGCGCCGCGTTGACGATGCGCACGCTCGGCTTGACCAGCCGCAGCTCCTTCTCGCCGATGAGCCCGACCGTCTCCGCGGTCTTCGGCAGGTGGATGGAGATGAAGTCGCTGTCCCGCAGCAGCTCGTCCAGCCCCACCAGCCGGACGCCGAGCTGGGCCGCGCGGGCCGGCTGCACGTACGGGTCGTACGCGATGAGCCGGGTACCGAACGCCGCCATCCGCTGGGCGAACAGCACGCCGATGCGGCCCAGCCCGATGACGCCGACGGTCTTGCCCTGGATCTCCACGCCGGTGAACCGGGACCGCTGCCACTCCCCCCGCCGGAGCGTCGCGTGCGCGACCGAGGTGTGCCGGGCGACCGCGAGCAGCAGCGCGACGGCCTGCTCGGCGGCGGACACGATGTTCGACGTGGGCGCGTTGACCACCAGGACACCGCGCGCCGTCGCAGCCGGGATATCCACGTTGTCCAGCCCGACCCCGGCGCGGGCGACCACCTTGAGCCCCGGTGCCGCGGCGATCGCCTCGGCGTCGATCTGGGTGGCGCTACGGACGATCACCGCGTCCGCCTCGGCGAGCGCGCTCAGCAACGCCCGCCGGTCGGTCCCGTCGACATACCGCACCTCGAAGTCGGCGGCGAGGACGCCAATGGCGGCGGGCGCAAGCTCTTCGGCGATCAGTACCACGTTGGTCACGGTTGGCCACCCTACCTGCCCGGTCCATCCACACCGAGTCCGATATCGGCACGGCGGATCGGCGGGTCGGTCCGGAGCCCTTCGGGCAGGCAGCGCACGATCTGCCGGAACGTCCGGGCCTCACTGGCCAGAACGTCGAGCAGCTGGTCCAGCGCGAGCGCGCCGACCGGCGGGTACACCCGCTCGCGGGGCGGCTCGGCCGCCGGGGCCAGCGCATCCTGCGCGGTGAGGAACTCGCGGATCGCCTCGCGCACCGGGGGCAGGCACACCGAGGAGTGGTACAGGACGTTGAGGGCCTGTAGCCGCATGTCCTTGACGTGCCCCTCGCCCTTGTTGTCATGGAAGTGGGGGTTTCGGGTCTCGATCTGCCGTACCCCGACCGAGCTGGCCATGACGTCCGGATGCAAGCTGTCGCCCACGCCGCCGAACTGCTCGAACAGGTCGACGTACTGGTACGGCTCGACGGCGAACCCGCCGGCCATCCGCATCCGCCGGCCGAGGTCCAGGGTGAGCGCGTGCTCCCCCGCGTTGCCGGTCGCGATGACATCGGTACCGAAGCCGGAGTGCTCGGCGATCAACAGGTTGAGGAAGTGGTTGGTGACCTCCGAGGCCCGGCCCCGGCGGCTGAAGTACAGCCGGCCCTCCTGCAGCTTCGGCTTGGAGTGCCAGGAGATGCGCACCATCGCGTACGGGCTGTCGGCCAGGTGCAACCCCGCCGCGAACGCCTTGCAGTACTCGTTGATCGATCCGGGTACGTAGTTGTCCGCGTCGACGTACCCGACGTAGCGCCGGCCGGTCAGCGCGGCGAGCGCCATGCCGACGAGCATGCCTTCGCCCTTGCCGTTGCGGACCAGCCCGTCCTCGTCGATGATCTCCGGTGCCCCGGCCACCTTCAGCGCGGCGGCAAGCCCCGGATCGCGTTGATGGATGGTGAGCGCCGGCCGCTCCGCAAGGCGGCAGTACTCGGCGACGGTCTGCGCTTCTATCTCGTACCGGTCCACCGGGCCGCGCCCACTGTTCGACACCAGCACGATGAGGCAGTCATGCGGAATCCCCGAGAGCACGCCCTCAATCACTCTGCGTGCTTCGTTCTTACAGGGAATGACAATGACCAATTCCCGTTCGACCGCGCGGATGGCGTCAGCCGGGACGATCTCGCTGGTCCGCCCGTGTCCGGTCGGGTGGTACTCGCCGCTGCCGCCTGAATCCAGTTCGATGACACGTTGAAGTTCATGGATCCGAACGGCCCCGAAACGCTCGGTAAGGTGGGTATGCTCCAGGCGCATGCGACGACGGTACATGGCATTCGCCATGTACCGTCGACGACCGTCGGGATTCCCGGCAATTCTCAGGATCCACTCCGACGTCAATTCGCAATCTACCGGAAACGAAACCGAGCGGTTACTCCACGCAGAACTCGTTGCCCTCGGGGTCACGCATGACGGTCAGGTCCGGGGCCCCTACGGCAGCACCTGGATTTTGCGGCCGACGCCGGCGGCGAACTGCTCCAGCGCCTGGGGGTACTTGTCCAGCGGCAGCCGGTCGCTGATGAACACCTCCGGGTCGAGGACGCCGGTGGCGAACAGGTCCGCCGCGCGCTCGTAGCTGTTCAGGACGGCCATCGAGCCGGTGATGGTGACCTCCTGGTTGTAGATACGGTACGGGTCGATGGTGGCCCGGGCGGCGTAGTCGGCGACGCCGAACTGCAGGAAGGTACCGCCCTTGCCGACCCGGTTCAGGCCGTCCTGGATGGCGTGGGCATTGCCGGTGGCGTCGATGACCACCTCCCAGCCGCGCGGCCGGTCGATCTCGCCCGCGTTGGCGGCCGCGGTGGTACAGCCCAGCTCCACGGCCGTGGCCAGCCGCTCGGCGTTGATGTCGACGACGTCCACCGAGACCGCCCCGGTGCGCTTGGCCAGTTCCAGCATCATCAGGCCCATCGTCCCGGCGCCGTAGATGAGTACCGTGGCGGCCATCTCGGCGCGCAGGACGTCGTACCCGCGCACCGCGCAGGACAGCGGCTCGATCAGCGCGGCGTCCTCGACCCGGACGTGATCGGGCAGCGGTACGCAGTTGGCCACGGGCGCCTTGGCGTACTGGGCCGCCCCACCCGGTGCCGTGACGCCGATCGCCGCCCACCGCTCGCACAGGTTGTTGCGGCCGCGCCGGCAGTAGTAGCACTCGTTGCAGAACAGCGACGGGTCGACGGCGACCCGCTCGCCGACCCGGCGCTCGTTGACCGCGCCACCGACCGCCACGATGCGGCCGGCGAACTCATGCCCGGGCACGATCGGCAGCGTCGGGGCGAACTCGCCGTGCAGGATGTGCAGATCGGTACCGCACAATCCGCACGCGGCGACCTCGACGACCACCTCCCGGGGCCCGGGCACGGGGTCTTCGACCTCGGTGACCTCGACCTTGCCGGGGGAACTGATCAGAGCTGCTTTCACTTGACGGCTCCTAGCGACAGGCCCTGGACCAGCTTGTCCTGGGCAGCGAACCCGGCGGCGAGCACCGGCAGGGAGATCGCGGTGGCGGCGGCGCAGACCTTGGCGAGGAACAGGCCCTGGCTGGTGATGAAGCTGGTCAGGAACACGGGTGAGGTGGCGGCGACGACCCCGGTCAGGACCCGCGCGAAGAGCATCTCGTTCCAGCTGAAGATGAAGCAGATCAACGCGGTGGCCGCGATCCCGGGTGCCGCGATCGGCACGATCACCCGCCGGAGGATGGTCGGCAGCCGGGCGCCGTCGATGGCGGCGGCCTCCAGGATGGCCACCGGTACCTCGGCCAGGAAGGAGTGCATCATCCAGACCGCGATCGGCAGGTTCATCGACGTGTACAGGATCACCAGCAGCCAGATGTTGTCCAGCAGCCCGAGCTTCTGCGCGATCAGGTAGAGGGGCAGCAGCGCGGCGACCGCCGGGAGCATCTTGGTGGACAGGAAGAAGAACAGCACGTCGGTCCATTTGCGGACCGGCTTGATGGCCAGCGCGTACGCCGCGGGGATGGCCAGCAGCAGGACGACGATCGTCGCGCCGATGCTCGCGGTCGCCGAGTTGATCAGCGCCGGCCACGGGCTGGCGCCGGTCGAGGCGCCGAAGAACTCCTTGTACCCGGCGAGGGTCAGCGCCGCGGTGAACTTCGGCGGGTTGGTACCCGCATCCGCCTCGCTGTGGAACGAGGTGAGCACCATCCACGCGACGGGCACGAAGAACACGATGCCGACCAGCCACGCCACCAGTCCCCAGAAGATTCTCGCCCGTCGGGCACCCGGCCTGGTCATCGCTTGGCCTCCTCACGGAACAGGGACGAGACGACACGCAGCGCGAAGGTCGCGATGATGATCGTGGCGATCACGACGACCACTCCGGCCGCGGACGCGCGTCCGTAATCATGGGCCTGGTAGAAGGTCTGGTAGATGGTGTACGGCAGGTTGGCCGTGCCGAGCCCGCCGGACGTGATGGTGAAGACCGAGTCGAAGTTCTGGACCACGTAGATCGAACCGAGCAGCGCGCCCAGTTCGAGGTACCGGCGCAGGTGCGGAAGGGTGATGTAGCGGAACGTCTGCCAGGCACTGGCCCCGTCCACTGTGGCCGCCTCGAACGCTTCGAGCGGGCGGCTCTGCAGGCCGGCCAGCAGGATCAGCATCATGAACGGCGTCCACTGCCAGACCAGCTCGGCGACGATCGCGCCCTTGGGCATCTGGGTGATCCAGTCCGGCTGCGGCGCGGAACCCCCGAAGATCCGCCACACGTCGGTGAGCAGGCCGTTGAACAGCCCGTACACCGGGTTGTAGAGCGCGTGCTTCCACAGCAGCGCGGCCGCGACCGGTACCACCAGGAACGGCGCGATCAGCATGGTGCGCACGACGCCCCGGCCGAAGAAGGTGCGGTCCAGCAGGAGCGCGATCAGCAGGCCGAGCACGAGGCTGATCAGGACCACGGAGACGGTCAGCACGACGGTGGTGACGATCGAGGACCGCAGGATCGCGTCGGTCAGCACCGTGTGGTAGTTGTCCACGCCGGTGAAGTGGATCTGGTCCGGGTACAGCGCGTTCCAGTTCATGAACGAGATGACCAGGGTGGCCACGAACGGAAGCTGGGTGATCACGATCATGAACACCAGTGCGGGCAGCAGCGGCGCCCGCCGCGCCCACGCGGCCCGGCGCGGGCGGGCTGCGGAGCGGCGGGCCCCGACCGGTCCGGCCACCCGGGTGGTGGCCGTGTCTAAAGCACTCATCGGTTCTCTCCTGGGTACGGCGGGTGCCCCCACCCCGTGGTGGGGGCACCCGTGCCCTACTTGCCCTGGTACTTGGTCGCGACCTTCGCGGCCAGTTGCTGGCCCTGCGCGAGGGCCTGCTCGACGCTCGTCTGTCCGGCTATCGCCGAACTGATCGCCTGCGACACCTGGGTACCGAGATCGGTGAACTCAGGGATGTCGACGAACTGGATCCCGATCGTCGGGCGGGGTTGGACGCCCGGGTTCTTCGGGTCGGCGGAGCTGATCGCGGTCTGCGTCTGCTTGTAGAAGGCGGCGGCCGCCTTCTGGTAGTCCGCGTTCTCGTACAGCGAGTTGCGGGTGCCCGCCGGTACGCTCGCCCAGCCGACCTTGCCGCCGGCCAGCTTGGCGTAGTCCTTACCCGAGGCCCAGGAGATGAACTTCCACGCGTCGTCGGCGTGCTTGCTCGCCTTCTGCATGCCCCACGCCCAGGTGTACAGCCAGCCGGAGCTCTTGGTCTTGACCACCGGCGCCTGCGCGTACCCGATCTTGCCGGCCACCGGCGAGCCGGAGCCCTCCAGTGCGCCTGCGGCCGACGTCGCGTCGTACCACATGGCCACCTTGCCCTGCTCCAGGTTGTTCAGGCACTCGGTGAACCCGGCCTGCGGCGCACCGGCCTCCCCGTGCGCCCGGACGAGGCTGACGTAGAAGTTCGTCGCCTGCGCCCACTCCGGGCTGTTGAGCTGCGCCTGCCAGTCCTTGGTGAACCAGGTACCGCCGAAGGTGTTCACCGTGGTGGTCAGCGGCGCCATCACCTCACCCCAGCCGGGCTGCCCGCGCAGGCAGATGCCCTTCATGCCGGGCTGCGCCCCGTCGGCCTTCGCCGCCAGGTCGGCGACCTGCTGCCAGGTCGGGTTCTCCGGCACGGTCAGGCCCTTGGCCGTCATCACGTCCTTGCGGTACATCAGGAACGACGACTCGCCGTAGAACGGCTCCGCGTAGAGCTTGCCGTCCTCCGCGGTCAGCGACTCGGTCATCGGCTTGAGGATGTCCGACTGGTCGAAGCCGCTGTCCGACTTGGTGTAGTCGTCGAGCGAGTGCAGCCAGCCGTTCTTGGCGTAGAACGGCACCTCGAAGTTGCTGATCGTGGCGACGTCGTACTGGCCGGCCTGGCTGGAGAACTCCTGACTGATCTTGTCCCGGACGTCGTTCTCGGGCAGCACGGTGTAGTTGACCGTGATGCCGGTCTGCTTGGTGAAGTTGTCCGCGGTCAGCTTCTGCAGATCGACCATCTGCGGGTTGTTGACCATCAACACGTTGATGGTGTGGCCGCCGCCGCCGGTGGCGCCGCCACCCGCGCCGCTGCAGGCGGTCAGCACCAGGCCGGCCGCCGACATAATGGCAAGAAGTGGTACTAATCTTCCGAATTTTTGCACAGTGCACCTCCGAGGTGGCAGGGGGAACCGGGTTCAGACCCGGATGACCTGCGGGCCGAGCAATGAGTATCGATGGGCTTCGGTAGCCGGTAGCGAGACGTCGGTGACGATCGTTTCGAAGTCGCCGACGTCGGCGAAGCGACAGAAGGTACTGACGCCGAACTTCGTGTGCACGCCGCAGAACACCCGCCGACGGGCGATGCGGACAACTTGCGCCTTCACCTCGGCGACCGCCGGATCCGGGGTGGTCAGACCCCGCTCGCGGGAGATCCCGTTGGCGCCGATGAAGGCGAGATCGAGTACGAACCCGGCCAGCATCCGGGTCGCCCAGTGGTCGACGGTCGCCAGGGTCCGGCCCCGGACCCGGCCGCCGAGCAACAGTACCGTAGCCGAGCCCGACGCCGCGAGTACCGCGGCCGTCGGCAGCGAGGCAGTAACCACGGTCAGCGGCCGGTTCGTCGGCAGCACCTCCGCGATCAGTTGCGGGGTGAACCCCTCGTCGATGAAGATCGCCTCGGCGTCCCCGAGCAGCTCGACCGCCGCCTCCGCGATCCGCCGCTTCTCCGGTACCCGCCGGGTGGTCCGCATGGCCAGCGAGGTTTCGAACTGCGATGTCTCCACCGGGTACGCGCCACCGTGTGTCCGGTGGATCAGCCCGTGCCGCTCCAGTACCCGGAGGTCCCGGCGAACCGTCTCCGGCGCGACACCCATCTCCGCAGCGACCTTCCCGACATCGACCGAACCCTGTGCACGCGCCGCCACCAGGATCTGGTGCTGACGCTCATCCGCCTGCACGCCGCTCACCTCTGCCAGACCCCGCATGATTTGCTTGTGACGAATTTCTAACACCGTCGTAACCGGGTGGCCAGGCTCAAGAAAGCGCCATCTGCGCCCACTCGGTGCCCGTTTGGTACGCTCGATCCAACGGCAAATACAGATATAGCACTGATATCGTTCGCCCGATGCTGCCCGTACGGACAGCGAGGATGCCCGGATGCTGCCCGTTCCACGCCATCCGGAGGATGGAAACACACCGGCGCCGCCACCTCGTGAGTGACGGCGCCGGAACCTGTGGAAGTGTCAGGCGGTTTCGGTGATCGGGCGGTCGACCCAGCTCATCATCCCGCGCAGTTTCCGGCCGGTCTCCTCGATCGGGTGCGCGGCGCCCTGTTCGCGCCACTTGGTGAAGTTGGGGCGGCCGGCGTCGTCCTCGGCGATCCACTCGCGGGCGAACTCGCCGCTTCGGATCTCCCCGAGGATCCGCCGCATCTCCTCCTTGACCCGCTCGTCGATGACCCGTGGGCCGCGGGAGTAGTCGCCGTACTCGGCGGTGTCCGAGACGCTGTACCGCATCCGCGCGATCCCGCCCTCGTACATGAGGTCGACGATGAGCTTCAGCTCGTGCAGGCACTCGAAGTAGGCGATCTCCGGGGCGTACCCGGCCTCGGTCAGCACCTCGAAACCGGTCTGTACCAACGCCGACACGCCGCCGCACAGTACCGTCTGCTCGCCGAACAGGTCGGTCTCCGTCTCCTCGGTGAACGTGGTGCGGATCGCGCCGGCCCGGGTACCCCCGATGCCCTTGGCGTAGGACAGCGCGAGGGCGAGCGCGCCACCGGTCGCGTCCTGCTCGACGGCGACCAGGACCGGTACCCCCTTGCCGTCGACGAACTGGCGGCGCACCAGGTGCCCCGGTCCCTTCGGGGCGACCATGGCAACGTCCACATCGGACGGTGGCGTGATCAGCCCGTACCGGATGTTGAGCCCGTGCCCGAAGAACAGCGCCTTTCCGGCGGTGAGGTTCGGCGCGATGTCGGCGGCGTAGATCTTGCGCTGCGCGGTGTCCGGCGCCAGCAGCATGATGACGTCGGCCCACGCGCTCACCTCGGCCGGGGTACCCACCGTCAGGCCCTGCTCCTGCGCCTTGACCCGGCTCCTGGAGCCCTCCGGCAGGCCGACCCGCACCTCGACGCCGGAGTCCCGCAACGACAGCGCATGCGCATGGCCCTGGCTGCCGTACCCGATGACGGCGACGTTCTTACCGGCGACGATCGAGAGATCGGCATCGTCGTCGTAGTAGACCTCAGCGGCCAATGTTCTTCTCCTTCTAAGCTGCAGCTGTAAACCTCTGACTGGCGCCGCTCCGACAAGCTACGCGGCGGCGGTGCGGAGGACCGGGCCGGTGATGGAGCGCGAGCCGCGGCCGATGGCGACCAGGCCGGACTGCACCATTTCCTTGATTCCGTACGGTTCCAGGTCGCGCAGCAGCGCGTCCAGCTTGTCAGCGGTACCGGTGGCCTCGATCGTGAGCGTGTCCGGTGCGACGTCGACCACCCGGGCGCGGAAGAGGTTCACCGTCTCGAGCACCTGCGACCGGACCGGCCGGTCCGCCCGTACCTTCACCAGTAACAGCTCGCGCTGCACGCTGGTACTCGCCTCCAGCTCGACGATCTTCAATACGTTGACCAGCTTGTTGAGCTGCTTGGTGACCTGCTCCAGCGGGGACTGGTCGGCATTGACGACGATCGTGATGCGGGAGACTTCCGGGTGCTCGGTCTCCCCCACCGCCAGCGCGTCGATGTTGAACCCGCGCCGGGAGAACAGCTGCGCCACCCGGGCCAGTACCCCCGGCTTGTTCTCGACGAGAACCGACAGCGTGTGCCTACTCATCAGAGTTCGTCCTCCTCGAAGGCGGGGCGCATGCCCCGGGCGAACATGATCTCGTCGTTGCTGGTGCCGGCGGCGACCATCGGCCAGACCATGGCGTCCTTGGCGACCACGAAGTCCACCACCACCGGGGCGTCGTCGATGGCCATCGCCGCCTCGATGGTCTTGTCGACGTCGGCGGCGTTCTCGCAGCGCAGCCCGATACAGCCCAGCGCCTCGGCGAGCTTGACGAAGTCCGGGACCCGGTGCTTGTGGGTACCCAGGTCGGTGTTGGAGTACCGCTCGTTGTAGAACAGCGTCTGCCACTGCCGCACCATGCCGAGGTTGCCGTTGTTGATGACCGCCACCTTGATCGGGATGTTCTCCAGCGCGCAGGTGGCCAGCTCCTGGTTGGTCATCTGGAAGCAGCCGTCGCCGTCGATGGCCCACACCGTCGCGTCCGGCTGGCCGACCTTGGCGCCCATCGCCGCCGGTACCGCGTAGCCCATCGTGCCCAGGCCGCCGGAGTTGAGCCAGGTACCCGGCTTCTCGTAGGAGATGAACTGCGAGGCCCACATCTGGTGCTGCCCCACCCCGGCCACATAGAGGGCGGACGGGCCGGCGATCTGACCGATGCGCTTGATCACGTACTGCGGGGCCAGCGTGCCGTCCGGCGGCTCCTCCCAGCCCAGCGGATACCGGTCGAGCAGCTCGTTCAGCGTGCGCCACCACTCGGCGATGTCCGCCTTGTGGCCGGCCGCGTGCTCGCCGGCGACCGCGGTGACCAGCTCCTCGATGACGAACCGGGCATCGCCCACGATCGGCACGTCCGCCGCCCGGTTCTTGCCGATCTCGGCCGGGTCGATGTCGGCGTGGATGATCGCCGCGTTGGGGGCGAACGAGTCCAGCTTGCCGGTCACCCGGTCGTCGAAGCGGGCGCCGAGCGTGATGATGAGGTCGGACTTCTGGAGCGCGTACACAGCGGCGACCGTGCCGTGCATCCCGGGCATCCCGAGGTGCTGCCGGTGCGAGTCGGGGAACGCACCGCGCCCCATCAGCGTGGTGAGCACCGGGATCCCGGTCAGCTCGGCGAGCTGGCGCAGCGCCGCCGAGGCGCCGGCCTTGAGCACCCCGCCGCCGACGTACAGCACCGGCCGGCGCGCGGTGACCATCAGCCGGGCCGCCTCCCGGATCTGCTTACCGTGCGGGTGCAGGGTCGGCCGGTACCCGGGCAGGTCGAGCGTCGGCGGCCAGGAGAACCGCGTCGCGCCCTGGAGCACGTCCTTGGGGATGTCCACGAGGACCGGACCGGGCCGACCGGTACCGGCGAGGTGGAACGCCTCGGCCAGGATCCGGGGCAGGTCGTCGCCGGACTGGACCAGGTAGTTGTGCTTGGTGATCGGCACCGTGATGCCGGCGATGTCGGCCTCCTGGAACGCATCGGTACCGATCGCGCCGCGCGGCACCTGACCGGTGATCGCCACAATGCCCACCGAGTCCATGTACGCGTCGGCGATCGGGGTCACCAGGTTCGTCGCGCCCGGCCCCGACGTCGCCATACACACCCCGACCCGGCCGGTCGCCTGCGCATACCCCGTCGCCGCATGCCCGGCGCCCTGCTCGTGGCGGACCAGGATATGCCGGACCGAGGAGTCGAACAGCGGGTCGTATGCGGGCAGGATGGCCCCGCCCGGGATGCCGAACACCACGTCCACCCCGAGCGCCTCCAGCGAACGGACGAGGGACGCGGCGCCGGTCATCGGCTCGTCCACGACCGCCCGGCCCTTGCCGGCGGAGGTGTCTACCCGGGCGCCGCCCGGATTCGCGGCGGCCGCCCGATGGGCAATGGTCTCGGGTGTCGGTCTGCTCATCTGGTCCTCACAGGAAGCGTGCGGTCGTCCGGGCATTAAAAAACCCCGCGTGCAAAACGCACGGGGGTCAGCGCACTCTCTGAGCGAGAGTGCGCTCAGGTAAGTACTCGGCCGTACCGGGTCGACATGCGCCTAACTCTGACGCATCTCATGGCCTGAGTCAAACTGTCCCATATCGTGGGCGAGTCGGGGTTCCGGGACGGCCGGCGGCGCGGCCAGCAGGAGTTCGGCGTGCTCGGCCGGCATCGCCCGCCCGAACAGCTCGCCCTGGACGAGCCGGCAGCCCGCCGACAGGACGATCTCCTGCTGGGAGCGCTCCGTCACGCCCTCGGCGATCACCTCCAGGCCGAGCTGGCGGCCGAGCCCAACGACGACCCCGACCAGCGGAGCCGCCGGGCTGGTCGGCTCCCGGGCCGGCTCCACGACCAGCGTCTTGTCGATCTTGAGAATGTCGACCGGGAGGCGGCGCAGCTGACCGAGCGAGGAGTACCCGGCCCCGAAGTCGTCCAGCGCGATCCGTACCCCTACCGCCCGCAGCTCCGCGAGCCGGTCGACCACCTCGTCGAGGTCGAGGGCGACGGCGTGCTCGGTCACCTCCAGGACCAGCCGGTCCGGCGGTACCCGGTGCGCCCGCAGTACCTCGACCACCTGCCCGACGTACTCGGGCAGGTGCAGCTCGCGGATCGAGATGTTGACCGATACCCAGGGGTCGTGCCCTTCGGCGATCCACCGGGACAGCTGGTGGCACGCCTGGTGCAGTACCCAGCGGTCGACCCGGGTGACCAGGCCGGACTCCTCGGCGATCGGGATGAACTCGGCCGGCGAGATCTGGCCCAGCTTCGGGTGGTGCCAGCGCACGAGCGCCTCGACACCGACCGCCCGGCCCTCCGGCAGGGCGACCACCGGCTGGTAGACCAGGGACAGCTCCTCGCGCTCGATCGCTCCCCGCAGTTCCTGCTCGACCGTCGTGCGGCGGCGCATCCACCGGTCGTATGCGGCGTCGTAGTGCTCGACCCGGCTCTTGCCGCGCTGCTTGGCGAAGCGCAGCGACAGGTCGGCGTTGTGCAGCAGGGACGGTACGTTGTCGGCGGTCGCGCAGCCGGCCAGCCCGATGCTCGCGGACAGGAACACCGCCGACCCCTCGGTGTCGTAGGCCGTGCCGAGCACCGTCAGGAGCCGTTCGGCGACCCGCATCGCCTCCTCCGCCCGGCCCCACATCAGCACCGCGAACTCGTCGCCACCGAGCCGGGCGGCGACATCGCCGGGGCGCAGGTTCGCGCGTAATCGCCGGCCCACCTCGACCAGTACCGCGTCGCCCACGTCGTGACCGCGCATGTCGTTGACGCTCTTGAAGCCGTCCAGGTCGATCGCCATGAGCACGCAGGCCGGGCCACCGACCGCCTGGTCGTAGAGCACCCGCATGAGCTGGCGCCGGTTGCCCAGGCCGGTCAGGGCATCGGTGAACGCCATGTCCTTGAAGACCGCCTCGCGCTCGGCCAGCCGGTGCGCGTACCGGCGGGCGGCGCGGTTGGCGAGCGTCTGACGTACCGCGATCAGGCTGCCGATCACCGTGGCGATCAGGATGCTGACGTTGTCGGTACTGCCGTAGATCGCCATCCGGATGATCGCGGCGAGGATCGCCGCGGCAACCGGTACGAGTGCCACCAGGATCCCCGCGCCCGGCAGCCCTGCCTCGAACTCGGCGACCGGCGCCACCTGGCGGGCCGCCGTCGCGGTCAGCCACAGGCACAGCGCGTACCCCACGCCGATCACGGCGACCACGCCGCCGCCGGCGTACCGGATCGACACCAGCAGCGACAGGCTGGTCAGCGCGGTGGCCGCGACCGCCGCGGCGGCCCGTACCAGCCTCGCCCGCGGCCGCCGGGCCCGGCCGGCCGTCACCCCGGCGATCCCGATCGCGGCCAGCGTGACCAGCAGCGCGACGCCGAGCAGGAAGGTCCTCGGGTCGCTCAGCGACGGGGTCGCGCGGCCGGCATGCCGGACCAGCGCCTGCTCGACGAAGAGCGTCCAGGTGATGTGCAGCGTGCAGGCGGCGAGCAGCGCACCGTCGAGCGCGTGCCGCAGGCCCGCGCCGCGCTGGTCGGCGGCGCCCGGCAGCCGCAGCAACCCGCGCAGCAGCAGGATAACGCCGGCCGCCTGGCCCACCGCGAACACACCGAGGCGTGCCGCCGTGCCCGGCCAGGCCACGAGAAGCGCGCTGCCGGCCAGGCCGAGCGCACCGGCGACGACACCGGCGGTGATCAGCCGGTAACCGGCGCCGATCCGCCCGCGGGCACGCCGCAGCGGCACCACGCCGGCGACGGCGAGGGCGACGGCGGTCAGCGCGGCGAGCGGCAGCCCGACGGTGAGGGGCACGGGTCCACTCTGCCGGATGGGTGCGACAGTTGCTGGACGGACTTTCCGCAATTTGTTCGATCGGCCGGAACCATCCGACCGGTGTCGTGCCCGCGCCGCCGAAGTGCCAGACTCGGACCCATGCCCGAACTGCGGTCGAAGACCTCCACGCATGGCCGTACCATGGCGGGCGCCCGCGCGCTCTGGCGCGCGACCGGCATGACCGACGACGACTTCGGCAAGCCGATCGTCGCGATCGCCAACAGCTTCACCCAGTTCGTACCGGGACACGTCCACCTCAAGGACCTCGGCCAGCTCGTCGCGGGGGCGATCGCCGGGGCCGGCGGGGTCGGCCGCGAGTTCAACACGATCGCCGTCGACGATGGCATCGCGATGGGCCACGGCGGCATGCTCTACTCCCTGCCCAGCCGCGAGCTGATCGCCGACGCGGTGGAGTACATGGTCAACGCGCACTGCGCCGACGCCCTGGTCTGCATCTCCAACTGCGACAAGATCACGCCGGGGATGCTGATCGCCGCGCTGCGGCTGAACATCCCCGCCGTGTTCGTCTCCGGCGGCCCGATGGAGGCCGGCAAGACCGTCGCGATCGAGGGCGTCGTGCACTCCCGGATCGACCTGATCGACGCGATGATCGCCTCGTCCAACGAGTCGGTGACCGACGCGCAGCTCGGCGAGATCGAGCGCTCCGCGTGCCCGACCTGCGGCTCCTGCTCGGGGATGTTCACGGCCAACTCGATGAACTGCCTGACCGAGGCGATCGGGCTGGCCCTGCCGGGCAACGGCTCGACGCTGGCCACCCATGCTTTCCGCAAGGCCCTGTTCGAGAAGGCCGGGCGGATCGTGGTCGACCTGGCTCGCCGGTACTACGACGGGGACGACGAGTCGGTCCTGCCGAGGTCGGTCGCGTCGCGGCACGCCTTCGAGAACGCGATGGCGCTCGACGTGGCCATGGGCGGCTCCACGAACACCGTGCTGCACCTGCTGGCCGCCGCCCGCGAGGCCGGCCTGGACTTCGGGGTCACCGACATCGACGCGGTCTCCCGGCGGGTACCGTGCGTGTCCAAGGTCGCGCCGTCGTCGACGTACCACATGGAGGACGTGCACCGGGCCGGCGGCATCCCGGCCATCCTCGGCGAGCTGGACCGCGCCGGCCTGCTGCACCGCGACGTGGTGACGGTGCACTCGCCGTCGCTGGATCAGTGGCTGCGGGAGTGGGACGTCCGGGGCGCTTCGCCGTCGCCGGAAGCGGTGGAGTTGTTCCACGCCGCGCCGGGCGGGGTACGCACGACCCAGCCGTTCTCCACCACGAACCGGTGGGACCGGCTGGACACCGACGCCGCCGGCGGCTGCATCCGCTCGGCGCAACACGCATATTCGAAAGACGGCGGGTTGGCCATCCTGTTCGGCAACCTCGCGCCGGAGGGCGCGGTCGTGAAGACCGCCGGGGTACCCGAAGAGGTGTGGACGTTCCGCGGGCCGGCCCGGGTGTTCGAGTCCCAGGAGGACGCGGTCACCGGGATCCTCGCCGGCACCGTGCAGCCCGGCGACGTCGTGGTGATCCGGTACGAGGGGCCCCGGGGCGGGCCGGGGATGCAGGAGATGCTGTACCCGACCTCGTTCCTCAAGGGCCGCGGCCTGGGCAAGGTGTGCGCGCTGGTCACCGACGGGCGGTTCTCCGGGGGTACCAGCGGCCTGTCCATCGGGCACGTCTCCCCCGAGGCGGCCAGCGGCGGCCTGATCGCGCTGGTCGAGGAGGGCGACCCGATCGAGATCGACATCCCCTCGCGCCGGATGCACCTCGCCGTACCGGACGAGGTGCTCGAGGCCCGAAAGGTCGCCCAGGAGAAGCGGGACCGCCCGTACACCCCGGCCGACCGGCAGCGCCCGATCTCCGCGGCGCTACGCGCGTACGCCTCGATGGCGACCAGCGCCAGCGACGGGGCCTACCGCCGGGTCCCGGAGTAGCCGTTAGGATCGCAAGCGTCACCGCGACTGGCGCATGAGGTGGAATCGACCACCGGGGAGCGACACTGACCGCGGCACCGCGCGCCTGGGTGTCGGGCGTGACCCGTGAGGAGACCGCTGTGCACGTACCCTCGCTGTCCCAGCTCGCCTCGGCCGACCCGCAACTCGCCGGCCTGATCGAGGGCGAGGCCCAGCGCCAGCACGACAAGCTGCGCCTGATCCCCTCGGAGAACTACGTCTCCACCGCCGTCCTGGAGGCCACCGGCTCGGTCCTGACCAACAAGTACTCCGAGGGCTACCCGGGCCGCCGCTACTACGAGGGCCAGCAGTTCATCGACCCGATCGAGACGCTGACCGCCGAGCGGGCCAAGGCGCTGTTCGGGGTGGACCACGCCAACGTCCAGCCGTACTCCGGCTCCCCCGCCAACCTGGCCGTGTACCTCGCGTTCCTGCAGCCCGGGGAGACCGTGATGGGCATGGCGCTGCCGATGGGCGGCCACCTCACGCACGGCTGGTCGGTGTCGGCCACCGGCAAGTGGTTTAACTCGACCCAATACGGGGTCAGCCCCGACAACGGACGCGTTGACTTTGACCAGGTGCGCGACCTGGCCCGGGCCGAGCGTCCCAAGGTCATTTTCTGCGGGGGTACCGCGATCCCGCGCACGATCGACTTCCCGGCCTTCGCCGAGATCGCCCGCGAGGTCGGCGCGGTACTGGTCGCCGACATCGCGCACATCGCCGGGCTCATCGCCGGTGGTGCCCACCCGTCGCCGGTCGGGTACGCCGACGTGATCACCACGACCACGCACAAGACCCTGCGCGGGCCGCGTGGCGCGATGATCATGTCGACCGGGGAGCACGCGAAGGCCATCGACAAGGCGGTCTTCCCCGGCCTGCAGGGCGGACCGCACAACCACACCACGGCGGGTATCGCGGTCGCACTGCACGAGGCCGCCCAGCCGGCGTTCCGCGAGTACGCGCACCAGATCGTGGCCAACGCCCGCGCCCTGGCCGACGCGCTGACCGAGCGGGGCTTCGACCTCGTCTCCGGTGGTACCGACAACCACCTGATCCTCGTCGACCTGGCGAACAAGGGCATCGCCGGCAAGCCGGCCGCCCAGGCCCTCGACCGGGCCGGGATCGAGCTGAACTACAACACCGTGCCGTACGACCCGCGCAAGCCGTTCGACCCGTCCGGCATCCGGCTCGGTACCCCGGCGCTCACCACCCGGGGGCTGACCGTGGAGCAGATGCCGCAGGTTGCGGCGTGGATGGACGACGCGATCACGGCCGTGCTCAAGGACGACGAGGCCGCGATCGCCGCGATCGCCGGCGAGGTGCGCACGCTCCTGTCCGGCTACCCGATGCCCGGGTTCGCCTAGCTCCTGCGTGGCTCTGGGGGCACGCCGCCCCCAGAGCCGGTCGTGGTCGGGGTATGCGTCGTGCTAGGCCCCGCCCGCGACGCTGGGCAGCACCTGGATCTCGGCACCCTCGGGTACCGGCGAGTCGAGGCCGGCCAATCCGCGACAGTCATCTCCGTCGATGTAGACGTTGACGTACCGGCGCAGCTGCCGGCGCTCGTCCCGGATCCGCCGCTCCAGTCGCGGAAAGCGCTCGGCCAGCTCGTCCAGTACCGTGCCCAGCGTGCCGTCCGCCGCCACCGTCAGCCGGCTGGCCCCGCCCGCCTCCGCCCGCAGTACCCCCGGCAGAAGCACCACAGCGCTCATATGGTCGCAGCCCGGACGCAGAGGACGTCGGGGAGGTTGGCGGCCACGAGGGACCAGGAGTCGCCCTCGTCGCGGCTCGCGAACACCGAGCCGTTGCGGGTGCCGAAGTAGACGCCCGCAGGCTCCGCATCGTCGGTGCACATGGCGTCGCGCAGCACGACCGGGTAGAACGGCTCCTCCGGCAGCCCGTCGCTCAGCGCCTCCCAGCTGGCGCCGGCATCGGAGGAGCGGAAGACCCGGCAGCGCCGCTCCGGCGGGAAGCGCAACGCGTCGCGCTCGATCGGGAAGTTGTAGACGACGTCGCCGCGGCGCGGGTGGGCCACCATCGCGAAGCCGAAGTCGGTCGGCAGCCCGTCGGCGATCGACTGCCAGGTCGCGCCCGCGTCGTCGGAGCGGTAGACGCCGTGGTGGTGCTGCAGGTAGAGCCGGTCGGGGGTGACCGGGTCGCGGACGACCTTGTGGACGCACTGGCCGTACTCGGGGAACGGGTCGGGCAGGAAGTAGACCTTGATACCGGTGTTGCTGGCGGTCCAGGTGGCACCGCCGTCCGCCGTGCGGTAGACGCCGCCGGTGGACATCGCGACCAGCACGGACGCGGGGTCGCGCGGGTCCGGCAGGACCGTGTGGATCGCCTTGCCGCCGCCACCGGGCGTCCAGGTCGGCCGGTGCGGGTGGTCCCACAGGCCGTCGACCAGCTCGTAGGTGGTCCCGCCGTCGTCGGAGACGAACAGCGCCGAGGGCTCGACGCCGGCGTACACCCGGCCGGGCTGGTCGCCGGGGGCGGGGGCAAGCTGCCAGACCCGCTCCAGCGCAGCCTCCGTGCGCTCCGGGAACGCCACCGGGGCGCGCTCCGGCTCCTGCCAGGTCGCGCCGAGGTCGTCGCTGGTCGCGACACTCGGCCCGTAGTGCGGGTTGGTGGCTCCGGCGAGCAGCCGCGGGCCGCCGCCCCGCTTGTCGATCCCGCCCGCGTAGACCGCGGTCATCGCGAAGTGTGGACCCGACAGATCCCAGGACTTCCGGTCGTCCCGGCTGGTCGCCAGGAACAGGCCCTTACCGGTACCGATGATGAGCAGCACAGCCATGAGGGGCAGTATGCGCCCCGGGTCCGACAGGATGCGAGGATGGCCGCGTGGCAAGGGTGAAGTTCCGGTACAACGCGGGCGTCGCGGTCGCCGGCCTGGTCGCCACGTTCGGCGCGATCCCGGTGGCCACGGTCCGGTGGTACCTGGCGCCGATCCTGCTGGTACCGGCCGCGGTGGCGGTCTGGGGCTGGCGGGCCGGCACCGACGCCGACGAGTCCGGGGTGACCGTCCGTGCCCTGGTCGGCCAGCGCCGGTTGCCCTGGAGCCGGATCAGCGGCTTCGCGCCCCGGGGCCGGCGGGTGGTGGCCGTGCTCGACGGCGGCGCGACCGTACCGCTGATCGCTGTCACGCCCGCAGATCTGCCGAAGCTGGTCGCTACGAGTGGTACCGGATTGGATGCTCAGTAGCCGTTGTGCGCTTCGTTGATCAACGGCTGGCCCGCCCGGTACCGCCGGATCTGGTCCTCGACCAGCCGGTACGCCCGCGGGAGCAGACCGCGGACCGAGCCGGCGACGTGCGGGGTGAGCAGGAAGTTCGGCAGGTCCCAGAGTGCGGCCAGGTTGCCCGCGCTCAGCGTGCAGAGCGCAACCAGCAGCAGGTACCCGGGGCGCCGTCCCGTCGGTCAGGCGGCCCGGTACCTGAGCGCCACGGCTGAGCGCCCGGCACGGATAGGCTGGGCCGGTGACCCCCGCGCCGGTGACCCCAGCCAGGAAGGCCGCCGCCCGCTTCCTCGCCGCGATCGCCGCGGCGGCCACCGTGCTGAGCGGGTGTACCTTCGGCAAGCCGCCGCCCGACCAGAACGGCGCGCCACCCCGGCTGCCCACCCCGTCCGCGTCGCCGAGCGGGGACTCCGGCGACAGTCAGGCCGCCGTCGAGGTGGTCGCCAAGCACCTCGCGGTCCCGTGGGGCCTGGACTTCCTGCCCGACGGCACCGCGCTGGTGACCGAACGGGACACCGACCGGCTGCTGAAGATCTCGCTGGCGAGCGCGGGGCCCGAAGGCGCTCCGGTGACAGAGGTGCAGACGGTGGCCGGGGTCACCAACGGCGGCGACGGCGGCCTGCTGGGCCTCGCCGTGTCGCCGAACTACAAGACCGACCAGACGGTCTTCATCTACTACTCCACCGACCAGGACAACCGGGTCGCCAAGCTGACGCTGGGCGGCAGCCCGCAGCCGATCCTGACCGGTATCCCGCACGGTCCAACCGGCAACGGCGGGCGGATCGCCTTCGGGCCGGACGGATTCCTCTACGCCGGTACCGGCGACGCCGGCAACCCGTCGCTCGCCGCCGACCCGAACAGCCTGGCCGGCAAGGTACTGCGGGTGACCGCGGACGGGAAGCCGGCGCCGGGCAACCCGGGCACCGGCCCGGTCTTCGCCAGCGGCTTCCGGGAGGTCGAGGGGCTGGCCTGGGACTCGGCCAAGCGGCTGTACGCCACCGACATCGGTACCGCGTGGGACGAGCTCAATCCCGTGCAGCAGGGCAAGGACTACGGCTGGCCGGCGGTCGAGGGTACCGCGGGCAACCCGAAGTACGTCGACCCCATCGTGGCCTGGAAGCCCGACGAGGGCGGCTGTGCGGGGCTCGGCGGCAGCGCCACCGTCCTGGTCACCGCGTGCCTGACCGGTACCCGGCTGTACGTCGTCCAGCTCACCCAGGCCGGCGGTACCCTCGGCGCACCGCAGCCCCTGCTCACCAGGAAGTACGGCCGGCTGCGCACCGTGCTGCCGGCGCCGGACGGTTCGGTCTGGGTCACCACGTCGAACAAGGACGGTCAGGGCCAGCCCGGACCGGACGACGACCAGATTCTGCGGATCGTTCCCGAAGGCAGCACGGGTTCACTTACCTGATGGTTTCCGGCAACATGATCGGGTAATGATTAGGACGATGGTCAACTGGCGGCGGGTCCGGGCGCGGGCGCACGCCGCGCGGCGCCGGGCCGGCTCGTGGGCGCACGCCGCGCATGAGCGGCACGTCCTGCGGCACCTGGGCGTGGCCGCCGGCCTGGTCATCGTCGCGCTGATCGGGGTGAGCGTCGGACTGCTGCTCGGCGGGCGGGTCCACCAGGACGTCGGACCGTTCGCCGTGCAGTTCGTCATGCGGCCGTCGCTGACCGGGGGTACCTCGGTGAAGATCCCACCGCTCGGCTCGCTGGACCTGCGCAGTCACGACGGGCCGGCGCACGTGGAGGTCACCGTCGACTCGGTGGACCGCGCCCGCGTCGAGGCCGTGGTGAACAGCCCGAACGGCATCAACGCGGTGAGCCAGACGGCGGTCCTCGACGTGCAGCGCGGGGCGACCCGGCTGGCGTTCCAGAGTGCCGGGGCGGCGGTACTGGGGGCGATGGCGCTCGGCGCCCTCATCTACCGCGACATGCGCCGCATCGCCTGGACCGGCGGCCTCGCCGTGCTGGTCGTCGCGGCCAGCGGGGTCATCGCGCTGACGACGTTCCGGGCGAACTCGGTGGAGGAACCGCAGTACCACGGCCTGCTGGCCAACGCGCCGGCCGTCATCGGCGACGCCCGGAACATCGCCAACCGCTTCGACGCCTACAAGGCCGAGCTGCAGCGGCTGGTCAACAACGTCAGCCGGCTCTACGGCACGGTGTCCACCCTGCCGGTGTACCAGCCGGACGCCGGTACCATCCGCGTGCTGCACGTCTCCGACCTGCACCTGAACCCCGCGGCGTGGCCGCTCATCCAGACCGTCGTGCAGCAGTACCAGATCAACATGCTGATCGACACCGGCGACATCAACGACTGGGGCACCCCGTTCGAGTCCTCCTTCGTGGACTCGATCGGTACTCTCCGCGTGCCCTACGTGTTCATCCGCGGCAACCACGACTCGGCGCTGACCGCGGCCGCGGTCGCCCGGCAGCACAATGCGATCGTGCTGGAGAACCAGGTCCGCACGGTGGACGGCCTGACCATCGCCGGCATCGGGGACCCGCGGTTCACCCCGGACAAGAGCACCTCCGGCCACGCGGCCCACCTCGAAGGCGTACCGGCCCACCAGGAGTCCGACCTGGTGGCCGCGTCGGGGGAGGCGTTGGCCAGCACCATCCGGCGGTACCCGGGGAAGGTGCACGTCGCGCTGGTGCACGATCCGGCGAGCGCCGGAGGGTTGGCCGGCTCGGTACCGCTCGTGCTCGCCGGACACCTGCACCACCGGGAGACGAGCACGCTGCACGGCAGCGGCGGCAACCCGACGTTCCTGTTCGTGCAGGGCTCGACGGGCGGAGCGGGGCTGCGCGGCCTGGAGGGCGAGCAGCCGACGCCGCTGGAGATGTCCGTGCTCTACTTCGACCCGGCGGGCGCGCTGCAGGCGTACGACGACATCACGCTCGGCGGCACCGGCCAGGCCGAGGCGTCGATCAACCGGCACGTCATCAAGAACAACCTCAACCCGCCGCCGTCCGAGAGCCCCTCGCCGGCGGTCTCACCCAGTGGTTAGTTAGCCGGGAGAGCACCAGCTCCCGTACCGCCTTCGCGTCCGCCTGCCCCTTCGTTGCCTTCATGACCGCGCCCACGATGACCCCGGCCGCGGCGACCTTGCCGTCGCGGACCTTCGCGGCGACGTCCGGGTTCGCCGCGATCGCCTCGTCGACGGCGGCGGTCAGCGCACCGGTGTCGGAGACGACCTCGAGCCCGCGGGCGGCCATCACCTCGGCCGGCGAGCCCTCGCCGGCCACCACGCCCTCGAGCACGGTGCGGGCCAGCTTGTCGGTGAGCTTGCCGTCGTCGATCAGCTTCTGCAGCTCGGCCACCTGGGACGGGGTGGCGAGGCTACCGAGATCCGCGCCGGTCTCGTTGGCCACCCGGGACAGCTCGCCCAGCCACCACTTGCGGGCCGCTTCCGGGGTGGTACCGGCGGCGACCGTTGTCTCGATCAGCGCCAGCGCGCCGGCGTTGACCACGGACTGCAGGTCGTGCTCGGACAGGCCCCAGGCCGCCTGGAGCCGCTCCCGCCGGGCGCGCGGCGACTCGGGCAGGCCAGCTTTGAGAGCCGCCACCCACGACGGATCCGGCGCGAGGGGTACCAGGTCGGGCTCCGGGAAGTACCGGTAGTCCGTCGCGGTCTCCTTGCTCCGGCCCGGCCGGGTGTCCCCGGTGTCCTCGTGGAAGTGCCGGGTCTCCTGCACGATCCGGCCACCCCCGTCGAGGATCGCGGCCTGCCGGAGGATCTCCGTCCGTACCGCCCGCTCGACGCTGCGCAACGAGTTGACGTTCTTGGTCTCGGTGCGGGTACCCCACGGCTCGCCTGGCCGGTTCAGCGACGTGTTCACGTCGCAGCGCAGCGAACCCTGCTCCATCCGCACGTCCGAGACACCCAGCCCGCGGACCACCTCGCGCAGCTCGGTGACGTACGCGCGGGCGACGTGGGGGGCGAGCGCGCCGGTACCGGGTACCGGCTTGGTCACGATCTCCACCAGCGGGATCCCGGCCCGGTTGTAGTCGACCAGCGACTCGGTCGCACCGTGGATCCGCCCGGTGGCGCCGCCGACGTGCAGCGTCTTGCCGGTGTCCTCCTCCAGGTGCACGCGCTCGATGCCGACCCGTACCGTCTCGCCGTCGACGAGCACGTCCAGCCAGCCGTCCAGGCACAACGGCTCGTCGTACTGGCTGATCTGGAAGTTCTTCGGCATGTCCGGGTAGAAGTAGTTCTTGCGCGCGAACCGGCACCAGGACGCGATCGAGCAGTTCAGCGCGAGGCCGATCCGGATCGTCGCCTCGATCGCCGCCCGGTTGGCCACCGGCAGGCTGCCGGGCAGGCCCAGGCAGACCGGGCAGACCTGGGTGTTGGGCTCGGCGCCGAACACGGTCGGGCAGCCGCAGAACATCTTGGTGCGGGTACCCAGCTCGACGTGCGTCTCCAGCCCGATCACCGGCTCGTACCGGGCGATCGCGTCCTCGAATGAGACGGTCATGGTTGGCATGTTTCGCTGCTTCCTCGGGTGTTTCGGCGGCCGGACCAAGGGTACTGGCGGAGCAGGCTCAGGCCGCCTGATGGGGTGTCGGACGGCACTGGGGGTGAGGGAACGCCAGGGGATCTGGGGATTCAGATCCCCTGGTCGCCGTCCTACAAGGCGGGCGGTACCGCCAGCGGCACGACGGTCTCCAGCGCGGCGGCGACCCGGTACATGCGGTCGTCCGCCACGGTCGGCGCCATGATCTGCAGACCCACCGGCAGCCCCTCGGACAGCCCGCACGGTACCGACACCGCCGGGCCGCCGTAGAGGTTCGACGGGATCGTGAACAGGTCGGCCAGGTACATCTGGTACGGGTCGGCGGTCCGCGAGCCGATCGGGAACGCCACGAACGGGGTCGTCGGCGCCACCAGCACGTCGACCTGCTCGAACGCGGCGGTGAAGTCGCGGGTGATCAGGGTACGCACCTTCTGCGCCTGCCCGTAGTAGGCGTCGTAGTACCCCGCGGACAGCGCATAGGTACCGATCATGATGCGCCGCTTGACCTCCGGCCCGAAGCCGGCCTCGCGGGTCAGCGACATGACCTCCTCCAGCGCCCGGGTGCCGTCGTCGCCGACCCGCAGCCCGTACCGCACCCCGTCGAACCGCGCCAGGTTGGACGAGCACTCGCTCGGCGCGATGAGGTAGTACGCCGGCAGCGCGTAGGTGAAGTGCGGGCAGGACACCTCGACCAGCTCGGCGCCGAGCTTGACCAGCGCCTCGACGGCCTCGCGGACCGCCGCCGCCACGCCGGGCTCGGCGCCCTCGCCACCGAACTCGCGGACCAGGCCGATCCGCACCCCGGACAGGTCACCGGTGGCGCCCTGCCGGGCCGCCTCGACGACCGGGGGCGCCGGCGCGGGGATCGAGGTCGAGTCGGCCGGGTCGTGACCGGCGATCACGGCGTGCAGCAGGGCCGCGTCTTCGACCGTGCGCGCGCACGGCCCGGGGGTGTCCAGGGAGGAGGAGAACGCCACCAGCCCGTACCGCGAGGTGCCGCCGTAGGTGGGCTTCGCACCGACGGTACCGGTCACCGCGCCGGGCTGGCGGATCGAGCCGCCGGTGTCGCTACCGATGGCGAGCGGCGCCTCGTACGCGGCCAGCGACGCCGCGCTGCCGCCCCCGGACCCGCCCGGGATCCGGGTCAGGTCCCACGGGTTGTACGTCGGCCCGTAAGCGGAGTACTCCGTCGACGAGCCCATCGCGAACTCGTCCATGTTCGTCTTGCCGAGGATCACCAGGCCGGCGGCGCGCAGCCGGGTCACGATCGTCGCGTCGTACGGCGGCCGCCAGCCTTCGAGGATCTTCGATCCGCAGGTGGTCGGTACCCCCTTGGTGGTGAACACGTCCTTGACGGCCACCGGTACTCCGGCGAGTGGGCCGGGCTTGTCGCCCGCCGCGAGGCGGGCGTCGACCGCAGCGGCCGCGGCGAGCGCGCCCTCCGAATCGACGTGCAGGAACGCGTGTACCCGGTCGTCAACCGCGGCGATCCGGTCCAGGTGTGCCCGGGTGACCTCCACCGACGAGACCTCGCGCGCCGCGATCAGCGCGGCCAGTTCGGCGGCCGGCTTGCGGATCAGGTCAGTCACGCTTCCTCCTCGAGGATCCGCGGTACCCGGAACCGCCCGTCCTGCGCGTCCGGCGCGCCGGACAGCGCCTCCTGCGGGGTCAGGCACGGCACCTCGGCGTCGTCGCGCAGCACGTTGGTCAGCGGTACCGAGTGCGACGTCGGCGGGATGTCCGCGGCGGCCACCTCGCCGACCCGGGCGACCGCCTGCAGGATCACGTCGAGCTGGCCAGCGAACATGTCCAGCTCTTCGTCGGTCACCGCTAGGCGGGACAATCGCGCGAGGTGGGCGACCTCCTCGCGGGAGATGGCGGCCATCGAACGCCCCCTATGTCTGGTTTCTCGGCTGGTTCCGCGCAGCGTCGCATGCGCGCGGTGACTCCCGGAAGTGTATTTGTCGGCTCCGGAGACACTGCCATCGCACCGGGAGGAATCTGCCCTTGTCGATCCCCAACGTGATCCCCAGGCTCACGGCGACGGGCACTCGTCGGCGTTCGAGACGCTCACGTCGTTCGGCAACCCGGCCTGAAGTTCCGCCGCGAGAGCCAGGTCAGCAGTTCCTCGGCCGGCATCGGGCGCCCGTGGTACCAGCCCTGCGCCGCATGGCAGCCGCTGGTCGCGAGCAGCCGGAACGTCGGCTCGTCCTCCACGCCCTCGGCGACCACGCGCAGCCCGAGCGCACCGGCCAGCTCGATGATCGACCGGACGATCGCCTGGTCGTCCGGGTCGCCGACCATGCCGAGGACGAATGACCGGTCGATCTTTACCTCGGCCAGCGGCAGCCGGCGCAGGTGCTGCATCGAGGAGTACCCGGTGCCGAAGTCGTCCAGCGACAGCGCTACCCCGAGGCCGTCGAGGCGGCGCAGCGTCGCCAGTACCGGTCGCGGGTCGGCCATCAGCGCGCCCTCGGTGATCTCCAGCTGGACCTGGTCGGCGTCGACACCGTGCTGGCACAACCGGTCGGCGAGCCGGTCCGCCACCTCGGTCGTGTGCAGGTCCCGCACGCTCACGTTGATCGAGGCCCGCAGCCGTACCCCCGCCGCGGCCCACCGGCCGAGCTGCGCCACCACGTCGTCGATCACCCGGTTGGTGAGCAGCCGCATCACCGTGGAGTACTCGGCGACCCGGATCAGCTCCTCCGGGTCGACCGGGCCGCGCCGGGGATGGTGCCAGCGCAGCAACGCCTCGACCCCGATCACCGCGCCGGAGTCGATGTCCACCTGCGGCTGGTAGTGGAAGGCGATCTCGGAGCTGTCCGGGGTCTGCAGGGCCTGGCGCAGGTCGGCGAGAAGGCTGAGCCGCTCCGGCGAGTTGTGGTCGGACTCGGGCGCGTACAGCGCCACGGCGTCGCCGCGCCCCTTCGCGTCGTACATCGCCACCTCGGCGTGGCGCAGCAGGGTGGCGGGGTCGGTGCCGTGATCGGGGTACCCGGCGACGCCGATCGCGCCGCTCACGTCCAGGGACAGCCCGTCGAGTACCACCGGCTCGGCGAGGACCTGCGCGAAGCGCGCCGCGTCGCCCGCCCGCCCCGGACTCAGTACCGCGAACTCGTCGCCGCCCAGCCGGGCGAGGACCTCCCCCGGCCGCGCCGCCACCCGCAGCCGCTGCGCCACCGCGGCCAGCAGCCGGTCCCCCGCCTCGTGCCCGAGCGCGTCGTTGACCCGCTTGAACCGGTCGAGGTCAAGCAGGAACAGGGCGAACCGTTCGCCGGCGCGGGCCTGCGCGGCCGCCTCCGCCGCCAGCGCCCGCCGGCTCAGCAGCCCGGTCAGCGGGTCGAGGCGGAGGTACCGGTCCCGCTGGGCCACTGCATACAGCGGTACCAGCACCAGCGGGCTCAGGTACCCCGCCCCGACGAGGAGCACGCCGAGCAGCAGAAGCGCTCCGGTCGAGAGGAGATCGTCGGGCCGTGACCGGCGGTCGCCCAGGCGCACCTGACCCGCCGCGGCGACGAGCGCCCGGTCGACGGCGAACCACGCGACGGCACCGAGCACCCGTCCCCCCGGACCGGCGACGGCCAGCGCGGCGGCGTGCGCGGCGGCGAAGGCCAGCGCGCACCGGCCGGCGTGGAAGGCTGCCCACCAGGGCCGGCGGCCCAGCCGTACCGAGGACGTCACCACCGCGGCCGCCTGGACCAGTACCGCGGCCCCGACGCCCCAGCTCAGCAGGGCGGCGAAGCCGAAGCACACGGACGGGAACACCGGCGCCACGGCGCGCCGTCCGGAAAGCCCGAACGGGCCGGCCTCACTGAGCACGGCCAGCGCGGCGACGAGCCAGAACGCGGCCGGCGCACGGTGCAGGAAGGCGGGCAGGCGGGCGAGGAACGGCGCGCTCAGGGTCAGCGCGACGACCCCGACGACCGCGACGTACCCGAAGAACCGGGCCTCGCGGTCGCGGAGCGCGCTGCTCCCCAGGGCCGTACCCGCCATCGATGCCTCCCGGCCGCCACCGCTTGCCGGGTGCAACGACGGGCGTTATCCGTCGGTAACGCCTACCTTGGCCACTCCCCGGGCCGCTTCGGCACCGTCGGTCAGCAGCGTGTCGAAGCCCGCCTCGTCCAGTACCGGCACCCGCAGCGTGACCGCCTTCTCGTACTTGGACCCCGGCGACTCCCCGACCACCACGAAGTCGGTCTTCTTCGACACACTCCCGCTCACCTTGCCGCCCCGCGACGTGACGGCCTCGGTCGCCTCGTCCCGCGAGTACCGGGGCAGGCTGCCGGTCACCACGACGGTGATCCCTTCCAGCGGCCGCGGTCCGGTGTCGGTGCGCTCGTCCGCCATCCGTACCCCGGCCGCCCGCCACTTCGCGAGCACCTCGCGGTGCCAGTCGACGGTGAACCACTCCTTGAGCGACTCGGCGATCGTCGGTCCCACGCCGTCGACGCCGGAAAGCTCCTCCAGCGACGCCGCTTCGATCGCGTCGACCGAGCCGAAGTGGCGGGCCATCGCCTGGGCGGCGGTCGGGCCGACGTGCCGGATGGACAGCGCGACGAGGATCCGCCACAGCGGCCGGGTCTTCGCCTCCGCCAGGTTGGCCAGCAGCTTGGTGGCGTTGGAGCCGAGCGTGCCGTTCTTGTTGACGAAGAACTCGCTGCGGCGCAGCGCGTCGGCATCGACCGCGAACAGCTCGCCCTCGTCGTGGATCACGCCGTCGTCGAGCAGCGCCATGCCCGCCTTGTAGCCGAGTACCTCGATGTCCAGCGCGCCACGGCCGGCCAGGTGGAACAGCCGCTCGCGCAGCTGCGCCGGGCAGGACCGGCTGTTGGGGCAGCGGATGTCGACGTCGCCCTCCTTGGCCGGAGCCAGCGGCGAGTCGCACTCCGGGCAGTGGGTCGGCATCTCGAACGCGTGCTCGGTGCCGTCGCGCTTGTCCACCACCGGCCCGAGGATCTCCGGGATCACGTCACCGGCCTTGCGGACCACCACGGTGTCGCCGATGAGGACCCCCTTGCGGACCACCTCGCTGGCGTTGTGCAGGGTCGCGAAGGTGACCGTGGACCCGGACACCAGTACCGGCTCCAGCTCGGCGTACGGGGTGACCCGCCCGGTGCGCCCGACGTTGACCCGGATGTCCACGAGCCGGGTGTTGACCTCCTCGGGCGGGTACTTGAACGCGATCGCCCAGCGCGGCGCCCGGCTGGTCGAGCCGAGCCGGCGCTGGATCGAGATCTGGTCGACCTTGATCACCACACCGTCGATCTCGTGCTCCAGGTCGTGCCGGTGCGCCGCGAAGTACTCGATGTATTCGCGTACCCCGTCCAGGTCGGGCAGGACCCGCCAGCGCTCGCTCGTCGCCAGCCCCCAGGCCTGCATCAGCTCGTAGGCGTGCGACTGGCTGACCGGGTCGAACCCGCGCCGCGCGCCGATCCCGTGCACGACGAGGTGCAACGGCCGGGACGCGGTGATCCGCGGATCCTTCTGGCGCAGGCTGCCCGAGGCGGCGTTGCGCGGGTTGGCGAACGGGCGGTCGCCGGCCGCCACCAGCGCCGCGTTGAGCTCGCCGAAGGCGGCCAGCGGGAAGTAGATCTCGCCGCGGATCTCCACGAGCTCGGGCACCTCGTCGCCGGCCAGCCGCTCCGGTACCTCCTCGATGGTCCGGACGTTGCCGGTCACGTCCTCGCCGGTGCGCCCGTCGCCACGGGTCGCCGCCCGGGTCAGCCGGCCGTGCTCGTAGGTGAGGTTGATCGCCACCCCGTCGACCTTCGGCTCGCACAGGTAGCGGACCCCGCTGCCGGCCTCCCGCTCCACCCGCTCGGCCCAGCCGGCCAGGTCGTCGGTGGTGAACACGTTGTCCAGGCTCATCATCCGCTCGGCGTGCTGGACGGGGGTGAACAGCGTGGACCAGGTGCCGCCGACGCGCTGGGTCGGGGAATCCGGGGTGCGCAGCGCCGGATACCCGTCTTCCAGGCGGGTCAGCTCGCGCATCAGCGCGTCGTACTCCCCGTCCGAGACAGTCGGCGCGTTGAGGACGTAGTACCGGTACTGGTTGTCGTCGATCTCGGTGCTGAGGGCGGCGTGGCGTTCCCGGGCGGCCGCCGATGGCTCCGGGCCGGCCGCCGCCTCCTGCGCCGGGGTGACCTCCTGCGCTTCCATACCCGAAACTTAGCGGCTGGGTCCGACAGATCCGGGGAGCCTCCCGCCGTCTCCTCGCCTTCGGCGCGGGAGCCGCCGCTCGGCGGGGCCACTGAGCCCATGGTTCGCTCGCTGACGCTCGCTCACGATTCGAGCAGCCGCTGGGCCGCCTCGCGGGCCACGGTGAGCGCCGCCCTGGCGTCGGCCGGCGTGGCACCGGCCGCGCCACACGTCGGCGTGACGACAACCTGCGACGGCAGCCGGTCGAGGGGCAGCCCGAGCTTGTGCCACAGCTCCGCCACGGTGGCGGCCACCTGCGCGGCCCCCGGCGGGGGCCCGACCGCCGGGAACGCCCCGGCGAGGAGCCCGAACCCGGCGTCGAGCGCCTCCCCGAGCGGGTCGAGCGCGGACACCAGCGACAGGTCCAGCGCGATGCCGACCGCGCCGGCCTCCCGTACCAGCGACACCGGAGCATCGGGTGCGCAGCAGTGCACCACCACCGGTACCTCCGCCGCCGCGACGATCTCGTGCAGCGCGTCCCGGGCGGCCGGCTCCTCGACCGCCCGCAGCATGCTGAACCCGCTCTCGGTCGGTACCCGCCCGGCGAGTACCGACGGCAACGACGGCTCGTCGAGTTGCAGCACGAGCGAGGCACCCGGTACCCGCCGCCGGACCTCGCCGACGTGTGCCGCCAGCCCCTCGGCCAGGGACGCGGTCAGCTCCCGGACGGCGCCCGGATCGCGCAGCATCGCCCCGCCGACCGGCAGTTGCAGCGAAGCGGCCAGCGTCCACGGGCCCGCCGCCTGCACCTTGAGCGGCCCGGCGTACCCGTCCGCCTGGTCGGTCAGCGCGTCCAGGTCCCGTTCCCACAGGTCGGCCGCGCGGCGCAGGTCGCGCCCGGGCCGGGAGGTGACCCGCCACCGCCCGGCGTAGAGGTCCACCGGCAGGCCCACGAGCAGCCCGGCCGACCGCCCGATCAGGTCGGCGCCCGGGCCCCGGGCGGGCAGTTCCGGCCGCAGCTGGACGTCGACGAACGCCGGCGACGGTCCGGTCCACAGTGGACGGTCGCCGTACACCGTCGTGACGTCGAGCGCCGCGGCCGGCCCGACGGTCACCGTGTTGGTCACCGGCGTGATGGACAGCACGTAGCGGGGCCGCCCGTCCGGCGCCGGCCGCTCCAGCCCGAGCCCCTTGCGCTGCCCGACGGTGTAGGCGTAGGCCCCGGCGTGCCGGCCGAGTAGCTCGCCGGTCGCGCCGTCGACGATGTCGCCCGGGGCCTCACCCAGCCGCTCGCGCAACCAACCTCGGGTGTCGCCGTTGGCGATGAAGCAGATGTCGTGCGAGTCCGGCTTGGCGGCGACCGCGAGGCCGCGGGCGGCGGCCTCCGCGCGTACCGCCGTCTTGGTCGAGTCGCCCAGCGGGAAGATCGAGTGCGCGAGCTGGTCGGGCGTGAGCACGGCCAGCACGTACGACTGGTCCTTGTCCGGGTCCACGCTGCGGCGCAGCCGGCCCTGCGCGTCCCGGCGCGCGTGGTGGCCGGTCACCACCGCGTCGAAACCCAGGGCCAGCGCCCGGTCCAGTACCGCGGCGAACTTGATCTTCTCGTTGCACCGCAGGCACGGATTGGGGGTACGGCCGGCCGCGTACTCGGCGACGAAGTCGTCCACGACATCCTCGTGGAAGCGCTCCGCGAGATCCCAGACGTAGAACGGGATGCCGATCACGTCGGCGGCGCGGCGGGCGTCCCGGGCGTCTTCCAGCGTGCAGCAGCCGCGCGCGCCCGACCGGTACGTCTGCGGGTTGCGCGCCAGCGCCAGGTGTACCCCGGTCACGTCGTGGCCGGCGTCGACCGCCCGGGCGGCGGCGACGGCCGAGTCGACCCCGCCGGACATGGCGGCCAGTACGCGCATGCGACCCAGCCTACCGGCGCGCGTTCTTTGACAGCCCGGCCCGCCGGGCGCGCTCCACCGCACCGGGTAGCGCCGCGACCAGCTCGTCGATATCGGCCGAGGTCGAGGTGTGCCCGAGCGTGAACCGCAGCGAGGAGCGGGCCCGGTCCTCGTCGGCGCCCATCGCGAGCAGCACGTGCGACGGCTGCGCCACCCCGGCCGAGCACGCCGAACCCGTCGAGCACGACACCCCGGCCGCGTCCAGGAGCAGCAGCAACGCGTCGCCCTCGCAGCCGGGGAAGGAGAAGTGCGCGTTGCCGGGCAGCCGGTCGACCGGGTCGCCGTTGACCACCGCGTCGGGCACGGCGACGCGTACCCGGTCGATCAGCTCGTCTCGCAGCGCACCCACCCGGCACGCGAAGGCCGTCTGGGCCTTGATGCCGATCTCCACGGCGGTCGCGAAGGCGACGATGCCCGGTACGTCGAGCGTGCCGGACCGGACGTCGCGCTCCTGGCCGCCGCCGTGCAGCAGCGGTGTGCACGGAACGTCGCGGCCGAGCAGCAGCGCGCCCACCCCGACCGGCCCGCCCAGCTTGTGCCCGGACAGCGTCAGCGCGGCGATGCCGGTGCCCTCGAAGTCCACCGGTACCTGCCCGACCGCCTGTACCGCATCGGTGTGGTAGGACACCCCGCGGGCCGCCGCGAGCGCGGCCAGTTCGGCGACCGGCTGTACCGTGCCCACCTCGTTGTTGGCCCACATCGCCGTCACCAGAGCGACGTCGTCGTCCAGTACCTCGGCGAGCGCGGCCGGCGACACCCGGCCCGCCGGGTCGACCGGCAGCCAGGACACCGTCGCGCCCTCGTGCGACTCCAGCCACCCGACCGCGTCGAGTACCGCGTGGTGCTCCGCCGACCCGGCCACCACCCGGGTGCGGGCCGGGTCGGCGGCGCGCCGCGCCCAGAAGATGCCCTTGACCGCCAGGTTGTCGCTCTCGGTGCCACCACTCGTGAAGATCACTTCGGATGGGCGGGCGCCGACGGCAGCCGCCAGCTGCTCGCGCGCCTCCTCCACCCGGCGCCGGGCCTGCCGTCCGGCCGCGTGCAGCGACGACGCGTTACCGACCGTCCCGGACGCCGCGACGTAGGCTTCCACCACCTCCGGGAGCATCGGAGTGGTCGCGGCATGATCGAGGTAGGCCATCGCCGTTAAGCGTAACGACCGGGTACGTCAGTTATCCGGGGGCTCCACCCGTGCCCCGGGTGGAGCAGGTCGAGCGCACCGGCGAGCCACCGCCGGGCCGGCGGGTCCAGCCGCGGGAGAGCCCGGTCGAAGTCGGCTTCGTCCTTGTCCCGCCGCGCCTTGGCCTTGTAGAGCAGGACGACCTCCGGGCACAGGTAAGGAATGCCGTCGGCCGTCCGGGCGACCGCCTCGCGGTAGGGCCGGCGCAGCCGTCGGTCCCGGTGGCTGACCCAGGTATCGCCGTCGCCCGGGTCCAGGAAGATGTCGGTACGCCAGCGGCGGGCGGCCGGATCGAACACCCAGACCTGCCGGTACCCCGGGTCCGGCGCGCCGTCCGGCGCCAGCCGGTGCACCGAACCAATTCCGGCGGCATACAGCTCCAAGCCGGCGAAGTGGCGACGGAGCCGGTCGAAGCCGGTACGCGGGATGGCGAACTCGATGTCCTCGTGCTCGCGGGTCTGCTCGCCGTACCAGAGGTCCAGCGCCCAGCCACCGGCGACGTACCAGGTCAGATCGTAGGTGGCCAACCGGGCGGCGAGCTCCGCCGGCCGCCATGGCTCCCATGCGTCGAGGTCGGGCGGCACAGTCCCACGATACTGACGGTCGCTGATGCCGGCCGTAAGGAATACCCTGCACACGATGACCACCCGCGGGGTGCTCTACAGCGTAGTGTGCGGGGCGGCGCCGGCGGCACACGTCGATCGGCTCGTCACCCAGGCGCTGGCGCGCGGCTGGGGCGTCCAGGTCATCGCGACGGCCACCGCCTGCGAGCACTTCGTCGACCTGGCCGGGCTGGAACGGCTGCTCGGCGAGCCGGTCCGGACCGGGTACCGGCCGGCCCACGAGCCGCGGATCCCGGCCGACGCGGTTATCGTGGCGCCGGCGACGTACAACACGATCAACAAGTGGGCCGCCGGCATCAGCGACACCTACGTCCTGAGCCTGCTCGCCGAGCTGACCGGCCTCGGTACCCCCATCGTGGTCCTGCCGTTCGTCAACACCGCATTGGCCGCGAACCGGGTCTTCGCCCGCAGCCTCGCGGAGCTGCGCGCGTGCGGCGTGACGGTGCTGTTCGGACCGGGCGTCGCGGTACCCCACCCGCCGCGCACCGCGGAAACCCGCATCGACGCGTACCCCTGGCATCTGGCCCTTGACGCACTCGAACCCGAACCCGGGCAACCCGCGGGACCCGCCGCCGCGTGATTAACGACGACAGGGACGGGAGGGCGGGCGGCATGAGCGAGCGTCAGCGAGCGAATCATGGGCTCAGCGCCCCGGAGCCTCATGCCGGACCGCAGCGAAGCGAAGATCCGGCATGAGCGAGCGTCAGCGAGCGAATCATGGGCTCAGCGCCCCGGAGCCTCATGCCGGACCGCAGCGAAGCGAGGATCCGGCATGAGCGAGCGTGACCAAGCGTTCGCGGAGTACTTCGCGGCGCGCCCGGAATGGGACGGCCTGCCCGTCGCAGCACAGCGGGAGGTCTTGCGGCTGCTGTTCGACGACATCCGAGTGGGCAAGCCGGTGCACACCCTGACCCGCTGGTCCACCGACACCCAACGGCTGGCCGCCGCCACAGCCCGCATGCGGGTCACGTGGCGCCGCCCCGGCACCCCCGTCGCGGCAGCCCGCCAGCCCGGCGAGAAGCCGGGCGGCGCCCGCGCCCAACGTCGCCGCCAGACCAGCATCGAGCTTGCCAGCGGGCAGCACGCCGGCACGGCCGCGTAGCGGACCAGACTGGACGGCTGCGTCCCCGGCCACGCCCACCTTGGTGGGCGTGGCCGGGGACGCGGCGGGTTCCGCTACGGGCGTTGCACCGCAACCGCGAGGTCGCAGGTCGGCAGACCGGCCGGTGACGCGCCGCCTGGATCATGCGGCGTTGTCGCGGCGCGATCGGTGGTGCTGGCCTCGCAGCAGCCACGCCAGCCGTGCCCGTACTTCGTAGGGCAGGGGTGGGGCGGATTCGACCACGGCATCCAGCGTGGCGCCGCGCGCCGCTGTCGTCCTCGCCCAGCGAGAGCGGCTGGCCGCCCGTGATCGGAATAGGTGAAGGGCTAGCCATAAGTAACGTCCCCCGTACGTTGGCATGGCCGCAGCTGTGCTCCTTGGTGTGGTGCTTGGTGGTGCTGTCGGGGTCGGTGCCGGGCGTGGTCGCCGCGTCGGTACCGGACCGGTCGCCTATCCGGCGACGGCGTGTGCTGTTCGGATTCTGGCTCGTGGCTATGTTCCTCCACTGTGGACTGTCACGGGTCTCGTGGAAGTCGCGTCCATACGCGTACGCCTCCTTACGTGCTCGACGTTGACCAACAAGGGTCGGAAGGATCGCTACCAGCGGCGCTGGTAGCGGGATGCGCGAACCGGCACGACCCGGCGCGAGTCGGGAACATGGGCCGGAAGGCATTTGAGTGAAGGCATCGGGTGGCTGTGGTGGTCATCGTGACCAGTCACCCTTCGCGACGCGAGGAGCGTCGCCGGGCTGGCCCGCGGTGACAGGGGTTCACGGGTCGGCGGTTCAGCCGGGTACTCACCTCCGGAGAACTCCCGGAGGACACCCGGGTGAGGGTCCGGCTCGAACACCACCGAGTCTGTCCACTATGGACAAACAAGTTGGTGAGGCGGGCATGGTAGCGCGCTGGTATGCCAGCGCAACCCCCTGTTGGGTGGCCAGTACCCAACAGGCACCCAACAGCGGGGCCAGTTGGTACCCAACAGACCGGTCGACATCGGTCAGCCAGGCCAGTAAGACCTCGCTGCCGCGATGAACGGCAAGCCGGTTGGGTTAAGCGGTCCCCTGGGCGAACCCAACCAGTTGGGTCCGCCCAGGCGGCCAGCTCACGGCCGATGGCCGTGATGTGACAGCATCCCGCCCGACGCAGGCCGGTTGCCGCGCCGGGCGGCAAGGGCGGGTCGGCTTACTCCGACGAGTGCCGGTTGCGAGCCTGGCCGTGCTCATTGTCCGCAATGAACACGGCGAGCAGGCGAACGGCCCGGCGGGTCGCATCCAGCGCCTCCTGCGCTGGGATGTCGCGGTCGAGCAGGGTGTCGAGCAGCTGCTCGACCAGGGCGATGACGGGTGCGGTACGGATCACCTGGTGCGGTATCCCGAGCAGCCACCGGTTGGCGAACAGGAACGACTCGCTGTCCGCCGCGTGCTGTTTGTCGGTCCTCCACGGCAGGTGTTCGACTGGCGGACCCTGCAGCGGCGGTTCCGGCCGGGCACGCAGCCAGTTGACCTCAGCGACGACGCTGAGCAGGCGTACCGCCCGGCGCAACGCGGAGTGCGCCTCGGGTTCCGGGATCAGTTCGTTGCGTAGGACGGCGAGCAGCTACCGGACGAGCGTGATCACGGGTGTGGTCCGGATCGCGGCTTGCGGTTCCCCGTACAGCACATCCGTGGCGAACCAGGACGGGCCATACGGTACTGCTTCCTCGGTTGGTGTTGTCATTGGCTATCACCTCCTTCCGACGACTCGATGTTGGTTGGTTGGATCGCGTACCGGCCGGGCGCTGCGGGCCGGTACGACATCAGGCGGCGCTGTCACGACCGTCAGCCACGTCGTCGCCGAGGTCGACCAGCCGCAGCAGCCCGTCATCGTGACGGTGCGGCCACTACTCCGCCTCGGCGGGGCTCGCGCCGGCCTGTGCGGCCTGGTCGCGGGCGGTGGTGGCCACCGGTGCCAGACGCCCGCCTCGGACAGCTCCTGGTGGAGGTGCCGCTCGCGGGCGCCCGAGTGCAGCGAGAACAGCACCGGCGCGCTTTGGACACCGACGCCGAGGGCCACCCCACCGCCCCCAGCACCACCTGGCTGATCCCCGACAATCCCGTCCTCAACCGCCGCGTCGCCGAGTTCCTGTTGCGTCAGAACCAGATCGCCAGCCGGTTCGTCGAGGCCCTGCTGGCCAAAGACGGCTCGGCGGCGGACGCCGCCGCCGAGGAACTCGCCGCCCTCAAGACCGCCTACCGTGACCTCACCGGCGACATCGCCAAGTACGAAGCCGACGCCGGCATCCAGCCACCAGCCACCGAGGCACCGAGTCCCGCATCCCCAAGGCCGCGCCGCCAACGCAAGACCAGCACGTAACCGATCAGCCTCCCGATCGCGTCGCGCCGTAAGGCCCGGGAACTTGAGGCTGTCAGGAGTCGTCCCTGTCGTACCAGTAGCCGTCCGGGCTTTCCCTACCGCCGCGCCCGCCGAGCGAGTATCCGGTGTAGGTCCGCGACGTGGCATCGCCAGATTCTGGCGGCCGCACCTGCCCGCGCCGCGCCGAGCGGTCGGCTCGGGATGGGTCGCTGACCGCCGACGTGTCGTACGAACGAGGATCTTCGCCGGCGGCAACGATCACGGACGTCGCGCGCTGCCGAGCTGGACACGGAGTACGCCACCCGCAGGCGACGCAGACGCCGTTGCCGGCGTCGTGGTGGCGTTGGTACAGCTCAGTGGACATTCGATGGGTAAGTGAGTCTCGCAGTCCAGGGATCATGCTTGCGCCGCCTCGCCTATGCGTCTCGGCTGTCCGGTACTTGGGCTTCGTAAGGACCGGCGCGGCATTGAGCAGGGTGGTCGGCAGGCCAACCATGATCTGCTGCCTCCTCGTCATGATCTCCAGGACCTCCTGCGGCACCCTTTGGGCGCCGAGACCGAACGGGGCCATCGCGTTCGCCAGGAATCGGGGGACGTTCCCGGCATGCCAGCCCGCCCCGACGCCGGCCCACCTCGTGCGTCTGCTCGGCACCGGGGCGGACGGGCTCGTCACCGCATCACTGGGGTTCGCTGGCGCGGATCGTCCGGCGTCCGCCCCGGGCCATGCTCTGGGCATCGTTGACCATGCCGTCGTGGATGCGACGGTGATTGACACGGGGTAAAGCTGGGCCGGCACGGCGGATGGATGATCAAGCAGATCGACGCCGACCGCATACGGTGGAGCAGGGTCGGCCAGTTGGGCCAGGGGTGGTGAGCCATGGCGACAAACGGCGAGTACGGCGAGCCGGGTGCCCCGATGCTCGGCGAGCGGGTACGCACGATGCGCAACTACCGGCACAAGACCCTGGCCGAGGTGGCGGGGCTGGCCGGGATCAGCACCTCGTACCTGTCCCTGTTGGAGCGCGGCCTGCGGGCGCTGGACAGCCGAAGCCTGCTGTACCGGCTCGCTGACGTCCTGGAGTGCTCGGTTGCCGAGCTGACCGGCGAGCCAGTGCAGGCGACGAGTTCCAGCCACGCGGCAGCGCTCGCTACGGTCCAGGACGTGAGGCTCGCGATGGCGATGGCTGCGGACGGACCAGACGACGAACGCGGCCGTCCGATTGAATCCCTGACGAGCGACGCGGGCCACGTGCTCGACCTGTTCATGGACTGTCGCTACGCCGAATGCGGGCGGCTCCTCGCACCCCTCATCGTCGACCTGAGCCACACTCCGCCGGCTGACGAGAACCGCCGGTCGATTCTGGCGATGCAGACGCGGGCGTACTTCACGGCCTGGTCGCTGGTCACCTCGCTCGGCTTCCTTGACCTCGGTCTGAAGGCCGCGGAGATGGCCACCGCTTCGGCCCGCGGCGCCGACGACCCTGTCCTCCTTGGCGCGGCCGAGTTCGCGCGTGCCCAAGCGCTCTACCACATCGGCGCGGTTTGGCCCTCGTTGAACGTCTGCACCCGTGCTGCGAACGGCATTGAGACGGCCACCGACAGCGTGGCCGTCCAACAGGTCTACGGGACGCTGCACCTGCACGCCGCGCAGACATGCGCGGTGTCCGGCAACGCCGAGGACGCCCGAGCGCACTTGGCTGAGGCTGCCGCCACCGCTCGACGGGCTGGCGAGCACATCGACCGGGCGGGCCCGGAAGGCAACGTGTTCGAGCTGTACTTCGGGCCCGCCAACGTCGAGTTGTGGCGGCTGGCCATTGCCGTGGAGCAGCACGAGGGCGGCCGAGGACCGGAGATCGTCGCTGGCGTTGATCAGAATGCGCTGGGCAGCCCGAACCGCCGCGCATACATGTACGCCGATCTTGGTCGGGGCCTTGCCCAGGAACGCCGCCGGGATCGGGAAGCCGTTGAGGCGCTGTGCGAGGCCGAACGCATCGCCCCAGACCTGGTCCGGTCCACCCCGCTGGTCCGTGAGACGGTCACCGATCTGCTCCGGCGGGCGCGTCGCCGCGCGGGTGGCCGGAACCTGACTGGCCTGGCTTACCGGCCGGCTGCGCTCGGCGGCGAACGCCATGAGGTGGCTCTCCAGCGACTCGTGTGGCCCCGAGCGGATCAGGGATGGATTCCCGGCCGCGACGGCATCGACGAAAGCACCGATCACCCCGAAGTCCCCGCCGTCGTGACCGCCTCCGGCATCGGCCCCGCCGCCGACCGGGTCAATGGACTCGACCTGCCCGGTGACGAAGTCGGTGAAGGTCAGCCGCTCGCCATCGCCGTCGAGAAACCCGCGAGTTCCCATGATCTGCGTACGGCGACGGGCGAAGGGAGTGAACGCGCTCATCGTCAAGGTAGCCGTTACCCCACCCTCGAAGTCGATCGTGACGACCTGGTGGTCGGCCACGTCGTTGTCGCAGGCGTAGACGCAGCGCCCGTACGGGCCGTCGCGGAGTGCCTGCCGTACCCCCTGCTCGGTGAGGTCGGTCGTGACGATGGACAGCGGCCACCGCTCCCGCTGGGGATCTCCAAGGCAGCCGAGGTACAGCCGCACGGCCGAGTATGGACAGTCCGGCTCCACCGCGCAGTCCAGACAGCGATCGGCGGCCCCCGCCGGCCGGTTCGCGGAGTTGAAATGCCGTAGCCCGCCCTGGTTGGATACTGCGACGGCGGGCCGGCCGACAACGTAGCGGAGCCAGTCCAGGTCATGGCAGCACTTGGTCAGCACGCTTGGGCCGGACTCGTCCGACCGTCGCCAGTTGCCCCGTACGTACGAGTGGGCGAAGTGCCACCAGCCCACCGGCTCCAGGTGATCGATGCCGACCAGCCGCCCCAGCCGCCCTTGCTCGACGGCATGTCTCACCGCATCGGTGTAGGGCGTGTACCGCAGCACGTGGCAGACCGCGAGGATGACCCCGGCCTTCTCCACCGCGTCTATCACCTCGACACACTCGGCCCGGGTCGGTGCGATCGGCTTCTCCAGCAGGATGTGGTAACCCAGCTCGGCGAACCGCCGCGCCGGACCCACGTGCTCGCGATCTGGCGTGGTAAC
>WNGG01000474.1_pt1 | contig 50328 bp, 44 predicted proteins | sample 5400661 | NCBI WGS metagenome assembly WNGG01 (sample SAMN13153372, study PRJNA577476) | soil metagenome | isolation source: 100 cm soil or saprolite under Garry oak tree replicate 1 | place: USA:California | collected 2016-06-15 | reverse complement strand
ACGTTGAGAGGGGAATTTTTTTCGTCTGTAGGATTGGATCATTTCTCCAATGTTTTTGGGCCCAGAGCTATGTAAGGGGTCACGAGCCGCAAAGTAGCGAACGAATCTAGGCAATAAAAGGATCATCAAGTGCCGAGAATTGACAGTGTCGGAACTTCTCTCTTCGAGAGGAGTATAGCCAAAGCCATCGATGAGCACAAGGAAATGGGGAGGACTTAGCCAAAAAGGGTAGAGTTCCCTTTCCAGGAAGAAAACCGGCACTTGGTGCGTTGCCTTCTCCCTCACCAATTCCTTTGCCGAGGGCTTCAGCAACCTTCACTCTCCCCCTTGTAAATTTTGACATTCCCATCGAATGATCACAATTCCATCTCACTCCCAAGAAAAAGCCAGAACTCACCTGGGATACGGATTGAACTCTTCAGCCAATCGTGTTATAATTTGTCCATGCAGACGAAAAATACATCGGACGGACAGAAGCGCCCCTCTTTTATTGAGGCGGCCAGAAAGGCACAGCTCATCGAGTGCGCGATCGAGACGATCGCCCGGCTGGGCTATGCCCAGGCCTCGCTGACTCAGATCGCCAAACGAGCAGGCATCAGCAAGAGCGTGATCACCTATTACTTCAGCAGCAAGGAGGAGTTGATCGAGCAGGTCGTCGAAGCAATCTACGCGGCGGGCGCGCACTTTATGGGACCGCAGATTGCCGCGCAACCCACGGCCAACCTGATGTTGCAGACCTATATCCAGTCGAACGTCGAGTACATCCGCACCCACCGCCTGCAGATGATGGCGATCATGGAAATCGTGCTCAATGTTCGCACGGAGGACGGGAAACTTCGCTATGGCCGCGCCACGGAGGAGCCGGTTCTGAAGGCTTTGGAGATCCTTTTGCGCAGAGGTCAACACAATGGGGAGTTTCGGGCCTTCGACCTGCGGGTGATGGCCGTGACCATCAGACAGGCGATCGACGTGGTGCCTCGCCTGCTGGCGGCCAATCCGAACCTGGATGGGGAGGCGTATGCGCGCGAACTGGTGACCCTGTTTGACCGAGCAACGGCACTCTCGATTTCTCCGCGTTGACGTAGAAGGAACGAAAGAGGAAAGCATCATGAAAGAATTCCAGGGAAAAGTCGCCGTCGTGACAGGGGCAGCCAGCGGCATCGGTCGCGCGCTGGCCGAACGCTGCGCGAAGGAGGAGATGAAGGTCGTCCTGGCCGACATCGAAGAACAGGCCCTCATGCAAGCCAGCCGGGACCTGGCCGCCCAGGGCGCGCAGGTCCTCGCCGTGCCGACGGACGTGTCGCAGGCCGGGGAGGTCGAAACGCTGGCACGCAAAGCCTTCGAGACCTACTCGGCGGTGCATCTGCTGTTCAACAACGCGGGAGTAGGAGCCGGGAAGAGCGCCTGGGAAAGCAGCCTGGCAGCTTGGGAATGGGTCCTGGGCGTCAACCTCTGGGGCGTGATTCACGGCATCCACTTCTTTGTCCCACGGATGCTTGAGCAGCGCTCCGAGGGCCACATTGTCAATACCGCCTCCATGGCGGGCCTCACGTACGGCCCGGGTCAGAGCATTTACAAGGTGAGCAAGCACGGCGTAGTGAGCCTTTCTGAGACGTTATACTATGAACTGGCTCTGCGGGGCGCCAGCCTCAAGGTGTCCGTCCTCTGCCCCGGCCTCGTGAGTACAAACATTCTGGACGCGCAGCGCAACCGCCCGGCCAGGCTCCAGGACGCCTCGGTTGAGGAGCCTCTGTCCCCCCAGGCGGAGGCCGTGGTGCAGCGCTTCCAGCAAGCCGTGCGAGAGGCGATGCCTCCGGGGCAGGTCGCCGATATCGTCTTCGAGGCCATTCGTGAGGAACGATTTTATATCCTGACGCACCCGACATGGAAGGCCGCCATTCAGTCCCGCATGGAGGATATTCTCCAGGAGCGCAATCCCACCCTACCGAGAGCCCCTCACTAAAGAAAGCGAATGAGATTCGATGTCCAACATGCAGACCGCCAATCAGCCAGCCTTGTCTCGGCGCGCGATCAGGACGAGGCTTTTCCTCACCCTCATCTATGCAGCGCTTGTCCCTTACCTCATCTATCGTGTGGGCACTGAGCGCTATCATCTCTCCGCTGTGAACGCACTCCTGCTGGCAGCCCTTTCGCCAGCACTTCGGCATCGTTCCAGCGATCCCTGGTTTGTCTTTCCAACGTTCGATGCTGCTACCCCAGATGTGGAGCGGTTTACCCAGGCATGTTCCTCCGGTGCTCACTCTTCGCCTTATTAACCTCCAACCCTCCTCCGGTCATGAGAGCCGGCAGTCCCTGGAAAGTTACGCGCGACTCTCGTTGACTGATGCGCAAAAAGAGTACGACCCGGTCGTGGGACGCTTCCCCATTCAGTGAAAACGAGAGGGTATCGTGGGTGAATGTTGTCATTTACCTCATCAGTTACTTTGCGGCTGGTGACAGCTAACGTAGCGATACCCCAAAATTGGCCACCGCCATCAGTCACTAAAGCTTCAGGTGCCCCATAGTGGCGGATTGCCTCGGCTAGGACCGCAAGAAAATCCCATTGATTCTGGGTGGGAGAGATAGCCGAAGCAAGAACCATCCGCGAGAAATTCTCGAAAATAGTGAGCATATAGACTGGTTTCGGGTCAGGCAGCAAGTGCTCTTCAATATACCTGATGTCTGCACTCCAAAATTGATGACGCCTCACGGCTTTGAAGGGCATTTCTAATTTCTCACGTGGAGCGTGTTGGGGCTTCTCCAGACCGTAAAGCCGCCGGTTTGCTTCCATGATACGGCCACAGGTTGTCGGGCTGACTTCGATCCCCATACGTGAGAGTGCAGCACTCATTCGCCACTTTCCTAGTAGTGGGTTCTCCTGGAGTTTTCTGACCTCGTTGGCAATCTTCAGTGTCACCTTGCGTGGCCCCTTTCTGGCCCTGGGCTTCTCATCCAGACCTGCTACTCCTTCCTCCATCCAACGTTGGAGGGTGCTGTAGATCGTTGGCCTACTCACTTGCATATACTGAGCAATCGACGTGATTGACCATCCCTCCGAATGCAACCGAATGACGGCCAACTTCCGCTCTGCGGGGTCAGGAATCTGGCGCCAGGGCTGATAGCGCCTGGCCTGGAGGGACGGTGGAGGACCAGCAGTAGCGATGCGCTTCACATGCTTATGGTGAGGCCGTCTGCCATGCCGAATGTAGCAGACTTCAGCAATCTCGCGCCAGCTCATCGAAGGCAGCTCATAATGAAGGTCAACAATGAGTTGGCGGATCTCTCCGGGAAGGGTGAGGCTGCTTTCTCGTGCTCCGCCGTGCTCCTCAGATGAGAAGAGGCTTTGCATGCCGAGTTTTTCAAACTCATCCGCTTTGCGAGCCAGAGTACGCTGGGGGACATCGATTTCTTTGGCTCGCTCCCCTGCGGTCTCGTGAAATAAGACGAGTGGGCGGATCGCTTCGTATAATTCTTGCTCCGGCCACAACGTCCACTGTTCTAGTCTCCGCCCACTCATCGGCGGTCCATATGGTGTTGCCGTCTGCCACTGCGGCACCATAGTCACCCCAGCGAGTGCGCGGTGGATTGCCAACGAAGGCTTTGTAGCTGGTGAAGCCATCATCCGGCCCAAGACCGGTAGCTGCGATGTGGACATCGCCAACCCCAACACTTGCATCGATGGCGGCATAACCTGCGCTTGGATAATAGTCCCCACCGACCACGGTAAAGGCCATCACACCTCTACCACTGTTGGTCACACCGATGGCCGGGTAGGTCAGGTTATTGTTGGCCAGCCCTAGGTAACCCTGCAGAGCAACGCTACCACTAACACCGGAGGACGAGACGGACGGCTTGACAATGAACCACTCGATACCGGCCTTATTGACACTATTAAGTGTGAGAGCAGTGTCGAGAGCACCCCAAAGTTTCCCATTTGCAAAGACAACCTGCTGCATGCGGGTGTCGTTACTATCGAGATGGGACTCGACTTCAGGGGCGAATGGATCAGGCCCACCTAGCACAATCGGTGAGCAGGTAGGATCGTTGAGGCACTGACCGAGCGGGAAATCGCCCGCCTTCTGATCAGACTTCGGCGGAATGGCGTATGGGTTAACGGTGAGCACAGAGTGGCTAAGATTGAGGGCTGGGCTGGCACTGTTCAGCGACTGCGTGTTCGTGAGTGCCCAGACGATGAGGTCAGTGGAGATTCCGTGTCCGTTGGCCTCATCAGCCGCATCCGAGCTGAGGAAGTACTCAGTACCGCCAGCACCAGTCTCATATGCGGTGCCAGGAGTGCTGGCAGGCCAGACGGTGAAGCCCGGGTTGCCGTTCACGGCACCAACCGTATTGAACTGGGTGACTGCGACGCTGGCTGCATTAGATGCAAGCGCACTCTTGGAGAAGGCGTATATCTGTGCAGCAATGAATTCAGGCCCGAAGAGCGAGTACTCGTTGGTCGTGATGTAGAAGCCGTTGGCGTCGGCACCGATATGCGGATAGTCGCCCAGACAGGCATGTGGATTCGTGGGTGGCGTCCGAGCTGGTCCTGTAGAACAGCCATGGTTCGGTGTACCATCCGTACCATCGTCCTGCACTGGCAGCCTATAAATGGTCCACTTACCAGTTGGGTCAGAGGTCTGACTCACAGCGATGTCAAGGTGATTTTTACCTGTGAACGCACCGTTCGAGAAAGTGTCAAGTGTGAGCACGACGTGGAACCAGCGCTGAGTGGGTTGGTCGAAGTAGCAACTTGGATCAGTGACGAACGGACCTCGTACACCGGTTGTGCGGTTAATCGCCGCTGGATATCCATAGAACGTGTTGAGGTCTATAGGGTTCGTTAGCGCGTTGCCGCCAGTGTCGAAAACGCGCAAGACGTCGTTGATGGTCTCCATCACGAAGCCATTACCGACACACAGCCCCTGGTCGGGTGGCTCGAGAGAGAATTGGTTTCCGTGGTTGGCAAGGCGCTGCTGGCGGTGGTTCAAACCATCGAAGCTCGTGATCAGCTCAGGGTTCGACTTGGCCTTCTGGCCGCTGTTGGCTGACGCTCCATGGCTCGCGCTCTGTGATTGGCTGCGGTTGAAAATCGACCCATCGTATGGAGCAGGTCCGGGATTGTTGTCCGTGGCACCGGCAAACTCAGGCCACGCCGGGTCACTGGTGCCATCCGAAGTTGACGAGAATGAGCTTGTGCCGGCACTAGGGATTTGCCGGGTGAACGAACCTCCAGCGGCGTGAGCGGTCCTGACTGAAGCAAAGCTGCTGAAGAACATCGCCGGGAGCGCCAGCACGGCGATGGTGAGGATACAAATAATGGTTCTTGGGCGCCATCTTGATTTGATTGACTTCACAGTGTTCTCCTTGTCGTGAATGTTTGAAACGGTGGCATGCACCTTTGCAGCCATCTTCCCGCCTTCTAACCGGGAGTTGAATACACTGGTGGCTCTGTTCTGTCCTCCTTTCTGATGTGTATGGTATCAGTGCTTCTCTTGAGGAGTTGAATGGGAGAAAGGTACAGAAATGACTTCCCCTATCCAGGAAAGAGAGGTGTCCCCCAACATCCTCAGTTTTATGCACTGGATACTACAGGAACTGATAGTGTGATGCTCCCATCTCCTTCTAAGGGATGGGGATGAGAGCGCCGCTCTTTAAGAATGACAAACTACGAGATAGATATAGATTTGGATGTATCTATCCAAGAGAATACCATGAAAAATACAACAAAATCAAGAAGCAAGCAAGCCGAAAATAACTATTCGGCTTGCCCTACAATAGAAACACCTCCATGGATTATAATCTAATCGACCATCTACCATGGGGACAGATAAAGAAAGGCATATCGTATGTTACTAGAAGCTGATGTCTATAAAATGCTTGTGAATGGCATGGAGTGGGGAGCCTGGAGAGGCTACCAGCTACCAATCAGCGAGCAGTATGTAACAATCTGGACACCGCGTGGCACACGCAGACACTGGAGACCGCATCACTGGAAACCGGATTTCTTCCTCTCTAAAAACCATTCTCTCTCCTACTTCTGGCCTGGGGCCTGGTACACCATTCATCTTGGATTCTTTGAAGACGGAAGCTTTTCTGATGCCTATTGCGATATTATCTTGCCTACGCCTGCTTATACCAGCACATCACGCGAACTGATCTACACTGATTTGTATATAGATGTGGTCATCCGCGAAGATCGTAGCGTGTATACCAAAGATCAGGAGGTTTTTGATCGTGCCGCATTGCGCTACCCGGTTGTTGAGGAGTCGCGCCAAAAAGCATTCGAGGTACTGAACTGGTTGGAAGAGCATGCGAAACACTGGACGGGGCCATTTGCTATAATGCCACAGCACTTACCGCGCACGGATTTCGAGACGCTGAATGCAGAAGAAGCACAGGCCATTATGCGTTCTCAGCAGTGAGATGAGGATCTGGCTATGTGTTCCTTTTCACCCTGGAAGTCGTTTTATACTATAGGGACCCTTTCGCGGGGCCCATTGTATTGGACACTGTATACTGTAAGCAACCACCACAAGAAAGGAACTATCACTATGCAGCGCACGATGTGCAAGGGGAAAATTCATCGCGCAACTGTTACCCAGGCCGACTTGAACTACATCGGTAGTATCACTATTGACCAGGACTTGTTGGAAGCCGCTGACATCTATCCCTACGAAAAGGTGCAGGTGGTCAACCTGAATAACGGCGCTCGCCTGGAGACCTATGCGATTGCTGGTGCTCGTGGTTCTGGCGTCATCTGCTTGAACGGAGCGGCTGCCCGCCTGACTTCCACTGGTGATCTTGTCATTATCATCAGTTATGGGCAATACGACGAACAGGAAATTCGCTCATTGCAGCCTCACCTGGTCTTTGTTAATGAGTACAATCACATCACTGAGACAAAGCATGTGCCACTAGTTGAGATGCTGCCAGAAGCTCTCTCAGAGGATTACGCTGAGGTCGCTTATCCGTAATGCTGCAATAAGCTAGTCAATTTCATTCAGCCGAATGGTTGGATGAATTGCAATTTACCCCTCCCCCTATCAAACGTTTGTCAGGTTAGTCTCCATTCTTCTCCCTCATACTGAACGCATCAACGTCTATGTTGATGGTCACTTTCTGATCGGTGCCAGTGGTATAATCATCCTTCAGATGGGCCTGGAAGTCGAGCAGGAACTCTCACAAGACCAGCTGGAACAACTACGCAGTGAAGAGACTGTGCAGCAGGCTGTGGACCGCGCTTTCAACTACCTCTCCTATCGTCCACGCAGCCGTGAAGAGGTACGTCGTTACTTACGCCGCAAGGAGACACCTCCCGAAATCATTGATGCTGCCCTGGAGCGTTTAGATAGACTCAACTTTGTCGATGACCAGGCTTTTGCCTCATTCTGGGTGGAGAACCGTGAGCAGTTCAGTCCGCGAGGTGCTCGCGCTCTCAAAAACGAGTTGCGTATGAAGGGAGTCGAGCAAGAGGTGATTGAGGAGGCTATCGACGAGGAGAAGGATGAAGAGCGTGCTCTGCTTGCTGGACGCAAAAAGGCTCTGTCCCTGATTCGCATCCCTGATATAGACTATCCTACCTTCCGCACTCGTCTTGGTTCATTCTTGCAACGTCGCGGTTTCGGCTACGAGGTTTCCAAACGTGTTGTTCAGGCGTTGTGGAAGGAGTTGAGGTCAGAAGAATAAAGCCGGGGAGAAGCATGCCGTGCTTCTCCCCGGCTTTATTCTTCTGAGTGAATCTATACTTTCGGTAATTGTATCGATGGCAGGTGAGCAGGACTGGAGGCCGCAGCAATCGTAATACGCTGTGCGTCCCCTGGCAGTGTATCGCCGACCGTCAGATGAATAGAAACAGACTGTGGATCCACACCCTGCTGCCCTTGGATGAAGGTGCGAGCATCATTCAGCTTCATCCCCTTGATGTGATCTTTGATGGCAGTCAGCTCTGAAGATGAGAACTGATATTGAGTCGCACCGGCAGCCGCAACCTTTAACGTAACTATTCCTGTAGTATCCACGCCCACAACCACTGGCTCACCAGTTTGTACAGTGGAGGTGATAAGAGTAAAGTTTGCTCCCTGCTTCTGAACTTCCTGTGTTAACAGTTGACGCGCCAATTCCTTCACATCGCTGCCCCGGTAGTATTCAACACTTCCCTGCTCCGTCAGGGTGACGGTCACTGTATCACTGGTATCCCCTACTTGCGGATTTGAGGTCTCGTTGGCATCAGAGATGATTGGCTGGTTGACCTGAGTTCCGGCTTTGGCATGGAGCTGGTTTTGTAAATCCTGAGTAATTAGAGGGGTCAGCTTTTGTCTCGCCTGTTGTGTCAGCTTATCCACGTCAGCAGAGGAGACTGAACGCTTAAAACAGAAGCATCCTACATCAAACTTTTGACCGGTGGTCTGGCCCGATTCTGAATCAGTTTTGGTACTGGTAAGAAATCCAGCTGGGACCGATGCTGTGCCCACATCGATTTTTTTTGAGGATGGTCTGGCCGTGATCTGGAAAACTTTGCTGATAGATGATGCCTGGGGGCTGAAACTGACGCTGGCTGTTGTTGTTGCAGGAAGCGCGACGAAGAGGACACTGGCGATTATCAGCAAGACGATAACGATTAATACAGGGATGATAGTCAGCGGAGACAATCTGAATCCTCTCCGCGGGGGACGCGGTGGGTTCCCTGGCGTGGGCATCATAGAGGGTGGTTCAATGCCTTGCCTATTTTGCTGCATAGCAGGTGCATCGAAAGCACTTGTTGGTGCCCCGTAATCCTCCTGGTTAAACTGTTCCATCGGTTGTGGGCGAAATGGTGGCATATCTTCGGAACGCTGCAACGTTTTGACCTCCTGTTTAGGATTTCCGTCTGGATATGGTGTACTTACACGATTGATGACGGGTACTCCTGGTACTCCGGGTAGATCACCAGTTACAGGTGCTTGTGGGACAGAGAGCGAAACGGGTGAGGCTGCATGCAGTGCCAGGAGAGACTGACAGGCTGACTCGAAAGCATATAACAGTTCATCCGCAGTGGCAAATCGGTCTTCTGGACGCGGAGTCAGGCAACGCTGAACAATATATTCCAACGGTTTGGGGAGGAATACAGGCCCTTGCTCTGCCTCAAGCGTCAATCCTGTCAACATTTGGTACAGAATAACGCCAAGGGAATAGATGTCGTTGCTTGGTGCAGCAATGCCGGAGAGTCGCTCTGGAGCCATATAGGCAGCAGTTCCCATCTCAGTGCCTGTGGCAGTGAGTGGGGGGCTGGCAGACCTCCCCTGGATAGTGGCAATGCCGAAATCGATCAGGCGTACATAGACCTGTCCATCGCTACCAGTATCGAGCAGGATATTGGTAGGTTTGAGGTCGCGGTGAATGACCCCACGCCGATGGATATAGGCCACCGCCCGCGCCAGAGCAGTGAAGAGCTGATGCACCTCCGGCAGCGACAGGGGACCAGTTCTCAAGCGACGAGCAAGAGTACCACCCTCAATATATGGTGTGACAAAGAACAGCCGTCCGTGTAGCTCACCAAACTCAATCAGTTGCAGGATGTGTTCGTGTTTGAGATGAGCACTAACTTCAGCCTCTCGCAGGAAACGCTGGCGTGCTGTCATATCATGTACCAGATCCGAACGGATAATCTTGATGGCGACTTCCCGACCAAAAGCCGTTCGCTGCCTGGCAAGATAGACCTCACCCATTCCACCCACATCGATACGGCGCACCAGGTCATAGTTGCCAAAGCGCCAGCGTTCTTGTTCTTCAGGGATGGAACCGTGTTGTTCTCTCATAACTTTGTCTTCAAGGCTCATCCTTATGTGCTCATGCTCTCCTAATTATATTAGACGTGTTTCGCCCTGGATTTGTTGAAGCAGCGCAGGGTTCTTAGGGGCAGCCGCTCCTAAGCGGGTCTGGAGTGTCCCTACGTTTTCCTTTTTCCCAGTTTCACCAAAAGAATGGAGAACCTGGAAATTATTGACAATATACCAAAAGCAGTATAGCATCTCCGAAAGAAGAAGTGAAGCAAGCAGGGGCATCGGGGCATCGAGAATAATCAAGCAAGCAGAATGACCCTCCCCAAACACAAAACGCCGTATGGTAGTCGTCGTATCTGGGTAGAGGAGACCCTTGCGGTCGCTCTGGTGGAGGCCGGGCATCCAAAAGTCCTTTTGAAGCCCAATCTCAAAAACACCGTTCGTTAACTAGAATAGAATCTAGCAATAAGAGGTTGAGCAGTGCGTAAGTTTCGCCCCCTTAGTATCGGCATCTTATTCTGTATAACCTTATTTTTAGTTATGCCCTTCAAACCAATAGATGCAAAGCTATCGTCACAGACATCACTTTCTCGATCAAATCAATCTCACCGACAAGTAATTGCACCACCTGCTCCCAGTGATATTAAGCTGGATAGCCGACTTCCTGTGCAAACATTTAGCCCTGATAATCAATTTACAAATATCAATGCCAAATTTGGCTCTCGTTTCGACTTCAATATCACACCCAGTCGTGCCTCAGTCTCAAGCGGCACCGATGGGGTTTTCCATGATAATCCAGCAAGTTATATTGTTGGCATTGCCCCGACAGGCCTGAACCAGACCTCTATTTTCCACATGGGTGTATTGAATCGTTCTCAAGGAGACTCGTATGTCCTGAATGAGCATTGGATCCAGGGCTTGAATACAACCCGCTGGGTAGGTGATGTCAGCGACAATTCAGGCATGCATATCATCGTGGATTTCATCGATACATTTCTGGGTGAACCCGGCTGTACCGCAATTTCTGTATGCACCAGTTCTGTTCGGGATGATACCGTTCCTGTTCTGATTGTCGGGATCAGTCTCCAAAACAGGAGCAATAAGCCACTGACTGGCACATTTCTTTTTGGGAGCAATCGCAAACTCTCTCCAGACAATGCCTGTGTAATGCACACAACGGCTGGCGGAAACAGCGTCAACATTCTCTCTTATGACAAAAGCTCTGATGCTACAGGTGGAACCCTGTTCCTATCAGGAGTCCAGAGGCAATGGAGTTGCAATACTCGTGAAAGAGATCGCGCTGGCCTGGCCTGGAACTACCATGTAGGCTCACTACAAACCTCGACCGCTTATCTCATTTTGGGCGGCTGGAACGCCAGTCAGAATCTCTTCGTTGATCCGCTACTGTCTCCTTCAAGTTGTCAGCACGAGGGACTCTATGCGGCCAAAGAATGGTCTTCGCTCAATGAGGTAGTTGACTTTGCCTTTGACAATTTGCAGGCAGGCGACAGGCTGCTGGCGCGTGCCCAGTCAATGGAAAATATTCTCATCAATAACGATGTACTAACACCAATACAGCGCTGGACGATTGCCAATACGTTGCGCAGCTATAAATCCAGTACCTGGTTGGTGGGGTCTCGGAGTTGTACTAGTAGTAGCAATGATGGCTATGATGCAGCAGTCTATGAAGGCTCCTACGGCTTTCTGACGACGGTCGATGTGATGCATGACTATGGTTACTTCGAAATCACCCGTGTTCCCTGGTTCTTTAAAAGTGCCATCTCAATTGTCTTCAAAAACGCTACCCGCGATTCCCATGGTATCTATTTCCAGCATGACCAGGGAGGCGATGTTGATAGCAGCAGCGGCTGCACCGTGCCCGGCAAGGGTATACCAACGATCCGTTCGACCTGCTATGCACCTCCTTTCTTTAGTGCAGGCCTGCCTATGCCTGTTGAGGAAAACGATAACGTTACAGTGCTCACCGCCTACTATACCTACCTTACAGGTGATACATCACTCGCTACAAAGTATATTCACATGCTAGATGCTGCGATGTCCTATAAACAGAAGGTTGGCGATCCGAGTACTGGCATTGCCTATAACTTTCAGGGCACGACAACAACCTATGACGCTGCGAGTGATTGTCTGCACAACAATGCTCCTGGCGCAGGCAACCTCTACTATCAGGGACTGAAAGAGGTTGCAGGCTACCGGGCTGCTGCCTATCTTGATTCGTTGGTCTCCGGCAATGATAATGGAGCAACCTGGCAGAGCGCAGCCACAAAAATAGAGAATGCCATGATCCAGGAATACAACAGCCGTGGCTTCATACCTCTTGCCCTGAATAATAATGCCTTTAGTAACTGCGATGGGCGCACTATTGTGCTTGGAGAGGGACTATTCTACCTGCATTTCCTGGGCCTGGAGAGCACTATGAATCAGATACTGTTGCAAGACCTCGCGAAGCAGTATCCTGAGGACCTGAGCGCAGATACACTTTCTTCTGCACCAATCCCAATGATCGCTGTGCAGTCAAAGCGTCCTAGTGGCCCTCAATGTTCCGCCGGACACTGCCTACGCTACGAATGGTTCAGCAAAGTAATGCTCTCTGGCCTTGTAGCTGATCTTGTCTATACCCGCTATGGATGTACAAGCTGTACCCATGTGAATGTGGTGCAAACGGTTTATGACTACAACCAGGCATTCTTCTACAACTTCGGTGATGGTCTGCACGATGACGGTAGCGACTGGGGTGGTCACTTCTACCCGCGCGGCATTATTAGCTGGGCATTTTTGATAGCAGAATATTGAGCCTTGCTGACATCCCAGGTGCCATTCCCACCAGCCTGGGAGTCGCATTGGGTTTGCTGATTCACGCTGCAATATTCACCCTTAAGGCCACCATCTGCCTGCACTGTTCCCCAGAACAAGATGGGAGCAGTCACCTCATTGCTATGGACAATAAACTTGAGATACTTAGCAGTATTAATCGTGCCTGTAAAAGGGCCGCTTCCCAGAAGCGGGGAGGCGACTGTGAAGTCGCCACTGATGTTGCCCTGATCCTGGTTGATCGAGAGGGTCATGGTTGAATTGACATCCACCCTGGTATTATGGATAGTGCCACTATAGTGGCCTGCTATATCTGGATAAACGATAGGAGTAGGGGTAGGAGTAAAGGTAGCCGTGATAGCAGGAACAGAGGTAGCAGTCGGCCCGGCAAGTGAACCTGCTTGTAGTCTCTGAGCCAGCACGAATCCAGCAATCCCAAAAACAATGAGAAACAGTCCTACCAAACTGATGATAAGCACGATTCGTGAGCTTCCTCTCCTGACTGGCTGAACCTTTTCAGCTGTTCCGGGTATCGTCATTGAAATGGGTGGTAATACATCTGGCGTATAAGAAGGCCTGGATACAACAGGGACCTCTCGTGGCTGAACAGATGGAACACCGATATTGCTTGCTTGAGGCCATTGGCCTGGTGGTGTGAAACTGGTTGCTTGTGATGGATGGCTCGGTGGACTAATTACCACACCGGGGCGTGATGACTGGCCGGGTGAAGTAATTACAGTAGGGAGATCAGAAGGATAAGCCAGTGCGGGCAGGCTGGCCTGCTCCAAGGCCTGGGCAAATGCCCACACATTGACAAAACGCTTCTGTGGATCCTTCTCCAAGGCTGTCAGTACCACGCGCTCCACATCAAGCGGAATATCTGGAAACCTCTCTCGTAGAGGAGGTGGAGGAACCATTGCCTGTTTCACGGCTATCTCGGTAAACGAGCCTTGAAAGGGGCGGTCTCCGCTCAGCCATTCGTAGACAACGATCCCCAATGCATACTGGTCGCTGGCCGGACGCGGATGAGCGCTGATCTGTTCAGGAGCCATATATGCAATCGTGCCCGCCATATCCTGCGCTCCCTGATTGCGTGAGCTTTGAGCTACAATGGCGATGCCAAAGTCACTGAGTAGGATCTCGTTGTGTCGCCCCAACAGCATGTTTTCTGGCTTGATGTCTCGATGAACCAACTTCTCATTATGGGCATATTGTAAAGCGTCAGCAACCTGCTTCACATAATCAACGATTGTAGCGAGGGGGAGTCTTGTGCCGCGAGGATGGCGCTGGCGCAGGGTGCCATTGGGAGCGTAGTCCATCACGAGAAAGGGAGTGTTGCCATCTATGCCAAAGTCCAGCACTCGCACAATATGTGGATGTATCAGGCGGACGAGTGTGCGAGCCTCGTTAAGAAAGCTTTCCGATTCGTCAGGACCCAGGAGCGTATACAGCACTTTAATCGCGGCCGGGCTTTTGAGATATACATGTTCCCCAAGATAGACCTCAGCAAAGCCCCCGTGGCCCAGCAAATGGATAAGACGATAATTGCCAAGCTGTTGTCCCGTTCGATCTCCAGCACGATCTTTCATAACAAATCTCCCCCAGAATTTGGATTGTGGACTGAGCATGGTTGGAAAAATTGGGCGAACCACAAAAGTCACAATCTAAGCAATGGATGTATCTTAATCGTAGAGCAGAAGGGAGCGCATGTCAAGTGTGTTTCAGAGCACTCTGTATACTGGACTCACAACCACGAAATCATTTATATCAAATCCGCATGAAGAGGGATCATAGGAGCGGGAGTGCAGAGGGCAGCCAGCCCTCTGCCGGGGTTTGGGGCGTCCCCAAATCCTCCCTCTTGAAACGGATTTGATATTACTTATCAAGGAGTCCAGCTATGTCGTTGGCTAGCGACACTGATTTTACCTATCTCTCTGAGACTACAATCACCTTTAGACGGGATCTAAATAAATATCTTGATAACATCTGGCAACGCTATTTCAGTGATGTGCCATGCGTGAACGAAGTGCAAATTGCCTATTGTCAGCCCTGGAAGCGGCGTCTGGGGTTGATTCGCCTCTCATTGGATAGCCGCCTCTCGTTTATCGGCATCAATGCGCTACTTCAGCATGAGCAGGTGCCGGAATATGTGTTGCTCACAACGATTGCACATGAATTGACACACTATGCTCATGGTTTTGGTTCGCCACTGCCTCGACTTTATGCGCATCCACATGCCAATAATACCGTGAACCGTGAGCTTGAACGTAGAGGATTAGGAGAAGATGCCCACCGTTGTGATGAGTGGGTTGACAAATACTGGTTTGCATTTTATTATAAGCAACGGGAAGCAGGCTGGAGTGGTATTTTCGGTGCCCAACATCACATCCATCAATCTTAAAGAGAGACGCGCTGACAGGCTCGTGTACCACACTGTTTAACAAATGATCCGAATCGTGCAAGAAAATCCTTGACATGCGTTTCTGTCTGTGGTATATTGAAGCTAACTCCTGAGACCTATACCCGTAAACTGCACCTATCCATTGTTCCGGTTCCGTAGGTTCCCATTTGTATAGCCTTGCGTAGTATATGGGCTTGGGCATGTTGGTTGACTATTTGATGAAAGAAGATAAAACTAGTTTCGCTACCTCTTACATCCATCAGAGAGCTTCTCATTGTCACCACCTGTTTTTCAGGGCCTTTTTTCCGAGAAATAATGCTGTACTGTACCTGCTATTTCCCACCAGATAACCGAACAATCTACCTGGCTTCAACACAGAAAGGAGAATGGGCGTGCTAGTCCGTACTCCCCACGGATTTACTTCGCCTACACAACATGAGTATTGCTGATTTAGAACCAAAAGTCGTGACAGAACTACGCGATATTGCTCGCGACGTCGAACTCTCCGGCTACTCCACCCTCAAAAAACAAGACCTCGTCTACCGTCTCATCCAGTCCAATAGCGACCAACAAGGAAACATCTTCAGCGCTGGTGTATTGGAAATTGTCGAGGATGGTTTCGGCTTCCTCAGGCAGGAACGCTTCCTTCCTGGGAATATGGATGTCTATGTCTCACAGTCGCAGATTCGCCGCTTTGGCCTGCGCACAGGCGATATGGTCTCCGGCCAGGTTCGTCCTCCTAAGGACAACGAGAAGTACTACGGTCTATTGCGTGTCGAGGCCATTAACGGTATGGACCCCGAGATCGCCAAGCGCCGCCCGCACTTCGATTACCTGACTCCCATTTTCCCCCGCGAGATGTTTAACCTGGAGACAGGACCAAGCAACATCCCCGGCCGTATCATCAACCTGGTTGCCCCCATTGGACGCGGACAGCGCGGTCTGATCGTCTCGCCGCCAAAAGCTGGTAAGACGATGCTCCTCAAGTCCATCGCCAACTCGATCACGGAAAACTACGACGATGTCCACCTGATGATCGCTTTGATTGGTGAGCGACCAGAAGAAGTCACCGACATGAAACGCTCTGTGCGTGCCGAGGTGATCAGTTCGACCTTTGACGAACCAACGGAGGCTCACACTCGCGTCGCCGAGATGGTACTGGAGCGTGCCAAGCGCCTGGTAGAAGGTGGACGTGACGTGGTGATCCTGCTGGATAGTATTACGCGCTTGAGCCGCGCCTATAACCTGGCAGTGCAACCCAGCGGTCGTACACTCTCCGGTGGTCTTGATCCAAGCGCACTCTTCCCACCCAAACGCTTCTTTGGTGCCGCCCGTAAGCTCGAAGAAGGTGGAAGCCTGACCATCATCGCTACTGCCCTGGTCGATACAGGCAGCCGCATGGATGATGTGATCTACGAAGAATTTAAAGGTACCGGCAACATGGAACTGATGTTGAACCGCAAACTTGCGGAGCGCCGTGTCTTCCCGGCTATCGACATCGGCCTCTCCAGCACGCGGCGTGAAGAGCTGCTGCTCGACGACAAGACACTGCGTGCCGTCGTGGTCATGCGCCGTATGTTCTCAACCCTTGCAGAGCAGCGTGGCCTTGAGGCCATGGAGGCCCTTCTCCAGCACATGTCCAAGACCAGCACAAACATGGAGTTCCTGGCAACGCTGAATAAGAGCATCCTATAATAGAAGCTCCATCATGAAACCACTCCAACCAGGCCCTCGGCCGAGGGCCTGGTTGGAGTGGTTTCATGATGCCTGCAAACAGGAATATGCGATAATAGAGGCAGAGATGAACGATGGATCAATAAGATCAGTCAAACTCATAGAAAAAGGAGCTTCTTTCTATGACCACTACAGCCAACGTATTTCAAAACTACATCGGGGGCAAGTGGCAGCCAGCCCAGAGCGGCCAGACCTTCCCCAATTATAACCCTGCTACAGGGGAACTGCTTGGATATTTTCCACTCTCCGGCCAGGCTGAAGCAGATGCCGCCGTTGCTGCTGCTTGTGCCGCCTTTGAAAAATGGCGGCTTGTTCCTGCTCCCAAGCGTGGCGAAATCCTCTTTCGTGCAGGGGAATTGCTGAAACAGCACAAAGAGGACCTGGCACGTACTATGACACAGGAAATGGGCAAAATCCTTAAAGAAACCCGTGGCGATGTGCAGGAAGGCATCGACATGGCCTACTATATGGGAGGTGAAGGACGCAGGCTCTTCGGGTACATTGTCCCCGTTGAATTGCCGGACAAATCGGGCATCGCCATGCGCGACCCGGTTGGTGTCGTTGCCTGCATCACGCCCTGGAACTTTCCGATAGCCATTCCAACCTGGAAGATGTTTCCTGCACTTATTGCTGGCAATACCATCGTTTTCAAGTCTGCCAGCGATACTCCCTTGAGCGCTTTGCGACTGGTCGAAATCTTATACGAGGCTGGCCTGCCTGAAGGCGTCGTCAACATCGTCTTTGGTCCTGGAGGTACAGTTGGAGAGGCACTTCTTCACCATCCTGATGTTGCAGTTGTCTCGTTTACTGGTTCCACCGAATCGGGACGACATGTCGCCATCGAGGCGGCAAAGTCGCTTAAACGGGTATCGCTGGAGATGGGTGGCAAAAATGCTGTGATTGTGATGGATGATGCCAACCTTGATCTTGCCGTCGAAGGGATCTTATGGAGTGCCTACGGTACCACCGGACAGCGCTGTACCGCCTGTAGCCGCGTCATAGCGCATACAGCAATCCGTAAGCAGCTGGTCGATAAGCTGGTACCACGTATCGAGCAACTGCGCCTGGGCAATGGGCTGGACGAAAGTGTAGATGTTGGCCCTGTCATCAACGCCTCGCAGCTTGAAAAAATACATAGCTACACCGGGATCGGCAAAACCGAAGGGGCAAAACTTGTCACTGGTGGTTCAATCGCTAACGAGGGTGAACTGGCGCGTGGGCACTTCTATCGTCCCACGCTCTTTACTGATGTGCGCCCGGATATGCGCATCGCCCAGGAAGAGATCTTTGGCCCCACGCTCTCGATTATCGACGTGGGTTCACTCGATGAAGCTATCGCCGTCAACAACAACACCAGGTACGGTCTCTCCAGTGCCATCTACACACAGGACATCAATCGAGTGCAGCGAGCCATGCGTGACATCACCACGGGCATTCTCTATGTGAACTCAGGTACAACAGGTGCCGAGATTCAGTTCCCATTTGGAGGCACTCGCGGTACAGGCAATGGACATCGTGAGGCGGGAATTGCCGGGCTTGATGTCTTCACTGAATGGAAAGTGGTCTACACCGACTTCAGTGGCAAGCTCCAGAAAGCGCAGATAGACCAGTGATCTCAGGTCCCTCTCGAACATATTTTGTTTGAGGTTTGAGCCATAGTAAGCTTATCTCTAGTGTGGTAGGGGCGATCACGTGCTCGATAAATCTATTACCTCTCCCCCAGAGAGGGTGCTCTACCGGTCGCTCTGGACTGGGGCGGAGGCAAGGTAGATAGATAGGAAGCTCATAATGCAGATTCGTCGAATATATCTCGACCAGGCAGAGGAGGCATGTGGTATCGTCATTGTGATTGATGTTGTCCGCGCCTTCACTGTCGCAGCATACGCCTTCGCGGGTGGGGCGCAACGCCTCTGGCTCGTACATACAGTAGAGGAGGCACTGGCACTGCGCGATCGGGAGCCAGGAGCACTTCTGGCAGGCGAAGTTGGGGGACGGCTGATCTCTGGCTTCGACTTCAATAACTCACCTGCACTTATGTCAGTTGCTGATGTACTTGGTCGGCTGCTAATCCAACGTACTGGTGCAGGGACACAGGGAGCAGTGAGAGCAATCAATGCAACACATATCCTGGTATGTTCATTGGCGAATGCACAGGCTACGGCTCTTTATGCGTATCGACTGGCAATGGAGACTGGAGAACCTGTGACGCTCCTGCCCACCGCTTCTCTCAATGATTTGCTGGCGACCGAAGATGACTTCTGTGCTGATTACCTGGAGAGTCTACTGCTTGGAGGAGACGATGCAGCAGATATACTGGCGAAGGGCATAGCTCACTTGCAAGAATCGGAACGATTTGCGGTCTGGGAACAGGACGAACCAGATTTCCCTTCCGCCGATATTGCGAAAATCCTGGATGCCAACCGCTTCGGTTTCGCCATGGTTGGTACACGCAAACAGTGGAGGGAGATTACATATGTTGAAGTAGAGGGCAGGGTGCTTAGGGGCGATAAGGTGTAAGTGGGATGCCGGAATCTCTCTCCTCAAGGGAGGAGAACCACGTTCACTTATATGTTGACAAAGCAGGCATAATATATTACACATAGATTGAGGAAAATGGGGGAAGAGAAAGGAGTCCTATCACCTCATCTGACGGCGAAGCCGTAGCCGCGACCTGGCGGCGTTGATGAGGTGGCTTGAGATAGGACAAGGACGCAACTATGCCAGATGAACCACCGCAGAACCACCTGCAACAATTCGAGCAAACTATCGCTACCATCTTCACCTGTCGTAGCATAATCAAATACAACTCCGCCCTCAATGAAGAACAGAGAGACGAACTCCTTGCTGATATCGACACGGCTTCACGGTTTCTCCAGGATCGCCTTATTGCCAATGCAGCAATAGAAGCAAAGACAGTATTGCCACAACTGCAGCGAGCAGGAATACTTCCCAGCGAGGACTCGGAAGATAACGACGATAAAGGAGACAATGAAGACGATGAAGATAATGGTGAAGTCAATAACAAAAATAACAACCTCCAAATCCTACGTGCCCTGAGCAGGACATATCAGACTTATTTGAGTACAAAACAAGGGAACGCTACGGACACATTTGCCGCACGCTTCAACGAAGTTATGACCGCCATCAATGAAGTTGACAGGATTGTTGAGAAAAGTCATGATGTCTATCCGAGCCGCATATACGTGGAAGACCTTCTTCACCGCGTGAGAGGATTCATTGCTGACGTGTATTACTCGTTCAAGGAGTTCGTGAATGTCATATCCAAGACCTTACAGGAGAGCCAGGTTGAGATAGATACAGAGGAACTTTCCTCTACACAGAGGTATCACCAACCAGGCGAAGAAAGTCCGCGAAATATTGCTCCTCTCGTCGAAGCTTACCAGGCACACCAGCAACTCAATGAAAGGAAGGGCTTGATGGCAAATCGCGTCAGTGACGCTACTCTCTTTCTAGTATTCCTTGAAGAGAGTCTTGGGAGTGACCTCAAGAAATCTGATGAGCTCACTGCTCAACTGAATGAGGTCACGAAGTTACTGGATGATTTGTGCCGTTTGCTCTCAGGCTATGAGAATGCAATTGCGGGGATACTGGGGAACGGAGTTCTTAAGGGCAGTAATTCCTAGAGCGGAGTTTGCCGATATCTTCATACAGTTCATCCACAATCAGTTTGCGGATAGCAGTAGTAAAATGCTCCTCTGAACTATCCTTTTCAGAACTCTACTTCTGACGTACAAGGAGCATGCTCCGAGCTGTAAATATCGGTTGCTGCTCGCTATCGACTCCAGTTGTCTCGGTCACGACAAATGTCATGTGACCAGTTCGTCCGCTACGTTCGCGTATATCCGCAATACGCACGGTACATGTTACTTGCTCGCCGATACGCAGACGACGGGTATAATGATATTCCTGCTCACCGTGCAGCAATTGCATAGTGGAACTATCGAGTTCCAATCCAGGTACACGCATGCGAAAGGTGGTCGGAAAGGTTGGTGGGGCATATTGTATTGGTGTACCGGTCTGCAATGCCGGGTCTTCTGTAGCCTCCATGAAGCGCCGTACGGCTTCCTCTTTGACCTCAAATGTTTGTGGTGCTGAGCTTTTGCCGACCAGGCTGGGATCAATGGACATGATAGTTACCTCTTTCGGAATTGTGTATTTGCAGGATGAGAACCTGCAGATAAGAGTTCCATTTCTCTACATTAATGCTCAGAATGCTAACGTAATAAACCCCAACTTCTCTAGCGCCATATACGCCGCCGCAATCTGCCCCTGCACAGCAAAGCTCCCATTATGAATGAGCGCAAGCAATTCTTTCGGTGTGACCAGCAGATTCTTGATCACCTCGGTCGGCTCTACCTGTTGCGAACCTGTCTTCCGTGCATTGCGTGCAAGGTACCACCAGACTCGTGTCTGTGATCCACTGGGCGAAGCAAGCATCTGGGCCAGAAATTCCATCTGATCTGCCTCGACACTGTAACCAGTCTCCTCCATCAGTTCTCGATGAGCGGTCAAGATCGGGTCTTCTCCCTCGTGATCGTCCAGCATACCAGCAGGAAATTCCAGCACCTCACAACCAATCCCATGTTTGTATTGCTTATTGAGCACGAAATAACCATCTTCAGTAAATGGCACAATCCCTACCCACCCGATGTTCTCGATAACATAATAGTCTGGAATGATTGGCCCATTTGGAACAGCTACCTCGTCACAGCGCACTTTCAAATAGGGGGTATCAAGAATTTGCCGGGATGAGAGGATCTTCCATGCTTGATTTTCTGTCATGATAATCCCTTTAGCGATTCTTCCATTGTGGCTTGCGTTTCTCCAGGAAGGCCCGCAAGCCTTCGTGTGCATCCGCTGTTTGCATCACTTTCGTGAGGTAGAACTCGTTGACTCGTTTGAGTGCTTCCAATCGTTCTTTGGGTGCAATGAATTGGGCACCGGGGGCAGTCCCTACATGAGCCCCAGCACCCAGGCGTACACTCGCCTTCGTATGACGCAACGCAATGGCGCTTTTCTCCCGCAGCATAGCCAGGGCTCGCTCCAACTGGCTCTCCATTTCATGAGCAGCTACCGACCAGGTGACATAACCCAGGCGTGCAGCCTGAGCACCTGTTAAGGTGCGGTCACTGGATAGAGTCTCTGGTACAATCAGTACGGCATCATGTGCTACGAGTGTCAGGTCGGAGGCATTTACAAGTGCACAGGCTGCCGCCGATAGAATACCTCCTCGTACAACCGCGAGGAGAGGCTGGCTGACCTTACGCACCGACTCACATGCATCTTCGAGGGTCCTGGGTAGAATGGGCACCCGCAAAGGGTGCCCTGCTCCCCTCTCAGCACCTGCCACAGATGTGTCTACAAGCTGAAAGTCCATCACAACAGCCTTGATGCCACTGCTGCCCTCTGTGTTGAGACCAGCACAGGCAGTGCATAACTCATCAAGCATGAGTTCATCAGGCGCTGATGAGAGTACTATGCGAATCATTTGTGCTTCAGCTACGACCCGTAGTACACGATAGGCTTGTTGCATAAAACTATCCTCTTACAATGGCTGGGTCTCACCTGTTCCCCGCAGCTTGAAGCGTTGGATCTTGCCTGTTGCTGTCTTGGGAATATCAGGCAGGAACTCGATCCAGCGTGGATATTTGAAGGACGCGAGCCGTGTCTTCACAAAGGTTTTGAGTTCCTCCGCCAGTGCATCTGATCCCGTATACCCGGACTTGAGGGTGATGTAGGCTTTCGGTTTGATCAACTGGTCAGCATCGAAGTCACCGACGACTGCAACTTCCAGGACCGCCGGGTGAGCGATCAGTGCATTCTCCACCTCTACAGGTGAGACCCACTGCCCACCTACCTTCAGCATGTCGTCTGAGCGACCGCAATACCAGTAGTAGCCCTCCTCATCCTGGAAATACTTATCACCAGTATGAATCCAGTGCCCATTGATCACATCTTTGGTCTTTTCGTGCTTGTTCCAGTAGTAGGCTGTAATACTATCACCCCGAATCAGAAGATTGCCAATATCTCCTTGGCGGATTGGTTGATCATGTTCATCGGTGATCTTTGCTTCGTAACCCGGCACCAGCTTTCCAGAACTCCCTGGCTTAATCTCGCCTGGACGGTTGCTAATGAAGATGTGCAAGATTTCGGTGCTACCGATGCCATCGAGAATCTCGACATGGAATTTCTCCTCCCAGCGTCGCAGAATGTCGGCAGGAAGGGCTTCACCGGCAGAGACACAGACACGCACGGAAGAGAAATCGAAGCGTTTCTCTGCATCGGGCAAGGCAAGCATACCAGCATAGAGCGTAGGCACACCATAGAAGATAGTCGGGCGGTACTGCTGGACTACTTTGAACATATCTTCTGGGACGAGTCGCCCTGGATAGTACACAGCGCTCGCGCCAACACCCATGGGGAAGTAGAGATTGTTGCCGAGGCCATAGGCGAAGTAGAGCTTTGGGGCGGAGAAGGTGATGTCACTTTCCTTAATGCCGAGGATAGGTTTGGCGTAGCTTTCAGTACAGTAGGTCATATCATGTTGCAGGTGGACACAGCCTTTGGGGAAACCTGTGCTGCCGGAGCTATACAGCCAGAAAGCGCTATCATCTTTGCTCGTCTCGGCAGCTTCCAGGTTCGCAGAAGCCTTCATTATCCACTTGTCAAAGTCATGGAGGGTTGCTGTCTCCTGTTCCCCTTCCTTTTCCAGGCCGACAACCACTACATGATGCAGGTACTTGAGCTGAGGGAGAATCTGCCGAATTTGCTGCCAGAGTACCATATGGATAAGCAGCACACGCGCACGACTGTCATTGAGCATGTAGACATAGTCATCGGGACGCAGTACAGTGTTTAGAGGAACGGGAACGGCTCCCATCTTAATCGCGCCGAAGAAGGCGGCGGCAAACTGTGGCGAATCGAGCAACAGGAGAGCAACGCGCTGCTCAATATCGATGCCAAGATCAAGCAGGCCATTGCCTGCGCGGTTGGCGAGTTCCGCTACCTGTGCATAGGTGTAGGATGCTCCTTCATAATAGATAGCGGTTTTTTCACCACGCCCTTCGGCAAGGTTACGGTCCAGAAAAGCAGTAGCAGCATTGAACTGGTCTGGGATAGTGATCTTCGGAATGGTCAACATTGGCACACCTCTCTTTTTGCGTTTTTGTCAGGTACAATCCTTGTCTTATTTTATCCTAAACTCAGGTACAATAAAAACTCCCGATTGCCATCACGACCATAAATTGGAGAATCGGTCAACCCTTTTACCTGGAGTTGCGTGTGATGCGGAATCCAATCTTGTAGCTCTTGCAGGACTCGGCTATGCACGGCTGGGTCGGTAATCACGCCTGCTCCACGATCTGCCTCGGCTTTACCCGCCTCAAACTGGGGTTTGACCAGCGCCACAATCCAGGCGTCAGGTGTAATCAGTGGGACAATTGCAGGGAGCACCTGGCGTAACGAGATAAATGAGACATCGATGGTTACGCATGAAACTGGTTCTGGCAGGGATTTCAAATGACGAATGTTGGTGTGTTCCATCACCACAACTCGTGGGTCATTGCGCAGCTTCCATGCCAGTTGGCCGTATCCCACATCGACAGCGTAGACTCGCACTGCTCCATGTTGCAGCAGGCAATCTGTGAAGCCACCTGTTGAAGCTCCAACATCAACTGCAACTCGACCTTGCGGACTGAGATGAAACGTCTCCAGGGCTTTCTCCAGCTTTAGCCCACCCCGGCTGACATACTTCAACTCATCCGAGACAGCAGCTATCCGACACTCAGCATCGACTGGCACCTGCATGCCAGGTTTATCCACCAGGCGATCTCCAACATATACCTGGCCTGCCATAATTAGTGCTTGTGCTCGCTCCCGGCTTGGTGCCAATCCACGCCTCACGAGAGCAACATCCAGCCGTTCCTTGTTTGCTGGCATACGAGAGATAATCCCTACTTTCCTTGCCCTGTATAATAATAAATCAGCGCACCAGCCCCGACGAGCCCCACATTCGGTCCCAATTCTGCAAATACGATTTGGACAGCATCTCTTGGAACCTTCATCGCTCGTTCCTGGACAATCTGCAGTGCAGGATCCATGAGCAGAGGACCAATTTGGGTGACACCTCCGCCCAGGATGATCTTCTCCGGGTTGAAGATATGAATGATGTTAACCAGGCCAACGCCAATTGCCTCGCCTGCCCTAGCGATGATGGCCTGTGCTAGCGATACGCCAGCTTTCGCAGCCTGGGCCACAGTACGAGCATTGACATAGAGTGGCCCTTCGGCTCCAGCGATATCATCATGTTCATGGCCAATCGAATCATGCCCAGATAAGCCCGATTGACCTGGATTTTTAAGATGCTCTTGTAGCGAACGAGCAAAGTCAAGCAGTTCAGCCCCCTGTCCTGCAGCGATGGCCGCATTCGCCTGGCGAGCGATGGCTGTGCCCGAAGCAATGTATTCCAGGCAGCCGATATTGCCACAGTTACAGCGTTCGCCGTGCCAGTCAATGGTCATATGTCCCAGTTCGGCTGCCGTCCCACTGACTCCCTCCATGATCTTCCTATCAGCAATGACGCCACCACCAATGCCAGTGCTAATCGTCATATAGACCATATCCTGGCAGCCACGCCCTGCCCCAAACATATACTCGCCCAGACCAGCTGCATTGGCATCGTTCTCAATGAATATTGGAATTTTGAAGTGCTCCAGAAAGATATCTCGCAAGGGGACACGATCCCAGCCACGCAAGTTGGGGGGAGCAAAGACTATGCCTGTGCGGTTGTTCAATGGTCCAGGCGCTCCAACACCAATACCAGCAACCTGGTCAAGTTGAATGCCAGCTTCATCGAGTGCCTGTTCGATGCCACTATATATGCGGGGGATAATCTGCTCAGGTGTGGTATCTTCCCCTGTGAGTAACCCCACTCTTGAAAGGAGTTGTGCACCACGCAGAACTGCTACGCGAAGCTGAGTCCCTCCCAGGTCTACACCTACAACTAAAGGCAGGTTTTGTGTCTCAGCATGGGACGTAGTGGATTGTGCTGCTCTATTCTCGTCGCTCATCATGCTCGTTGGCTCCGTCAGCTCGAAATGGACGCAGTGCGTCGCGTCCCCACATTTAGTTATTGTTCCCGATTACGGACAAGATATGCATTCAGATGATACTCCATTTGGGGGTAGGGAACAAGCCTCCGTAAATTCTCTTCCGCTGAATCGTGTAACCTTCCAAGGGATATAATAGATAGGTGACTATTCAGATTGTCTCGCGTCTTGAGTCCTCACTGCCTACGGCAGTTTGTAGGAGGTTTTGGATGGGTGCGGTGTTTGCAGCCGCAGGCTGCAAACACCGCACCCATCCAAAGAATGGCTGAGCAGCCGCGGGTGGCGAGAATCAACAATTGCCGTAAATAGGTGGCAGCACTTGCAGCCATCCAAAGAATGGCTGAGTAGGCGAGGGTGGCGAGAAACCCTTGATAGTTACATGTCTGGATATAGTTGCTCTCTATTAATAATAATGAGGCACTCTTATGAAAACTAATACCCGACCCAATTCAAAAAAACGACGGCGAATTATGGGAAGTTCCACAAATGTCAAGCTTGCCAGTCAAGGAAACCTCGCGAGCAGCGAGAGAGAGTCTGAGAAGCCTGGAGTTCCGAGCTGGAGATCGCTCTTCTGGATTGGATTTGCGGCTGGCCTGGCGGCGGGAGCAGTCGCCACTGGCCTGATGCTGCTGCTCAGTCTCACTCAGGGTGGAGTATCGCTGCCAGAGGCTTTTGGCTCAGAATTAACGGCCCTGATGCCACCTGCAATGTTTGAGTATCTACATCGACTGATTGGTGGTGACGCCAAACACTACCTCTTTTATGGCATCCTGGTTGGGCAGTGTCTTGTTTTTGCACTGAGCGGAGGGCTCTGCAATCTTATCGTGGGGAAACGTATAGTAGCACGTATGGCAGGAATGCTCAGGCAAGAGAGCGAAGAATATTCATACACGAACCCGCCTCTCTTGTGGTATCATGGTCTCCTGCTCGTTGTGATCCTCTGGCTGTTTACGGGCCTGGTGTTTCTTCCACTGACCGGGGCTGGCATCTTTGGTGCACAACTCTCTATCGGCCCTGTGAATACCATGGTGAGCCTGGCAGAGGTTGGACTGATCTTCGGGATATTGTTCATCCTTACTCAGAACTGGATCGCGATCGGGTTGCATAAAAATAATGGAAAACAAGCAAGCAACTCGCGAAATGAAGAGGAACCTACAAGGGGTGCTCTGGATCGCAGAACCTTGTTGAAACGCGGAGCAATCCTGGTCGGTATCGGAGTAGTGGGAGTTGGCCTCTGGCAGTTCATCACTAATGGAATAAGTTCTTCGAGTGTGCCGGTTGCACGGTTACTCCAGCACTTCAAAAGCAAGATTGTCCCGCCACCAGTACCCAACTATGACGAGATTCACCCGGCTCCCTTCCTCTCACCGGAGATTACCCCCAACGACCAGTTCTACATTGTGTCCAAAAATCTCGTCTCTGACCCTACAGTTAATGGCACAACCTGGCATTTGACGGTAGATGGTTATGTGGATCATCCCTTCACCCTCACCTATCAGCAGGTGCTGGCCCTGCCAATGAAACAACAATATGAGTCGTTGATGTGCGTCAGCAACGAAGTGGGAGGCCAGTATATGAGCAATGCCTTGTGGGAGGGGATACCCCTGATGGATCTGCTGCAGCAAGCTGGTCTCAAACCCGGGGCAACCAAGGTCGTCTTCCATGCAACCGACGATTATAGCGATAGCATTCATCTGAGTAAGGCACTGGAGCCAACCACGATGATGGCTGTGCGTATGAATGGCGTCAGGCTTCCCGATGAACATGGTTTTCCTGCCCGCATGCTGGTACCCGGAATATACGGCATGAAGCATTGCAAGTGGCTGACACGTATTGAGGTGGTGAACAGCGATTACCAGGGCTACTGGCAGCAGCGAGGCTGGAGTGACCTGGCAGCAGTACGTTTGACATCGCGCATCGATACGCCTCTCATTGGCAGCCAGCTTCCAGCTAACAAGATCACCTACATCGCAGGGGTCGCATTTTCCGGAAATAAGGGCATCAGCGAAGTTGATGTCAGTACGGATGCAGGCCAGACCTGGCAGCGGGCCATCCTCAAGAAACCATTATCAGACCTGACCTGGGTGCTCTGGGAACTTGCCTGGCAACCTCCTCGGCCCGGCAATTATGCGATTGTGGTGCGTGCCATCGACTTAGAAGGCAATGTACAAAATCCCGAAATAGATCCGCCTCTGCCAAATGGGTCATCTGGATACCATAGTATCGATGTAAGCGTTTCATAAAACAGGGGGATTTTTATACCCGTTTTAGAAATACGACAAGGTACCCGATTTGGATCACTTTCTTTACTGATTTGGCACCTTCCTCGAAAAGACAACAAAAATTGTCCGGTTTGAACGCCTTTACTGATTCTAGTCAGTAGGGGCACCACATTACGTGGAAAACGGAATTGCAAAGGCCAAAATGGTGACGGATGTTCAGGTGGTAGTAGAGCGTTTAAAGGCAAGGGATGCACAGACCTTTCGTTCTTTGATTGAACGGCTCCAAGAACCCGTGACAGGATATTTGCATCGTCTCGTGGGGGATCGAGAAGTAGCACTTGACCTTGCGCAAGATACGTTCCTACAGGTGTATAAAGAAATTGGCAAGACATCTTCTGATCTCGCGTTAGACGCCTGGATCTATCGTATTGCCACGAACTATGGTCTACGCTATCTCAACCGCAAACGCTTAAAGCAGTTTATTGGGTTAGAAGGGCGGGAGGCATACGATGAGAATCTTATGGTTGCTGGACCTGAAGAGCAGGCCGAGACACGCTTGCTTGTACAAGAGGCTCTCTCGATGATGAAGCCGAAGGATGCGGCGATTTTGCAGCTTCATTATGGCAGTGGTTTTACCTACGAAGAAATTGGCCAAGTATTTCAAATGAGTTCGGAGGCAGTTCGTAAACGTGTGGCACGTGGCGTGGAGAAATTTCGGGCAGTGTATGGAAAAAAAGTGCCTGCTCGAAAGCATGAAGAGACACCAATCAATTCGGTGCAACCAAGAGACGGTACATAAGCTATGGCAGAACAGATAGGGAAGGAAGACCCGGAGCACTTCAAAGCAAGGGATGAAGGTGGTATGGCTCATCCAGATGATGACCTGTTGCTGGCCTATACGCGGGGGCAACTTGATAAGAAGCTTGAATTAATAGTCCAACAACATATGGCACGATGCCAAGGCTGTCGTCAGAAATGTATTCAATATCAAGAAGACAATAGGAAACTTGATATCCTGGCAGAAATACATCAAGACTATCCAACACTGGTTCCTGGCGTCTTTCAGAGGATTCAGCAGGTCGAAGAAGCTAAGCGGCGACGGCCAGTACTACGTTTGGCCAGCCTTCCATCAGCGGTAGTACTTGTGTCATTGTTTCTTCTATTTCTAATGGCAATTGTAGTGACTTTCGGTTCAGGTGCAGGTTTGCCCTTTGGTTCAGGTTATCCTTTCCAGCCACACCGTGGAACCTTGACGGTTGGAACCCAATCAACGGCAACACCAACGTCTGCTCCAACGAGTGTTCCGACACCTGTACTATCGCCTTCGCCGACGGAACCATCTACGACAAAGCCATATATTTATCTGTGTAGTACGGCTGCTGACCTTGCTCAATGGCGTATGCGAGTCTGTGGTGACAACTTTACCCCTGGGCATAAGCTGGTTCTGTTCTATCAGAGCTTCGATGAGATGCACAGGGCAAAGCATCAGATAACCGTGGATAAGCAGAAGCACTTTGAATATGTTTTCATGATTAGTAGCTGTCGCTCGGTTCCAAGCTCTCTATTTGTCCTGGATTACTCGGCTTCTGGTGGGCTTTTAGCGACACTCGACAACATTTCCTATGACAATTGCCCGACTTCAACGTCAACACCGCAGGTGGCGGGGACACCGACACCACATTCTGAACCTTGACGAGGAGTGTTTATCATGGTGCGACAGTGTGCATGGTGTTTACGGTTAATGAATAATGCAGGGGAACGCACTTCGATGTTGCCTGTACCGAAAATATATGAGGCGACCCATGGCATGTGCCAGGTCTGTGGAGGTCTCTGGCTGGAGCAAGCTTTAGGGAATGAGGATGTAAGTTCGCAACTCGCTGTATCCAACCAACAGGAGATGGTGACAGAAACAACCTGTTCTGCGTAGCAGTCTGCTTTATCAAGCCCTGTTACGTGCTCATTTTCCTTCTTCTGGAGGTCCGATTTATCGCACCTCCTTATTTGCAGGATGGTGCTCTGCACCATCGAGGGGTCGGACACAATGTACCACTTCCCCCCAGGTAGATTGTGGTCCGGCCTCTCTTATTTGGGCGGGGTCACTCCTGTTGGAGAAACTCCAGCATGAGCTGATTGACCTTGTCGGGTTGTTCCTGCTGCACCCAATGACCACTATCGGGAAGACGCCTGACCTGGATATTCTCTACCCATTGCTCAAGATCGTAGGTCAGTCCAATATCGAGCGCGATATCATGTTCTCCCCAGATAAGCAGCGTTGGTGCGGTGATACGTGGTGTTTTCCTTGAGAAACGGCGGGTGGAAGGATGCAAGAGTTGACGATAATAGTTCAGTGCAGCAGTCATTGCGCCCGGCTTGCTCATCGCTTCCTGGTATTTTGCTGTGATCTCCCGGGGGAAAGCCGATTTTTGCAGAGCAGCGCCACAAAGCATGCGCCCAACTTCATTTGCATTGTTGCGGAGCAGTATGTATTCAGGGAGCCAGGGAAGCTGGAAGGCGAACACATACCAGCTTTTCCGCAGTTGTCGCAACTTCCGCACTTCCCGCTCCATCGCCAACGGATGAGGAGCATTCAGCACAATCAATCGTTCCGTCAGTTCAGGGTAGTAAGCCGCAAAGAACCAGGCCAGCACTCCTCCCCAATCATGCCCAACAATGACCGCACGTTCCTGTCCTAATCCGCGAATTAGCCCCGCAATATCGCCCAATAGTGTCGGCATATCATATCCAATGCGTGGTTTATCAGTGTCATTGTAACCACGCAGATCAGGTGCTACAGCCTTGTATCCGTGCTCTGCCAGGAACGGAATCTGGTAGCGCCAGGAATACCAAAATTCAGGGAAACCATGAAGCAGCACAACAAGCGGCCCCTCTCCCTGTGTCACGTAATGCATCCGAATGCCGTTGGTGATAATGTCTCGGTGGGACCACGTTTCTGTTATCATCGTTCTCATTTTCTATCTATGGATATGCCTGGTACCCGCTCCGGGTACCAGGCATATCCATAGATGTTATTCCACCTTCGTATCGTTATACACAATTGCCCGTTTCACCTGTTCGATCAAATCCGTCACTGGGATACCGCGTGGGCAGGCATCCGAACAATTGAAAATTGTGCGACAGCGCCAGACCCCATCGTTTCTTCCCAGGATTGCCAGGCGCTCGGCACCTCCCTGGTCGCGGCTATCGAAGATGAAGCGGTGAGCATTCACAATGGATGCTGGCCCGACCCAATCTGGATTGCCCCAGATGGAGGGGCAGGAACCTGTGCAGGCCCCGCACAGGATGCACTTGGTTCCCTCGTCATAGCGTTCCCGCTCTCCCGGGCTTTGCAAGCGTTCCGTTCCAGGCTCCGAGTCATGGGTAATCAGGTACGGCTTCACGGAGATGTATTTTTCAAAGAACGGGTCCATATCAACGACCAGGTCTTTGATCACCGGGAAGCCAAGCATTGGCTCAATCGTTACCTTGTTGCCGACATCACGCATCAACACCTTGCAGGCCAGGCGGTTGCGACCATTGATGCGCATGGCATCCGAACCACATACTCCATGTGCGCAGGAGCGTCGATAGGTCAGCGAACCATCCTGTGTCCACTTAATTGTGTTCAGTGCATCGAGCAACCGATCGATTGGATCAGCCTCAACCTGGTACTCTGCCCAGTACGGCTTCTTTTCCTTCTCAGGGTCGAAGCGCTTAATACGTATAAGGACTTTCATACTGTTTCTCCTAATATTTCCGTTCCTTGGGCTTGAATATCGGATCGTCGATGAGAATGACATCCTTGTACTCAAGGTGCACATCATGGGGCGTACTGCCTCTGTAGACCAGCGTATGTTTCAGCCAGTTGGTATCATCGCGCTTCTGATAATCTACGCGGTAGTGAGCGCCCCGGCTTTCGGTGCGTGCCAATGCTCCATGAATTGTTGCCTCAGCACAGTCGAGCAAGAACCCAAGTTCGATAGCCTCCACCAGTTCTGTGTTGAACAGCCTCCCTTTATCCTGCAACTGCACCCTCTGGTAAGCACCCTGCAACCCGGCGATGGTATCGAGGGCATGATGCAGCCCTTGCTCGGAGCGCTCAACGAACACACGGACATCCATCTCATTTTGCATTTCAGCCCGAATACGAGCTGCTGATTCCCCGCCTGCCGATTTGTAGAGGCGCTCCACAAGCTCACGAGCCTTTGCTTCGGGATTGCCCGGCAAAGGAATGTGCTCATTCTCTGCAATAAACTGCTGCATGTGCTTGCCAGCGCGTCGCCCAAAGACGATCAGGTCTACCAGTGAATTTGTCCCCAGGCGGTTTGCTCCGTGCACCGAGACACAGGCCACTTCTCCGGCAGCATAGAAGCCGGGCAGGGGTGTCCATTGCGGGTCGATGACCACACGGCCATCAGTGTCGGTAGGAATGCCACCCATGGCATAGTGTGCTGTCGGCTGGATTGGCACAGGTTCTGTGATTGGTTCAACGCCAAGGTAGTTACGTGCGAAATCGGTAATATCGGGCAGCTTCTCGTTAATTACTTGAGCACCGAGGTGACGAAGGTCGAGGAAAACATAGTCTTTGCCATCTACACCGCGCCCTTCCTTGACCTCCTGGATGATGCAGCGCGAAACGATATCGCGAGGAGCCAGGTCTTTGAGCGTGGGCATGTAGCGCTCCATAAAGTACTCGCCCTTGCCGTTGAGTAGCTTGCCACCCTCTCCGCGTGCTGCCTCGCTGAGCAAGACCCCGACCTTGTAGATGCCCGTCGGGTGGAACTGGTACATCTCCATGTCTTCGAGCGGAATCCCCCGGCGGTAGGCAATCGACATGCCATCACCCATACAGGCAAAGGCATTGCTCGTGACCCTCCAGGCACGCCCATAGCCGCCAGTGGCGAAGAGCACCGCTTTTGCATGGAAAGTGTGAATCTCACCTGTGCGAATCTCCATGGCTACAACGCCGCAGACACGCTCGTCGTTGCCCTCTTTGTTGAGGAGCAGGTCAAGCACGAGATATTCATTGAAGAAGCGCACCTGGTTCTTGATAGCGTTCTGATACATGGTCTGCAGGAGCATATGCCCTGTACGGTCAGCGGCATAGCAGGAGCGGCGGACAGGGCCTTCACCAAAGTTGCGGGTATGTCCGCCAAAGCGCCTCTGATCGATACGTCCATCAGGGGTGCGGTTAAAAGGCAGGCCGCGATGCTCCAGTTCGTAGATGGCATCGATAGCGTCACGCGCCAGGATTTCGGCGGCGGGTTGATCAACCAGGTAGTCGCCGCCTTTGACGGTGTCGTACATGTGCCATTTCCAGTGGTCTTCTTCCGTGTTGCCGAGAGCAGCCGCCACGCCTCCCTGGGCTGCTCCAGTGTGGGAGCGCGTAGGATAGACCTTGCTGAGCACCGCAACGCTGGCGTTTGGCAGTTGCATTGCAGCCATCAGGCCGGCACCTCCGGCACCAACGATGACCACATCAAATTTATAGTACATAGTATGTCCTCGCTTTTAGACACGATAACGAATATGACAAAGGGGCGCAGAGCGACCACGTGCTCGATAAATCGGCACTCTACCGGTCGCCCCTACCCAACCTACGTCAGATCGTTCGTCGTGCCTGGTAGGGGCGACCACGTGACATGCTGGATAAATCTCTTACCTCTCCCCCGGAGAGGGTGCTCTACAGATAAATCTCTTACCTCTCCCCCAGAGAGGGTGCTCTACCGGTCGCCCTCCTGACATGTTCACTTGCCGACACACTTCGCGCCGAGGTCTGCAACGGGCTGGAAGGTGATCAGCGTGATGGTACCCCACATAAAGAACACCAGAACTAAGGTTCCGACGGTAGATTGTAAGAAGAGTCGCAGTCCGCGACCGCGTACATAGTCATCGATAACGATACGTAAACCGTTCATGCCATGTGTTAGGGCCAGGGCAAGCAATAGCCAGTCGTAGAGTCGCCAGAGTGGGTTGGCATAGCGCATGGCGACGAACTGGTAGCTTGTGCAAGAGACATCGGTGGTCACATGCGTGAGTAGCAGGTGAATGACAACAAGAAAGATAATCGCTATCCCACTGACGCGGAAGAAATACCAGGAGAAGGTCTCAAATCCTCCACCGGCAGGGCGTGGGCCATATCCAGTCGAAATACGCATATCAGTCAGTGCTCCTTCCTTCTTTACTTCCGGCCTACTTGCCCAAACCGACAGTAGGGAGGTTGAAGACGGGTGCAATCACAAAGTAGCCCATGGGGACGAAGCAGAGAATGGTGAGCACCATGACGGCTGCAAACATGGCCCCCTGATAGCGTACAGCCTTCGGCCAGAAGTCGATCAGGATGATGCGTATACCATTGAAGCCATGGTAGAAGACGGCAGCGATGAGTGCCAGCGAGATGACACGGACAGGCGCGAGGCCGAAGAGGGCAATGCCTTCATTGTAGACTTTAGGCCCGAAGCCCAGGAGAGAGATGTCCACGATATGGACAAGCAGGAATAAGAGAATACCGAGTCCACTGATGCGATGCAGCAGCCAGGACCACATACCAGATTGACCGCGATACATATTACTCCTCAATTTCTGCATGAATGGAGGCGGGAGATAGTGGACCGGAGGCAAAGAACCAGGGGAACTATTCCCCACCAGGATATCTGCACCCCATCCCAGGCGACCACGTGACGTGCTGGATAAATCCGCACTCTACAGATACATCTCTTACCTCTCCCCCAGAGAGGGTGCTCTACCGGTCGCCCCTACCATACCACGGATCGGCTTGCAAAGTTCTACGCTGTAGAGTGCCGATTTATCGAGCACGTGGGTGCCGATAGTGTAATAAAGAAGCCTGCCTCTGCCCTTGCTTCTTCCTGCCTCTATTTCGTTTGGTTGTATTTGTATTATACGTCACTGTAGAGGAAGGCGCAAAGGTGGGTAAGGTTAAGGGCTGGTTGGTTGTGACATTTGTGACCATTGTGTCAGTTGTGCCAGGACATTTTCATTACGGTTTCAAAGTTTTGGTAGTTGAAGGTTGAAGTTGTGACTATTGTGACTGATGGATCAGATGTCTTGATTATGGGTTCAAAGTTTTGGTGGTTGAGGTTGTGACTGTTGTGACTCGTGACAGGGGTATTCTTTCTGTTTGCCTGAGATGTTTGTTGGGAGAGAGAGAAATGCTCTCTGGTTGCTTGTTTATATGGAGTATAGCATGAGTTGGGGGGAAAAACAAGGGATTCGCCCGAAAAACCAGGAGTTCGCTCACCTGATTAAACTTGAACGAGGCAATTACAAATGTCCAGAAAGTACCCCGTACCAAAAAGTCCTATACAGATAACATAGATCCATTTCCCCCTAGAGGTCAGAAATCTTCTCTTTCAGGTGCACGGTTCGAGTTTGTTGTGTTCCTCTGCCAGAACACCTCTGAACAGTGCGAACTCTGTGAGAGCTTCCGTTTATTTAGAACAGCAGCCTTTCAGTGTGTGTACGAACATTTCTTGCTCTGTAAAGAAAGTTAGAGATATTTGTCAAGACCCAGGAGCATTCTTGTGTTCATTGGATTTGTTAGAGCCTGGATGGTCGGTTCTCGTTTCATTCCTGGGAATGAAGAGAAATGGCTATGCGGGTCTGTGTAGGGGCAGCCACGTGCTCGATAAATTGGCACTCTACTGGTTGCCTGGGCGCTCTCTCTTATAGAGCGGGTGTCTACGGGAGAATACTATGCGACGGAACCTTGTACGGAATCTCCTCTTTGTATTTGCCGCTCTACTGTTGATTGGAGTCAGTCTAATCGCTGCTCGTATGGTAGTGCGTGCAGACCTCAATCCTCGTGTTACTCTCAGTGGTCAAACAGTGCCGCTCGTGCAGCAAGCCCAGCTCCTGCAGGCGACGGACACGAATCAACAGCTTCAACTCTCCATTGGCCTCAAGTTGCGCAACTCGGCAGAACTGGATAGCCTGTTAAACGCAATCTCCGATCCTCAATCACCGCAATACCATCACTACCTGACTCCTGAGCAGTTCGACCAGCTATTTGCTCCCACACCCGACCAGGTGCAACAGGTAGTAGCGTTTTTGCAGAGTCAGGGATTGACTGTCACGAATATAGCCTCAGATAGTCTGCTCATCGACGCTACAGGTTCTGTCGGCCAGGTCCAGCAGGCATTTCAGACCCAGATCAATAATTATCAATCAGGCGACCATACCTTCTATGCAAACGCAACACCGCCTACTATCCCGGCATCGCTCAGCCAGGTCATCGTCTCAGTTGGTGGACTGGATAACAGCATGCACTATCATCCACTCTATCATCAATTCCCCAGTTCGCATCAGCAGAAGCCTGCTACCAGGTTAGCGACGCCAGGCGGCTATGGCCCAAAGCAGCTGGGGGATGCCTACGGTGCCACACCATTGCAGGGACTTGGAAGTGGAAACCTGGGAGATGGTCAGACCGTTGCTGTCTTTGAGTTAGATGGGTATCAGCAAAGCGACATTAATCAATACTTGCAGAACTACAATCTAGGGAGTCCCAGCATCACCAACGTTCTCGTCGATGGCTTCGATGGCTCTGCCGGACAGGGAGCAATTGAGGTCGAGCTGGATATGGAAGTGGTTGCGGCTCTCGCACCTCATGCCAACCAGGTTGTCTACGAAGGGCCAAACACGACGCAAGGCCTCAATGATACCTATAATGCGATTGTGAGCGACACTGTTCATAAGCCCCAGATCACAACGATTAGCTGGGGACTCTGCGAGGCGAGCACAGGCAATGCAGAGCTGGATACGCTCGATGGCTTCTTCAAGAAAGGTGCTGTGCAGGGTATCTCATTCTATGCAGCCTCGGGAGATTCAGGAGCCTATGACTGCAATGATAACAACCTGGCGGTAGATTCTCCGGCTGATGATCCCTATATCACCGGTGTTGGCGGTACAAACCTGCAAATCACCAGTAGTGGAAATAGCTATCAGTATGGTAGTGAGTCGGTCTGGTCGAACCCCAATGATACACAGCGCAGTCCCAGGGGTTCTGGTAGTGGTGGAGGAATAAGCAATCACTTCGCGCAGCCCAGCTGGCAGACCGGGCAGGGGACAGGGGGTAGTAATGGCAAACGACAAGTCCCTGATGTCTCAGCCGATGCTGATCCTGCGAGCGGGTACGCAGTGTATTGTACGGTGTCCAATGCAGGGTGCCCTTCCTCTGGCTGGATTACCGTTGGTGGCACGAGCGCAGCAGCCCCATTATGGGCCGGGAGCACAGCCCTGATCAATCAATACTTGCAGAGCCAGGGAAAGGGAGCTATGGGTTATGCAAATCCTGCATTGTATGCTGTCTTCAATGCCCAGCAAGCATTCCCTGCCTTCCACGATATCACGACTGGTGACAATCTCAACTACCCGGCTACCCCTGGCTATGACATGGCGAGTGGTATTGGGACGCCAAATGTCTACAACATTGCCCGCGACCTGGCAAACCTCTCTCCTACACCAACGCCAACACCAGTGCCATCGCCCACTCCAAGCCCAACGCCATCGCCAACAGCGACACCAACGACTGTACCCAGTCCAACCCCAACGGCTACTCCGACCCCACCACCACCGCCACCAGCACTCATAAAGAATGGTAGCTTTGAGAGTGGCCCGGCAGCCTGGCAGGAGTCCTCTTCTGGTGGGTATGAGCTTATCGACACTACGAACTCGCACACTGGCCTGTATAGTGCCTACTTCTGTGGGTATGGGAGCTGCGATGATCGCCTCTGGCAAGCCTTTACAGTTCCTGCGAACTATACAAAGCTCACCATTACCTACTGGTTCTATTCTGATACGACGCGGTCGACCCGGACATGCATTGATACCTTTGCCAGTCGGCTGGTGACCACATCGGGGACAACTATTCGCAACATGCAAGCAAGCTGTAACTCTAATGCAACGAATGGCTGGGTGCAACAGACGTTTGATGTCACGGCTGATCTGGCTTCATATAAGGGAAAGCAGGTGGTGCTCTTCTTCCGTGGTACCAACGCCTCTGGTTATCTGGTCTCGGACTTCTTTGTGGATGATGTAGCGGTGACGGTACAGTAACTTCTCTCTTTGTAGGTGTAGACAAATTTGCGTGGGAGCCTGGCACCGCCCATGGGCGGTGCCAGGCTCCCACGCAAATTTGTCTACACCTACTGAGTTGCTGGTCAACGTGCTATACTTAGATTGTAAGAGCAATTTCGCCGGTCGCTCTTCCTGACGAGCGTATTTTCACACACTATTTCATCTGTAACCAGGGAAGGAAAGCTTTTTCTCCCTCCTTTGGGAACAGGCACGTATTACATGTACTACGAGGAAAATCTGTCATGATTGAATTGGATGGAGCCATATCCCCAAAGAACACACTTTTTGTCCTCCTTTGCTTCGAGGGACCAGATATCTACTCCACCGCGGGTGGTCTGGGCACCCGCGTCAGTGAGCTTAGTGAAGCTCTGGCAACACTTGGCTATACAACACACCTGATCTTTATTGGAGACCCTACCAAGCCTGCCATCGAACACCGTGTCGATGGTCGCCTGGTACTCAAACGCTGGTCACAATGGATCAGCAAATATTATCCCAATGGTGTCTACGACGGTGAGGAGCAGAAGCTCTACGACTACAACGAGAGTGTGCCTTACCATATTTATGAAGAAATCGTCCGTCCTGCGCTGGCTGAAGGTAAAATGCCCGTCATCATGGGCGAAGACTGGCATACTGCCGAAGTGACGTGCCGTACATCTGACCTGCTTCACTGGTTCGGTGTGCGCCACAAGGCATTAGTGCTCTGGAACCTTAACAGCTTGATGTCACTGCACCGTATCAATTGGGGGCGCCTCAACTTCGTCACCACGATTTGTACTGTCAGTAAGTACATGAAGCACAGGATGTGGAGTTACGGAGTCAACCCGCTCGTCATTCCAAATGGCATTCCCACACGCCACCTCACTCCTGTTGACCAGAATGCTGTCACACGCCTGCAAGAGATTGCTCACCAGGGAGACCCGCGTCGCCTGTTCCTCTTCAAAATTGGTCGCTTCGATCCTGACAAACGCTGGATGATGGCGATTGAAGCTGCGGCTCGCCTGAAGTATAGTGGGCACCCCGTCACATTTTTTGTGCGTGGGGGTATCGAACCCCATGGGCGCGAAGTACTGCAGCATGCCTATCAGTTGGGTCTGCATATTCGCGATATCGAAGCCAGGCGACCGAACCTGGAGCAGTGCCTGGACCTCGTGGCGAATGCTGGTCCGGCTGATATCTATAACCTGCGCTTCTTCCTTCCCGAAGAATTTGTGCGTACCATCTACAATGCCGCAGATGCGACCCTGGCAAACAGTGGACATGAACCCTTTGGGCTCGTCGCACTCGAAGTCATGGCGGCAGAAGGTATCGCCGTGACTGGTTCCACTGGCGAGGATTATGCCATCTCTTTCGAGAATGCCATTGTCACTGAAACCGATGATCCCGATGAAATTGTTGGTTACCTGCTGCATTTGCGTCGTAACCCGGAAGAGCAAGAGCGTATTCGCTGCGCTGGTCGTCGTACAGCGGAACAGTTCCTTTGGGATCAAGTAATCGAAGACCTGGTAGGGAAGTTGGAGTTTCTGGCGCGAAAACAGAATATAGCGCTGGCTTGAGAGGAAAGAAACGATCATGGTTGCAGACCTGGCGATCTATACCGTAGTGCATCAGCCGCGTCGCCTGAAGTTGCCTGCGCAGCCGATCCCGCGAGGGGCCTCAATTGAGGACATTGTCCGTTGTATATTCGATGAGCGCATGAACGAACGCTACTTCAGGAAAGTTGCGCAGTATTGCTACTATCCTGCTACACGCCTATTTTTGGACCTCGTGCGGCAAGGCATGCAGCTTTCTATCGGTTTCTCCCTCTCCTTCTTGCGCCAGGCCGAAGCCTGGGATCCGGCACTGCTGGATCTTTTCCGCGAACTGGTAGCCGAGGAGAACGTTGAGCTTATCGGTGTCGAGCCGTACCACAGTTTCCTGTTTTTGCTCGATCTGCCGATGTTTGTCTCGCGGATGCAGGGGATGGTGGATGAGATAGAGCGTATTTTTGGCAAGCGACCCGTTGTCACCGATACCACCGAGATGTGTATGTCGGCAGACCTTTACGATGCACTGGACAGCGCCGGTTTTCGTGGTGCCCTTATGGATGGGCGTCCCTGGGTCATGGGCTGGCGCGAGAGCACCCACCTCTATCGCTATAGCGATGAAGAGCCGTATCCGTTTCCCATAGAGGGAAAGAAAACTCCAGCAGGTACGCGCGGCAAACGCACACAAAAGCTGCTACCTGATAAAGAACGCGAGTCTGGTCCCTATCTGCTCACACGCCACCTGGAGTTGAGCGACGATGTTGGCTATCGCTTCTCAAATCAGGGCTGGTCCTCCTACCCGCTCTACGCGGATACCTATGCCAGCTGGATTGCTAACACCTGGGGAGATTTCCTCTTGCTCGGTTGGGATTTTGAGACCTTCGGGGAACACCACCGCGTGGATAGCGGCATCTTCGACTTCATGCGTGCCTTACCTGGCGAACTTGCCCGCCGAGGTGTGACCACTCGTACTCCCAGTGCCCTGATTGAACGCTATAAAGACCCTGAGCGTGTCTATCACCTGCCGCTGCCGGTCTTCCCAACCACCTGGGCTGGTAGTGGCGGCATGGAGTTTTTCCTTGGCAACAGCGCTCAGCAAGCCATTTTCCAGCTCATGGGCCACGTTTATGGCCTGGCAAAGTTGACGGAGCATCCCGACCTGCTCGATCTCGCCATCTGGCTGGCACAGTCCGACAACCTGCACCTCATTCAGTGGTTTGGACGCAGTGGGCCAGAAGCAGAAGTCTCCGCCTACTTCACACCGAATGAGTGGTGGTCGCTGGGACCGAACGGTGTGATCCACGAACAGCAGCAGGTGTATCTCAATGCTCTGCATGCCATGGAGCCATACCTTCCCCCTCGCTTGATTCGGCAGGCCAGACGCAAAGCTCCAGCCAGGCCGCGCCGCAAAAGGGAAGTAGAGCCTGAGTTGGAAATGAGCTATATGGCAAGGAGAGCATAAATCAAAGAGAGCGATCACATACAGGGCGACCGTTCATGCGGTCGCCCTGTATGTGATCGCTCTCTTTGATTTATAGGGAATGAGCTACAGGACTTTTAGCGGATGTCATCAAAGAACTGGCTGAATTGACAGCTAAAACCTGGGAGATAGGGTGATTGGATCAGGCCATCTTTCGTCAGGGTACTATGAAAGGTGAGCGTAGCGCCATCCTGTCGGTAGATGTCCAGACGGCGTTCTATCCAACTGACAATCCAGTATTCCAGGACTCCTTGATGTGCATAAAGCTGAAGTTTGGCTTCGCGGTCTCGGCGTTCGTTGGCTGGCCCAGGGGAAAGAATTTCTACGACTAACTCCGGGGCGGCGTGATACTTTCCATCTGGATGTACTGCTTTGGCTCCCCGTTCTTTGCTCATCCAGATCACATCTGGCACGACATCGTTATCTTCTCCAAAAATCAGACCAGGGGTGGTGATGGCTGTTCCTGCTTGGGTTTGGCGACTCCATACTTGAAGCAATTCCCATATTCTGTCGCCAACCAGTTGATGATAATTGCTGGGTTGTTTTGACACGTACAACTCTCCATCAATGATTTCATAGCGGTTGCTGTCGTCTGGGAGCATTTCCAGGTCTGCTGATGTCCATTTTGAGGTTTTCATTTTGGTTCCTTTTGTTCGATGAGTGGCTACTAACTCTATGTATCATACTAGCATTGAGAGCATTATACCATAGGGTTGTTGCGAGCATCGGCACCTCTCCTTTTCTTTCAACAAGTAGCTTGCTCTATGCTCTCAGTGAACATATCCAATTGGTCTCTTATTCAACTGGTGAGCCAGAGACCGCGCTGGCGAGTCAGTCCAAATCAATTGCGACCCAGTGTGCTACTGGAGGCTCTGCGTCATCTGCAGCTGGTCGGCCTGGCTGCCAGTATGCCCATCAAGGCAGGGGAAGACCTGCTTCAACGCCGCTACTGGCGTGCCCCTACCTTCGATCGATAGGAGTTGAGGAGGGTGGCAACCCTCCTCTCGTTACCTTACAGGACAGCCGGACTCTTGCACCAATTCCTGCCACGCTGCCCGCTGATAAAAGAAGTTCGGTTTGAGGACCGTATTCTTGTAGCGAGTAATATGGAAGATCGGGCAGGCCGAGCCGGAGAGAGGGGGGACGATCCACCCCCAGTGGGCCGGCACCGTTCGTCCCGCTCGCTTTTCCTGCTCGTCATGTAACAGAAATTGTCGAGATGCAGTATGGTGATCGACCATCGTGACTCCATTCCTGGCGAAGGAGTGTAAGACCGCAACGTTCAGTTCGACCAGCGCGCGATCTTTCCACAGGCTACGGTCAGAGTGGGTGTCGAGACCCATCTGGTTCGCAACCACGGGCAGCAGGTTGTACCGGTTGACGTCGCCGAGATTGCGTGCTCCAATCTCCGTCCCCATGTACCACCCGTTGAAGGGGGCAGCCGGGTAGGAAATGCCGCCGATCTCCAGGCGCATATTGGAGATCACTGGCAGAGCATGCCACTTGAGGCCGAGTTCGGCGAACCAGGCATAGTCGGGGTGGCTCAGCGGCACCTCAAGCACCACATCGCCTGGCAGATCAAAGAGCCTGGGATGCTGATGGGGCAGCTGAATGACGAGAGGAAGGATATCAAAGGGAGTACCCGCTCCCCCTTTCCATCCCAGGCGCTGGATCATGGCGGTCAGTTCTGCATGCAGCGGGTCACCGATGATCGAGCCATCGCTTTGACGGTAGCCCGCATAGCGGATGAGCTGGGGATTCCAGAGGTGGATGCCTGGTTGCCCAGGAGCTTGTGGTGCGAAAACAGTGATGGTCGAGCGTATCTTCCCGCCATTCGTCGCGAAACGGAGGTGCTCGACGAGCGCTTCGAAGATTTCCTGAGCTGTCTCAAGGTGGCGCATATCGCGCACCTCCAGAGTTTTCCAGTGGAGCCGTCCAATGCAACGCGTATTGTTCCTCCAGGCCACTTTTGCTCCGTAGGCCAGTTCATCGTAGGTGTGCCAGTAGGTGCCAGTCTGGGCGATCTCAGCTTGCACATGAGCAAACCGTGGAGCATAGGCACCGGGTGTCGCCGTTTCATGATGGAACAGGCGTAGATAGGCTTCGGCTTCTAGGAAGAGTTCTTGCGGGTCGTTGATTGCGAGGTGCTGCTGCGCCTGGGTCTTCCCGTTGGAGGCAGGCTGGTTGGTAGATTGTTCTGCGAGATCCATTGTTGATAGAGATGATATAGGTCCATGCTTCCCCCTTTGTTCATGTTCCACCAGACAAGACGTTGCTTGAAAGCTTCGGTAACGCCTATAGTACTGTTCTTCGATGCAAGCGAGAGAGGATGGTCAGTAACTTGGAAGCTTCTCGGTTGAGAAGTGGTTAAGATATGGTTAAGATTTTGGGAGTTTCGTCCTATTTATAACCGCCTCATGCTCAAAAAATTGACGGGTTTCAGTCTATTTATGTAGACTGACTTGCGGCACAGATAAACGTTTCTTTGTAGAAGGCCAATTCATTGGCCTGTAGCAACGAGGTAGTTATGCAAAATACTCGCCCACTTCCGCCAGAGTTACAACCCGATCTCACTCAGATGTTTATGATGGAAGGAGAGCAAGCGCAGGATGTAGGAGCACAATTGACTGCATCCGCTCCAGGAGTGACATCCCCACTGATTATAAATGCACCAGTTATTTTATTTACAGGTAGTCATCCGGCAGTGACTGCAAATTTGCAAGGCGACCAAAAAGGTTCGTCTTCTCTACTTCAATCTACCGCGCCATCGCTCACCAGCGCTTTACAGGCCACTCTGGCCACTCAGACCACGGCTCATCTTGTGGTAATTCCAGGCTCAGGCAAACGCAAACCTGCCCGGCAAAGGAAGCGAGAAAAAGCTACTTTTAAACGACGTATGAGTCCACGTCTGCGTCAGAGTATCGTCCTGCTCAGTATCCTGACGGTAACCGTGATGACACTGCTCTCCCTGGCTCCGTTGGCGAATGGAGAGGGTGCGTCTCCATTCTTTAGTGGCATCGGAAGGTTGTTGAGTATGCAGTTCGCCAATGGGCAGATCGCCGCGCATACTCAGGATCAGAGAGTGGCTGCCCCTGTGCAATCGGGTCCGCCCCCAATGACTCTACCGAAGAGTCAATATGTTGCTATTGCTCAGCAAGATGCTACTGATGCCGGTATCTCGCCAGTCTATTTTGTGCGACAGATTAATGAGGAGAGTGGCTTTAATCCGAATGCGATCTCCCCTGCTGGAGCAGTAGGTATCGCGCAGTTCCTGCCGAGCACGGCTGCTGGCCTGGGTATCAATCCCTGGGATCCTATCCAGTCGCTACGTGGTGCTGCTCGCCTGATGGCAAATTATGCCAAAAATTATGGTGGAGATTATGCCAAGGCTCTCGCCGCTTACAATGGAGGCTCTGGCACTGTCCAGCATGCTGTGTATATTTGTGGTGCGAACTGGCTCAACTGTCTACCGGGTGAGACACGGCATTATATTTATGTGATTATGGGGATTTAGAGCCTCTTTCCTGTTACAGTGAAGCTTATACCCTCGCAAACAAGTCATTCTCGCCTTCCACATCAGGCCCGACCCTGGTGGCGGCGAGTTGGTAGCACTCGAAGCTGCGCCACTTGCGCTGGATCTCTTCGGGTATTTGAGCCATGAAGTTGTTGGGATTCACCTGGGTACGATGCATCGCCCATGACTTGTTCTTGGCCTCTAACCATGGCTCAACGTTGAGCCAGACGCTGATCTGCTCATCAGGCATTCCTAGCTTTTCGGGATCAAGACCACTGAAAGAACCTTCATAGTTCTGTGACTTCATCCACTCTCCCATAAGGCGGATAGTACTGCGGGGAAACGAACTATAATAGAGCTTGGAGACGGCATGAGCCGGGCCAAGTTCAGGATACTGAACCTCATCAGCGGCGGCATGGAAGGCACTGGTGGTGTGACGGTAGATAGCAATGTGGTCCGGGTGCCCATATCCGCCAGTTTCATCGAAAGTCACGATTACCTGCGGCCGAAACTGCCGGATAATTGCGACAAGTTTCCCTACCACTTCTGCTGCCCTTGCCTGCGCGAATGCTCGTGGGTCCTCGTTCTCAGGCGTACCAGCCATTCCAGAATCCCGGTAGTCCAGGAACCACAGGTTGTGCACTGCTAGCGCTTCCGCTGCTGCACGCATCTCTCCCTCGCGTACCTGGCCAAGGTTCTCAGGTGTTGCCAGGGCAGGATCGGAGATTTCACCAACCTCGCCGCGTGTTGCACAGACTAAGCCGGTTTCAACACCAGACGTGCTATACTTTAATAGGGTACCGCTCATAAGCCCTTCATCATCGGGATGGGCGAAAATGCCCAATAATCTTTTTGTTGACTGTGACATATTTTCATCCTTTTATTTGTGTATGGAACCTGGCTCTACTGTATCATTGCGCAGGCGGGCCTGTCAATAAAGTGGGGTTCAAAGGAGAAACCTTAGATGGCGAGAAAAGTGCTTGATAAAGAGTTACAGGAACTGGATGCCCAGATTATAAAGTTAGGTTCTCTCGTCGATGAGGCCCTGGGGAAGGCGCTTCAGGCTTTGGAGACGGGTGACATTGCCCAGGCAGGTATGGTTATCGAGGCCGATGCTCTGATCGATAGCCTGCGAGTGGCCGTTGAAGAACATGCTATTCGGCTCCTGACCCTCCAACAGCCGCTTGGTGGTCGAGACCTGCGCTACCTGACTTCGGCGTTATCAATTGCAGGTGATCTTGAGCGCACTGGTGATGGCGCGGCAGGCATTGCGCAAATTATACTGCGTATGGCCCCCTTGCAGGGAAATACCTCCCAGGTGAAGGTGGAGAGGAGCCTTGCTAATGCCGTAGACCTTGATACGACAGGTGAGGATGGACAGGTCACCGAAGCATCGATCTTGCGAGGCATCCTCGACCTTGGCGAGGAGGCACGGCGAGTCTTGCAGGGGACCATGAAGGCATTTGCTGATCGGGATGTCAGTGCTGCCCGCTATATCTGGGAAGAGGATGATGTAGTGGATGTTCGCTATCACCAGGTGCGTCATGATTTAATGGCGATGCTGGCAGGAGCACGAGCCATTCCAGCCCTGCAAAGTGACGCCCTCATCTTACAGCGTGCCACCTACCTGCTGTGGATCGCCCACAAACTCGAACGGGTTGGCGACCACGCCTCGAATATCTGCGAACGGATTATGTTCATTGTCGAGGGCGAAAGCAGTATTCAGGCTTCACAGGTTCATGAGTAGATAAAAAAAGCCAGGCAATTAGCGCAATGGTCGGCCATTGCGCTAATTGCCTGGCTTTTTTTATCCTTTAATTGCCTTCCAGAAAGCGTTTGCCAGCTGAACGTAGCCTTGTGCACTGGGGTGAAAGCCATCGGCACTGATGTACTCAGGATGGGAGGTTAACTGGCTCCTCTGGCTGAAGAGATCAACCAATGTTACGCCATAATGTGCCGCCGCTGCTGCAATACCAGCATTCCATTGTTGAATTGCAGTGAGCATCTGCGCTTTCCTGGTCGAGGTTTCATGCGCAAAAGCCGGGAGTCTGGTCAGATCTGGCAGATTTGCCATTACCAGTCGTGCTTGTGTCTTCGTATGCAACTCTCGCAGAAGTATATTCAGGTCTTGTATGTAACCATTGTAGGTTACGCCACCAATAAAATCGTTTGTCACGAGCCAGATGGTCACCAGGTCAGGTGAGGTCGAGAGAGCCAGGGGTAGTTCTTCTGAGAGTGCCTCATGCAAGTGAATGCCGCTGATTCCAAGGTTAACCAGGTGAGAACCCTTTGGCAGGTGTGTAGCCACCAATGGCACATAGCCCTGTGATCCTGGCTCCCTGCTCCCAACACCTACAGCATCAGAAGCCCCAAGTGCCACATATGTGACTGGCCCGGAGAAAGGGTCTACCTTCAGTGTGGGTTGTGCTGTTGCTCTATGTGTTGCTGAAGGTATTTTGCTCGCTGTGTTCGGAGTACCTCCGCTTGCACAGGCAGAAAAGAGGAGAGCAATCAGAAGTACGGGAATCCATAAGAAATGATGGAGGTTTGTCTTTGTATGCATGTTCATTTGTGTGTTTCAATTGTGGGTTACACTGGATTTTTTAAACATTTGTTTGGTTGGTTCAAGGCGCTCGCAGAGCGCCTTGAACCAACCAAACAAATGTTTATTTAAACACGAGTTCTTAAAAGTTCGGGATGACTCATGTTTTGACGTTTCAAAAGATATCATATTGTATCATAACTGAGCAGCCTGTTGAAAAAGTGCGATGTGAAGACCGCTCGTTTGTTGTATTTCTTGTATTTTTCGGGTACACTCTCCCTTTGGTAAGGGACCTCTCTCGGCCCATGTTGTCGTTTGTCTTTCTGCACACCTCGTCTCTTTCGCGCGAACGCTTCAGCTAGAAAGGAGGCACCACCCAGAAAGATCTCTCTATGTCAAGCCCTGGATGGAATTCTACCCACCGTTGCCTGTTTGTCTTTTATTGATGAATTGGCATATTTTGACGTTCATTTCGGGACACAGTTCCCTAATTAGGAGGATTTCCATGCGCCACTTGAAGCATGTAAGGGTGATCGCACCCCTTACGGTATTTCTGGTTGTCCTGACGGTCCTGGTCCCTATCGGTAGTGCCCTGGTACACGCCAGCTCACTGGTCACCGTCTCCGGCCCAAGCCCCTACGGCAATTGTTCGAACGCTGACCAGACGGGTACCAATTACGTGAATGCTGAGGTTGAGCCCTACGTCGCCGTCAACCCGGCCACGATTGGGACTGCACATGTTAATGTTGTAGGTGTCTGGCAGCAGGACCGCTGGTCGAACGGCGGTGCGCATGGCCTGATCGCCGGTTTCTCAACCGATGGTGGGACCACCTGGGGCGAGAGCACGCTGCCTTTCAGCGTGTGCGCCCCCGGGGCCATCTTGGACCCGTTTACCGGGACGCCGTACGACCGAGCCTCGGATCCCTGGGTCTCCATCGGGCCTGATGGGACCGCGTACACCGTCGGCCTGCTGGCGACCGAGAGCACGGTCAGCGGCAACAACGACACCGGTGTCGCGGCCGCCACCTCGGGCAACGGCGGCAAGACTTGGGGCAACGCGGTCCTGATCAAGTCCGACCAGGGGACTAGCCCCATCTTCGAGGTCACCCACTTCTTCAATGACAAGGAGTCCGTCACCGCGGATCCAATCCACGCTGGCACGGCCTACGTCGTGTGGGACCGCCTCGTAGCCCCGAGCCACAGCCCGGATGCGGACCTGCGCGCTCACGCGTTCCGCGGCCCGACCTGGTTCTCCAAGACCACTGACGGCGGCAAGACCTGGACGGGCACCCGGGCGATCTTCGATCCCGGGCAGAACAGCCAGACCATCGGCAACCAGGTCGTGGTAGATCCCCGGACGGACGTCCTCTACGACTTCTTCGAGCGATTCCAGACGACCGGCTCCCCCAGCTTCACGCCGCGGGGCATCAGCATCGGCTTCATCTCGTCGTCCGATGGCGGCAGCACCTGGTCACAGCCAACGGTCGTCTCGGCCCAGCAGACGGTGGAGGACACCGACCCGAACACGGGCGCACGCATCCGCACCGGCGCTGGCCTTCCCTCGGTCGCCATTGACGCAAGCACCGGAGAGCTGTACGTGGTCTGGGAGGACGCTCGCTTCACGGGCGGAACCGTCAACCAGGCCGTGATCTCCAGGTCCACCAACGGCGGGGCGACCTGGAGCGCACCGGCCGTGGTCAGCAAGGTCACCGGCAGGCCCGCCTTCACGCCTACGGTGGCCGTCAACTCGGCGGGCACGGTCGGCGTGACGTACTACGACTTCCGCAACCTCCCTGCAGGAGATACGACGGATCTGCCGACTGATTACTGGCTCACCACGTCGACCAATCATGGCGCGAGCTTCGGCAACGAGGTGCGTATCACCCCTACCTCCTTCGACATGCTGAACGCACCCTTTGCAGGTGGCTTCTTTGTCGGGGATTACCAGGCCCTTGCCAACATTGGTACGACGTTCGAACCGTTCTTCGTCCAGACGAACGACGAGAATACCAGCAATCGGACAGATGTGTTCACAACGTTTATCTAGCCGTTTCTGAATGCTTCGCGTATCACAGCCGCGCCCACTACAGGGCGCGGCTTCTGTCAGAGCAGCATGTTGAACAACAGGAGAAAAGGTGGTAAGTATTAGGGTGATGTTCAGTCGTACGAAGGGGAAAGGCTACCACGATGATAGGAAAGAAAGAGCGCTGCCCCCCTCATTTATGCTGCCCTATCGACCATCTCTAATTTCCCGGTGTTGATGTCGATCACCAGGCCGTGGACGGGGATTTTCGGCAGGTAGGGGCTGTTGCGAATAACGTTGACGACTTCGCGCACGTTAATGTGAACGTCCTGGAAAGCTCCCAGCCAGCGAATCAGTCCCTGCTCGTCGTTCAGTCCCTCTTGTTTCATCAACTGCTGAGGGTTTACGCCTAATGCCTGCATCGAAGAGATCATGACTGTGGGATCTGCATGGGCCAGTCCGCATTGGGTGTGGCCAATGACGGCAACTTCGCGTACGCCGAGCAGGTAAATTCCACCCGCCAGAGAGCGAATAAGATCATTTCCAGCGCCTGCTCGCTCTGGTTCAGAGATCGTTGCGCCAGCTGTTCGCAGTTCGAGCACATCGCCACGTTCCAGTCCCAGCGCCTGCTCAAACATCTGCACCAGGCGACAGTCCATACAGGTTACCAACGCCATATGTTTACGTGGGGCATGCCCGATCACAGGCAGCGTGTTCTGCTGCACAAAGCGCTCATTATGAGCCAAAATTTCATCAATTCTCATTTAAATATATTCCTTTGGCCGATCAATCGGGCCCGACGTTTAGCCGATCAATCGGCTGTGGGCGGCGATAAATCGGCCCCTACGTTATTGCGCCCAGGGGCGCGATTTGGGTTTACTCTCCCTGTCCGAGGGAGTAGCCAATTTTTCCATCGAAGTTGTAGAGGTTCTCCGTCTTAATGAAGTCAAATCCGGCATCAGCTACACGCTGAAGCAGGGCTATGATCTGCGCATGACGGGTTATATCGTCCCGGTTATGTGGCATGAAGCGACAACGCCAGTGATCGGTACAGAAGGTTTCTGGCAAACCATGCGGCC
>WNGG01001203.1_pt1 | contig 50447 bp, 43 predicted proteins | sample 5400661 | NCBI WGS metagenome assembly WNGG01 (sample SAMN13153372, study PRJNA577476) | soil metagenome | isolation source: 100 cm soil or saprolite under Garry oak tree replicate 1 | place: USA:California | collected 2016-06-15 | reverse complement strand
CCGCCGGTTGTCCCAGACGCCCGTGTCCAGCGGACGACTTGTGGGTAATGATCAGCCTTTGCAAGGAGGGGAATACTTTCGCAGCCCTTACCCCGATATGCAATGAGTGCGGATATCAGACCCGCCGTTGCGCAGGACCTGGAGGCGTTCTGTAATTCTGGGCCGGAGGGGCGATGTCGGGAACGCCCGGAGAAACTGTTGCATTTCCTTCTCGACAGAAGACGCATCTCCGCATGCACAGGTCGAGTCTGTCAGTTGGCTACTGATGTCTTCGAGCCGCTCGCGCACCGGCACGACGTAGCGATTGGGAAACGTGCGTTGAAAACGTGACCACCGCCGGTACATGGCAACCAGTTTTCCCGAGCCATACGATGTACACCCGCTGTAGTCGGTCTGTTGCTCGATGTAAACCGGCCAAACCGATTCGGGGTATGTTGCCTTCAATGCGGAAAAAAAGCCGCGGTCCGCCGCGTCCCCGCGCGATCCAGCGAGCTTCACGAAGTAACCAGGATCCGGTGCGACAAACACTGTCTCTTCACGGTTGATCCTTGCTCCGGGAATTTCGGCATTGAGCCGCCGGAAATCCTCGGCAGACAACGACTCCAAGACGGACAGCTGGCCGGTCCGCGGTCGGGTGAGGCTTTCACTCAAGGCCATTAGTTTCGAGAAAGCTGCTTCAACCCCTCGTGGGACTGTGCGGGTGCGGAGCGCCGCGATGGCCGCCCGGTAATCTTCCACGGCCGCTCGATCCGAAGGCGGCATCTGTGCCCATAGCGCAGCTCCCGCTGCTGCGATGATGACGAGGATTAAGATTCTTGCCATCGGAGGACCTGACCGCCTTTGCCAAACAACACAGTGCCTGGGAACACTCGCAGCCGCCATGGCTCCAGGCGCAGGACCGCGAACGCTTCTGATTTTGGAGTCTTCCAATCGGGAACGATGGCCGGATTGTATCCGACCGGCGCCGGCCCATTGAGAAAGATGTTCCAGACGTTCTCGCGGGTGTCGTCATCGAACGCCCAGGACGCGCGGCATTCGGCCACACAGCTATCCTGAGAAGGAGACCAGTAGTTCAGCGACATGTATGGACTGGACTTCAAGTGGGCAAGCTTGATTGGTGTCGGTCTGGTGCCGATCCAGCCGATCAGCTGAGTGCCATCCCACTGCCATATTGGATGGAGGATACGGGAGCGCGGCCGGCCGCGTACGTCGACCGTTGCTGCGCTGCACCAGACAATCCGGTGCGCCATTTCAACGAATGCGGGCGCGACTTCGGCAAGGCTGTTCATGGTTCATCCGTATGAATTGATAAAAGCAATAGCCATTGGGCCGGTTGGTCAATGGGTCATTTGACAAGTGCATTGGACATCGTAAATGGGACATCCCAACATTTGACATTTTAGGAACCCAGTAACCCAATCACCCGCTTACCTGATCGGTATTGTCAAGGGCATAATCCCCAATCGAACTTTTCCTGAATCTTCGGTTTTCCCACGGGGTCGTGGCCCCATAATGACTGCACTATTTTGACTTGTGCCAATTGGAGGCCGCTATTGTCGAGACAAAAAATCACGAAGGCGATGTTGTGCATATCTTTATTTGCAGGGACTCTTGCCGCTCAGACTCCCAGTAAGGTCGATTTCGGCCGTGACGTTCTGCCGCTGTTGCGACAGAACTGTGTTGGCTGTCACGGTCCCGCGAAACAAATGAATTCCTACCGGTTGGATCGCCGCAGCGTTGCGTTGCGCGGACCCGCGCCGGTCATTGTGCCTGGCAACTCGGCTGCAAGCCGGCTTTATCTTCGTCTGACCGGAAGCGAGTTCGGAAGTCCGATGCCGCCGTCAGGACCGCTGAAGCCGGAAGACGCAGCCGTGATCAAGGCCTGGATCGATCAGGGCGCTCCATGGCCGGACGAACTGGCCAATGAGGCGGATCTAGCGCCCGTGAATCCGAAGGCCGTCGCCATGACCGACGCATTGCGCGCGGGCGATCGCCAATCCTTCATGAAGCTTGTCGCCGAAGATCCAAAGCTCCTCAACGCTCGCGGGCCGGAAGGCTCGACGCCGTTCATGTACGCCGTTTTGTATTCGGATGCAGGAACATTGCGCCAGTTGCTGCAAAAAGGCGCCGACCCGAACAAGCGCAACGATTCTAACGCAACCGCTCTGATGTGGGCGGCAACCGATTTCGAGAAGACCCGGGTGCTGCTGGAGTCGGGCGCCGATGTAAATGCACGGTCCAATGACGGCAGAACCCCGCTGTTCGTGTCTACAACCCGGCATGGAGCGGCGCCGGTGGTAAAACTGCTGCTCGATCGTGGGGCGGATCCAAAGGTCTCCGGGCCATCCCTGGACGACACGCCGTTCGTACAGGCCGCTGCCGCCGGTGATGCCGAGGTGATGCAGTTGCTGATCGATCGCGGCGCCGAGACTAAAGTCATCAGCGGGATCACGCTCGTGTACGCGGTCGCGACGAATTGTTCGAAATGCATCGATCTTGCCGCGAAAAACATGGACGCGACGGCGCATACCTACGCGCTCCTGCAAATCGCCGCTTTCGGGGATGTGAGTGCGGTCCGGTTCACGCTCGATCATGGCGCGGACGTTAACGCTGCGGATCCCATGGGCCGAACGGTCCTGATGTATGCAGCGGTATCCGATCTTCTTCCGCTGGATGAGGTGAAGCTGCTGATCGAACGCGGCGCCAGCGTCAACGCGAAGAGTCACTCCGGGCAGACGGCACTCGATATCGCCAGACTCCATGGAGATACGCCGATCGTCGCTCTGTTGATGAAATCCGGTGCAACAGCCGGGAGCGCCGCCGTTCCGGAGTTGAAGCTGCAGCGCGGAAACACGGTCCAGGCCGCCGTCCAACGAAGCCTTTCATTGCTTCAGCGTGCGGATGCCAGTTTTACCCAGAAGACCGGCTGTGTGTCTTGCCACAACGAGAGCCTGCCGGCAATGGCGGTTTCACTCGCGCGCAAGAACGGATTCAAGGTCGACGAGCAGACGGCCGGTCCCCAAGTCAAAGCGAACGTTGCGTTCCTCGCCGCCAGCCGCGAGCGCATGCGCCAGGGAATTTCGTTCGTGCCAATGGCAGATCCCGACATCCTGAGCTACATCCTCATCGGACTGCATGGAGAACAGTACAAGCCGGACGAGAATACGGATACTATCGCCATGCACCTCAAGACTCACCAAATGCCGGATGGCCGTTGGGCGGTGGGCCCCGCCAGTTCGCGGCCTCCATTGTGCCCCGGCGACATCACACAGACGGCGCTCACCCTGCGTGCTCTTCAGCTCTATGCGCCGAATGTCGACAAGGCCGGCTATGAGAAATCGATTCAGCTCGCCGCTGCCTGGCTTGCGAAAGCTCAATCGAGAACCGGTGAGGATCGAGCATGGCGGCTGCTTGGACTGGCATGGGCCGGGAAGGACAAAGACGCGATTCATAAGGCGATGCGAGAGCTGCTGGCCACGCAGCGATCCGATGGTGCGTGGTCCGACATCGCAACGCTGCCGAGCGGTGCGTACGCCACTGGCCAGGCTCTGGTGGCGCTGCAGGCGGCGGGACTAGATGTGTCCGATGCCGCATATCAACGCGGCGTTCAGTTCCTGCTGAATACTCAACTCGATGATGGCTCGTGGTACGTCAAGACGCGAGCGTTAGGCTTCCAGCCGTATTTCGATAACGGCTTCCCGCACGGTATCGATCAGTGGATTTCCGGAGCCGCCACGAGTTGGGCGGCCATGGCGCTCACGCTTGCGTCGTCAGCGCCTCGTTCTGCGGCGGCATCAGCCGGAGTCCGATAGGGAGGAGAAAATCACCCGCGTCCCACAAATGGCATCTTCGTGGCCATGACGGTCATGAACTGCACATTGGCTTCTAAGGGGAGATTCGCGATGTACACGACAGCTTCGGCCACATGCCTCAGATCCAGGCGGGGCTCGGCCATCCGTGTACCGTTCGCCTGGGAAACGCCCGCCGCCATTTGCTCGGTCATTTCGGTAGCAGCGTTGCCAATGTCGATCTGACCGCACGCGATGTCGTACTTACGTCCATCCAGCGAAATACACTTCGTGAGGCCGGTGACGGCGTGTTTCGTGGCAGTGTACGGCGCCGAGTTGGGCCTGGGCGCGTAAGCGGAAATCGAGCCATTATTGATGATGCGTCCGCCGCGCGGGTGCTGGGCTTTCATGATTTTGATCGCTTCCTGCGCGCAGAGGAACGCACCCGTGAGGTTGACTGCAACGACGGTGCTCCACTGCTCGTAAGTGAGATCTTCCATCAGAACGCCGGGCCCGAATGTGCCGGCGTTGTTGAACAGAACATCCAACCGTCCGAAAGTTTCTTTGACGCTGGCGAAGAGCGCTCGAACCGATTCCGGTTTGCTGACATCCGTGGATACGGGAAGCATCTTCCCGCCCGGACGATCCACAAGCTCTGCGGTTTTTTCGAGTTCCGCACCGCGACGCCCGGCCAGCACCACGGAATATCCGGCGGAGTGTAACGCGATGCTGACGGCGCGCCCAATGCCGCTGCCGGCGCCTGTCACCAGAGCGATCCTGTCATTAGCCACAGCTACAAACTAGGCCCGAAATTCGCCGGCGTCAACCCGGCTTCATCGTACCTGGAGCGCATGGACGCAATTTTATGGGCTGACTCTTCTCAAACCGCTTACCAGCCGGGCGACAGTCCCTCGGACCGCGGGCCAGGAAAACGGCTCAAACCGAAACACAACTCGGCGTTCACCTGCCTTTACATGAACTCCGCGGAACAAGTAGTTTGCTTGCAATAACTCTCGTTCTTCGTCGTCCACATAAACGCGCCAGTATGGATAGTACGGGTCGTTGAGCACCACGATGACATCTCTTTCCGATTGAATAGCCACGACCACTTCGGTGTTCCGATAGGTAAGCACTCTGGCCGTGGCTTTCCCTTGGCCGGTCAACGGCACGGAGTACCCGTAGCCTTGGTGGCGGTCGGACAGTGTGTCAGGCAAGTGTTGCAGCACGACGTTCGACTGATAATCCACTGGAGCCATCTTCCCCTCACTGATTGCACGGTCCAAATCCGGTTCGACGTATATGGCGGTCGCGGTCAAGATGCGGGGCAATACTTCCAGATTTTGCCAAACTTTGATCCCTTCTTCGTCCAACACCAGCGGAAAACGCTTCTCATCCACTCGATGGTCGATTTCCCGGAGAGATTTGGTCGAGGCGATATATTTCACGCCAAGCAGATTTAGCAGAGGAGCGTTGTAGCTGGCCATTAGGGGTGGAAATGGCCGCACGAAGTTAAAGCTTTCCTGGGCGCCCGCGCTGCGCTCGTACAGGGCGTAGCGAAGCGGATTGTATCCTTGAGTCGAGTGAATGCCGAAGATCATGGGGATATTGGCCCATAGAGAACCAGCCTGGGTAATGTCGGCCCGATACGGAATATTTCCATCCTTCGAATCCAGGCCATTCTTGAGAAACCCCGCTACGGGATCCCTGCGAGCGGATTCCTTTGCCAGCAACGGGAACCATCCGGGATCACCGGCATTAAGCGCAGAGCCGGTGTTATGTACACTCAAGTCCGCCGTTAACAGTACAAGTCCGACAAAAGCCAGCGCGAGCCGAGTCTGGTTCAGCCGAGCTGCGGATATCGCATGCAGCAGTACCAGTGCAACGGCGACAAAGACTACCGCCAGTGAGAGGTCCTTCATCATGTGTCCCAATTTTTCCCCTCGCCAGGTATAACCAATGCCCCAGGCAAATAAAGTGACAATTGCTGCGGTCCCTACCAAAAGGAGACCGGGTTTGACGCCGCCAGGTGAACCGGAAAGCAGCCGGTCCATCAAAAATCCTGTCGCGAGGGCCAGCACCATGTTGATGACGAACGTGGCATCGGTCGGTCTACGATATAGACTCACTCCGGGAACAAGGTGGTAAGCAAGCCAGTAGAAATAGGTAGAACCTCCCAAGGCATAAAGAGCAGCGGCGAAACCAACCGCGGAAAAGTAGCGGAACTCCCGTTTGAATAATGCGCCGCTGATGACTCCATATCGCGCAATCAGGACTATCGGCAGGATCCCGGCATACAGGTACGTTTCTGTGATATCCCCAAGACCCCAGTAAGAAGACGGGTGCGCATTATCAAAAAAATTCCGCACAAATAACGTGAGCAGTGTGAGCGGGTGAATGGAGTCCTGTACGGCCGTTTGAAAGGAGATTTGAGACCGGTTACTAAGCGGAAGAAACTGCAGAGTGAGATAAAGCGGTACGGCGACCGTGAGAGTCCAAACCAAAGCGGCTGTCGCCAGCACTCGCCTTCGCGTGACGAAGAAAACCCAGGGCGACTCCGATACCGTAGCCCGATAAAGGACGTATCCAAAGAGGACCAAGCTGAAGAGATAAGCCACCTGATTCTGGTGCGCAGCCATGATACCGGCCACCAAACCGAAACAGGCGGCCCACCGGACGCGGTTGGAATCCAGCGCGTGCTCCAGCGTCAGGAGCGCAAATGGAAAGTAGCTATAGGCGAAAATCGTTGAGACGTGCTGCATCCGGCCGGCAGCCGATCCGCCGAACATATAAACCGCCGCCGAGAAGAGACCCGCTGTTGCGGAGCGGCCAAAGCGAACCGAGAGCAGCACCATCCCTAAGCCGCCGATCAGGACGTGCAGGAGTTCGACTCCGTCAAACCAGTAGACTGAGGGCTTGTCGACGATGATCATCAAGAGCAGCGCGACCGGCGAAAAAATATTCGCCTGCGGGTCGGAAACCATCGGATAACCGCCGTAGACATACGGGTTCCAGAACGGGAGAGCCCCGTTGCGAATGGACTGGCTGACGAAATAGAGGGATGGATAGAAGTAGTCCTTACTGTCGAAGGGAATCGTCCGTTTTTCCACAAACCACGGCGCGCACAGGATCAGCCATCCTATTGCCAGCAGAAAAACGGCGGATCCCGTCCGCATTGGCCGTACGTGGGAGATCAACCAACCGGCGCGCTTCAACATAAAAGTTGCTCTGACGTTATACCCTAAGATTGGCCATCGCATGAACCACCGGAGCGAGAATCGCGTGCGACGATCTGATTCATCCCGGTAGAATGCGGTGCAGGAAATGTGCCGGGAGGTCTGGATGTTCACAGCGCTGGAACAAATCTGGGCGGATGTCCGCCATGCGGCGCGCTCACTCGCAAAGAACTCCGGCTTCACAGCAGTGGCTATTCTCACGCTTGGCCTGGCGATAGGCGCCAACACGGCGATATTCAGCGTGGTTGATGCAACACTGTTGCGGCCGCTGCCTTATCCGGACTCGGATCGCCTGGTTGCTATCCGTTCTGTCAGTCCATCTCGTGAGCTGCCGGATGGTGAGAGAACCGCGCTGGGAAACCTGCTTGACTGGCAGGCGCAAGCACGATCCTTTGAAGCGATTGCGGGTTACCGTTGGAGAACTGTCGACTTGACGGGTGGTAACACCAGTGAGCGACTTCATGGATTGTTTGTGACGCCAGGGTTTTTCGATGTGTTCGGCATCCGGCAAATCATGGGAAGGGCATTTATTCCTCAGGATCACCGGGCGCCCATGGCTTCGTTCATTTTGGGCCGTGACGTTTGGCAACGTCGTTTTGGATCGGACCCTCGTTTGGCCGGCCAGACGCTGGATGTCAACATCATCAACCTGAGCCGCATCGGACCTACACCACACGTCCTTCTGGGCATCGTAACCGCGGACGTCCGTTTCCCGCCGATCACTGCAGATTTTCAACTGGGCGTTTCCAGCATCAAGGAGAGTATTGATTTCTGGGTTCCGGAACCGATGTACTTAAAACCGAGCCGCGATGATCGGAATCTCGATGTCGTCGGAAAACTGCGCCCGGGCGTAACTGTCGCTCAAGCGCAGGCTGAGATGGAAGCCATCGCGCACAACCTCGCCGAGTCTTACCCCGACTCGAATCGGGGGTGGGGCATTCGCGTCATACCTCTACGGGAGCAAGTGTTGGGAAACACGCGCCGGGTTGTCCTTTGGCTTTCTCTGTGCACCACGATGGTCCTGCTTATCGCCTGCGCCAACGTGGCGAGTTTCGTCTTGGCTCGTGGGATCGCACGTCAGAGAGAGGTGGCGATTCGAGTGGCTCTGGGGGCAGGACGCCTGCGTATTCTGCGGCAGTTTCTGGTGGAATCTGCGCTGGTGGCGCTTTCGGCAGCGGTTTTCGGAGTCATGTTAACGGTCTGGGGAATCGCGCTGCTGCGTCCGCTGCTCCCATCCGGACTGCCGCTTATCCAAGAGAGCACTATCCATGTCAGAGTTTTCGGATTTACGTTGATTGCCGCGTTGTTTACGGCGTGCGTTACCGGAATCTTTCCTGCGTTGCGGATCTCACGAACTCGCGGACTCAATGCGACGCGGATTGACGGGCGTGGACTCAGCTTGGGTCGAAGCCGCCATCGGGCGATTGGCGGTCTTGTCGCATGCGAGGTTGCGCTAACGCTGATACTGCTGATCGCTACCGGACTGATGATAAGAAGCGCTGTGCGACTGTTGCGGGTTGATCCGGGATTCAACGCCGAAAATCTGCTGACAATGACGATCTCGTTGCCGAATAACAAGTTCGAATGGAAACACAACGCGGTGTTTTCACGGCAAGTCATCGAATCGATCAAATCCCTTCCCCAGGTGCGCGATGCGGCTGTGATTCAGGGCGCGCCCATGCATCCTGGTAGCTTCTGGGGCAACTTCCAGGTCGAGGGTGGCGCGCCGCAGAGTTCAGGCGAGTTGCCGGTAGCGCGGCTGCGGGTCGTCAGCCTGGGCTACTTTGGCGTGATGCAAGGGATTGTGGACCTCACTGCCGAGTCGCGCTATGGTGTAACGGAAATGTGTTAATCGGGCTTTGCACAAAAAGTCGGACGCTGCGTGTCTGTCCTCAATCTGAAATCAGCAAGCGCTGATACGCAACCGCCAACAAAGATGTGCAATCAACCATCACCGATGATCGCAAATGAGGCTACCCGTTAAGGGCTGGACGCGCGTTGCGCTTTCTTTTACCACCCCGTCTGCGCCTGAAAGGTGGCTTCGCGAAATCTTTTTGATGGCGCAGCCACCCCTCCTCCGCTGAGGAGGGGAGTTTCGTCCGTGCATCGAGTGTTTACAGGAGGCCACTGTGTACCGTGTCGATGGCGCCAGACTCTTAGGTTGTTTGTTCCTGGTGATGCTCGTAAGTGCTCCGGCATCGGCTCAAATTAGCCTGGCCGGCGAATGGGCCGGCAGGTACCACGAGGATCAAGGAGACCGAGTTCCCGGTGACGTGCAGGGCGACTTCACTGGAGTTCCGATGAACGACGCAGCCCGCCGGTATGCCGAGAGCTTCGACGTTACCCGCGTTGCGCTTCTGGAACACCAGTGTCAGCCTTACAATGCTCCTCATATCTACCGTGGGCCGCTGCAATTCCGGATCTGGGAAGAAAAGGATCCGGCCACACAGGAAATCATCGCCTACAAGGAATATCTGGGCACCTACATGCAGTACCGGACGATCTGGATGGACGGCCGTCCGCATCCTCCGGAGTATGCGCCGCACACGTTCATGGGCTTTTCAACAGGACAATGGAACGGGGACATTCTTACCGTCACCACCACCCACATCAAAAAAGAATTCTATCGGCGCAGCGGCATTCCGAGCAGCGACCTGACCACGATGCTCGAATACTACATCCGGCACGGCAATCTCCTGTCGCACGTCATCATCGCGACTGATCCGGTGTATCTGACCGAGCCCTATGTCAATAGCCAGGAGTTCGTGTTGATGGACCGCGGGAACCAGAACTGGCTGTACAACTGCGAATACGCCATGGAAGTGCCCAAACCGAAAAATGAAGTGCCGCACTACCTGCCAGGGAAAAACCCGTTTCTCAAGGACTTTTCCAACAAGTTCGGACTTCCGTTCGAGGCGGTGTGGGGTGGTGCGGAGACGACCTACCCGGAGTACATGCCGAAACTCGAAGAGATGATGCGGAAACAGTCACGATGAGATCGGCGCTTTTAGAACGCGGGCATGTAGTCGCGGGCTTTAGCCCGCGTTCCTCCATAGTTTTGATGTTCCTGGCGCTCGTAGGCGCGGCCTTGCTTCTGCAAGGCCAGGCGCCGTCCGATGAAATCAAGACGTTCCACGTCCAGGGGAACGTCTACATGCTCGTTGGGGCGGGCGGCAACATCGCGGTGCAGACCGGCGATGAGGGGGTCCTGGTGGTGGATACCGGTGTCGCGACGATGCGCGACAAGGTTCTTGCGGCGATCCGGCAATTGTCCACGAAGCCGATTCGCTGGATGATCAACACCCACGCGCACCCGGATCACACGGGCGGCAACGAGACCATCTCCCAGGCAGGCATGACCGTCAACGGGAATCCGGCCGCAATCATCGCACACGAGAACGTGCCCACGCGGATGACGGAAGCGTCCCGTCCCATCACCGAAGTGCCATTGAATACGTTCTTCGAGGAGACGCGGGACTTTTACTTCAACGGTGAGGCCATCTTCCTGTATCACATTCCCAGGGCCCACACCGACGGCGACGTTTTAGTTTATTTTCGCGGTTCCGACGTGCTGGTTGCGGGCGACATCTTCGTGACGACGACTTATCCGGTCATCGATGCGAAGTACGGTGGAGGCGTTGCGGGATTCGTCGACGGATTGAACAAGATGCTCGACATCACGGTGCCGAAGTATCTGCAGGACGGCGGCACCTATGTCATTCCCGGCCACGGCCGCATCAGCGACGAGGCCGATGTCGTCGAATACCGCGACATGGTCGTGATCATCCGCGACCGGATTCAGGACATGATCAAGCAGGGAATGACACTGGAACAGGTGAAGGCTGCCAAGCCGTCGTTGGACTACGACGGGCGGTACGGCAACGATAAAGGTTCGTGGACGACCGGGATGTTCATCGAGGCTGTGTACCGGGATCTTAGTCCGAGGAATTGAGCGATGCGTATCACATTTGCCGCGGCGGCACTGGCGTTGATGGTTGGCGTACTGGCGGGCGCCGAGGCCGCACAACGCGGACAGGCGCCGCAGCCGGCGCGAGCGGTCGCCCCGATCGATCTCACCGGTTATTGGGTTTCCGTAGTGAGCGAGGACTGGCGTCACCGCATGGCGACATCCCGCAAGGGCGACTATGAGAGCCTTCCGCTCAACGCCGAGGGCCGTCGCATTGCCGACATGTGGGATCTAGCCAAAGATGACGCGGCCGGCGTCCAGTGCAAGGCGTTCGGCGTCGGCGGCATCATGCGTCAACCCGGGCGGCTGCACATCACCTGGCAGGATGACAACACGTTGAAGATCGACTTCGACGCCGGTACACAGACTCGTCTTCTGCATTTCGACAAGTCGAAGCAACCGGCTTCGGGCGACGCGGAAAAGACGTGGCAAGGGCTTTCGATCGCCGAATGGGAGAGGCCACCTTTGGAACGAGGCGGCCCGCCCGCCCGGGCACAGATTGGAAACAACTCGGGTCCGATCGCGCCGGGCGGAGGAGGCCGAGGTCAGCGAGGAGGGCCACCGCCCCCAAGCTCGATCACGCAAGGCGGATCGTTGAAGGTCATGACAACGCATTTCCGCGAAGGCTATCTGCGCAAGAATGGCGTTCCTTACAGCGAGAATGCCTCGATCACGGAATATTTCAACCGGCTGCCACCGCACCCCAACGGCGACAACTGGCTGCTCGTCGTTACTATCATCGATGATCCGAAGAATCTAACGCAGCCGTTTTATACGAGCACTCAGTTCAAGCTCGAACCGGACGGTTCGAAGTGGAATCCCACACCGTGCAGAACCGCGCCGCCTCCAGGTGCTCCGCGGTAGCGGTATCGTTGCGCTCGAAGGCTTGTAGCGCTATTATTTGCGGCACGAGACTTGACTTGCGTGGGTATGGGGGCAGGAGGGTTGATGCGGAGACGAGCCTTCCATCTGGCTTGCTTTTGGGCGTGTCTGGGCGTTGTCGTGTCGGGACTCGCACAGGAAGGACACCCGTTGACGGGTACCTGGACCGGTGACTGGGGGCCGACCGCAACCCAACGGGATCACCTCACGTTCGTCATGAACTGGGACGGCGAGAAGATCACGGGCACGATTAACCCAGGATTGGATTCCATCCCGATAGCAAGCGTCTTTGTGGATGTGACGAACTGGACGGTTCGTATCGAGGCGGATACAAAGGACCAGTCCGGCAAACCGCTTCACATCGCAGCCGAGGGCCGCGTGGACAACATCGGTTCCTACCACCGGACGATCACAGGCACCTGGCGTCAGGGTGCGACCAACGGAGATTTCAAGGTCACCAGAGACTAATGTGAAGGACAGGCGATGAAACACACGTTGGACGTCTTGGCGGTGGGCTTGGGAATTCTACTGGCTGCCACACCGGTCGCCGCGCAACACTCGTTTTCGGCAACCTATGACTTCGACAGGCAGGTGAAACTTGAGGGACCCGTCACGAGGATCGATTGGGTGAATCCTCACGCCTTCTTCTTCATAAACGTCCGAGACGCCGGTGGCACGATTACGAATTGGGCCGTGGAATTCGGGAACCCGTTCGACCTTGAGAAGGATGGCTGGAAGCGCAATACACTGCACATTGGTGATGTGGTTGGGGTAGAAGGCATTCCTGCAAGGGGCCCAGCCAGACAGGCCTTCGCCAAATCTGTCGTCTTGAAACCTGGGGGAAAACGATTGTTTGCAGCACCAGCTAGACGAGCGTCCACGCCGGCCGCGGCGCCGGCTCCGCGCTGGCCGAATGGTCACGTGAGACTCGGACCACCGCCGGGCAAGAAGGGATATTGGGGAGCGGCCAGCGTCAAGGCGTTAGTCGAAAACACTGCCGTAAAAATCCCTATGAACGACGATGGCCTCTTGCTCAACATCGCAGATGCGGACAAAGTCGCGCCGTTCAAGCCCTGGGCGAAAGCCGTGTACGAGCAGCGCCAGCGAAGCCTTTTGAAAGACGATCCTTTTGCGCGTTGCCTTCCGCCGGGCGGCCCGCGGCAGTTTCACACCCCCTATGGTTTTCAATTCGTCGAACAGCCAGAATTGGGCCGCATCCTGGTGCTGTTAGGGGGCGGGGACCGCAATTGGCGAGTCATCTATACAGATGGTCGCCCCGTCGGTCAGGCGGCTGAACTGGTTCTCAGCTACTACGGTACTTCCGTCGGCCGATGGGAGGGGGATACACTGGTCGTCGAGTCGGTCGGCTTCAATGAGAGGTTTTGGATGACGAACGGGGGACTTCCCCATACCGAAGCCCTTCACCTCACCGAACGCTTCTCGAGACCGGACTTCAATACATTGAAGTACGAAGTGACGGTAGACGACCCACGAACGTACACGCGGCCCTGGTCCGGGGGCTGGGCGATCAAGTGGGTCCCGGACGAGGAGATCCAGGAATACTTCTGCGAGGACAATGCGGAATCGACGTTTATCCGCTAGTATGGCAGGCGTGGGGGACGGGCCGGAAGTAAAGAGGCCGCGAAGCGGTCTAGAGGTGCGCAAAAAATTCCCCTCCTCGATTAGGAGGGGTGCCGTTCGCGTTTTTTAGCGAACGGCGGGGTGATCGATCCATGATGCGAAGCAACTTTACAGATATTCGCGAAGCGCACCAAATGAATAAGGAGCGCTACGCGAGCATCTATAAGGTGGCTTTGCGCCATTCCGGACCACCCCGTCTGCGCCAATAAGGAACGGGAGCATTTTCTTGGTGGCGCAGCCACCCCTCCTAACCCAGGAGGGGAATTCGGACACACGAAACGATCCGGACGGTGGGCCCGACGCTGAAGACGTGGGGGGACCGGCCGGAAGTAAAGAGGCCGCGAAGCGGCGTACCGAAGTGATCCGGACGGTGGGCCCGACGCTAAATAGATGTGCTCAGGAGAAATGATGATGAAACTTACCACGATTGGTTTGTTGGCGGCATTCAGTCTGATGATCGTGACTGTGAAGCCAGTGACAGCGCATCATTCGTTTGATGCGGAGTACGATTCGAAAAAGTTGGCGACGGTCACTGGAGTCGTTACGAAGCTCGACTGGATTAATCCCCATGCCTACGTCTTCCTCGACTCCAGGGACGAAAGTGGTACGGTCAAGAGTTTCAGGATTGAAATGGGTCCTCCGTACGCTCTCGTCAGAGGTGGTTGGAAGCGGGATACCGTGAAGATTGGCGACAAGGTCACGGTGGAAGGGGCAGCTCTCGCTAAAGACGGAAGCCATACTGCGGGATCTCTGCAAACCACCTCGATGATCCTGTCTAGCGGCCAGAAGCTGGTCATGAGGTGATTGTGCAGCTTACGTCCCTTGTGAGAATAGCGGCCGCATTGGCTCTATTGTCTTTCGCGGCACTCCCTTCATTGGCGCAGGGGCGGGGCCAGACGCGGCCGGCAGCCGACGCCCAGCCTCCAGAGCCCGCCCCCCGCTGGCCCGATGGGAGAGTGAACTTAGGCTCCGTGCCCGGCAAAAAAGGATATTGGGAAGTCCGCCCCGGCCTTGGTGGTTTTCCGCGTGCAAACGATGTGCCCTTCCAGCCGTGGGCGAGGGCCGTCTACGATTACCGCCAGGCGACAAACACAAAGGACTCCCCGCTGGTTGCTTGCAAGGCTGCCGGTGGACCATCTTTTTTCAATGCACCCGGCTTTGAGATCGTGGACGTGCCCGAACTCAGGAGTATCTTCATCCTGAACATCGCCGGGCCGCACTCCTGGCGGGTCATTTATATGGATGGTCGCCCGCATCCCAGCGGCGATGATGTGCGGCCGACTTTCCTGGGCCATTCCGTCGGACGCTGGGAGGGCGACACGCTGGTGATCGATTCTGTCGGTTTCAACGAAAAACTGTGGGCGGCCGGAGCGTATCCGAATACTCAACAGTTACACATCATCGAACGTATCTCACGCCCCAACCTCAAAACACTGATGTACGAAATGACGATTGATGATCCTGGGGCGTACACGAAACCCTGGTCCGGCAGTTGGACCATTTCTGAAAAAACGGCTTCGCAGTGGATTCCTGGCGGCGAAATGTTCGAATATATATGCCAGGACGATGGTAAGTGATTCGCGTGTGACCCGTCCGCTTTGACCGAGCGGCGCGGGCAAGAAAGGCGGAGAAGAGTTATGAGAAAGTTCGTTGTTTTGACCCTTGCTTTAGCTTTCGTTATTGCGGCTGGAGTTCTTGCCGCCCAACAACAGTCATCCACCGCCGTGCCTCCGCCGTGGGCGTACGGCTTCGCGACTCCCCCGGGTCCGGCGGCGGCCCCTCCTGCGGCTCCCGCACCGGCTGCGGCTCCGCCTGCTCCAGACCCCACCTTGCACAAGCTTCCCGGCAGCACCTTATCCTTCACGCTGGCACAGATTCGTGACGGCTTCGGCCCGGCCGACTGGTTTCCGAGCGACCACCCTCAGATGCCCGAGGTCGTGGCCCATGGCAAGAGAGATCAACAAGTGAACGCATGCAGTCTCTGCCACTATCCTAACGGCAAAGGCCGTCCCGAAAACGCCGGCGTTTCGGGTTTGCCCTACAGCTATTTCGTGCAGACGATGATGGATTTTAAGAACGACGCGCGAAAGAGCGCGGATTCCAGAAAGGGGAATACGAATCGGATGATCGCGTTCGCGAAGGCCATGACCGACGACGAGATCAAGGCCGCCGCAACGTACTTCTCATCGATGAAGTGGACGCCGTGGATCAAGGTCGTCGAGGCCGACACGGTGCCAAAGACGCGCATCGCGGGAGGCATGTTCCTGGTACTGGAGGGCGCCGAGGCCGGTAAAGAGCCCATTGCTCAACGTATCATCGAGACGCCCGAAAAAACGGAGGACACCGAGCTTCTGCGTAATTCGCATTCGGGCTTTGTTGCGTATGTGCCTCCCGGCAGCCTCAAGAAAGGTGAGGCGCTTGTCACCAACGGCGGTGGTGGCAAGACGACTCAGTGCGGCGTATGCCATGGCGCCAACCTGGAAGGGCTCGGCCCTGTTCCGGGAATCGCGGGCCGTTCTCCCAGCTACCTTGTGCGTCAGCTTTACGATATGCAGCAGGGCGCGCGTAAGGGAATATGGACGGATCTCATGAAGCCTGTCGTTGCGAAATTGACCGCGGAAGATATGCTGAATATTGCCGCCTACACGGCCTCGCGCACGCCGGGAGGCGAATCCCGGCGGTCCAACAACCAATAAGGCTGTAGCTCGCAAGAGCACACGGGCCCGAACGCGAACGCGGTCGGGCCCCTCGCTTGGACGGATTCCCCTCCTGGACACGGTAATGGTGCATTGGGGTGTTGCTGGTCGCAAATGTCAAATGTTGGGATGTCCCATGAACGATGTCATATGTAGCTGTCAAATGACTCAACTACCAAATGACCAGATAGCTCAATTGGGTTATTGGGTCGTTGGCTAATTACGTCGTTTGACAAGTGCATATGACATCGTTCATGGGACATCCCAACATTTGACATTGAAGAGCAGAGCAACAATTTAATGCACCACTATCCTGGAACAGGAGGGGACGCTGCGCCATTATTCCAAACACGTTTCGAGGACGGACCACCCCGTCCGCGCCAACTTTGGTGGCCTTCGGCATCATTCTTTTTGATGGCGCGGCCACCCCTCCTTTGCAAGGAGGGGAATACGTTCTTGTCCAACATTCGTTCCACCACCCCCGTGTCCAGCACGAATTAGAACACAATCTTCAGCGCAAGCTGGATCTGGCGCGGCTGGCTGTTCGTTGCCGTGATTCTGGCGACGCTTCCATTGGGGGAGACACCGGAAGCCGGGTTCGCAGGATTCGCCGCGGCCAGGTTCGCATTGAAAACGTTCCCGCTGGGATTCTGGAACGACGGATGGTTCAGGATGTTGAACGCCTCCGCACGGAACTGAACTCTGAACTGCTCGGAGATCCTCCCCACCTTCCAGTCCTTGGTCAGGGAGTTGTCCATGTTCCACAGATTGGGACCAATGATGCTATCTCTTCCGGCGTTGCCGTATGTTCCAAACGGCGCCGGCGCAAAGCAGTTCGGGTTGAACCACAATCCGTGCAATTGCCGGTAGCCGGTATAAAGATCGCATCCGGCGACCGCGTCCGGACGGGCGGCGTTTGCACCGAGGCTGTTGTGGACGCGGTTGGCGATCGTTCCTACCGACAAAGGAGCGCCGGACAGGTAGGTATATGCACCCGTGAGCTGCCAGCCTCCGACCACCTGTCCAAGAACGCCATTTGCCTTGAATGGGAGGTCATAGATGCCGCTCACCCGGAAGTTGTGCTTCCGGCTGAAATTGGAGAGCCCGCGATCCGCATTCACATTGATCGGGTTAGTCGTCGCTCCGCCGCCGTCCAGACCATAGGCGCCCGAACCGTTGTCGATCGACTTCGACCACGTATAGGACACCTGGGCCTGCCAGCCAGAGCTGAAACGGTGGTTGAGGCTGGTTTGCAGCGCATGGTAATGCGAGTCCGCCAGCGCGTCCATCATCTGGAGATAAGCATAGGCGGGATTCAGACGCTGGTTTGCAACGACGGCGTTATTCGCGGGGTTCGGCGCGACGGTAAACACACCGAACGTCGGCCTGCCGGAAGGACCAAGAAACGGAGTGGGGTAATTAAAGTCCTTCTGGGCAGGCAGGTGCACGCTGTGCGAACCGACGTAGCCGATCGTGGCGACTGTGTTCGACATCACCTCGCGCTGAATATTGAGGTTCCACTGCATCTGGTACGGCGTCGTATGCACGCCGTAGTAGTCGCAGTTCGTGCAGCTCAGAGTTCCGTCCGTTGGGATGACCGTGCCAGTGGCGCGTGCCACGTTCGTCCACGGGAACGGAAACTGAATCGGTGGATTGGAAGTCGTGGTCTGGGCCACGGTCAGGAACGGAGGCTGGAGCCAGTGATTCGTGTCCCGCGAGTAAAGCACGCTGTGGAATACGCCGAAGCCGGCGCGGATCGAGGTCTTGTGATCCGGGAATGGATCCCAAGCCAGGCCAACCCTGGGGTCAAAGTTCCTGATCGACGGATTGACGGCTGTGGATTGATGGACCGGTACCCATTGCCCGAAAGGTGCATTAATGAGGTTGAACTGCTCATGCCGCTTCGACTTGATGATACTGGTCGGCGAGTAGCGCAGCCCAATGTTCAGCGTGAGCTTTCTCGTGACCTTCAATTGATCGTCGATGTAGGACGAGTACATCCAATAGCGGTAGTCTTTGGTCGAATCCGCCCCGGGATTCTGGGCGTCCGAGACCTGCCCGTTAAGGGTTGCCGCGTTGCCCTGCATGAAGCTGGTCAAGTTACTGAATATCCACTGGGGAGCAACCTGAAACGGAGCCCACGTATTCTCGCGAAGCCTGGTGACCGTACCGCCCGCCTTGATGCTGTGGGCGCCCGAGGTCCAGATGATGTCATCCCCGAATGAAAACTTGTTCGGGACCAGGTAGAACGGCAGCGTGGCGCTGGCGTTGATAGTCGTAATGCCGCTGCCCGGGTTAATAGAGCCGTCCTCACGTGGCACGCCCTGTCCGGCTGTGCTGGCGGCGTAGAACAGGCTGGTGGGGTCGCTGCTGAAGAACTGGAGCGGGTGAACGCCCGGGCTCGTACCGCCAGAGGTGAGCGGCGTGGCAATCGCGCCGGGCGATGCAACTCCGTTGGAGACTACGGGGCTGCCGTAGACGTATGCGTCCTCGTAAGTCCGGGAATAGCCGGCGTGGACCAGGTTCACGAGCTTCGACGAGAGGACGTGCCGCTCTTCGATGCTGACGAAATGATCACGCGTGCGGTCGAATTCCGGCCAATACGGAATACTGTTGGTGAAATCACGATCGGCCCGGTCCAAAACGTACCGGAAGAAGATGGAACTCCTATCCGATACCAGGTGATCGATGCGTCCAAGAAAGTAGTTCTGCCTACCGATGTTCGGATCATCCACGAGCGCTTGCCCGGTGCCCGAAGCTGCTCCCGTGGCTCCGAAGAGTTCGGGCGTGTAGCTCGGCAGCGGATACACCGCCATCGCGTTGCGGACCGCCTGCCGCACGGCCGGGTTCGAGTTTTCCGTCACTGGCGCGCCGCAGGCCCCGCTGGCGGTCGTCGCCAGGAACTGGTGCGCGCACGCATCCGGGACCGTCACGACGTTAGTAACGATCTGCTTCTTACGCAATCCTTCGTAGTTCGCAAAGAAAAACGCCTTGTCCGTCTTGATGGGGCCACCGAGGCTGCCGCCGAACTGGTTCTGGTGGTACGTCGGAGGCTCCGCAGTCGTGTGTCCGGGCTTAATCACGGTATCGAAAAAGTTGCGCGCTTCGAGCTTGTCGTTGCGTAGAAACTCGTACGCCGAGCCGTGTAGAGTGTTCGTGCCTGAGCGGCTGGAGGCGTTGACCACGGCGCCGCTACCGCCGAACTGGGCGCTGTACGTGTTAGTCAGCGCCTGAAACTCCGCGATCGCCTCGACGCCGAGCGCCGTTCCCAGGCCCCCGGCGCCCGGGCCGTTGTTCCAGAAATTCACCATATCCTGGTCGTCCAACAGGTAGGCCTGTCCAGACGGGCGCGATCCGGCGATCGAATACTTCTGTCCATTTCCATAGAACGTGCTGCCCGCGCCAGGAGCGCCCTGCGCGATCTGCGCTACGCCCGGAGCCAGCGTCAGAAGCTGTGTGAAGTTCCGGCCGTTGAGCGGCAGATCGGTAATCTGCTTCGATTCCACCAGCGCACCGAAGGCGGTCGACTGCGTCTCCACCGCTGAAATCTCGGCTGCCACCGTGACGGTTTGCACAGTCTCGCCCACTGGCAGCGTGAAGTCGACAACAGGATTGCTACCCACGGTAAGCGTGATCCCCTGGTGGACCACGGTCTGGAAGCCCGCGTTCGAGGCCTGCACCACATACTCCCCGATGCTCAAATCCGGGAAGCGGAATCGTCCTAGCTCATCACTGATGGCTGTCTCTGTGAGGCTGGTTCCCGTGTTCTTCACTTGAACGGTTGCCCCACCGATCGCGGCGCCGGACGAATCCGTTACGGTACCCGAAATCGCTGCCGTTGCCTGTGCGTCCAGGCGCTGCACACCCGGCACACCCATGAACAGGAGCATTCCGCTCATCGCGAAAATCGAGACCAACTTGCGAATCTTCACGTTGGCGAACATATCGCAAAAACCGGGCCGGTTGGCTTGCAGAAAACCCACTTCCGTGAACAGAATCGTGACTTGTTGACAATATACAGCTACGGGATCGTCGGCCCAATAACCCGAGTAATTCCAGCGCTCACTCTTCTTGATCTTCTCCGTCTGAAAATAGTGTTCGGCGAGAACAGATTAGTTCTTGACCGAGGCCTAGACCACCAATCGTCCAAGCTTCGAGGGAGTGCGTGACCTTGAGCTTGCGGCCAGTCCCGCTCCGGGTCACGGACGTTCTCTTCGACAAAAAAGATCATGAAATACGGAGGTATAGCTATGTTCAATCGAGTTACAACCGTCACCAGCGTGCTTTGCCTCGTAGTGCTCTGCATGGTTCTGCCGGTTACTGCGAGCGCAAGCGACCGCGTTTCCAAGTATGTGTCGGACTCTACCATCAAGAGCATCGTCGAGCGGAACCTCGAAAACCACCATCTCACGACTAAAGATGGAGCGAACATTCAGGTTGATGTCGACGATCACGTCATCGTGTTGTCCGGCACGGTTCCAAGCCTGAAACTCATGCGCGAAGCCGAAAAGCAAGCATGGCGCGCCAACAACGGTGTGCGTGTGGAGAACCATTTATCCGTCGCAAATGCGCGTAAGACGGATGATCAGCTTGCGGAGGAAGTCGCGCATGCAATCCGCTTATATTCCCATTACGATATCTTCGACTGGGTTGATGGAAAGGTTCGCAACGGCGTCGTCACCCTCACCGGTGCAGTGCGTCAGCCCTACCGCAAGGCCGACTACGAAAAGCTGGTCGAACAAGTCAACGGCGTCAAGCGGGTCCACAACGAACTGCGCGTGTTGCCACTGTCGACCTTTGACGATCAGATCCGCTTTGCCGCATCCAGGGCGATCTATCGTGATCCGCTGTTCACACCTTACGCCATTCAAGCCCTTCCTCCGATTCACATTGTTGTGGAGAACGGAAAGGTCATGCTCAAAGGCGTGGTTGCCACTGCGATGGAAAAGCAAGTGGCTGAAGCTGACGTACGCAGCAATGTGATGGCTTTCGATGTCATCAACGACCTGCAAGTTGAGAAGGCCGGCTAACAGCCGCATCCCGTGCTCATGCGGCTCCGCGCGTGCCGCATGAGCAATCCCTCCGATAGATTTTACTGGCATCCGAGCGGCCCATGTCCCTCTCCCTTTGGGAGAGGGTGGCGCGAAGCGCCGGGTGAGGGCAGGAAATGCACCCTCATCCGGCCCTTCGGGCCACCTTCTCCCAGAGGGAGAAGGACACGAGCCTCCATTCGGCTAATTTGGACACCACTGGCTCGGAACTCATAGCTCAAAACATACTTGTGTGGTGTAGAGTGATACTTTTTCAGATTGCCCGTGACCCTACTCGTTTCCATTTTTGCGTCCGACATCCTTCCGATCTTTCTCATCGCGGGCGTCGGATTTCTGCTCGCGCGTTGGCTCGATGGCGGCGTGAAGACGCTGGCTCACGTCGTGTTTTACGCTCTGGTGCCGTGCCTCGTCTTCAAGCTGCTGGTGGCATCGACAATGAGCGGACCGCAAGTTGGGCGCATGGCGGTGCTCGCTGTGCTCGTTACCGGCTTGATGGGACTGCTTGCGCTTGTGGTCGCCATGGCGCTTCGCCTCAGTCGAGCGGAGTTGAGCGCGTTTCTACTCGTAGTGATGTTCTCGAACGGTGGGAACTACGGGCTGCCGGTTGCGCTGTTTGCATTTGGGACCGAAGCGCTTTCGCACGCAACAGTCTATTTTGTGGCCAGTTCGATGCTGACGAATACGGTCGGTGTGTTCCTGGCCGCGGCGGGACGGCGCAGCGCCACACAAGCGGTCCGCGGAATAGCAGGTGTGCCTGCTATCTACGGCGTCGCTGCGGCATTACTTGTTCTGGCCAGCGGGATTTCCGTTCCGATTGCCGTCATGCGTCCGATCGGGCTTCTCGGCGATGCGGCGCTTCCAATGATGGTACTCGTACTCGGAATGCAACTTGAACGCGCCAGGGTTGCCGAGCGTCCCACGGTGGTTGCGATTGCCGTCGGGTTGTCGCTCATCGTGGCGCCGATCGTGGCGCTCGGGCTCACGTCATTTCTGGGCCTGTCGGGTGCGGCCCGACAGGCCGGCGTCATACTGGCGTCGATGCCCGTGGCTGTCGTAACGACAATCCTGGCCCTGGAGTTCGATGTAGCCCCGGCGTTTGTCACGAATGCCGTCTTCATATCGACGCTGCTCAGTCCGCTCACGCTCACACCACTCATCGCGTATCTGCGACAATGACCGTCTCGCGTGACCGCCGCGCGAATTGCAGTATTTGCGAGCCGTGGTATAGTTCGCGCCACCAGGCATGGGATCACTCATTTTCCTGTTTTATCCATGGGGTTTCATTCTGCAGGGGCTGGCGATTCTGCACTTCATCCGCCGTCGACCGGACACCTATTGGCTCTGGATCATCCTCTTTTTTGGTCCAATGGGCGCACTTGTCTATATCGTTGTCGAAGTGATCCCGGACTTCGGTCTGCTTCGCCAATCTTTCGAGGGTTTTCCGCGGCGCAAACGGATTCGCGCACTTGAGGCGGCGATTCTGGACAATCCTTCCGTGGGGAACTACGAAGAATTGGCCGACCTGTACTCGGACGAAGGGAGGTTTGCGCGTGCTCGAGAGTATTATGACAAGGCCATTTCGTCGCGTGCGGGCTCACTTGACGCGTTCTATCGCCGGGGTATCGCTGAGATTCGGTTGGGTGACTTTGCGGCTGCGGTGCCGGACTTAGAGTTTGTCACGTCGCGCGACGCGAAATATGATTCCCACCGCGCGGCCGGGCTGCTAGCCCACGCTTATGCGAACAGCGGCCAGATCGACAAAGCCGACTCGCTTTTTCAGCAAGTCACCAAAATATCCACTCAGTCCGAGGCCTACTACAACTATGCGAGCTTCCTGGCCTCGCAGCAACGCGCCGCCGAGGCGCGCGAATGGGCGCAGCGCATTCTGGCGAAGAAACCGACGATGCCGGGCTACTTGCGGCGCCGCGAGCGTCCCTGGTTCCGCAGAGCGAATGGATTGTTGAGGCGCCTGCCGACCTAGATCGAACTTCTTGATGAAATTGGTGATCATGGAAACTCTGTTTTTGAAACTGAACCAATGTCGCAACATGGACTGATCCTCATCAATACCGGCAATGGCAAAGGCAAGACGACGGCGGCGCTCGGCGTGGCTTTCCGTGCGATCGGCCAGGGTCTGACCGTTTCGGTCATTCAGTTCATTAAGGGAAAGTGGAAGACAGGCGAGATCGAGGCGGCGCGCCATTTGGGTTTGGAACTGACTCCGATGGGCAAGGGCTTCACGTGGGAAAGCAAGAACCTGGAAGAAGACAAAGCGCTCATGCGGCAAGCGTGGAGCGTTGCCTCTGAAAAAATCTTGTCGGGCAAGTACGATTTAGTTATTCTCGACGAGCTTAATTACGTTCTGGGCTACGGATATCTGTCCGTTGACGAAGTGATTCGTTGTTTGCAGTCGCGGCCGTCCCACGTACATGTGGTTTTGACGGGACGAAACGCTCCGGACGAAATCATTTCGATTGCCGATTGCGTGACGGAGATGCGAGAGATCAAACATCCCTATCGCAGTGGCATAGCGGCCCAGAAGGGTATCGATTTTTAGTAACAGGCTGGATGCACGGGAAGGCGGTGAGAATCCGCCACTGCCCCGCAACTGTGAGCGGTCAAAAGTTGGCTCACGCTTGTCACTGCTTCGGGTAAGCCGAGGTGGGAAGGCAAGGTGATGTGGAGACCGCAAGTCAGGAGACCGGTCCAGCTTCAAACACGGAAACTCTTTCCGAGGGGAAAGGACCATGGCCACTCCCACCACCCGTACTCTGATGTTTGTGGGTACGGCGTCGCATGCCGGCAAGAGTACCCTCGTCACCGCGTTGTGTCGAATGCTGCACGAGGATGGCGTCCGCGTCGCACCTTTTAAATCTCAAAATATGTCGCTGAATTCGTTTGTCTGCCGAGATGGCAGCGAAATCGGCCGCGCTCAGGTCTGCCAGGCTGAAGCCGCGGGGATCGAGCCCGAGGCAGACATGAATCCCATTCTGCTCAAACCGGCCGGTGACCGGCACATGCAAGTGGTGCTTCACGGACGCGTCTACGGAACCATGACGGCGAACGAATACTACGAGCAGAAGCGTTTCTTTTTCGCGCAATCTCTCGATAGTTTTCATCGCCTGGCCTCGAAGTTCGACGTGATCCTTCTCGAAGGCGCGGGCAGTCCGGTGGAAATGAATCTGAAGGACCGCGACATCGTCAATCTGCCGTTTGCAAAGGCGATCGGATCGAAAGCACTGCTTGTTGCCGATATCGATCGTGGCGGCGTCTTTGCCGCAATTGCCGGGACCTTTGCACTACTGGAAGAAGACGAGCGCGATCTTCTTCGAGGCTTCATCATTAATCGTTTTCGCGGCGATCTGCGCTTGTTCAGGGGCGGGCCTGAATTCCTGGAGCGGTACACCGGGCGGCGCTGCCTGGGCGTCCTGCCGTACATCGAACGGTTGCTGGTCGATCAAGAAGACAGCGTTTCTCTGGACGATCATCGACCGAATCCGGGAAATTTCCAGATCGGCGTCATCCGCTTGCCGCATATTTCGAACTACACCGACTTCAACGCTCTCGAACGAATTCCGGGTGTCGCGGTCCACTATCTCCTGGAGCCGAATCAGCGTGTCGACCTGGTGATCATTCCGGGAACGAAAAACACGATTGCCGACCTGCGATGGCTTATCGCTCGCGGATTTAAACAGTTGTTGCTCGATACGATGGAGCGCGGTGGGTGGGTCTTGGGCATCTGCGGTGGATATCAGATGCTCGGTCGAAGCGTAGGTGACCCATTCGCAGTCGAGGAAGGCGGGACGGCTGAGGGCCTCGATTTTCTCCCGATACAAACGGAACTCGAGACGGCCAAAGTTACGGTTCAATCCTCAGGACGGTCCTTTCTCGGTATGGCTGTCCGTGGATATGAAATTCATATGGGCAAAACCGAGCACGTCCGGCCGGTCGATCCGTTTCTCATTAAGGATGACGCACAGGCGGATGGCGCGCTCTCAGGGCGTGTGGCCGGGACCTATTTTCATGGTCTGTTCGACAATGCCGGCTTCACGGCGAAGTTTCTTTCGATGGTCGCCGAAAACCGTCAACTCGACTGGCGTCCAGCCGATTGCGGCTATTCCAAAGATCGCGAATACAGCCGCCTGGCGGCGATAGTCCGGCAGCATCTGGACGTGCAACGCATTTACGAGCTGATCCAATGATCGATGCAGCTCCACTTGAACTCGCAACCGGCGCTCTGTTGGATGTCCTGGCAGGAGATCCGCATTGGCTGCCACATCCGATCAGCGGAATTGGAGTCGTCACCTCGTCGTTCGAACGGTTGCTGCGCAAGATTCCGTATGAGAAGGCAAGCGGATGCTTGCTTCCGGTATTGGTTCTTCTCTTCGTGATAGGGGTGGTCACTTTCAGTCTGCAGTGGGCAGGATCCGCTGCCGCGGTTTACTGGATTTTCAGTTGCCTGGCCACGCGGGGCCTGGACCAGGAATCGAAACGCGTCGTTCACGCGTTGCAGCATGGCGATCTCGATCGGGCAAGAACCCTCGTCGGGCGCATCGTTGGACGTGACACGAAGAACATGACCGAACAGGATGTGACGCGCGCGGTGTTTGAAACCGTTGCTGAAAACATGAGTGACGCGATCGTGGCTCCTTTGTTCTTCCTCGCTGTCCTGGGAGTTCCCGGCATGGTCGCGTACAAGGCCATCAACACTATGGATTCGATGGTCGGCTACAAAAATGAGCGCTACGTCCGCTTTGGCTGGGCGTCCGCGCGTCTCGACGACATTGCCAACTATGTGCCCGCCAGGATCACGGCCGCGCTCATTGTGGCGATCGCAGCGGTGATGCGGCTCCAATGGCGCAACGCCATTTCGGCGATCGCACGTGATGCCCGGCTGCAGCCTTCTCCAAATGCGGGCTATCCGGAAGCGGCTCTCGCCGGAGCTCTTGGCGTTCAACTCGGCGGGCTCAATTACTACTTCGGAGAGCCGGTACAAAAGCCCTTTCTCGGCGACGCGATCCATCCCCTGCATTGGCATAGTTTTGTGCGAGTGCGATGCCTGCTTTACGGCGTTTCGGCGTCCTCTTATTTGCTGGTGGGCCTATGGCTTCAACTTCTATAACTCACGGCGGGCGAGCCCTGGCATTCGCACGCGAGCGGCGCCTGGACTATCGCGAAGTGCTGGATTTTAGCGCGAACATCAATCCGCTCGGGCCCTCGCCTCAGGCCCTCGCCGCGCTCAGGGAGTCACTGGATCTGATCACGGTCTATCCTGACGAATTTCCCGTCCGGCTCGCGCATGCGATTTCCGATCGGCTTCACATTGCCCAGAAGCATATTCTGCCGGGAAATGGCGCCACGGACCTGATCTACTTCTGGCTGCGGACGATCCATCCGCGAAGCGCGACGCTCATCGTCCCGACATTTGTCGAATATCGAAGAGCCCTGGAAAGCGCCGGGGCCGGGATTGAGATCGTCTCGTTGAACGCTCACGATCATTTTCGATTGCCGGCGATCTCAGCGAATACGGACGTGGTGATTCTGACCAACCCGAATAACCCCAGCGGCGCTTACGCTCCGCCCGAAGAAATGGCCGACTGGATCGCCCGGATACCGTCATCCACTCACGTTTTCGTCGACGAAGCCTTCGTCGAATTTACGGCACAGCCCTCCGTGGTTCGTTACATCGATCGATTTCCAAATCTGTGGGTATTGCGATCGATGACGAAATTCTACGCGCTGGCCGGATTGCGCATCGGTTATTTGGCCGGCTACGGCGTGCCGTTGCTGGTCGAGCATCGGGAGCCATGGCAGGTGAACAGTCTAGCGGAGCTCGCCGGTGTTGCCAGTCTCGAGGATCGCGCGTACGAAGAATCGACACTTCGGCTTATCCAGCGCGAAAGGATCTGGCTTTGGAAAAAGCTTCAGCATTTGACGCAGATTCGCGCGTTTCCAACATCAGCGAATTTCTTTCTGGCCTGCTGCGCGAGCGATGAGCTGCTGGATCGCCTGATCGGTACTCTTGCCGAACAAAAGATTTTGATCCGTGATTGCCGCAGTTTTGAAGGTCTCGCGGAACCCTACTTTCGGTTCGCGATCAAGGCTCGGCGCGAGAATGTCAGGCTGCTGCGGTTTTTGGAGGGTATTTGATGCTCTGGCTGATGATGGTCCTGGCGCTGGCGCCGCATCGGATCGTATCGACAGCGCCAAGCATCACCGAAATGCTGTTTGCGCTCGGTGTGGGCGATCAAGTTGCCGGCGTGACGACGTACTGCATCTATCCGGAGGCGGCAAAAACCAGGCCGAAGATTGGTGGCTTCCAAAATCCAAACCTCGAAGCAATCCTCGCGCTAAGACCGGATTTCGTCTTCATGATGAGAAACCAGTCCGAAATTGCACGAAAGCTCCGGCAGGGCGGAGCGAACGTTGTCGAGCTCGAGCACGAGAACCGTTCCGGCATCTACGGGTCGATTCAGACCATCGCGAACGAAATCGGATTGCCGGAGCGCGGCAGGGTATTGATTGCTTCCATTGAAAGGGAACTTCGGGAGGCTGCGTATACGCCGGAGGCAAAAACGCGCAAGCCGGCAGTCTTGTTCATCGTCGGGCGCACGCCGGGCAGCGTGACAGACCTGGTTGTTGTGGGGCGCGGAAGTTATTTGAACGAGCTGATCGAACTTGCAGGCGGACTCAATGTCGCGGCGGACGCTGTCGTGCCTTACCCGAGGTTTTCCTTCGAGGAAGTGATTCACAGAAACCCGGATGTGATCATTGACATGGGTCACAGCGGAATGGAGACGGAGGCTCAGAAGCGGACCGTGAACCAACTGTGGCGGCAATACTCTTTCCTGCGCGCCGTGCAGCGCGACGCGGTCTTCCCGGTGTCTGCGGATTATTTCATCACGCCCGGACCACGCATTGGTCAGGCCGTGCGAGACATACGAAAAATGATCTGGAGTTCTCGCAGTGAGTCACTACCTGGAGGTAACGGACGATGATCACGTTGATAACCGGCGGCGCCCGCAGTGGCAAAACGCGCTTCGCTTTGTCGGTTGCCGGAGAATTGCGGCCATGTACTTACATCGCGACCGCCGAATTGCTGGACGAAGAAATGCGCGAGCGTGCTCGACGGCATCGGATGGAGCGGGACGAGCGCTGGCGAACGATCGAAGAGCCGTATGACATCGCGAAATATTTGAAGGGTGTGACCGGCGTTGTCATTGTCGATTGTCTGACCATCTGGCTCTCGAACTGGATGTTGCGCGAAGAGCGGCAGGTCGAACGAGAGATCGATGCACTCTGTTCGGCGTTTGAAACGGCGGCATGCCATGTTATTGCGGTCACCAATGAGGTGGGATCTTCGATCGTTCCGGACAATCCCCTGGCGCGGCGGTTCCGCGACTGGTCCGGACTCATGAATCAACGTACAGCGGCTTCTGCGGCTGGTGTGTACCTGATGGTCTGCGGCATACCGCTACGAGTCAAGTGATGCTACATCCGTTCCTCATTGGTCTGCAGTTTCTGACGCGTCTGCCGGTCCGCACACAAGCCGGAACGTCCCAGCAGATCGCAGCCTCGTATTTCTTCTATCCCGTGATCGGATTTCTGATCGGATGTGCCGCCGTGGTGGTGAGGCGGTCCTTAACCACGATCTTCCCGGAGTCTTTTTCCATTCTGGTCACACTGGCGTTTCTCGTGATGGTCACTGGCGGTCTTCACGAAGATGGCCTTGCGGACGTCGCAGATGGTCTGGGCGGCGGTTGGACGACCGAACAAAGCCTTGGCATCATGAAGGACAGCCGGATCGGAACTTTCGGAGCGCTGATGATCGTTTTCATCGTGCTGGCTAAATATGCGGCTTTGACGTCCATGCCTCCGGACCGGGCGGACCGCGCGATCATCGCCGCGCAAATCCTTGGACGCTGGGCATTCCTGCCTCTTGGTTATTTCAATCCATCGGCCCGCCAGGGACTCGGATCGGAATTCATGAAAGGACTTCATGCGACGACGATCGTGCTCGGAACGATCGCATCGGTTGCGGGCGTAACGCTGCTATCGAGAGGCCAGGGCATTCTCGCCTTTTGCGGTACATGCGCGATCGTCGCCGCCGCGTCGGGTTTGTTTCGACGCCGGCTCGGAGGCGTCACCGGTGATTGTTTTGGAGCGGCATTTCAATTTGCGGAGGTAGCCACCTATGCGGTTTTCCTTGCCTGAGATTCAGCGTCCGGATGGGCATATCCGGGCATCGTTCGAACGTCACCTCGACAACCTGACGAAACCTCCGAATAGCCTGGGAAGGCTGGAAACGCTGGCGCGCGATTTCGGCGTGATGCGCGGTTCTATTGACCTCAGGTTGAGCAAGCGCGCCATCTTCACATTCGCCGCCGATCATGGAGTCTCGCGAGCGGGAGTGAGCGCCTATCCGCGCGAAGTGACCGCACAAATGGTCTTCAATTTTCTCAGTGGCGGGGCTGCCATCAATGTCTTGTGCCGCCATTACGACATTGAGAACGTCGTCATCGATGTGGGCGTCGATCACGAGTTCCCGCCGTTGGCCGGCCTTTTGGCAAAGAAGATTGCCCGCGGTACCGAAGATTTTTTGGAACGCCCGGCAATGACCGAGGAGCAGGCGATCCGATCGATCCAGGCGGGCATGGATCTGTGCGAAGGTTATGAGCTCGTTGGAACTGGAGAAATGGGCATCGGAAATACGACGTCCAGCTCGGCCATTCTCGCTGTGCTTCTCGGATTACCAGTGGAAGAGGTCGTCGGGCGAGGAACCGGTATCGACGATGATCGGCTGAAACAAAAGACAGACGTGATTCGGCAAGCTATCGAGCGGCGAAAGCCCGATCCCGGCAATTCGATAGATGTGCTCTCGAAAATTGGAGGCTTTGAGATCGGCGCCATTGCCGGCCTGATTCTCGGCGCAGCCTCAAGACGAATACCCGTTGTTGTTGACGGATTCATCTCGGGAGCCGGCGCCATGATCGCGAGCCAGTTGCAACCGGCCTGTAACGATTTTCTTTTTTTCTCGCACCTCTCGCGAGAGCGCGGACACCGGCGAATGCTGGAGTGGTTCGACGCGCGCCCGATACTCGACCTCGATATGTGTTTGGGCGAAGGCACGGGAGCAGCGATTGCCATGGACATCATCACCGTGGCTGTCCGGCTCTACAACGAAATGGCAACGTTTGAATCTGCATCGGTCTCTCGATCGTAAAAACATGAGACCGCGCTTAAGGAGAATCGATGAAGCCGATCGTTATTATCGTTACCGCAAGCGCTGTCTTATTCGGCGGCATTCTGCCGGGGCAGTCCGATGAGAGTGAGTCCACCACCCACAACGCCGATCCGTTCCATCCCAAAACCACAGTTGTCGTCACCGCGACCCGGTCGGAATTAGAGATTGATAAATCGCCGATGTCGACTAGCGTCGTTACGCTGAAGGAACTCGAAGTTCGGCCCATGCAGACGCTCGACCAGAATCTCGCGCTGATCGAAGGACTCTACATTTATAGGACACAAGGGCCGTCAGCCAGCGACGCGCAGGCATCACTTCGTGGATTCAACGGGAGCGCGCGGACGCTCGTCCTGCTGGACGGACATCCGGTCAACGACGCATATTCAAGCGGAGTGAACTGGACCGGACTGCCCGTCAACGAGGTGCAGAGTGTCGAAGTCGCGCGCGGACCATTTTCATCGCTTTATGGAGGCAACGCGCTTGGTGGTGTGATCCATATCATGACCCGTCCTGTCGAGCGCAGGGAACTCGAAGTCGTGGGTGAATACGGCACCTACAACACAAGCAATTATTCCGCGCGATACAGCGACCGCTTTTTTCAAAAACTGGGTCTCTCGCTCTCCTACCAGCGGTTCCAGACAGGCGGCTACAATAGCCGAGTTACGACGGCGACACCGGCTTCGGCCACCTCAGGAACACTCGTGACCGGCCCGATGCCAAGTCTTACCAGTACCGGAACGCCGGCAGCGATCATCGGCCAGGGCGGGTTGAATTGGCTGAATAAGCATTCCTATCGACTGAAGGCGGACTACGCCTTCACTGGATCGACCGTCGCTTCCTTGCAATACATCCGTCAGGACTATGGATATGGCTACACCGGATATCGCAGCTACCTGCGGGATGCCAACGGCAACACGGTGGACGGCGGTGCGTTCGTATTCAATAACAGAGGCGTCCTTCAACAGCTGTCCATTTCACCAACCAGCTTCCTGCAGGGGCCGGGCGAACAACACTCTCATTTCTTCAGCGCGACGGTGCAGCACCAGTTTTCGTCCGTGCGGTCCCTGAGGCTGGATGCGAGCTACTACAACATTCCGTCCTACGAATTTCGATCTGTGGGAACTGGAGCGACGGAAGTGCAGGGGCCGGGAACGAACACGGATGGTGTGAGGCGAAGCTATCATGGGCACCTGCAGTATCGACTCAGTGCTAAAGCAAACAACCTGACCGTCGGCGCTGAAACGCGGCATGACATCGCAGCGAATGAGACATTCGGTCTCGGCAACTGGCTGGTCAAAGAGAGTCGTCTGAACCAGACATTCTTGGCGCTCGGGCGAAGCATTAATCAGAGCGCTTACCTTCAGGATCAAATTGCAATTAGCGATCGGTTGAGCCTGGTGGCGGGAGCCCGCTACGACTACTGGAGAGCCTATGACGGCCAAAGCAACAGCTTCAATGCCAACGCGCCGCTGACCCTCTATCCCGAACGCTCGAACAACAGGGTGACTGCGAAAATCGCGCTGGCGTATAACTTGCCTCGAAATTGGAATCTCCGATTCAGCGCCGGAAGCGCCTTCCGCAATCCTAACGTGTTTGATCTGTACGCGACTTCGGTATCCGGCAGCGGAACAATTTTTCGGTCGAATCCAGCCCTGACGCCGGAGAAAGTGAGTAGCTGGGAGGCCGGCGCCCGCAAACGGTTTGGCGAGCGAACGGACTTTGACGTTGCTTATTACGAGAACTACATCACCGGCCTGATTTATCGACAGACCGACCTTGTTGCTGACCCGTCTGGAAGGATTCGTGTGAATATCAATGCGGGTGGTGGGCGGACGCGCGGCCTGGAGGCGGCTGGCCGGCAACAATTGCTGCCCGGGCTTCAGTTTCGAGCGGCCTACAGTTATACAAATGCCCTGATCACCCGGAATGCAGCCAGCCCAGCCACTGTCGGAAAACCGGTGACCTTCATTCCGGAGCATATGGCTTCAGGCCAACTGATCGGAATCCACGCTAAATGGACGGGCACGCTGACCGGACGTTATTCCGCGGCCGTGTTCAGCACCGATACAGGGGTGGACACAACCAAGGGGGTACCCGGAGGCTACGATCCGTTTTTCGTTATGGATTCCACAGTCGGATATAGCATTAATTCACGCTGGCAACTGTTTGTGACGAGCGAGAACCTGCTGAACCGGCGCTATTACCTGTTCTATCTGTCGCCCGGCCGAACCATCTACTCGGGGATAAGAATTCGATTGTGACCAGGAGTTGGGGGTAGTGGTGCATTAAATTGTTACTCTGCTCTTCAATGTCAAATGTTGGGATGTCCAATGAACGATGTCAAATGCACTTGTCAAACAACCCAATTACCCAAGGACCCAATAAACCCACTTGCACTATCTGGTCATTTGGTAGTTGAGTCATTTGACAGGTACATATGACATTGTTCATTGGACATCCCAACATTTGACACTTTGCGATCCAGCAACCCGCCAATGCACCATTACCCACTACCGAGTTGGGTTGCCAGTTGTCGTGATCGCTGCTTTTGGACACCCGGAAACGTTTTGGAGTGCGTGATGTCGAAATCGGATTCTGGCCCGGTAGCCAGCACTTTTCGCGAAAGCGCAGATCGATTCGCGATTTTGATGGGAAGGACCGCGATGGTTCTGTCGCTGGTGGCCGCCGCTTATATGGTGGTTTTCCCTTTTGCGGCAAGCATTCCAGTGTGTACCAGGCCCGCGTGGTTGGACGAGGCCGGCAGCCGGCTAGGTTTCTCGTCGATTGTTCTCACGTTTCTTGTAGGTGGATTCAGCGCTTTGATAGGCCTGATCGTACGGAAGGCTCACGCGATTTCGCTAGGTCTGGCAAGCATCTCTGTACTGGTCATTTCCTTCTTTATTGCGGTCGCCACTATGAACCAGGGAGAAAATTTTAACGGCGATGGAGCAGCTGTCGCCAACTTGAGAACCATCAACACGGCTGAAGTCACACACATCTCAAGTCATGACGGAAAGTACGGAACTATTGAGGATCTGATTCGAGAAGAGCTTCTTGATTCCCGCTTTGTCACTGGGCCGGTGAGCGGCTACAACTTCATAGTGTCACTCAACCAAAGCGGCTACACTGCGACTGCCACTCGAGATGCAGCGAACTGTTCAGCCCGCTGGGATTACTTCACAGAAAGTGACGCCATCATTCGGTATTCAAGGAACGCGTCTCGCGCTCCCCGAGGCAGGGCCGGGCAGCCGGCTCTATAGGGCCGGACTGGTAGTAGTTTGACCCGATCGGCTACCCCTCCTGATAATCGAGGAATTCAGCACGAGCCGAACGCGGGCTAAAGCCCGCGACTACAAGCTCGAGATAACGTGCAGGCATGCATGTAGTCGCGGGCTTTAGGCCGCGTTCGGCTCATTCTGTTTTCTTTGACCAGAGGGAATTCCCTGTCGAGATCAGGGGGTCTGAAGTTACTTCCGTAGCTTGCTGAAATTACGCGGCTAACAAAAGACCTTTCGGTATCAAGTTCGCTTTCGGCCATCGCCGGAAGTTTTGCAGTGGAGCAAACCCTGTCCTTGAGCAATGCTTTATCCGCAATAAAGGAGGTTAAACAACATGAGGAGTTTCATAACGACAGCGTTGCTTGCCGCCATGCTGCTTGCCGGCGGATCGGTATTCGGCGCCCAAGTCTCGATTGGAATCAGAATTGGCCCGCCCCCGCCGCCCCGTGTGGTTTACGTTGTGCCGCGACAACCCGGCCCCGAGGTCGTGTGGATCGACGGTTACTGGTATGTGGTGAAAAAACACTACAGGTGGCATGAAGGTTATTGGACTCGACCGCCGTACGTGAGAGCTCGCTGGGTGGCACCTCATTATGAAGGAGATATGTTTTTTGTGGGTTACTGGGACGGAGATCGCGGCCGGTTTGAACATGACCATCACTGGGATCGCGACCGGGACCGGGATTTCCGTCACGAGGGACATGACCGGGGCCGCCACCGCGACCATGACCGCCAATAGTCGTTGGGTTTCTTCGATTTTTGCGAAGGTTTTAGCCGCGAATTGCGCGAATGACGCGAATGGGCCGCACGCCATTAATGCCGTTGGTAACGACAGGAATTCTGTGCGGCCCATTCGCGTCATTCGCGCAATTCGCGGCTCAGATTTGGTTGCGGCTACGCAGCGCTGTGAGGGTGTGCGGCAAGCCAAGCGGCCGGTGGATCGATATACCAGCCGTCCACTTCTGTATCGCTCGAGTGGGCATCGGGATCAGGGCTGAATCGATGGGTTGTCCGAATGATCACCCGGCGAGCCGTGTAGCCGAACATTTCCCGGCGCTCGCCAGTGTCAATCGTTTCCGTGTGCACATGCACGGTCCGGCCGGAAGGTGGGAGGGGGCTTACCTTTTGGCTTGAGCCCGCTTCCGTATTCGTTCACCCGACGGGCCGTATAGACTCGGGACTCGAGGTCGAGGTGGAAATGGTAACGGAGATCGCGATTTTGGATGTACGCGCGTAGCGGCCCGTTTTGAAATTGCACGGCGCCCGGTTGCTTCGGATCGCCGTCGCGATCGCGACGGCAATCGCGTAATTCGGAACGCGAATTTCGGCCCAGGAGGTATTCGGTGCGGCCGGTGCGCATTTCCCCCTGAAGGTGTACGACGACGTACCGCAGACTTGGCTCGGGCATTGCTTCAACACCAGTATCGGTTCGATTGTCATCTTAGCCCAACTCAACATAGGTCGAAAACCGGTAGTGGTCTATCGGAGGATCTGCGGGCGAGATTAAAACAATTCAAAAGATTCAAAGATTGGCCGTACGTATCGATCGGTGATACTCTCGCAGCACCGAGTTTCCGGTACTACTGATTTTCACCGAAGATCGTGGCGAGTTTTCGCACGACACTCTACTTCTCGGAGTCTCACGAACTGTGGGTTGTGGATGACAGTTCCCAAGTTTCTTCGAAAGAACTCGACTCCGAGGCGGATTTCATAATCACCCAACAGGAGATTCAACCATGCGCACTATGATTCGTTTCACTGTTCCGGTTGACGCGGGCAATAAAGCCATTCAAGACGGAACCCTACCGAAGACCATTAACGCTATGATGGAGCGTTTGAAGCCGGAAAGCGCGTACTTCTACGCCGACCGTGGCATCAGGGCCGGGATCATGATCGTCGATTTCAAGGATGTCTCGGACATTCCTTCTATCGCGGAGCCGCTATTCACGGGGCTCAGTGCGGCTGTCGAATTTATTCCGGTCATGAATGCGGATGAACTCAAGAAAGGTCTCTCGAAACTAACGCAGACTCGCTGACTGAGAAGTTGCCCTCGCCAACCATCCTTCAGATGGGAACGCGGGCTAAAGCCCGCGACTACATGATTAGCCGAAACAGTGTCGCAACATGTAGTCGCTGCCTTTATGCCCTTTCTAGGTTTACACAAACATATCGAAAGGCTCAAAGCTGCCGTTCAGGAGTTCCCGAGTGTTCTTGTATCCCAGCCAGCCGTCGATCATCGTGGCGTAGACACGGCGGAAATCGGTCGTGTACACGAGATTGTCCCCGGCATCGAGCGCCGTGAGGCTCGGGATCTTGCCGTAATGACCGCCCTTGACGTGCTTGCCCACGACGAACATCAGGTTGGCCGCGCCATGGTCGGTGCCCAGGCTGGTGTTTTCCGGGACGCGCCGGCCGAATTCTGAAAAGATCATCAAGGCCACGTCGTCCGCTCGTCCGATGCGTTCCAGATCCTGGATGAACGCCGACACCGCGTCCGAGGTGTAAGTGAGGAGGCGCTGGTGCAGATCGTTCTGAAGCACGTGAGTGTCAAACGCGTTGTTCCGGTACGAGACGTAGTACAGACGCGTCGGCATTCCGGCGTCCATGAGCGCCACGACCTTGGGGAGGTCGAGGCCGGTGATTCCGTAATCGACCGGGGAATGGTAGTTCGCCCACGCCTGCCGGACCAGTTCGGAAGCATTGTTGGCGCTCCGGGCAATGTCCAGAAGGTATCCGCGCGAGGGATTCTGGATCTGACCGCTGTCAGGCGCCTGGGCGAAAACGTCGCGCTCCTCGTAGAACGATTCACGCATGAACTTGTTCGGGTCGTCAAAGACCACCGGGACGTGAGTACGGCTGCGGACGGCCAGGGACTGCCGGGAGTCAATATTGACGAGAAAGTTGCGCGGTGCGTCCGGCGCGATGGAGTCCGCCACGCGTCCGACCCATCCGTATTCCGAGCCGCTGTTCGGGGCTGCCGTTTGCCAGTAGGCCATCGATGTGAAATGCGAGAACGACGGGTTGTCGTACCCGCAGCCGTGGACGATGGCCATCTTGCCGGCCTTGAAAAGACGCTCGAAACCAACCATGCCTCGGTTAAAGCCAAAATGGTTGTCGATCTTGCGCAGTTCGGCGGCCGGGACGCCGATGGTCGGGCGATGCCGGTAATAGGCATCGTCGCCGTAGGGCACCACCGTGTTCAGACCGTCGTTTCCGCCGGACAGCTCGAGCACAACCAGTATCCGTCCGTTGTGAGCGGCCTGCGCCGCCAGAGCTTCTGCGGCGCGTCCAAAGATCGACGGCGCGCGAAACGTTCCCGTCGCTCCGATGCCCAGGCCGCACAATCCGGCCCGCAGCAGATCCCGGCGCGTCATACCGTTCATGGAAAGAGTGTGCTTTCTCATAGGAGGCTCCTTAACCGAGCTGATATTCCGGCTGGCTCAGGATCAGGTGCAGCACCAGCCGCAGGGAATCTTCCATATAGGTTTGCGCCACGGAGATGTCCGGCGTGCCCAACTCCGTGTCCAGAAAGTGGACCAGCATCCGGCGAGCGTCATCGCCGGGCGCCACGCGCATGAACCGGTGAATGAAATAGTCAACGACCTGGGTCGTGTTCTGGAGCCGGGCGGCCAGCACCATTTGAGTAAGGTCGATTCGCGCCGCGTGGCGTGGAATCGGCTTGACTTTCTCGATCGCCATCTGCCACCCGCGGAACGAGGCGTAGCGCGTGTTGAAGTCTTCATCGCGGTCGGCCAGCTTGTTGGATTCCGCGATGATGGCGCCCTCGCCGGCGCGGGAAGGCGTCGTCGCCGACGTGATGTCCAGACCCTGCCGAACCCGATCGGCCACGCTCCGGATTTCCTCGCTCCCGTTGACGCGATCCGGCGGGATGAAGTTGACGTCCGGGAAGAGAACGTCGCGCGCGAAATTGCCGCGCTCCAGCAGCAGTCCCGGTGTAACCCAGCTCCTGCCTTGCGCCCATCCCGCCACGGTCGGAGGCCGGAACAGCAGTTGTCCCAGCGCGCTGGTGGCTGAATTGAAGTCCGGCACGCCGGGCACGTCCGCAAGACCCAGCTTTCGATAAGTCGAGATCACCAGTTGAACCGGACTCTTGATCTGCGTTCCTACCGACGCCGGGCTGTAAAAGTCCTTCGAAAGGAAGATGGTCTCCAGCAGCGGCGCAATCTCGTAGTGGCCGTCGCGCAAGACGGCTCCCAGTTTTTCCTGCAATTCCGGAGAGACTTCCTCGCGCACGAAGAATCGGTAGATCTTTCCCGCGATGAACTTCGCCGTGACGGGCTGCGCCATGATGATGTCGATGACGTCCACGCCATCGAAATTGCCTGTGCGGCCCAGGAATGTTTTCGGACTGCTGTCATGCTTGTCTTTGTTGACGACGAAGTTGAGGTCGTCATAATTCCAGCCTGTAAACGCGCGGGCACCTTCGCGGATGTCCTTTTCCGTGTAGTTGCCAACCCCCATGGTGAACAGCTCCATGATCTCGCGGGCGAAGTTCTCGTTGGGGGCTCCCTTGACGTTCACGCCTGCGTCCAGGAAAGACAGCATTGCCGGGTCCTGAGCGACGGCGACCATCAGGTCGCGGAAGTTGCCCGTTCCCTGTGCTTGGAAAATTTCGAGCTCTCTCAGCAGCTTCCGGTAATCCCGAACCTTGCTCTCGTTGACCGCGTAATGGCCATGCCAGAAGAGCGCCATCTTCTCCTCAAGCGGATGGTTCGTCCGCACCATCCGGTTGGCCCACCAGTAGGCAACCCGGTTCGTCTCGAGCACGCTGGCGCGCAGCCAGTAGAAGAACTGGTTGACGACCGGCTGAAGTCGTCTGTTGCCGGCAGGTTTGACTTTAATGCCGAGGGCCTCGCCTTTCTCCTTGGCCAGATCAGTCACGGCGGGCCGGCTGGGAGGGAAGGGTTCCAGGCCCGGATCGTGGACGCCGGAATGGTCGAACGGCGCGAGGTGGCTGTTGTCGATGTTCTGGAAATGGACGAGTCGCCGGACCGCTTCCACCGGGGTCAATCTTGCCAGCGCGTCGATTTCCTCGGGTGTGCCGCCGAAGCCCGCCCGCTCCAACAAATGGGCCGCCAAATCACGGTTCCAGTCGGCGGGCGTGATCGGCGTGAGGTCGTTCTGCCACCGGGCGCTGCCGGCAGCCTGGGCCTGACCAGGAATCGGACTCGCCGCCGCGAGGGCCGTAACAGCCAATGCGGCCGTGAGCCACTTCAGTTTGCGAAGCATACGGAGGTTCCTCCAGATGTGACTACGAACCGAGCGTAATTCTAAGGCTAGACCGTTCCGGAATCAATTCCGGCGCTGCCGGCTCCCATGCGATACGGAATTCCAGGTAGTGGGTCATTTTGAATTTCGGGCCGGAAGAAAAATGGGGACGTAGCCCTGTGTCCCTATTTTTCGTTTTTGGAACTTCAGAAAAATGGGGACACAGGGCTACGTCCCCATTTTTTCGCTCCATTTTTCCGGCGTCCCGAAATTCAAACTGACCCACTACCGAATTCCAAAGAATTGGACGTCACCGAACGCGTGTTCGCCGACTTGAAGTCAAGATTTTGCTGGAAGGTTCTGAAGTTGGTTTATGAGGCTCGCTTGCGGGGGCTGGCGCTTCTCAGTTGGGCGCTTCTCGGTGCACCGGAACCGGCATGCGTTGGAACCCGTTGCCGAACAGATCGGCGTGCCGCATCCAGAACAAGTGAAATCCCACCAACCAGAAGAATGCCGGCAAAACAGACAACGACCGGCACCGACAATTGCATCATTTTGAGTGCTCCAGAGGCATCACTGCCCTTTCACCCTGTCTTATCGGCAATATCGCTGTTCTGGGTTAGTTCTACCGAGTCTCGGATAATGCGGTGACAAGCTCGTCCGCAGAGAAAATGCGGGCTAAAGCCCGCGACTACATAGGACCAACCGCGGGTGCCACATGTAGTCGCTGGCTTTAGCCCGCGTTCGACAGGCTGCTATCGCTGTATTGTGCGAGCTTCAGTAAGTGAAAGGTACGAGTCGCGCCTGTCCATCTCTCCTTGACAGGCTAGGAGAATCAAATGCGGAGCAATCTAGCGGTCGTGGTTCCGGTCGCTGTCCCGTTCCTTGTGTCGATAATCCCACCGGTCCCGGTCGCGACCCCGGTGGTGGGCATGTTCAAACCGGCCACGATCTCCGTCCCAGTAACCTACGAAAAACATCTCAGCATCATGATGAGGTGGCACCCAGCGAGCCCCTGGGTAAGGTGGAAGAGTCCAATAACCTTCATGCCACGTGTAACGCTTTTTCACCACATACCAATAACCGTCTATCCACACGTACTCGGGGCCGGGCCGTCGCGGCAGAACGCGAACCACACGTGGTCGCGGTGGGGGGCCAATTCTGACTCCAATCGAAAGCTGAGCCCCAAAGACCGATCCGCCGACCAGTAGCATCGACGCAAGCAATGCTGTCCTTATGAAACCCTTCATGTGAACATAGCATTGCGCGGGGACACGGTTTTGGCGCCCTGCAAAAGTTGTGTGCGGGTTATCCTACTAGCTGCCCGGATTTCTCACAGGCTTGTGACTATCCACAACCAAGTCCCTCTCCCTCTGGGAGAGGGAGCCGCGAAGCGGCGGGTGAGGGTTAACAGAGTGCATCCTTATCGACCCTCATCCGGCCTTCGGCCACCCTCTCCCAGAGGGAGAGGGACGCGCCCTCGGCATAGTTGCCCAAGATTCCGGAGAGAACTTCGGGCTAGAAGAGGATCTTCAAGGCGAACTGGATCTCGCGCGACCTGCTGAAGGTCGTGGTGATCTGGCCCGCGGTGGTCAGGTTGAAGGTCCGGCTTGGAACACCCAGGCTGGGATGATTCAGCAGGTTGAAGATTTCGGTGCGGAACTGCACGGCGCCGCTCTCGCCGAGCCACGGCAGCGGAGTGTCTTTGACGACCGAGAAATTCCATGCGCTATAGTTGGGACCGTACATAATGCTGCGACCCGCATTGCCGTTGAACCCGAGATTTGGCAGCGCGAGCGCGCAGGGGTCATAGAACAATTGGGCAGTGCCCAGTGGTGTACCCGGAGCGATGACCCGGGCGGTGGACCCTGTGCCTAGCGTGCAGCCGATGGAACCGCCGCGAGTAAGGTTCTCGTGCTTGATTCCGGGAACCAGATCGGCGCGTCTCTGTCCTCCGTTGGTGCCGCCCGTGAGCGAACGCGAGCGCTGCGTGCTGCTATTGGGGTCAAACGGGAAGCCGCTGTTCCAGGTCAAGATGCTGCTGATCCACCACCCATTGGCGAGCGTGCCCCACCGGCCGGAAAGGTTGGAGGGGAAACGGTAGATGCCGTTGACGCGCCATCCGTGGCGTTGGTCAAACCCGGCCGAACCTTTATCGTGCCGGGGGTTAGAGGGGTCGTCGCCAAAGTTGTTGCTGGTCACGCTGTTGTCCACTCCGATCTGGCTCTGGGTCGTATCCAGCGCGTGTCCCCAGGTGTAGGAACTTTGGAACTGGAAGCCGCGGCTGAACCTTCTTAGAACCGTGAACTGGAGCGAGTCATACCAAGAGTTGGCTCCAGCGGTCTTGAACTCGACGGTATTCCAGGCTGGATTCAACCGTGGGTCGATCCCAGTGGCTGAGCCGGCTGGATTAGCGTCCGTGGCGCCGGCACCCCGCCAGCACTTCGGCCCGGTGTTCGAGGCGGCGGGAGTGGGCACCCGGGAATCGCAGATCGTACCTCGGACCACTCCAAGGGGAACGGTGGGGTTGCCCTCTTTGGTCTGCATGATATTGATGCCGCGGGAGCCGGCATAGGCTATGGTCAGACCGATCTGTGCCGGAAGCTGCCGCTCCACGGTGAAATTGTAGGAGAGCAGGTGAGGTTGCTGCAGGTGGTAGTCCACGGTACGCAATTCGCTGCCCGCTGCTTCCGGTGGAATCGGTGGAAATGGACGAAAGATCAACCCCTGGCCCGGCGTGAGGTTGGAGACGCTGGAAAGGGGCGGCGTAGCCGAGGCACCGATGAAAAGCGCCGTTCCAAAAGTCCCCACGTCGTAGAGCAGGCCAAAGCCGCCACGGACGGCAGTGTGGCCATGGCCGCCGACGTCCCACGCGAAGCCGAACCGTGGACTAAAATTTTTCTTGCTGGGATTGATAAACGGCGCGCCCAAGGTGACGGCTGAATCCCGGACGATGTCCCGGACCGCTGCGCCGTCGCCATGGATTTCCTTCGGCGTCGTCGCCATCTCGTAGCGTAATCCAAGGTTGAGAGTAAGAGTGGGAGTGACCCGCCAGTCATCTTGCAGGTAGAAACCGATGGTCTGATAGTCGTAGGTGCGGTTGGAGCTGGAGCCGGGCGTGAGCACCGTAAACTGAGTGGGCGCAGCCGTCAGGAAAGTGGTCAGATTCGGAAATGTCCAGTTGCCGCGAGGCGAGTTCCCGCCGTTGTTAGACATAAACTGGCGATAGAAATTCAGCAGCGTTCCGAATTTCAGCGAATGCGGGCTGAGGGAGTAGAAGATATCGCCGCTGGCGCTGATGATTCTCTGATTGAGCTCGACCGGAGTGGTGCCGGGAGCACTGCTGTAACCATCCACGGCAGTGATTCCTAAGCCTCCCATCGGCTGGCCCGGCGTGAAGGCGAGGTTCGAAGGGAGATCAATTGTGGACGTTGCGATGGAATGCGTCCGGCTGAAGGATCCCCGGAGAGTACCGAGCAGCTCCGGCGTAAAGATGTGGCTATCAGAGAGCGTGAGATATTGATTACGAGTGGGAAACTCGGAAAATACCCCGTCAATCATTCCCTGTTTGAAGTCGTTGGAGTCGGTGATGGTGAGTCGTCCAAACAGGCTGTCCGAATTGGTGACGTTATAATCCGCACGGGCCTGGCCATAATCTTCGCTCTGCCTTTCCGTGTTGGCCTTCGAAAAGCGAGCCAATCCCCCGCCCAGGTCTTCCCCGTTCGGCGCCGGCCAAAATTGGAGATATGGCTTGACGGAGGCAGCGATCGCGGGCACCAGTCCTCCATCCTGCCGCGCCGCCAGCGATGGGATGGTATACAGTTCCGTGGTCGTGCGTGCCTGGCGCAGCCCTTCATACGTCATAAAGTAAAAGAGCTTGTCTCGGCGAACAGGGCCGCCGAGAGAAAAACCGAAATTATTGCGGCGGAATGGCGGCTTGGTGTTTCGGTCCGTCCAATTCCGAGCGTCGAGGGCGCTGTTGCGCAGAAAATGGAAGACTGAGCCGTGCACGCTGTTGGTTCCGCTCTTGGTGACGAGAGTCACCTGGCTGCCCATGTTCAAGCCATACTCGGCGCTGAAGGAATTCGTAACAACGCGGTACTCCCGAATACCTTCCACACCGAGCGAATTCTCATTGGAGCTGGAAGCGCCGGTGTTGTGCAAATCGTTCATGATGGTCCCGTCAATGGTGAAAAGATTGGAGCGCGTGGGGGCGCCGTTGCTGCTGAACTGGATGCCATTCAGAGTCCCAGCCGTGTTGGCAGCCCGGTTTTCGGACACGCCCGGTTGTGCCAGTGTCAGATCGTTGTAGTTGCGGCCGTCGAGTGGAAGGTCCGAAACCGTCTGCTCGCTGACTAAGGTGCCGAGCGTTCCGGATGTGGTGTTCACGATCGGAGCTTCGGCCGTTATGGAAACGGTGTCGATCACCGTGCCCACGGCCAGCACAATGTTCAAAACGGCTTCATCGCCAACAGCGATTCGGAGACCCTGCTCCACCTTGGTCTGAAAGCCGGGATGCTCCGCCCGGATGTCATACGTACCCACCGGCAAGGCCGAAAAACGGTACGAACCGTCCTCGCCTGTTTGGGCGGAGCGCGTCAGACGTGTCGCGACGTTCGTCACCGCCACCGCAACGCCGGGAATGACGGCACCGGTCGCATCCTTGACCACGCCCAAGATTGTCGCCGTCGGCAGCTGCGCCTGCGCCGATAGACCGAAGCATATGAACGCCAACAGCGCCAGCGAAAAATGAAAATTCTTCTTGCCCCGAGGGTCCCCCATGAGTTGCCTCCATTAGTTCCTGCAGAAAAACTTTTCCGGAATCCAACTTCACGACAATTGCGTACAGCATAGGATGTTCTTAAGAGGATATTCCCCGAACCGGCCCCCGGCAGTCTAGTTATTCGAGAATTTCAGAAAGAGATCACCCGTTGGGCATGTACACTCCTGCGATGGTGTTCGTAGTCACAGTCCGCTGGAAATGGAAAATCGGACGTGACGTCCGGCCGGAGGATACAAAATCAATGGCATGGTAAACGAGGAAGCAACATCCTTCCCCGAATGGGTTGTGCCAATGGCGGCGACGCTTACCGAGGAGCGGTTCACGGGCCCCGAGTGGATCTTCGAGCGGAAGCTCGATGGAATCCGGATGCTCGCGTTCAAAAACGGCACCGACGTGAAGCTCTATTCGCGCAACCGGCTGCTCCAGCACTACCCGGCCGTTGCCGAGGCTATCACCAACCTGCCAGTCCGCGATGTAATCCTCGACGGCGAGGCCGCGTGGGATCCGGCCAGCAGGATCGCCTATCACGTATTCGACATCCTATGGTTCGAAGGCCGTTCGGTGATGCCGTTGCCGCTCGACGCACGACGCGCATTACTGAAAGATTTCCCGCTGCGTGCTCCGCTGGCGCACGTTCCGGAAATCACGGACAACAAACCCTGGGAGCGCGCGTGCCGCGAAGGATGGGAAGGAGTGATCGCGAAGCTTCGCATGTCACCGTACGAGCACCGCCGCTCGCCTCACTGGCTGAAGATGAAGTGCGAGGCTACGCAGGAGCTCGTCGTTGGCGGATTCACGGATCCGCAGGGCAGCCGCGTCGGCCTCGGAGCGCTTCTCGTAGGGTACTTCGATCGAGATGATTTCGTCTTTGCCGGAAAAATCGGCACCGGCTTCGACACGAAGCTTTTGCTGGACCTGCGTGCACGGCTGGACAAGATCGAGATCCCGAAATCGCCGTTCACGAAAGCCAAAGGGCTGCCACGCATCCGCGCACATTGGGTGCTAGCCGAAATCGTCGTACAGGTTGCCTTCATCGAGTGGACCGTGCACAGTAAGCTGCGCCATCCGCGGCTGCTGGGCGTTCGCTACGACAAATCGCCACGGGAGGTGGTCAGGGAAACGTGGTGATCACCCATCCCGAAAAGGTCCTGTTCCCTGATGACGGGATTACGAAAGGTGAGCTCGCCGCTTACTACGAGATGATTGCGCCCGTGATGCTGCCACATATCGTTCGTCGTCCCATCACGATGGAACGATATCCAGCCGGTATCGGTAAAGAGGGATTTTTCCAGAAGGATGTGTCGAAAGGTTTTCCGGAATGGCTGCAGCATGTCGAAGTCCCCAAGAAAGACGGAGTCGTGCACCATCCAATCGTGACCGACACGCGGTCTCTGCTGTGGCTTGTCAACCAGAACAGCATCACGCCGCACGTGTGGACATCCCGCGCGCCTGACGTGTACTACCCGGACATCTGTGTGTTCGACCTGGATCCGTCTGTCGACGATGCAGACATGCTGCGCGCCGCGGCGCTTGCGCTCCGCGATCTGCTCGGCGAACTCGGACTTCCAAGCTGGGTGAAGACCTCCGGCTCCAAGGGATTCCACAGCGCCGTCCCGCTTGACGGTAAGGCGAACATGGGCGAAGTCGAGAGATTCGCGCATGCGGTTGGGGCGCTCCTTGTCCGGCGGGATCCGCAAAATCTCACGCAGGAATTTCACAAGGTGGATCGAGGGAAGCGGATCCTCGTGGATACCGGACGCAACGGCTGGAGTGCGACGCACGCGGCCGCGTACGCCGTTCGCGCGAAGCCGGGTGCTCCCGTATCCGCGCCGTGCACCTGGGAAGAGTTGGAAAGCGGTAAGGTCGGGCCTCGAACGTTCACGCTGAGGAACATGGCTACCCGCATCAAGGACATCGGCGATTTGTGGTCCGGCATGCGAAGACAGCGAAGATCGCTGCAGCGTTCACTGCTGAAATTGCGTGCCCTTTCCTAAGGCGAGGCCGAACGAAGTGAGGTCGAGTGAGGACACAGGATGAGCCAAATCCGTGCGCAACGCCGCTTTGTTCCGCGATCTCAGCGTGTCTTAATGACTGACAATTTCGAGAGCCTCCAGCTGCCGGTAAAACCTCACTTCAGCCACTCTCGTGACGAACTTGGGCTAGCGGCCGAGGTCCAGTGCAGGTTGGTGCCAATCTCCTTTACACTTCGCCACAATCAACGTGATATCGTCCTGCTGTTCTCGGTGACTGAATTCTTGTACTTCATTGACAATCGACGGTACCAGGGCCTGTGGCGGTAGTTCTCGATACCGCTGCAATGCTTGGATTAGCCGCTGTTCGCCGAATTCCCCTTCCGCATTGTTGAACGATTCGGTTATGCCATCGGTGTAGAGTACGAGTGTGTCTCCTGAGAAAAGTTGGCACTCCCGCATTGAGCAATCCCACTCTTTAAAGAGACCCACCACTGTACAGGTCGAATCGAGCCTTTCAATGGCGCCATCATGGCGAAGGAGTAACACCGCGAGATGTCCGCAATTCGCATATCGCAACCGCCGCGTTTTGTCGTTATATTCCGCAAAGATGAGCGTGGCATAAGCGCTCTCGTTTGTATTCTCGTAAAAGAGCTGATTCACGGAGCGCAACAGGCGCTCGGGCTCGTCCAACGCAATCGCACACAGGCTGCGAAGATTCGCCTGCAGATTGGCCATCATTAGAGCAGCAGCGATCCCTTTGCCTGAAATGTCGGCGATGACCAACCCGAAACGGCCTCGGCCTAGATCAAGAAAATCATGGTAATCACCACCCACCTGGCGCGCCTGGATGCAGGCTCCCGCATATTCGAGGCTTTCCATGTGGGGCAGTCTTTGAGGGAAGAGCCTGGCCTGCACTTGCTTTGCAATCTCCAATTCTTGCGCGGCGCGCCGTTCCGATTCCAGTTTTGCGGCAGCAAGCCGGCGTTGCGCTTCGATTTTCTGATTTACCTCGTCGAATCCCACAAGCGCAAAAGAGTTTCCATCTATATCCATGAATCGGGTGAAGACTCCGCCCCAGACGGGCTCGTCGGCAACGACTGTTCCCGCACTCGAACGCGGAGCGGTCAGGTGCCGCTCAAACTTGACGCGTCTCAGGCGAGGCGTAAACACAAACCGAACGCCACGCTCGCGCCATTCTTCATATTTGGCGATCACGTCCTCGGTAACAAACACAATGCCGGTGGGCCGACCAATCCGCTTGTACTCTTTGGAGTCCGGTGCAGCCGCTATGAGCGTCAGAACAGCAGTCCCGTCCGGGGGCGAAACAGCTACCCATCTGGTACCGGATTGAAGTCGGGCATCAAAGGCCAGGGCGAAACCGAGTTGGTCCACATAAAATCGTAAACTTTGATCCTGATTCCGCACGAAAATGTCGACCGCGTGAATAGTAAGAAAGGGTCGCTGTGGATCCAGGCCGAAGTTCGAGGTCTCCACCTCTTTCCGTGAAGAGAAGTCGCGCATCGGAGCAATTATAAGATGGACGTTTGGGGAAAGATCTACAAAGACCATTGGGCGGGGCGCAACAGTCTGAAGCGCATGATGACCTGGGACCAACCGCCTCAAGCTGTGCGGATCGAACGTCTACATGGAGCTATCCAAGAACGTTTGCCCACACTACCGACGGCTGCAGATGAAAGCTACCCTTTGACGCTGGAGGATGCTCCACTCCTGGTGGCGCGCTTCTCGGAAACTTGCCGTTTTGCATGAACGCCTGGCTGCACCGCGCACCGAACGCCTTCGGAAAATCATCCGGATCGCAAAACCAATGATTGGCGCTCCGAAGGAATAACGGTTATCTTCTTTCGACACTATGCGGGATTTCGACTGGTCTAAAAGTGAGAAAAAAGCTGCAACTGCTGCATTTAACCTGGCGCTGACACGAGAACTCAAGGCGATTCGGCGAGAGGCTGAAGCCGGGGGGATTCAGATAGGACTCGGGCTACCCTCGCGCGCACCCCCTGTGGCAGCGGCCCCCTGCAAACAACCGCAAGTAACTCCGCTCGCCGCTCGATCAGTATAAAGGCTTAGGCGATGAACTCTCCGATGTCGCGCTCAACCTGCAGACCCGGATTAATAATTCATCGTGTGCGATCAGCTAAGGAATTCAACGAGTACTGGTCTATGATCGCTTAATCGTTCATTCAAAGGCAGGTACTCTGCACGCGTGACCCGGAGCGACTTCGACGCGAACACATGATCGTATCGACGTTGTGCTCCCCGTGTATTGGCGCTCCAGAGTTCGTGATAATCGTCCGGGTGAATGACTCTAAAAACGTCCGTGAGATCGAATTCCGCCAAACCCAACAATACGCTCTCGACGGCCGTCGCCCCATTTGTTTGGATCTTTCCGCGCGTATCTGTTTTCCTCCGCCCATGTCGAGACGCCATCCTTTGTATCACTGCGCGGTTCGTTGAAATCGCCGCTCAGAATGCGCGGCAACTCGCTTGATGTGGCAAGCCATGCAAAGACGCTGCGAAAGGTGTCGATCTTTCGCCAACCATGGCCACTGCCGTGGGGCACGTGGACAACATGAAGCTCAAATGGCTCTTTTTCACGGTCGATTTTCACCGACAACATGCGGACGTCAACATCACCAAGGCCGGGCGGCTTTCGATACAGGTCGCTTTCAGTGGCGGGAATCGTGAACTTAACCGAATTAAGGCGCTTCATGGGCCACCGCGCTCCGACGATCAAGCCGAGTCTACCGTCGTCCGTCCGTGAGCCGACAATCTTCCGGAAGATCGATCTTTTCAGTTCGCGAGCATAGGCATCGAGATCACGCACTTCCTGAAGAGCAACAACGTCTGGCGAATGAGCAACAAGCGCGTCCCGTTCGACATCTGCGCCGAGTCCATTACTTGGACACGGCGCTCGCCGGAAGTTCAGGCCAAAATTTGGAATGACCCAAGGTACAGCAACTTCGCCCGCGATGCTTATGCGTGGACCCACAATTTCTCCGTGGTTCTCGATCCCGAAAGTACCAATGAGCTTGGTTACTTGAGCAATCTATCCGGATTGTGGACTGCGATCGTCAGCGGTTATTGGCCCGGGGGTACCGGTAAAAACTGTGGGTCCACCCAGAGAGCAAAACTTGCCGCTGCATTAGAAGCCGATCTGGCCTCGATCTTCACCGGACTCCAACCTTCATCATCGCGCTCGAAGCACAAATCACTACGCTAACCAATTCGTCGTTTCGTTTGCATAACGAGGACCTTTGCCGTTATGGGTTCCGAGTCGCTCGCAAACGGCAACGGCTCCGGTACAGTTGCTCGCCTCGAAGACTACATATCCGCGACGGCGTAGAACCTCGGCGACCAGTTCAGTGTTCCAGCATTGCCCACGCCGGATAGTTGAAAAATAAGAACGTCTTATTTGTCGGGAGCTGCGAGACTACCCGGATGGATGGCCGTAATTCCAGGATATCGCGCGAAATCGTCCGTATTGAATGTCAGGATGTGAGTAATGTTTTGAATGTTCATTATGGCGGCAAGCCGAGCATCGTGGCTTTTCTTGCCCGACACACCGTGCGTTGAGACGAGGCGTCGCCATTCCGAATAGATGCTATCTGAATCCGGAAGGCGGACGACTGTGCGTTCGACACGCGCCAGAATTCTTTCCGTCTGGTGCATATTTAGACCTAATCCGTTATTATCGGCGGGCCGCGTACACACTGCCCACAGCTCAATCAGATTCTGGGATGTTACGCAAATCCGATTGCCTTCTTTGATGAGACGGTTAAGTGCTCGTTGCGTTATTCGGTGCTGAGGATCACCGCGGTGAATTCGACGGAGCAGGACGTTCGTGTCCGCAAGAATGTCCATTCCATTCTCAACGGTTCAAATTCCAGTCGTCTTCGCGAGTGTAGATGTTTTCTCTGCTGAGAGCGGCGTCGGAAAGCGTAGGAGCGTCTTTTGGAATCAGGTCGGCGATTTCGTCGAAGGCTTTGTCGAATTCTTCAGCCGTCAACGGCAATGCCGCCTGCAACGAAGTGCCTGAGCTGGAAGAAATCATCTGAAGCACTGCTTTCCGCACAAGGGAATCCACCGACACACCCTGGGCCTTCGCCTGTGCTATGAGGGCCGCCTCCTCTTCCGATGTTAATGGCACTGGAACCGTGGGCATAGAATCCTTCGCTCCTGCTTTGATCTTACAATAAGTGCGATTGTATTCCCCTTGGACAGTGTTCGGAAAGGGCAACACCTCCATTTCTTTGAATGGCTTAATCGACCCAGAGTGGGCGCAAACGGCTCTTGATATTGTTCAATCGGACAGGACCGAAGTAGCGGCTGTCGGAACTGCGGAGATTATATGATGACGCGACCGAAACGCTGCCGGGCTCGACGCGATACAAACCAACCGAGAGCCTAGATTCTTCCACTGTGACTTCTTTGCGTTTTGCGAAGAAGTTTCAGAGATCAAGGATGCTGAAGGCTGACGGCTGACCGCTGACAGCAGGTTGGTTGCGGCGACACGCCGCGCTAAGAAAAATAAGCGAGGCTTCAGTCTGTTCGTGAACCGCTGAAGCCAGGGGCGGTGCTTTGGACGGAAGACCGGTTGTGTTGGCCGCCCTTGGCTATCTTCGATTTTCGTTTCGGCGATTTTCGCGCGCTGGCGCGCGTCG
>WNGG01000374.1_pt1 | contig 50490 bp, 49 predicted proteins | sample 5400661 | NCBI WGS metagenome assembly WNGG01 (sample SAMN13153372, study PRJNA577476) | soil metagenome | isolation source: 100 cm soil or saprolite under Garry oak tree replicate 1 | place: USA:California | collected 2016-06-15 | reverse complement strand
CATGCGTTAGGTGGCAACCCACTAGCGATCCTTTACGCGTGGATACTGCACAATGCGCTCCGCGAGGTTTGCGTCCCAGTCTAGAATGGCGGCCCGAAGGGCTCTCTCGACATCCTGCGACCAGACTATGCGATCCGATTCCGCACCCCACCGAAACACTCGCGCCTCTTTCGCAACTGACACATGAAAGATGGCGTTTCGAATGTCACGCAAATCCTCAAGGAACGGAGCCTTTAGGAGCTCGTCGACACGCGCGTCAGTGAAATGCCACTTGCCCCAAGCCTCAATGACCGCATACAAGAGCCCGAGGTGCACCATCATCAGATTGCCCGCTTGCAAAAGGGTGTTCTGCTGCAGTGCTCGTACATCCGCTGGAAGTCTCTCGAAAAGCCTTTCTTGCCCATGCGGATCTGCGGGAAGCACTTCAGCAAAGGACCGTCCAGCGTCGCGAACGGTTTCGGTCCTTAGGAGGGCAGAGCCCAGCGCATAGAGTCGATCGAGAACTCGTTGAAGCGCGGCGCGTTCGGCCTGCTCCCTTTGGCGCTCCTTGTGCTCAGAAATGTGTTGCCACCTAACGGAGCGCGCTTAAGCTGCGGGGCGAGCGCCGGCCGGCGCAAGCGCCCCGCCCTGCTGTACGAGGTCGTTGGCACAGAAACCCACGCCTCCTCTGAAAGCAGGCCCCGCCAGCTGCGAAGCGCATGTTAGGCCGCAACCACTCACGGCGTTCGTCCGCGCTCAACTGGGAAGTGTGAGACTATGGCGCGAACGGTTGGGAGGTACTGTTGCAGCTCCTCATAACGCGCCGATTCCGGCAATGGCAGTCGTTCGCCAACCCTGTCAATACGCCAAACGCATAGAAGACGGCCAGCGGTATCAATGATATAGAGCTCATGCGCCTTGTCACGACCGAGAACCTCCGCAATACGTAGTCCCGCCGAGTCGCGGACGGCGACGCTGATGGTATCCCACCGAAGATGGTACGGGCGGAGGACAGCCACGAGCTGCGCAGGTTTGTCGGCTGGCATGCTTCGAAGGATCGGGATCAGTTGCTCTTCCATTCCAAAATCGGCTACTGCCCACCAACCAGTGGGAACTGCTAGCGTGCGCCGGTCTGGCTCGGTGATGCGAATGGAGTCTCCGTCTCTGCTCCCCCGAACAGATATCGCCGAGTCTACCTTGGATCCTTTTAGGGTGTCCGCTCGCGTCCAGCGGACGTCGAAGCGGGCAACTCGACCTTCGAACCACTCAACATGGGCTGTGCCCATCATGCGATCGGCCCGCAGCAGGCTTGACTCTAGAATTCCTGAGTCGACCCGGATGGTGTGGATAAGCCCGCCGGGCTCGGGATTCCACGTTAGAAACGTATCTCCAGGTGTGAGCGGGCGAGAGGCCAGCTGACTGATCAGCCGCATGGCTCGATCGTGGAATGCCTGACGATCCCTCGGGCTTTGCCCAACTACCGTGGTGGTCCAAGCGACGATTATGATGAGGGACATAAGAAAGGGCTGACGTTTCACGGAGGCTCCAAAAAGGTTGCGGCCTAACGGATCGCGCTTACGCTGCGGGCGCAGCGCCCAGGGGCGCAAGTAGTTGGAACGGCAGACAAAGAGGCTAGCCAGCGAGACAACGAAATTCCTCCCTACTTGTGAGCGCCCGCGAGCGTCAAGCGCTTGTTAGGCGGCTTGCGTTGGTGCCAGGCGACAGCGAGCGGCACCATTTCAGCTGCTCCTGAGCCTGAGCAAGGCTCATCCCGGACAATGCGGCATGGCATGCGAGCTTGTGGCAAGCCGGTCGTCGAGTTCGGTTATTGCCGCTTACGCGGCATTCGTTCCACGAGGGAGCGAGCCATCTCACCAACGAGCGAAGCTCCTAAAGGCTCCGCCAGCGCGGCCAGTTGCTCAGGGCGCCACCCTGTCATTGACTGGGCGATATAGGCCCCCGCAGGGGAGGACGGGTTGGCCTCAATTACGGCCACGCGCAAGCTGTCGAGATCGAGGTTGGCCTGTCGCGCGACGGCGTCGATCATGCCTCCATACAACCACTGAGCCAGCAGGTACGGCAGAAATGCGTCATCCTGCGGGTGGTGCCCGACCCATGAGATTAACGCACCCTCGTAGTTGGTCGGGTGTGTTCGGTCCCACACCATCCAACGGATCGCCTCAAGCTCCGTCAGCTCTCTGGTCTCCGTAGCGGTGCGGTGGCGGATGCGAAAGGTGATCGGAGCGGCCTCGACCCCCAGCGTCCTCACGCGCAACTCGTACTCACCCGTTCCCAGGTGGTGCGTATAGAGGCTGCGACGGAGGTCTCTCTCTTCGCCAGCGCGGTCCTGCAGAATCACCGCGCTGAACAGACTCCTCCCCGCCATCAGTGGATCGCCGCGGCAGCCGGAATCGCGGAGGCACCAGCGATCTATCCACAAACCGCCCACGCTCACGGGTTCACCGTCCTCCCGACGCACCGACATCTGCACGGATTGTGAGATGGCTCCAAAGTCCATCACCCACGCGGTGTCGGACCCAACGTTCTTCAACTGCAGGACGAGGAAAATCGGTTCGTCCTCGAAGAACACCCTCTTTCCAACGTCAGCCGTGAGGGCCAAGTCTCGGGCCTGCCCGCGGTGTGGGTCTCCCATGGCGATGGTGACCAACAGGAGCAACGTCAGCCGGGGCCAGTCGAGAGCGGAGATCATGTTGTGAGGGACCAGTACCTCCAACGTGCCGCCTAACACATGTTGAGAGCACGCCCCTTGTTGCTACCATGGAGTCATCCCGGACCCATGGACCACAACACGGAGCGGCCCTCATGAAACGGACCACCAAGTATGTCGCCCTGGACGTGCATCAAGCAACGACCCTGGCCTCAGTGCGCGAGGAGAGTGGCCGGGTGATCGCCCGGAGCATCCTGCCGACGGACGGTCCAGCGCTCACGGAGTTCTTCCGGGGGATGCGGGGGGCGATCCACGTCGCGATCGAGGAAGGGACGCAAGCCCAGTGGCTGCACGACCTGCTGGCCCCGCACGTCGATCGTCTGATCGTGTGCGATCGGCGCGGTCAGCCGCGGCAGGGGAACAAAGACGATCGGCACGATGCCGACGCCCTCTCCGAGCAACTGCGGCGCGGGGGGCTCCGCGCGGCCTATCACGGCGGGGGCACCGGGGCCGGGCTGAAGGAGCTGACCCGCTGCTACCAGAATCTGGTCGAAGACACGACGCGGGTGATGCTGCGGCTCAAGGCGGTGTTTCGGGCCCGGGCGATTCAGACCCCGGGGCGCGCCGTGTATCGCCCGGCACGCCGTGCCGAGTGGCTCGCCTAGCTTCCCCCCGGAGGGGCCCGGGTCCGGGCCGAGGCGCTCTGGGCAGAGCTCGACGCGCTGGTGGCCCTGCGCCCCAAGGCCAAAACCGCCATGCTCGCGACGGCGGCGCGCGAGCCGGGGTGGGCCGTGCTGCGGACGATTCCCTGCTTCGGGCCGGTGCGCGTGGCGCTGCTGCTGGCCACGATGCAGACGCCCTGGCGGTTTCGGACCAAGCGGCAGCTGTGGGCGTATGCGGGGCTGGCCGTGGTGACCCGCTCGAGCGCCGACTACGGGCTCGTCGACGGGCAGGCGGTCCGCCGCCGGCGGGCGCCCCTGACCCGCGGGCTGAATCGGAATCACCACCGCCTCCTGAAGCACGTGTTCAAGCGTGCGGCCACCGCCGCTCGAGCGCGGCCCGGCCCGCTCCAAGACTTGCACCGCGCCCTCGTCGCCCGAGGGGTGCGGGAGCCCTTGGCCGACGTGACGCTCGCGCGCAAGCTCGCGGCGCTCACCCTGCGGCTCTGGAAGAAAGGAGAGCGCTACGATCCCACGCAGCTGACGCAGCAAGCGCGCTAGACCGGATTCGCGAGGCGGCGGTGCGGGTCACGGCCCTCGCCGACGCTCCCGGATCCGGGACGACGGAGCGAGGGGAAGTCTCGAGCGATCCGTTCACCCGGCCCGCCGTCGGCCGAGGAACTGCCCTAACTCTAGGCCCCCTCGCAGAACCCGAAGAAGTGTCAGGCCGGCTTCGGGCCGAGTCTCCGATAGAACCATGGTTCGCGCGTCGCGCGACCCCAGCGCTTGCGAGTCATCCAGCGGTGGATCGGGAGCGGAAAGCGAGGAGACCGATGCGGAAGACGACTGCCCCGCAGACCGGAGGGCACCACCAGACCCCGTCCCCGCAACAGTCGGGGCTGATCGCTCGGGCGAAGACCGCCACGCAATCAGCGGTGACGAAGTCTCCCCTTGACAATCGCTCTCATAGAACGGATCGCGCTTAAGCTGCGGGCGCAACGCCCGCGGGCGCAAGGCGGTGGACCCGCAGACAAAAAGGCTCGCCGGCGAGGCAACGCAATTCCTCCCTACTCGTGAGCGCCCGCTAGCTTCAAGCGCACCTCTGAAAGCGCAGAGCGCAAGAGGGCGCACGGCGTCGTGGGGCCGCGGCGCGGTCCCGGTGATCCGGAAGGGCGTCGGCCTCCTCCTCCCACTGACTCCCCACTCGGCGGCGAACGATCTTCACGCGTCTCTTCGTGCACTCACGGCACCCGAGCTTCCGTCCGAAGGAGGTGGCCCCCTCGTGTTACCGGCGGGTCGCGAGACTACGCGACGGACGCCACCGCTTGAATCGGGCGCACCTCCCGTTGCGGTCGCTGCCGGAGCCAGTCGTCATAGCTCCAGCCTTCCTTCATCATCCAGTAGACGTAGCAGCAAAGCTTGCGCGCCGCCGCCACGGTCGCCTTCTGCTTCCCCTTGGCCCGCAGCAGCCGCTCGTAGTGCTGGCGCACCGGCCCGGGCTGCCGTTTCAAGGTCTGCACCGCTTCGACGAACAGCCACTTGAGCCACGCACTGCCCGCCGGGCCCACGGTCCCATGCGCCGTCTTCCCACCCGAGCTCCGCGTGCTCGGCACGAGCCCCGCATACGCCGCCAGCTCGTGACTCGAGCCGAAGCGGGTGATCGTGCCGATCTCGGCGAGCAGCAAGAGCGCCCCAAACGGCCCGATCCCGGGAATGGTCTGGAGCCGCTCCGCCTCCGGGGTCGCCCGCGCGAGCTCCCGCACCGTCCGGTCCTGCCCGGCAATCTGGACGTCGAGCTGCTCCACGAGCGCGAGCAGCCGATCGACCTGCGCGCGCACCTCGGGCGGCAATGCCACCGTCGCGAGCCACGCCCGACCGCCCCGGCTAAAGAGATCGCTCACGGGCACCCGCTCGTTCTCGGCCGCGAGGTACGCCTGAATCCGGGCCTTCACCCGCGTCCGCGTCCGCACCACCCACGCCCGCCCGCGCAACAGGGTCCGCCGCGCCCGCGTCTCCGCATCCGGGATCCAAATCGCCGGCAGCAGATCCGTGCGCAGCAGGTCGGCCAGCTTCCGCGCGTCCACGGGATCGGTCTTGCACCGCGCATGACAGATCAGCTTCACCTGCTGCGGGTGGGCCACCGCCACCTGGTAGCCGGCGGCCGTCAGCCGATCGTGCAGCCACGCCCAATAGAGCGTCGCCTCCAACGCGACTGCGGCCGGCTGCCCCACCGGTGCCAGCCAGCCGAGCACTGTCTCGAGCACCGGGGGGAGTCGGCGCTCCGTGGTGACCACGGCCCCCTGGCTGTCCAAGGCGCACCCCGTGATATACTTTTTGTGCAGATCCAGCCCGACGTAGTACATAGGGCCTCCGAGGTTGAGGTAGCACGCGTCTTTGAATGTGCTCCTCGCAAGAGGACGCACGTCTTTCAAATGTGCGCCTCCCTCGGAGGCTCTGCGCTTTCATAAGGTCGTGTTAGGCGTCACGCTGGGAATCGACAGGCGGTGCGGCGCGCCGTAACGGCCGGACGTCGGTACGGTCTGCCAAAAGCAAAGCCAGTCAGTGAGTCACCATACACGCGAAAATGGAAGTGGACCCCATACTCGATGGCCTGCCAAATGACGTAGACCGAATCCTGACCAGTGGAGTACGGGCTAGGATGCCAAACGGGACCGTGGTAAGGATAAATGCGTGGCGACGCGGCATAGTTGCCGGCGGCGTAGACGAGGGTCGTATCCAGACGCATCTGGTTGCCTGGGAATTCGCTCCAGCCCCGGAATTCCACTGTATAGCACCCGGCTGCAGCAGCTACTCTGCGGCGTTCTTCACGCGAGTCGAACACCATATCGTCCGCATTCCCGAAGTGCCCGTCGGGCCCTGCCGAGCGAATCCAAATGCGACCGTCCCCTGATCCATAGTTGAGAGCATGTCGCCAACCGTCGATGGGAATCGTGTCACCGAAATGGAGAAAGTAAAAGCAGTTACGGGGTGACTCACCGGGTCCCTGTGGAGGCGTCAGGAGAACGCACGCCTCCTCGAAGCTATAGGGAGGACGGCCCTTCATACGGGTGAAGCTGTCGATGACCACGCGCATCGTCCTCATGAGATCTTCTGTGATTACCGCTTCACGAGGCGGCGACAGTTCGCGCGATACGCCCGACATGCACCCCACGATGAGTAGCGTTACGATGGCGAGGGTCTCTACCCCGAGCGCGGACGTTCTTCTCAAGTCGCAGTCTCCAGCCCCGGAGGGGGCGTGACGCCTAACGGATCGCGCTCAAGCTGCGGTCGGTGAGTCCGCGGACGCAAGGGAGTGGAGCAGCCCGGGATTATCCGTTGGCGACGCCATACACTTCTTCCCAAGTTGCATGTGGTCTGCCCTCGCGTGATCCCTTACGGGAAGTGCCCACCGGCGCCCAAGAACTATCCTCTACGCCCCCAACTCCATCGCGTCACAGCGAGGGCCATAGCACGGGGTAGCAATTGAACGCGAACGAATCTCGGGTAGCTCTCGACGTGTTATTCGCGTTGCTAGCTGGAAGTCCGTGGCAGGTCTTCGCTCGCCTCGCTGGCTAGCCAACACAATTCCTCGTTGCCACCCGCGCCCGCCAGCTTCAAGCGCTTGTTGGGCAGCCCCATGGCTTTCTCAAGTCAGAGTTCCCCCGCCCGCGTGCGTCTGTAGAACCCGAGCGATGAAGGCTCCCTTGGCCTCCGTGTAGGCCTCTCGGTCAAAGCGGTGGATGTCGGCGAGTCGGTACTTCAGCGCTGCGTACTCCTCGGCAGCGGCGGGGGTGCACTGAAGGCAATCCCGGAACCTGAGACGGTCCTGCCAGAGGGGGCTGCCAAAGGGTACCAAGTGCAGGTGGTGCGTTCGCAGAGAGAAACCGGGCTTGCAAAACCAATGCATTACATCGGGCCGGTAGGGGGCGTATTGGTAGCCGAACTGCCGGAGTGGCGGTAAAGCGTCGCGAGAGGCCTCGAGGCTGTCGACCGCGGCCATAATGTCGATCACCGGCTTCGCCGCCAGTCCAGGAACGGCCGTGCTACCAACGTGCTCAATCGGCCCCGTCAGCCACGGGCGAAGGATCGCGAAGAGACCCGTTCGCTCGGTCTCGAAGAGCGTCGGCCAACTCAGGTCGTAGGCGACGATGTGGACAGGGGCATCGCGTTCAGCCGACATGGGTGTCGGGTGCGTTTCGGATCGGGGCCGCCTAACGGACCGCGCTTAAGTTGCGGGCGACTCGCCCGCCAGCGCATCTGTAGTTGAACGATAGTTCGTGCGCGCCAGCACACAACACTCTGCTTCCCTTAAAGCGATCACCGCCCGCCAGCTTCAAGCGCTTGCTAGGCGGCAGCCCCATCGCCATCTACCTCTTACTTGGCGTGTATCAAGCCGTAGACGACGGCTGTAGCGCCGACGGCGATCAGGACCCAGCCCCAAGAGGAGTGGCGGTCCGAAGGGAGTCCACCTCGGTTAGGGCGGTGCTGCGCCGGCAGCGGTCGCAGTCAAGGGGCATCTTGTAGGGGATGCCGGAGAGGGAATCCCGAGAGAAAACGACGGCGTGCCACCGCTCCACACTGCCGCGGCTCCACACTTTGACTTGCTCGCGGCGCCTAAACCGCGACGTGAGATCAACACGATGCCAGCCCACGGGGGTGCATCCCCCAGCGATCAGGAGCAGCGCGATGGAGGCACAGGGCCCCGTCACGAAACCGAAGCCGCGGTGACCGGTCCGAATCACGTTCATGGCTGCTTTCCCTTCCTATTCACGTCAGGGGCTTCCGCAGCGCACGAGCTTCGTACTAGCACTGCGGATCCCGAGGCAGCACCACAGCGCACACCGCGGCCTCCCCTAGGGTAAGCACGGCAAAAATGCCTGTGCCCTTGATGACATATTCTGGGACCGTGTGGTAGCCGAGCTTCATGGAGTCCACCTGGGTCCGGGGCATGCACGCCGGCACACGACGCACTTGCGGGACGTTTCGAACGGGATGCCCGAGACGGAGTCTCGAGTGATGACCACCGCCCGCCATTTCTCGACCCCGCCTTTGGTCCAGATCCACACAGGGTCTCCGGCGCCGATGGGTGTTGGGTGATCGACAGGACGCCGTCCCCAATAGTTGCCCCAGCAGCCTGCTATTAGGGGCACGACTGCGAGGCACAAGCAGCGCGTCATCAAGACGCGGACAGAGATGGACAGCGGAACGCGTTTCATAAGTTCTTCTCACCGCCGCCTAACGGATCGCGCTTGAGCTGCGGCGCCTAGCTTGGGCAGGCCGCAGCGCGACGCCGGACCGGAAGCTTGTGGATGGCGTCATTTACATCCCGCGTATGCCCAGCTCCAGAAGCAGTACATGGTGTGTCCAGCCTCTCGCGACGGTGGCTCCTCGGGCGGTCTCGAGCGTTTCTTCTCTGCCAAGCGAGTAGGTGATCCGTGGCGTGAAGTCGGATCGGAACTCCCAGCCGACGCCGAGCTTGAGACCCGTCCCACCACCATCCACGAAGACGTTCGGATTCTTGGGGACGGGCTGGATGGGGTCGCCGGTCCCCTGCACCAGGGAGTAATTTGAGAATCCGGCTCCCAGTTCGAGGAAGGGACCCCCGTGGTCGCGGGCGTACATCGCGACAAGGAGACTGAGAAGCTCGATCTCGGGCAGGCTGTCATTCAGACCATGTAACCAGACCCAATATTCTGCGCCGACGCGGAGACGTGGACTCGGCGTTCCCCCCAAACCGAACGAGATGGCCCACCCGCCGAGCTGCGCCCTGTTGTTTGCTGTGGCGCGATGGTAGTCGCACGAGTTACAGGTGAAAGTGGCAGGACCTAACCCGAGGCCAGCTCCCGCCCAGAACCCGTGACGCGGTGAGTAATCCTGCGCGACCGCGATCGCCGAGAAGCAGGAGAGCACAAGGGCGAACAGGAGTAGCGAAGTACGCATCGTGCTGCCGCCTGTGGAGCGGCTGGAGAAGAAGAACAGCGGGGCGGCGGCACCGTACGGACCGACGGGATGGGTGGCACCGTTCACAATGGCGTGCATGGTGGACCTCCTTCCTTTCCAGGAGGGTCACGCCAGGCTGTCAAGCCAATTTCAAGCAGCTAACCAGTGCAATAGGGGAGCCGGACCCTATCTCAGATCAGGCGGCATGGACGAGGAGGACGCGAAGCGGCCAAGCCCAAATGATTTCTCGGACCCGTTGCGCGGAATGCCCACCGGTGCCCAAGAGCCATCCTCTACGCCACTGAGTTCATTGCACCACCGTGAGGGCCATCGCAGGGGGTAGCGAATAAAGGTGAAGGAATCTCGGGTAGCTCTCGGCTTGTTATTCGCGTTCCTAGCTGGAGGCCGCGTGTCACTCTTCGCGCGCCTACCCGAACCGCTCTGAAAGCACAACGACCAGCGCAAATGCACGCTGGCCGTCGGGATTACGGACCGCGCCTTCTACTTATTATGGAGCTCCTGTAACCGGATGCCCTGGCCCGGATTCGAACCGGGACGCCTTACGGCACCACCCCCTCAAGATGGCGTGTCTACCAGTTTCACCACCAGGGCTTGTCGAAACCTGCGGGGGCCAACTCGGGGGCCAACGGCGTCATGCCGCCCGCGGATCACCACGTCTCACTACCGCTTACCATCGCGAACCACCGCCCCCTCAAAGCGGGGGGAAGGTTCTAGCATCGAACGCCATCAAGGTTAATCGTAGCGCATGCAGGCGGTTTGCTGGTAGGGGCTGTGCGCGAGCCTTCTAATGCGACGTGATGGACGCAGAATCCCGGGGGCCAAAAGGGGGCCAACCTTATCCGCAGCAAACAGGGGATCCGAGCGTGTCGACCAACCGACAGCGACCAAGGTGAATCCGATCCTGCAGTGCACTCTCGAGGTATGACGAACTTTGTGGGCCCCGAGGAAGAGAAGGAAAGCGAGCGCGCCGTCAATGGCGTGCCGCCGCTCGCGCCGGCGATCGTGAACCCCCAGGTGCGGCGGTGTCCTTCCGAGAATACCCGGCACGTACCGACATGGCGCGCCTCTTCGCCCGGGCGCTCCGGCTCGAACCGGTAGCCGCGCTCGAGGTCGAAGGCTTCGTACACTTTGCGCCGCCGGTTGCTGACTCGGTTGGCGATCGCCACGGCAGCGACAACCGCGAGTGCGACGCCGAGGCAGATGAGTGGGACCAGGGATCCGAGGAGGACCCGGGCAGCAGATTGACCATGTTCACGCTGCGACTCTAGGTTACCGGCGGTCGGAGGGGCTAGACCTAACTGGTGAGGCGGCATTGAGAACGGCCTCGCAATACGAAGCGGGTTGTTCGTTCGGATCTCTGCCTTGAGCACGGGCTCGCCTCGCAACGCATGCGTCGGCGTCGAGGCTACCCCGCCTGGATACACGCCGGCCGGGACCAAGCGGCGTGTCTGAAGCCACGGTAAGCCTACGCCGCAGGGTTCTGGCGCGAGCTCCGAACTTCCTGGCTTCCGGCGTCAGACGGCCGATTCGCCGAGCCAGGTGGCCGGCTGTCGCCCTCGTCACTCATCGTTAGCCAGATTCCTAACATGATTCCGGCGATGATGCCGAGAACTACGGCGAGCGCTAGGTCCTCACGCCACGAGCCAGACTGATTCTGAGCGAGGTGAAAGAGAACCGCCGCACCCAGATACATTGGACACATTAGGAAAAACCCCAAGAGAGCTGCACCCGCGGGATGTCGCTTGAGCGGGAGGAAGGCGCCATACACCGACCCACCAACCGAGAAGGTCAAGTAATAGAGCGCAACAAGTTCCTCCCACCTCAAGCCGACGCGGTCGAACGCTTTGGGCCCGACTGTCAGACGGAGAACGGTCACCCACGCGGAATAACCGGTAGCGATGATCAACCCGGTCCGCAGTCCGGCGCGAACATTGTCCCGGGACCAGAGCTTGGTGTTATTCATGCTCCGCTCCTGTTCAGGGTCTAGGATCTAGTGCATGCATTCCCTATACGCTTCTTTGCCCGCGTAGTATGTGCTAACGCCAGGTGCGAAACCCATCATGCCTCCGAGCAGGCCCGTACCGGTGTCGTAGTCGAGGCCTCGCCCTTCGAGTTTTCCCTTGCTTCCGCTCTCGATAACGCGAATCGCACCGTTTTTCGGCAACTCTGTGACATTCTCCCATGCCCACCCCAAGCCCGCCCGCACTAATCCAGCCTTGGCTAGGCGCAACAATTTTGCCCCCCCCCAAACATCCATCCCCAAGTTTGCAAGGGTCCAAGCCTGGTCGAGGCCGCAACGCGCCACAGCGCGCGCAGCTTCAGGATCTGTGCAGGGGTCGATGGGCGTGGCTTCGGTAAAGGACCCGACGCATTTCGCCTCCTCGTGCGCCCTCCGTTCGCTGGCCTCATGGGCCTTCCGCTCCTTTGAGCAGTCGTGCACAATGGGCACATTTATGGGGATGTTCGTGGTGCCGACATACCCAAGCATGACCCACTCAGTCCAATCTTGGTCGCCATGGGCCCTGCAATCATCGTCCGGCCCAAGGCCGAACGGGTCGCCAAAGTTGATTGCATCGCCGGCCGCAAACCCGTACGAGTTGAGGCCCCCCGCGAGGCCGCTGGGATCTTCCTGGGTAAACCGCCCTGTCAACGGATCGTAGTAGCGGTTCCGCATGTACCGAAAGCCTGATGCGTCACGGTGGCCCTCCAGGAGCGTCCCATGCCAGTAATCGTGCGGCAGGCCTCCATTGCGGTCGGACGAGGACCAATTCCACGGCCACCGGATCGCCACGCACCCCGTATCGGGAAGGGGGGAAAGGTGCGGGATGCCGCAGAGGACTACATCGCCGCTGCTGAACACCCCCACGGGTGCATCGCCGCGCGCATTCCAGAACGGGGCGATCGTGAATGGCGCTTTCACGCGCGGCGGGTTGTAGTGGTATTGTGACCCGTTATTCCCGTAGTGCCAATCCATGCCCATCACGTAGTTCACCCGCGTGATCGCGAACGGTTGATCGACCCCCCGGCCACCGGCGTAGATAACGTGCCCGAAGTAGGGATTCGGGTCCCCGACCTGCGAGCCCGTCACGTTCAGGAGGGGGAGCGACACAGGGTTGACGTCGTTTTCCCACAACTGCTGCTGCTGCGTGGTGTCGTAACCGGTAATGTACACACCTTGAAGGGCCCAGGGCATCTGGATCTCGGCCAATTCCCGGTCGCCGTCCCAGATGGCCCGTCGCAGGACGCCGACGCGACACTCGGTGGCATCCGGCACGGCTTTCCCGTAGTCATCACACCATTTACGAGCCCGCACCCAGACTCGCCGCCCCAGGGCGTCATAGCGATAGTCTTCCACCGCGTACGTCTGCCAGTCTCCCATGTAGACGTGCGGAACCTTTGCTGCGCGAGCATCAACCATGCGCAGGCTTCCGTCCGCGGCGAAGAACGAGGCACGTTCTGTGGCGACCTTCCCGTTGGCGGTATCCATCGCCGACGAGAACTCCTGATTCCCCGCCGAGTCATAATAGAAGGAGCGCGGGTATTGCTGCGCGACGGACATCGTCGTCATGCCCCCTGTCCCTGGTTGATAGCTCCAGGTATCGCAGCATGTGGTGCTGCTCTGGTAATGCCATTGGTCGCCCCAGGGGAAATACTGCGTGCCATTGAGCGAATCCAATACGGAACTCTGGGTCAAGTTGGCAATTGCGTCCTGGGTGAAAGACTCCACGGTGGCGTGCCGGTCGGTCGGTAACAGCGAGCAGTTGTCGCACCCGTGCTCCGTCCAGTACGTGCTCTTGAGATTGCCGAGCCCCGAGTAGGTCGCTCGCAAGGTGTCCCGTAGCTGGATAGCGTCCCCGCTCGATTGGAGCCTGTGCCCCGCGTCGTAGAAGAATCGCGTAGCGCGGACGAGCGGATAGCTCTGGATTCTTGGATAGGACCCCGACCCATTGTTCCAGACGGTATCTGCCGCGAGTTGCCCGTCGGCATCGTATCCGAGCCCCTCCCTATATGAGCCCGGGTACGTGATCGAGCTCAGGTCCCCCTGAACGTCGTACCCAAAGGGATAGGCGTTTCCCTGTAGATCGGTGAGCGTCTTCAACAAGCCGATCTGAGGGTCGTACGCGTATGTGATCGACGTGTTGTTGCCGATGCCCAGTTGATGCGGAATGTCAAGGACCGTGCGACGCCCGTCACGGTCGTACGTGTAGCCGAGCCCGTAGACGTGCCGGGTCCAGTCGGTCCGATCCACGGTTTGGATCCGGAGGCTGTCGGTTTGGAGCAGTCCGTTGGGGTAGTAACTGCGCCTGATTTTGGCGTCGGCATTCTCCGCCGTGAGTAGCCTGCCCAGCGGATCGTACGTGAAGGTGTGCGTTTCAGTTGGGATCGCGTACGCCGGGTAGTCCTGAGCAGTCCAAACAGCGCCGGTGGGTTGGATCAAGAATGCGGTCGGGCGGGACCGATACGTGATCTGAGGCAGTACCCGTGTGACGGGCCGGTTGAGCGCGTCGTAGGTCATGTTGATCGTCAGACGGGTCCCACTTGTCGGGTCTTTCCGGCGCGTCGAGTCGGCGATCACGTTGCCGGCCAAGTCGTACACCTTCTTCTCTTGGTTTCCGTCCGGGGCGACCTCCAGCGTGTCGCGACCCACAGCATCATGGCGCCAGCTCGTACGGATGATTCCTACGCCGGCGACGTCCGGCCCCGACGAGCGCCATAGACTGTCGGTCTGCCCGTTCGCGTTGTAGAAGTTGCGCACATAGACCGTCTCGGGGACGGCGCTCGGGTTGTTCGGGTCCGGTCCGATCGCCACCTGTAGTGTGTCTCGGTCGAGTACGTCGGAGTATGTCAGCGTGGTTTGGTACGTTACCGGCTGACCTGAGGGGTCGATCCGGTTCCAGACCTTGACGGCGCGCCCGATCGCGTCGAGGCTATCGCGCGTGTCGAACTGCATCGGGCTCTTGATCACCGTGACATCGCCCAACTTAGTATCGTAGAAGAGGGACTCCGCCGGGGTGGCCGGTGCCGAGTCGGTGACCAGTTGACTGGCACTGTTGTACCTGAAGGTGACCCGCGTTGAGCTCCCCCGGCCGTCCTGCTGCCAGAGCCGGTTGCCCGTAGCCGCGTCGTACGCCATGACGACGCTGTCGCCTTCCGGCCGCTTGATCTTCGTAAGGGCGTCCCAGGTCTGATCCCACTGATAGGTGGTCGTGGGCTGCCCGCCGAACCCGTAGTCGGTCGTCGAGGCGAGGTTGCCCCGGGCGTCGTAGGTCGCTGTCTCGCGCCAGCCGTTCGCGTGGTCCACCTCGGCCACCAAGCCGGGCAAGGTATCGCTGCGCCGCACACGCGTCTGGAAGCCGTGGGCATCCTGGAGCTGCGTGGGCTGGCCCCAGCGATCAACCCACACCTGGGTGACGTCGACGCTGTCGGTCCGGGGCCCGTCGATGAGCGTGAACGCGCTACTCGAGTCGACCGAGGGCGCTCCCCGCAAGCCACGAGTCTCCTGGGCCGTAATGGTCAGAATGCTGGTCTGCGTGGCATTGGGACTGACGTAGCTGCCCGAGATCCGAGTGCCCGCATCGTAGGTATAGGAGACGGTCGTGCCGCGGCGATCGGTGCGCGCTTGGACCAACCCGAAGCAACACCCGGCGACGGGCGCGAACCGGACGACCTTCCCGTCGGGATCCTGAATCTGGGTGGTCAGTCCAACCGAGTCGGTGATCTGCACGACCCGGGTAACGTTGAAGCCCTGCCAACTCGTGTAGTCCGGCGCGGTGACGGAGGTCAGGTAGTAGGGTGCGGAGGGCGTATAAGCCAACGTGTAGGCCCGCACGTACGGCGGGACCGTGGGGACGATGATCGAATCGAGGACGCCCTTGATCGTATCGTATACAAAGCGCGTCAGGTGCCGCTGTCGATTGTAGGTGTAGACCTGCCGCCCATGCGCGTCGAACCAGACCTGCACGCCCTTCGGGAGGTACCGCACGTAATACGTGGTGTCGCCATGCACGACCTGCTTGAGGGTGTCCGGGTGGTCCACGTTCGGCCCGAACCAGACACCCGCGCCCGCCGCCTGATACTGGTGGACGCTGCCATCGCCGCCCACCCACAGCATATTGCCGACGTTCAACTGCTCGAGCCCTGCGAGCCACCACCCGGCCCCGAACGGACTCGTCTGCCGATTGACGACAACCAATTGCCCGGTCGAATCAGTAGCCAGACGGCTCGTACCGTAGAGACTCAGCACCTCAAGGGTGTAGTTGTAAATGCCCGTCGCGTCGCTCCCTCCATCGTACGTCAGGGCGATCCGGCGCGTCGTCCCCGGCGCCCACTGCGACCCGGGCCACTGGCCCCGGCGCCGCACCGTGCCATTCACCGTCAAGGTGGCCTCGATGCTATCGGGAATCGCCGTGGTTGGCAGGGTTACGAGGGCCGCCACCAGCGGATTGGGATGGGCGACCTGGCTGTTGTAGAGGAGCGTCGGGGTGCGGGCCTTGTTCATCGTGCGGGTAGTCGGCAGCGGATGCACGATCCGGAGGTCTCCGCACTCCGATGCGGCCGCTGGGCCCAGGGCAATGGAGAAACAGAGAGCGCGCTCGGACACCGTTCCAGCATTGACCGCGCCGACGGCGATCGTCGGTGCTTGCTGGGTAGAGGCCACGACCCCAATGCGGTAGCTGCCGGCGTCACTCACTTCGGGCGCAGTCGCGGTGAGCGAGAGGGAACCCGTTCCCACGCCACTAACCGTGTAGGTCGCCGTGTCGGTGGTCGACGCGCCAGCCGTCAGGGGGACGGTGTTCTTGCTCACTCCGCTGCACGTCACGTTGCTGGACCCGCTGCAGGTAACACTGAAGGTCTTGGTCGAGCCTCCGGTGTTCTGAATCGTGAAGACGTCCTTGAACGGGCCCGAACTAGCAAGGCGGGCGGCGGTCGTGCCATTGTCCGGGGTGACAGCAACGCCGGTGGCCACCACGGGCACAGAGAAGAAGCCCGTGTCGCTCGCTGGCGCGCCGGGCGCGCAACAGGCCGCGCCGACGGCCTTGAGCGTCAGCGTGCCGGTGCCGACCGCTTCCGTGTAATAGGAAACCGTGATCGACGTGTTCCCGCCCGACGCGAGCTGGGTGATGGTTCCTGGACTGACGCCGCTGCAGCCCACGTCGGTGCCGCTGCAACTCAGGGTGTAGCTATCGGCGTAGTACCCCGTATTCGTGACGGTAAAGCTCTCGCTATAGCCCGTTCCGTTGGCTGCTCGGGTCGGGGCCATCGCGCCGTCCGGCGTGACCGACACCGCGTATTGCTGCACGTTGGTGACGTTGAACCACCCCGAATCCGAGTTGCTAGGCCCATAGGCCTTCAACTTCACCGTTCCGGCACCTGGTGCAGCCGTGCTGAAGGTGATGCGCCACGATGCTCCGTAGGCAGATGCTGTGAACGAAGAGCCGTCAGGAGAGTTGCAGCTCGTCACAGCGCCGGAGCAGAACCACTCGAGCGTATATCTCTGGCCGCTAACAAGGCCCGTCAGCGAGAACCAAGCCGTGTCGGCTGAGGAGTAGCTCGGCGAGTTCATGGCCCCACCATCCGGACTCACGAAGACTTGAGCCGCCACACAACGCAGCCCCGCGGAGGCGAGGAACAGAGCGATCGAGAGGGCGCCGCAGCGGGCGGTGCCCGCGAGAGTGTAACGAAAGCGAGCGACCACGAGAATCTCCGACGAGAAGGTCGCCCGGCTCTAAGGCACGCAGCGTGCCGAATCAGGAATTCACGGCAGCCGTTGATCCTCTAGCACTTAGCCTCGGTGGCTCGGAACCCGGTCTATCGCTGGTATCAGGTTGTGCGCAACATGGTGAAACAAACTGGGACTTCTCGCGGACTTCTCGCGCGACGACCGCGTGGTGCGCACGGTCCCCCGCAACGAAAAAAAGCGCCCCTAAGGTCGGGGGCGCGCACGCCAAGGTAGGCAACCGGCGACGTACTAGGTGTCGGTCGCAGAAACCGCCCAGCCGCTGAAGGTGACCGTGGTGCCCCCGCCACGCTGTCCTCGGGTGGCTCCCACGGTGAGCCTAGCGCCGGAGCTTGCGCAACGCCCGGAGGACAAAGTCACGATCGACCAGGGTGCGGGGATGCAGATAGCGTCCCGTATTGTTCAGCGGCCCGATGTAGAAGGTCTTCATGGCCCGCTTGTAGTCTCGCGGCGACGTGCGAAAGCGCCCATTCACCATGAGTGTGTCAAAGCCCCAATCGAACTTCAGGAGGAAGGCGAGACTCTCGGACGAGAGCGACATTTGGGCGGCGGCCGATCCGTCCTCGACGACGCGGAGTCCCCGCTTGAAGTCGAAGGCCAGGACACGATCGAGGTCCGTCAACTGGAACTTGACCGTCTCGAAGTGTCGGAGCGGGGGGAGCGCCAGGAGCGCCATGAGAAGCGCACTGTTTTTGCTCTTGATGCGCGCCACGTACTCCTGGCTCAGGCGGCATAGCTCTTCCAAGGACACTGAACTCGTCTTGCGAAACGGTTTCGCCGCTAGGTCATAATCGCGCCGATAGGCGTCGAGGGCCGTGGCGTTCTGACGCGCCGGATCGCACCCGATGTCCCAGTCATCTCCGGGGTAGAGAACCACCGGAGTGGTGTCGGTCTCCCTCCGAATGAAGTTGTGCGCCCGTTCAATGGTGTTGATCGCGTCGTTCAGATAGCGATTCTCTTCGTGCGAGAAATAGACGAAACTGGCGAATGGGACCGTGAACGTGGGCCGGAAGGTGGACACCTGAATCTTGACGCGCTCGAGCTTCTCGCGGGCAGACTCCTCCCGCAGCTCCCGGTCATCGGGGTTTCCAATCCAGTTCGCGTAGCTGAACTGGGTAAGGAGCACGTCCACCGTGCCAGTGTGCCGGACAATGTCGCCCGCAATCGCCTCACCGTCTACCACGCAGTCGTTCGTGTTGAGAATCTTGAGCCCCCGCGTCTCGACCAGCAGCCACGAATCATAGAAAGGGACTTTCCCGCAAAGCACTCGGAGCCCCGGAGCGAGCGCGTGCCACCGGTGGTTTCGCAGCTCCTGGACTTTGAAACCCAAGGCGTGGCAGAAATCAAGCACTTTATGATCGTTGGTCTCCTGGAATAGGACCGTGATATTGGCGCGAACTGCCGGGTCGATCGCCTTGAGAACGGGCGGCGCGAAATGATCGGGGTGTTCATGCGAAAACCAGATGTGGGTAATGTCCCGAAAGTCGTCCAGAGCAAACTTCGTCTCTGAAATCAGGTCCCAGCCGTTATTGAACGCGCTCCCGAAGAGCCAGGGGTCCGTTATGAGGTGGACATCACGGGCCGTCAGCACGTACGAGGCGTGATTGACCCATCGGATTCTGAGAGGTGTTGCTGTCCGTGTCGCGCTCCGAATGGTGGGACGTGCTTCCAGTGCCGAGAGAACGCTTTCGTGCACGAAACCCATACGACCCTCCGTCATGAGTGACGGAGCCGTTTCATGCACCCAACGTGCCGATTCACGAATCTTCGCTGTCAATTGTTTCTCAACGACTTAGGACCGGCCGGTCACAAGACAGCGGATCCATTGGTTCAGATTGTGCGGAAGAAGATGGAACAAAGTGATACTGCGGCGTGGTGTTCGGCGCCGTACCGCCGGCTCAGCGGCTCGTGACGCCGTTGTTCGTGTCGACCTGATCACTAGGCGGCGCAAGGTCGTATTTCTTCGCATGCCGCAGCGAGATACTGAGTTCGCGCAGGCGCCGGTGCAGCGTCGTCCGACTAACGCCCAGCGCTTTGGCGATGGCAGCGGAGTTCCATCGGTAGGCCTGGCACGTTCTGAAGAACCGAGTTCGCTCGTCGAGGTTTCCGGTAACCTGCGGCGCTGCGACAGAACCCAGCTCGATCGCTTCCATCACGGCGCCCACCGTAATCGAGCCATTTGCTTCGAGGTGTCCAGCACGCTCGATGGTGAGGCGTAGCTCGCGCACGTTCCCCGGCCACGTGTAGTTGAGGAGCGCGCGAGCGGCGTCGGGCTCCAACTCCTGATCGCGTAGGCTCGCGAAGTGCCGCGCCAAGGGTACCACATCTTCAAGACGAGCCACGAGCGGGGGCAGGTCGATGACTACACCCGCGACGCGCTGAAAGAGGTCGCGGCGGAACCGCCCACTCGCAAGTGCCTCGCCGATGCCGTCCTGAACGGCGCCTATCACTCGGAGGTCGACGCGCTGCTTGGTGGGGGCGCCGAGGGGCTGCACGTGCCCCGTCTCGAGCACTCGCAGGACCTTTGCTTGGGCGTCCGGAGCGAGGCTTTCGAGCTCGTCCAGGAAGAGGGTCCCCCCGTCGGAGCGTTCCACGTGGCCAACTTTGGAATCGACGGCGCCGGTGAACGCCCCACGTCGATGGCCGAACAGCAGGCTCTCGACCATCTCGCGCGGCAGCGCACCACAGTTCACGTCCACCAACGGTCCCGGCCGCCCGCTCCGCTCGTGAATATGCTCGGCGAACAGCTCCTTGCCTGTCCCCGTCGCGCCGACCAACAGGACTGGGAGAGGCGTCCGGGCGTAGCGCTCTGCAAGCACGAGCGCCCGCCGGATGGCGGGTGAGACGCCGACGATCACCGCTCTACCCCCTTTGGCAACCGCGGCGCTGTTACGCTATCGGCGTCCGCGTCGGTCTTGAGAATGCGCGGCGTCAGGAACAAGTACAGCTCCGTGGCTGAGCTACTCCGGTCAGCACTGCCGAACAGGCCGCCAATGATCGGGAGATGAGAGATGATCGGGATCCCGGTCTGGTTGGCGTTGCGTTGCCTGTCGCGCAAGCCGCCCAGCACGATCGTCTGCCCGTCCTTCACGAGCACCTGGGTCGCGGCCTCACGCGTCGAGATCACGGGTGCGTCGAACAACACTTCCGTTGTCGCCTGGTTCACCTCCTGCTGCACGATGAGCGACACGTAGCCGTCTTGATTGATCGTGGGCCGGATGGTGAGCTTCGTGCCGACGTCCCGGTACTGAACCACCTGATCGCGCGTCGGGGTCTCGGTCGGGAGAGAGCGGCTTACCTGTACGAAGGGCACCTGCGAACCGACCAACAGCCGGGCTTCGGTATTGTTGGACGCGAGCAGGACAGGACGAGACACGATCTGCACGTCGCCCTTCGTCGCCGCCGCTCGCAAGGTGGCGTCGATCTGCGCGTGCCCGAGATTCATCAAGTGAATCACCAGGTCGCCGAGCCCGCCGCCCACACTCGCCGCGTCTGCCGAGCCGTTTCCCTTGTCGATAGATTGCGGTGGCACAAAAAAATCGGCTCCAAACGAGAAGCTCCGATCACGCCTGGCCTCGACGATCATGACCTCGATGAGCACCTGGAGGGGCCGGATGTCCAGCTGCTCAACGCCCTGCTTGAGGATTTCGTAGTCCTGCTGAGATGCCCGGATCAACAAGGAATTCGTCAGCTCGTCCGGCACGATCGTCACGGGCCCAGACAGCGCCGCCGACTTCGAGGCCGGCGCCGGGGGCTGGCCCGGCGCCGCTGCAGCTGCAGCGCCTGCTGGTGGCACGACGTTGCGGCGGAGTTCGTCAGAAAGCGTGGGTGCCGACAGGCCCGCGCGACCGGAGAACTCGCCCCCCGCGCCGAACAGGAGGTTCACCGTCGCCGCCACGTCCGCCGCGCGGGCGTGCTTCAGGCGGATGACGAACAGCTGGACCTGTGCGGCACCCTGCCCGACCCCTCCGCCCCCCGGCGGCACCGCACCGCCCCCCGCCCCGCCAGGCGGCAACGGGCGGGCTGGCCCGATCCGGAAGAAGCTCGAATCCTCCGTGAATTCGAGGTTCTGGGACTCGACCAATCCCTTCAGCAGTTCGCGCACGCCCGCCCGCGGCACGGGCACAGGGGTCTCCAGTGAGACCTTGGCCGGCTGAAGGTTCCCCACCAACACAGGCTTCGGGAGATACCGACCGAGCGTCTGAATCACGCCGCGGATGTCGGCATCCACGAACCGGACGGAAACGCTGTCGTTGGCGGTGCGGACCGCGGCGGTATCCTGCGCCGCCATTCGAGCCCACGGCGCGAAAGCCAGTGCCCACACGACGGCAACCTGTGCCGCCCTTTGCCGCCCTCTGCCGCCCTTTACCGCCACGGCTCCCTCACCGTCAGCGTCCACGTCGTATCGAGCCCGGTGATTAGCACGCGATCCTGCTTGATGGTCTTTACCCGCAGTCCCGCGATCGTCTCGCCCTGTCGCACCGGCCGCGGCCCGTCCGCCCCTGGGATTCCTTCGACGAGTGCCGTGGGATCCTTGCCACTGTCCCACACGATTCCGACCAGGGCGAGCACAGGCTTCGGAGTCGGGGGAATAGCGGGTTGCGCGAGTCGGACGGCGTCGTACAGGACCGTTGCGGGACGCCGTGTCACCCGAAACGGATCCTTCCCGACGAGCGCCGCGACGAGGGAATCCCCTTGCGCCCGGGGTGGGAGGGCTGTCGCGGTCGATGTCGTTCCGATACGCGGTGGCACAACGACGCGCACCAGGGGCGAAGTAACCAAACGGAGGCCCAGAGCGAGCCCGACCGAGCCAATCGCCACGAGCGCCGCATTCACCTGAGCGGCGCTCATTGCTTAGGGGCCTCCCGTGTCCCGAACCCCGAGTCCCGAGCCCCGAGAAACCACCCCGCCACCGTCATCTCGACCCTCAGCACCTCGGGCGCCTTGTCCGCCGAGCCCGCGTCTACGGCCGTCACCCGCAGCTCTCGTAGAGAGAGCGCGACTTTTCCGAACTCCAGTCCCTCGAGGACACCGGCGAGCCCGCGCACATCACACTCGAAAGCCGCCCGGAGCGCCACCCGGCGCAGCCGGCCCGCGCGAAGCGAATCGGGCAGCGGATCCACGCGCTCGAGCTTCGCCTGATGACCCGAGACCGCCATGTTCACGCGAGCCGACAGATCTGCCACGGCCTCGGCCGCCGAGTTGCCGCTCAGGATCTTGGGCGCGAGGCCGACCAGCGCCTGACCGACCTGCACGGCGGAATCCCGTAACACGCCGGCATCTGCCAGGTCCGCCCGGGCCCGAGCCAGCAGCGTCGCGCGCTCACGCAAACCCGTTTCGGCTCCGAGCACGCCACGTACACCCCATGGCACCACGCGGAGAACCAGCAACGCGCCGATCACAACCGCGCCGCCGAGCATCAGAGCGCGACGATCTCTCCCGGTCATGACCCGTCCCCCGTCCCTCGTCCCCCGTCCCGTCCGAACAGGATCGTGAACCGTTCCCAGTCCCGCCCCGCGATTGTTTCCCTCACCGCAGGGCCATTGAGGCGGGCACCCGAGAGCACGGGGAGTCGGTCCAGCCGGGCCAGCACGTCGGTCGCACGTCTCGCCGCGCCCACCAGCACCCCGGTGCCGTCTAGGTTCCATGCCAGACTGGTCACGACACTCGAATCCGGAAGCGCGCCGGTGACTGCCGCGAGTGCCTTGAGACTCCGACCCCGCTCCCGTTCGGCTGCCGCGATGGCGTTGAGCGAGGTTTCGGCATCCCGCAGCTCGCGGCGGGCCTCGAGCACGGCAGCGAGGGGTTGGCGCAGCGCGGCCAGCTCCCGCTCCACACCTCTTTGCTCCAACAACAGCCGGCCGCAGAACAGGGCACCAGCCGTCAGCCATACGCTGCAGGTCGCCAGGGCCAGCCGCCTGGTACGGCGCCGCGCAGCCCGCTCCCGACTCTCTCGTTCGCTATGGGGGAGCAGCCTGAGCTTGTGTTGGTCTGCCGGCGCGATCGCCTCGAGCCACAGTCCAGCCGCGCGGGCGCCGGCGGCGATCGCCTCGACGAGTGGCTCCTCGACGGCCGCTGCGCGAGCGACTCCGGGCGCCTCCTTTCCGACCCACGCGGCGTCGGTGACGAGCGCCTGGCCGTTCTTCCGGAAGAACCGGCCAGCCTGCTGTGCCACCAGGGCCGCCAGATGTCGCGCGTTCACCGGCGGCAGGTCCGGGAGCGTCCGGAACTGCGCCGGGGGCCGCTCCAGAACGACCCTGAGCCGCCGGCAGCCGGCAGGGGCTTCCGCCGCGAGGCGTGCGATGGCATCGGCCAGCTCGGTCACGTCCGTGTAGCTCACCTCCCCTGCCCACGTCACGACACCCATGCGCACGGCCTCGGCGCGCAGGGTTGCGCTGCCGACGCGCAGACGGAGCACAGATCGGAAGCCCGTCAGCATCGGCATTGGATTCGACTCACCTTGTAGTCCCCGCCCTGAAGGGCGGGCTCGGCCCGTGAGCGCGTCCTTAAGGACGCACCTGCGCCGAGCCGGGGCTTCAGCCCACGGCCTCTCACTCCGTCTCCCTCCGGATCACCGCCAACCGTCCTGCGACTGGCACGATCGTCAGCGTGACACGCGTGACGAGCGGAGTCCCGCGCACCCCTCCCGTTACAGTCCCGACCAATTGCGGCGCCGTGAAGACCGCCGAGCGCACGAACTCGGGATAGCTGGCAAGGAGGGTCCGTCGTCCGCTGGGCGAGAGCAGGCCGGCGAGCACGTCCGCGTTGGGAAGCGGCGTCGCTCGGCGGTGCATGATCACCATTCCGATCGCCTCCTCCGTCATGCCCGGCAGTGTGGCCAGGACCTCCGGCGGAGCCGCGTTCACGTTGATCGCCCCGGCGCCGCGCGTCGTCAGCAAGGGAGCGAGTCGCCTCACGAGCGAGTCCGTGAACCCGCGCATGTAGCGCAACTCCCAAACGTCCGCCAACGGTCCGTTCCGGTTCCCCGACGATTCGTCGCCGAACAGCCGAGGCACGGTGTCCGGGTCGCGCCAGTCGAGCAACGCGTCGACGAGTGAGTCCACGGCCCCGGAGCGCCGCACCACCGCCTGGAGCACCGTGACGAGGGCCGCGCGGTCGGCGAGATTCAGGTTGAGCTTCATGGACGGATCTTCGAGCGTAGCGGTGCACCAGGTGCTGCGGCCCAAGTCCACGGAGTCGAGCCGGCGTACTGACGGATCTTGGGCGTAGCGAGCCTGCAGGATCTCGGCGCAGGCCTCGCGCGCCCACGCAGCACGCGCGAGGATCACCCGGTTGCGCGTGGTCATGCTCCCCAAACGAGCGACGGCCATCGCGGCACCAGTGAGCATCGTGATGGCGGTGAGTGTCCACAGAACGGCAAGAAGGGCGAAACCCTCCCGTGTGTCCCCGCCCTGAAGGGCGGGCTCGGCCCGAGAGCGCGTCCTTAAGGACGCCCCTGCGCCGAGCCGGGGCTTCAGCCCACGGATCATCATCCCCGCTCCTTGATTAGGAACAGAAGCGTGTCCACCACGCATCCCGCGCCTCGCATCTCGCATCCCGCATTCGCGATCCGCATCCTCACCGCCACGGGAGCGCTCACGGGACTCACCCATTCCCGCACCCATCGCGACTCGGCCCCGGGCTCGAGCAAGTAGTCGAACTGCAAATCGGTCACGCTGTCCATGAGGGCGATCGGCGTTCCAGGACTGACCGTGGCCTCCAGACGTCCCCGCGCCGCGCTCAACGTGACCTGCCGGCGCTCGAACCAGCCATCCGGCGTGAGCAGCCAGGTCGAGAAAGCGGCATGGTCGGGCTGCCCGTCGAAGCCACCGGCGCCGTCCGTACCGACGTCGAGCGAGAGGAACGTGGCCGCGAGCCAACGGCGGGCGTTCACGGCGCGATCCAGTGCGGTGCGTGCCACGATGAGCGTCCGGCCGCGCTCGGCCACGCCGGCGAACAGTTGGTGGGCGACCAGCACGACCAGCGTGCCGATGGTGAGCGCGACCAGGAGTTCAATAAGCGTGAACCCCCGTGGGTCCCTGCCCTGAAGGGCGGGCTCGGCCCGGGAGCGCGTCCTTAAGGACGCCCCTGCGCCGAGCCGGGGCTTCAGCCCACGGATCTCACGGAGCACTGCTCGCCTCCCTCCGATATACGACCGTCACTAGGTCCTCCACTTCCGGAGACTGTTGCTGCGCCAGCGCGATCCGATACAGCGTCCGCTCGGGCCGCTGGATATCCGCCATGAGTTCACCGATCGGATGACGCCCAAGCCGGCGGTCGAGCTCGGCACGCGTGAGGAGGGTGAGTGCGGTGAGCACCCGGTCCTCGACCGCGAGTACGCGCTCTCGCTCGCGCGACTCGCGTTCGGCGCGGAGCCCGGCGGTCACGAAATCGAGCAGGGCGAGACCCGCCCCGGAGAGAATGGCGAGCGCGATGAGCGTTTCGAGGAGCGCGATGCCGCGGTCACTGCGGGGCATCGACGAGCGCTCCAGTGAGGGGGTCGACACCGGAGCCGATGGCGCGGCCGTCGGGAAGGAAGAGCGGCGTTGAAGGACGGTGGAAGGCGGTGGAGGGCGGTGAAGGCAAGACCGCGCGAACCGGCACACCGCTACTAATCGCCTGCGTCCGAGTCCGCCGCAGCTCCCGAACCCACTCGGACCGGCGCGGCGCTCGCAGGCTCGCGAAGGCGAGTCCACTCACGCCGAACACCAGTCCGAGAAGGGCCACAACGACGATGAGCTCCACGAGGGTAGTTCCTCTGTTCCGCGTTCCGACTTCCGCGTTCCGCATTGGCTATGGCCGGATCGAGTACACAGCTTGGAGCAGCGCCGCCGCCACAAACGCCACCAGTCCCCCGAACCCTACGATCAACGCGGGCTCGACAAGCGTGACGAGGGTCTTGAGGCCCCGTTCGGCCTCCTGCGCCGCGAGGTCGCCTGCCCGGCGTGCCATGTCGGCCAGCCGGCCGCTCGATTCGCCCACCTGGATCAACTGCAGTGCGCTGGGTGCGAGCGCCCCTTCCCGCTCAAGCGACGCGGTGAGCGGCGCCCCCGACGCCACGCGTTCCCGGGCGCGGGAGAGCCGGGAGGCCGCCGCTCCGTCGCCCGCGGCTTCCCCGGCCGCGTCGAGCGAGGCCAAGAGTGGCATCCCGGCCGCGAGCATCCCACCGAGGGCCCGGGCGATGCGGGTCGTGGCGAGCGCCAGACGCACCGGGCCGACGAGCGGGGCCGTGAGTAGAGCTTCCTGGATCCGTCGCCGAGTCTTGGGCCGCCTCGTAACCTCGACACCCAACGCAACCAGACCCGCCGCCGCAGGCACGACCAGGAACCAGTAGTGGCTGAGCACGCGTGAACCGACGAGCAGGATGCGCGTCGCGGGCGGCAGCTCCTGCCCCAAATCGCCCAGCAGGTCGGCAAAGCGCGGCACGATCACGGTCCCGATGACCAGGATCGACGCGATGCCGATCAGCGCCAATAACACGGGATAGGCCAGCGCCTGGCGCACGCGCGCCACCAGCTCGGCTTCCTGGTCCAGGTGGGCCGCCACCTGGGCGAGCGCGAGCGGCAGCTGACTGCCCCGCTCTCCAGCACGCAGCATCCCCAACACAATGCCCGGCACCACGCCGCGCGCGGCACCGAGCGCCGCGGCGAAGCCTTCGCCCTCGCGCAACCGTGTGCGTGCGGCAGCCAGGGTGTCGCGCAGAGGCCCTCGCGCGACGGCCTCACTCGAGGCCACCGCCCGCTCGAGCGGCACGCCCGCCGAGACGAGCGCCGCGATGCTTTGGAACACGATGGCGAGGTCGCGCCGGCTCGCCGGGCGGCGTGACGTCTCCCCGCTTAGGGCCGGCGTGACCGTCAGGGGGAACAGGCCCCGGTCGGTGACCGTGGCGCTCGCTTGCGAGGCCGAGCTCGCGTCGACCAACCCCTCCACGATGCCGCCGTCGGCGCGTGCAGCACGATATCGGAACGGGGTCATCGGTGCGTGCTCTCCCACGACGTGATGTCCGCGTCTTCGTTGGTCCCTCCGGGCTGCCCGTCACGCCCGTACGTGAGCAGATCGTAGCCTTGTGGATTCACATCGCCGGGGCCTTTGTAGACGTAGGGCCGGCCCCACGGATCAAGCGGCACGGTCTTCTTCAGGTAGGGCCCGCGCCAGTTGCGGGCCTCGGGATCGCCCCCGGGCTTCGTTCGTAACGCCTCGAGCCCCTGTGCGGTCGACGGGTAGTAGTCGTTGTCCAAGCGGTACGCTTCGAGCGCGAGCCCGAACAACTCGATCTGGGCGCGTGCCGCGGAGGTCTTGGCGTCGCCCACGTGACTGAACACCATCGGAGCGACCAGCCCCGCGAGGATCGCGATCACCGTGATCACCACCAGCAGCTCGATGAGCGTGAAACCCAACGCGGAACGCGAAACGCGGAGCGCGGAACGGACGGTCACACTGCTGTTCCGCGTTCCGACTTCCGCGTTCCGCGTTCTACCGGTCCGTAACACGAAGGACCTCCTCGACGGTGGTCAGGCCCGCCTGCACCTTCCGCCAGCCGTCCTGTCGCAGCGTCGCCATGCCCTGGCCCTCGGCGAGCGCGCGGAGCGCCCCGGCGTTCGGGGCCTTCAGTAACTGCTGCTTGATCTCCTCGGTGACGACGAGCAACTCGAAGATCCCTGTCCGCCCCCGATAGCCGGTCTGTCGGCAAGCGGCGCAGCCCCGCCCCCGCTCGAGCATCAGCCGTCCCACGGGCTGCCGGGCGAGGAGGGCCACCGCGTCGGGATCGGGCTTGTAGCGCTCCCGGCATTCGGGACAGATTCTCCGGACGAGCCGCTGCGCCAGCACGGCCTCGAGCGTGGCGGCGAGGAGGTAGGGTTCGACCTTCAAGTCAGCGAGCCGCGTGAGGGCACTCGCGGCGTCGTTCGTATGCAGGGTGGAAAAGACCAAGTGCCCAGTGAGGGCGGCCTGCACCGCGATCGCGGCCGTCTCGCTGTCGCGCATCTCGCCCACCATCAGGACGTCGGGGTCCTGCCGCAGGATGCTGCGCAACACCCCGGCGAACGTCATGCCCGCCTTCACGTTCACCGGCACCTGCGTCACGCCCTCGAGGTGGTATTCCACCGGGTCTTCCACGGTGATGATCTTCTCGGCCGTCCGCTCCCGGAGGCCCAGGGCGGCGTAGAGCGTGGTCGTCTTCCCGCTGCCCGTCGGTCCCGTGGCGAGGAGGATGCCGTGCGGCCGCTCAGCCGAGCGACGGAAGGTCTCGAGCGTGTCGGTTGCCATTCCCAGCTCGTCGAGCGCCACGGGGCGGCCGCCCCGATCGAGCAAGCGCAGGACGACCGACTCGCCGTACAGGGTCGGGACGGTTGAAACTCGGAGGTCGAGCTCGCGCTCTTCGAGCCGCACGCGGATCCGCCCGTCCTGCGGCGCGCGCCGCTCGGCGATGTCCAGCTCGGCGAGCAGCTTGATCCGCGAGACGACGGCGGCCTGCAGGCCCTTCGGCGGGCTGGGCAACTCCGTGAGCACACCGTCCACCCGGAAGCGGGCCGAGAGGCCCTCTCTCCTCGACTCCAGGTGAATGTCCGACGCGCGGGCGTCGTGCGCTTCGCGGATGAGCAGGTTTACGAACCGGATGACGGGAGGTTGATTGGCGAGGTCTCGGGCGTCAGCGAATTGATCGCCCCCCGTCTCGGCCGCGGGCTCCAGCTCGGCGCCCAAGTCCTTGATGAGCTCGACCACCGACTCCGAGGCGGCGAACGTCCGGCGGATGCTCTCGAGCAACTCCTCCTGAGCGACCGGGATCAACTCGAGAGGGACGCCGTAGGACAGTTCGAGATCCTCAAGCACCTCGGCAGCGGCCTCTCCGACGACGCCCACGCGCAGCCGGTCGCCCGCGATCTCCAACGGGAGAATCTTCCACTGCTCGAGGTAGTCGGCCTCGAACGTGTCGGCGATGGGGAGCTTGGACTGCAACACCTGTACGTTCATGAACGGTGCCGCGAAGGGATCGCCCGCCCCTCGGGCATCCGGCATGCCGCGCACGCGATCGAATCAGTAGGCGGGGATTGAAGTGGCGACCGGCGCAGACCTTACGTCTCGGCGTCCTCCTTTCCGAGTCCGGGACGCATCACAAAGGACCCCACCACAGGGCTCCTTGCTACTGCGCTTTTGGCGGCGGGAACGCGCGTGAACGGCGATACTTACACGACATCACAAGCCGTCGTACCTACGGCGCGGCGGCCCGACGATGGTTGTCGATGGTGTTGGGATGGACGCCAAGCAGTTGCGCCGCGCGCTTCCGGTTACCCCCGGCTCGCTCGAACGCCCAGCGACTGAGCTCACGACGCGCCTCGAGATCGACAGCGACCGCCGCCGTGTCGTCCCGCACGACCGGGGGAGGCAGGTCGACGATCCGAATCCGGTCGACCGCCGAGGCGGCCGCCTGTACCCAGCTCCACTCCACTGCGCCACGCAACTGCCGCACGTTCCCCGGCCAGCGATACGTCAGGAGCCGATCCAGGGCCTCAGGCTCCAACACCATCGGCACGCTGCCGCCGAACTCCGCTTGCGCACGATCGAGGAAATGGTAGGATAGCGCCGCGATGTCCACGAAACGTCCTCTCAGCGGTGGTACCGGGATTACGAACTCGCCGATCCACCACCGTAACGCCGGCAACAATCGCCCCTCCTTCACGAGCTCGTCCAAGGCACGCTGCGACGCGACAATCAGACGGCAGCTTGGAGGCGCCAACGTCCCCTCGTCCACCACCCGCAACACCGCGCTCTGCGTGGCCCGGGGCCAAAGCGGAAGGTCCGCGAGAAACAGCGTCCCGTTCTGGGCTCGCTCGAACGTGGCCCGCAACCTCGCCGGACCAGGGCCCGACGCACGCCGATCATCGCCCGTGAGCGGCGGCTGCATGGAGTCCGAGACCTCAGCGCCGTGCACGGTCACGAACGGCCCGGCGCGCCCGCTGTGAGCATGAACGAACTGGGCGAGGAGTCGTTTTCCCACTCCCGTTTCGCCCACGACGGCGATGGGCCGAGGGAGGGGCGCTAAACGACGCGCGAGGGCGATCGCTTCCGCCATGGCGGCCGAGCAAGCGACGAAGGCGCCGGCAGCGATGGCAACGTGGACCATCGTCCTGACCGTGTGGGCGTTACGAAACGCCGACCCCAGTGAAGGAAGCGGGTGTCAGTCTGTCAACGACTGTCCCAACTGCGGGCGCAACTACGTTCGCGGACTTAACGACTGATGCCTTGCTGCAACACACCGGCGGAGCTCGAAACAATGACATCTCTGCCCCGCGCGACGACACAGCAATGCACTTGTGATCTCTCTCGACTCTACGATGCGTTCTGTGCCGCGGCCATGCAACACTCCACGTTTCATAGTGGAAGGTATCAAGGCTGGCTGTTGTCGACTCGCCACAACTCGGCAGCGCGCGCCGCTTTGTCGCCGGATATGAGAGGCCCGACAGGTTCGGGTGGTGCGATCAACACACCGCGAACGCCTGTACCGAGACTGTCTTCGCCGTGACTGGCGAAAAGACGTTGCTGACAACCAAGTAGTACGTCGCCGGACCGCTGAGGCGCACGCCGATGTTCGTGGCAGCCACCTGCCCGCTCTGCCAGTAGGCTTGCGCCTGATGGTTGGTCTTCCAGTTCAGGAAGCTGTTCTCGTCCATGACGAGCGCTTGAAAGTCCTTGTTCCCGCCAGCCAAGCCGACGATACGCCCCGTGACAGCGCATGTGGTCGACGGAATGGAGAACTGGTAGTAAAGAAACTGCCCCGGCTGAACGACCGCCGCTTCGGATTCGGCAATCGCAGTTCGCGTCGGTTGCGGCACAGTCGGGGCGGCTTGTTGCGGTGCTGCGGCAGCCCTCTCGGTAGGGGCCGGGCGTGGTGCCGGAGCGGGTGCGGCGGGTGCGGTTGCGCCTCCGCCACCTGACGCGCTCATGGGAGTAACCGTGCTGGTGTGGTCGTGAATGATTTTCCACTCCGCGCCGATCTTCTTGAACACCAAAGTCATCGCACCACGTAGCTGTACTTCTTGGTCACCAGACTTCACGGTAAGAATCGTGGACGTGAGCGCCAGCGCGTGGCCAGGGCCGAGTGGAGTAACATCAATAGAACCTGTCGCAACCTTGTACTTGCCTTCAGCGCCAGCAATCGAGTCGGCGGTTGAACGGATGGCATCCCACCCACGGGTGATCTGACCGTCGCCAACCGACGTGACGCCCGCTTCACGGCTGTACATCTCAACCAGCGTGGCGGCGTCGGCCTTGTTGATGGCGTCCACGTACGCCCGAACCGCTTGCTGCACTTCCGTGCGGACGCTCGCTGCACTCGGTTGCTGAGCTGTGAGATTGAGCGAGCCGCCGACGACCAACATGACCGCCGAGACCAACACGATGGTGCGCGACATTGCGTACCTCCAGGAGCTAAAAGCCAATTGAGTCCTAACATAGCGGTTCGATGGGCAGCACAAATAGGGCGTTTTTGCGGCGCTAACGGGCGGATTTGCGACAGCTAGGGCGGTCCAGTGGAGTGCCCCCCGTCTTTCGGACCGCAAGAAACGCGACAGTGCTACAGGAGCCCGAGAGAGGAAGACAACCGGAGACCTCCTGCTGGAGGAGACCTATGACAGGTCGCCCCGAACCGTCGTCACTGCGCTGCGCTCTAGGCGTTGTCGCATTGTCGTTCTGCGTCATGGGACTGCCGGGTCAGCAGCCGGTCCAACAGGCTGCCGACTCGGCCCCCGCGAGTGCGTCAGCTCGCTGCCGAGACGGGTCGTACTCGTACAGTGCCACGCGGCGAGGTACCTGCTCTTACCACGGCGGCGTCGCTGCTTGGCTTGCTCGGCCCGAAGTCTCAAGTGCGACCGGGCGGCCATTCGATGCTAGCGGGTACTACTCTCCCCAACCGAGGATCGTGGTGGGCAAGTACGAGATCACGCCCGTAGCATTACACAACATTGACTATTGGTGCGGTGGCGGGTGCGGCTACAATAACCCTCGTCCAGTGACTGACCCGCAAACGTTGTCGTTGCGCTTGAGCGCCGATACGAGTCAAGGAGTATCAGCCGCCCTGTGCGGCGAGTGGACAATCAGGGCCGATACGTTGCACCTGGCCTGCGAGAGCCCTGACCTCGGCACAATCACGATAGACGGCGCCTTCCTCGACAAGGGGGGAGACTTTGGCAACCTGTTCTCAAACGGTCAACATCCAAAGTTCGTCCTGAGCGCCACTGTGACGGTTTCGCAAGGAGGACGCGTCGTGTACACGGCGCGGCACCAGTTCAGCTACTTCCACGGCGGCTGACAGCGGCTGCCGCATTCTCTCTGGTCGGACGAATGGGGGCAGAACACGCCAATTGTTGACGGTACGTTGATCCGGTCATCACATCCCGGGTGCGACCCTCACAGCGAGAAGCGCGGCCATGTATACCGTCATCTGGCCCGACTGGCCCTGGCCGTCACCGCAATGCCTTCAAGTCATAGCCCCGCTCGGGCCGTTTTCCCCCGGGAAGGGGTCGTCAGAGTCAAGAGAAAAAGCGTGTCCTCAGAATTGGATCACGACCATCGTCACTCTGTCCGCTGGTGCTATTGGTCTGCTCGTCACGCTGCTGACGACCGTGGGCGTCACATCCCGCACCGTCTTCTAGCTCCACGTAATCGCGTTTGTGGGATTCAGTGTCGCGGCGGTCTGCTCCATCGTGATCTTCGACCGCAACTCTGTCCTTCTTGAGAAGGTCGTCAAGGACACCGCCTCCGACAGCAAGACGCTCAGGCGTCTGGACGATCTTACGCTTCGGCGGGCGGAACAGGGGTCATAGATCACGGCTCTTTTCGTAACAAGTACAGCATCTTGATCCTTATGAGACGTCTCTCTCTGGTGTTACTCGTCGCCCTCGTCGCGGCGTGCGCCGGTTCGACCGCTGCACCGAAGGTCGAGCCACCTGGCATCGCCCGCGTGGTACTGGTCTCGACGGTGGGCACGATCTTCACGGGGCAGGCCCTGCCCGGGCAGCGGCTCGTGGCTCAGGTGCTCGACAGCGCGGGGCAGGCGACGACGTACGATAGCCTAGTCCTGATCGCGTCGCCGGGCTGGACGGTGCGCGGCGACACGCTGATTGCGCCGAACACGCCTGGCGTCGGCGGCGTCCGCGTGAAGGCGGTGCGCATCGACCCATCGTCCGCCGTGAGCGATCAAGTGGCGATCGCCAACGTCACGGACATTCGGACCGCACGAAAGGCACTCGATTCGACCGGCGTCGTGTGTCACTATGTCGCCGGTAATCCTCAATCGTACAGCGATGTCTACGGCCCCATCGACAGCGTGGCGTTTGACCGGCAGGTCGTCGACAGCGCCGGATACGGGGCCGACTCGACGCATCCCGGGGTGACATACTTGGTGGGCACGTACGGTCTCGCCGGCGGCCTGTATCTCAGCGCTCGGGTCACGACGTACTACCGGGACACGGCAACCACGACGACAGCGACGGCGATTTTACCGATCCGCCGTGAGGTTCCTGACAGTCTCTACATTGTCGGACCAACCGCGCGTCGTGACACGCTGTACGCGATTCCGGCTGTCTACATGTGCATGGTCAGGATCGTCACCTGGATCGGCGGCCCGACGATGGGAGAGGGATCATATGAGCTGGCGACGCCCGACACCCTGACGCTGACGATCGCGCCACAAGGAGTAAGCGCTACCGCCCGCCGCCTGTGACGCCTCCTCGGCCGGAGGTCTCCCAAAGTCACGGCACTGGTAGCGTGGGCCGCGGTCCCGACGACGCGGCCCGGTTAGATTCACCCGATGCGAGTATGCAGCGCTGGACTCCTTAGTGCTCTGGGCATCGTCACCGGTTGTGAACGGCCGGTCGCCGCGCAGGCCACGCAGGTGCGCATCGCCCCGAGGTACGTCACGCTGCTTCCTTCGCAGAACGTGCAATTCGCCGCCTTCGGTCTCACTAGCGCCGGCGACACAGTCAAGGTTCTTGGCCTAATTTGGAGTGCCGATAAGGGGAACGTCTCGTCGTCTGGTCTCTACTCGGCGCCGATGACGGGAGAAGACCAAGTCTGCGTCCGAGTAGGCCCGGGCGGCATTTCCGACTGTGCCCCGGTTAGCGTGGTGCCTGGGCAAGGGCAAGTCTCGTGGCCCGGTATTGAAACGGTGCAGGCGTCCACGACTGTGAGGGTGATGCCCGACGTTGCCGCGAGCGCAGTAGAGTGGACCGCATCCGGGGGCAACATCACGCCGTCCGGCCTCTACACGGCGCCGGCCTCACCGGGTGAGTACCAAGTCTGCGCGCAAGCCCCAGGTTTTCTGAGGTGTGAGCGAATCTTTGTGCCCCCGCAAGCCCCTGCTGCCGACACCTCCAAAGCGCTACCGGCCAAGCCTGTCGCGTCGGTGACCGTGTCCCCAAGCACCGCGAGCGCTACGGTCGGGGGGACGCTCCAGTTGGTAGCGACGATGAAGGATTCCAGGGGCTTTGCGCTTGTGGGGCGTTCAGTGACGTGGGCGACCAGCAACGTAGCGGTGGCCTCGGTCGCCGGCGGTGGTCTTGTCACCGGCGTAGCCCCAGGGATCACGACGATCACCGCGACGAGTGAGGGGATGAGTGGTACGTCCAGCGTCGCCGTTGAGGGCGCGCCTCGCGTCGCAATTCCGACAGGTCCGACCCGTTCTCGGATGAACGCCGCGGATTCGGTTCGGGGTCAGCTCCTCAGCGCTGCGGTGGCGGTGGCTCTGCCAGTCGAGGTTCGGCAGGACTCGGACGTCGTTGTACGGTTGCTCATTGATCCAACTGGCTCCGCGAAGGTGCTAGGAGACTCGCTCGCATCGGAGCGTGCGGCTGGCATGCATGTTGAACCTGGGACCACTCTCTACGGTTCGCGGATGACCGCCCGATTGGCGGCGACGGGCGCTGAGGTGCCCGTGCCGACATCGCCCGTGTTACTCGTCCAGAGCCGGGGACTCACCACCTGGACGTGGGTACTCCACCCAAAAAACCCTGGACCGCAGCGCTTATGGATCACGCTGACGGTGGTCGGCGTTACGCCGGCGGGGGGAGAGCTGCCGACGTACTCGCTTGTTCGTGAATACACCGTCCGTCGTGACTTGCTGGGGAAGATTGGTGACTTCCTCTGGCAGTACTGGCCGAAACTCCTGACGGGGCTGGTCACACTAGCGGCGTTTGTGTGGGGCTATCTCAAGAAGCTCAAGCCGCTCCTGGCCCGACGCGGGCGCAAAGATTAGCCGGACGGCGCGGCACTGGTAGCGCGAGCCCCGGTTCACGATGCGTGGACCGGGGCTGTCATCTTCCGGGTACAACGGGTCCGGGCCCACGCGACGAGGCCCGCTGGCGAAACATGCCAGCGCGCACCAACATTGGCGGAATGGTGAGTCGTCTTCTGGCGGTTACTCTCGGACTCGTGCTCCCGGCCGGTCTCGCGGGGCAAACGGCGTCAGCCGCGGCCCGCGATCCTGCCCGGTGGTTGCGTGTTGACCGGCGGCCGGGGGTCGTCGTCTACATCGACCGCTTGCGAACACACCCCATCGACAGCAGCTACGTCGAGACATGGGTTCGGTGGGATATCGCCGATAGCACGTTCTTGAAGCTGCCACGGAAGAAGGTAGACCAAATGGTCACCCGCTGGGCCATAGACTGCCGTCGCCTGGACGTGGTCGACGTCGAGGACGCGTTCTACTACCGCGGCGCCCTAGTGGAGCACTACGTGATCCCGGTTGCGCAGCGCACCATCACTACCACGCCGCCGGAGGGTGCGGGCGAGACCCTAATCTCCGCAGCGTGTCTGACCGCGAAGGGTCTGCCCGTCGATACGGTTCCATAGCGGGATGTTCAACGCGGTACCGATCACGGGCGCGGGGCTACCGGACCGCACGCTGGTTCTGACCTACGACGACGGGCCCGGACCGAACACCGTGCCAATCGCCGAATACCTGTCGTCAATGGGCATTGCTGCCACGTTCTTTGTAGTCGGAAGCCAGGTGGAGCGGTGGCCCGACGTTCTGGCTCGCGTACGGGAGCTGGGCCATCGGCTCGGGAACCACACGTGGACGCACGATGTGGCCGGCCTCACCGGTCAGCTTACGCGCGGCGACGACATCGTAGCCGAGGTGAAGCGAACGGCCTCCCTGCTCGACCCGACCGCCGGGCCGATCGCCTTCCGTGCTCCGTACGGGTTGTGGAACTCGGCCGTCACCGCGGCCCTGAATGCGGACGCCGAACTGGCCGAAGGGCACGTGGGCCATGTTCATTGGGACATCGACCGTACGGACTGGGCCGCGTGGCGAGACGGTGTCGATCCCACGGTTGTCGCGACGTGCTATCGGGTTCACGCAAACACCGTGAAGAAGGGCATCGTTCTGCTGCACGACTACACGGCGGATTACGCGGTCATCGCAGCGGCAAACCGAACCACAGAGCTGACGCGCGCCCTGGTCCCGACGCTCATCGCCGACGGCTTTCGGTTCGCCCCCCTCGACGAGGCGTTGTAAGCATCAGAGCCCCGGTCCACGGTTCACGATGCGTTGTCCGTGGACCGGGGTGCTTTCTTGCTAATCTTTGCAAATACGACGTAATCGGACGTAATTCCCGTTTTCCCAAACGACCGCCTGAAGACCTCAAGTGGCGTCACGAGACCGCATTAGCATTTCGTCTTTCCCGGGGATTCGGTGCGATTGGTCTACCGGGACGGACTCTTAATCAGTAGGCTCTGGATTCTAATCCGAAGAGTCGATTAGGTGCCGCAGGTAGTGACCGCGCAGCTCCTCCGCCTCGGAACTCTCGTTGGGCGACGCGTGCGCGGGGTGCCCCCTGGTGCCCGAGTCCCAGGCTCCACGCCCCAAGTCCATCCGAGCACAGTGACGGCCATAGCAGGGGGTAGCGATTGAACGCGAACGAATCTCGGGTAGCTCTTGGCTTGTTATTCGCGTTGCTAGCTGGAGGGTGCACGCTCGTCGTCGGTGGCCCTCCCTACCTCTTTGAAAAGACAACGACCAGCGCTGATGCACGCTGGCCTTACCGGATCACAAATCGATTCCTTCTACTATAGAGCCACTCTAACCGATATAGAGCCACTCTAACCGAATGCCCTGGCCCGGATTCGAACCGGGACGCCTTACGGCACCACCCCCTCAAGATGGCGTGTCTACCAGTTCCACCACCAGGGCTTGTCGAACCTGCGGGGGCCAACTCGGGGGCCAACGGCATCATGACGCGGGTGGCGTGCAGCGAGGTGCTGGGCGATGAGTTGGGAACGACCGCGGTCGCCTTCCTGGAGCGGGCGCGCGCGTGGTATGCCGCCCAGGGCATCGAGATCGAGAGCGTCATGACCGACAACGGCGGTGCCTGTCGCTCCCGGGTCTGGCGCGCCGCGCTGACCGCGGCCGGCCTGCGGCACCTGACCACGCGGCCCTACACCCCGCGCACTAACGGCAAAGTCGAGCGCTTCATCCAGACCTTGCTGCGCGAATGGGCCTACGTACGGCCGTACGCGCGTTCCCGGCGACGCACGCGCGCCTTGCGCCCGTACCTGCGGTTCCACAATCTCGAGCGCCCGCACACCGCGCTCGGTTACCGACCACCCTTGGCTCGGCTGGCGTCAGTGAACAACATCCTCGTCAACAACAGCTAGCGCACCGAGGGACTATCGTACTCGTTGACCACAAACACCCAATCGAACGTCGTGTCACGTCGCAAAGCGCCCAGGTAACCAACCAGCATCGTTACTGTATCGCCCACTTTGAACTCCCTCGTCAAGTCTCGCAGCACGGTCTCTTGCGTGGGTAACCATAACTCCAACTGGTCCTCACGCAACAAGCATTCCCTATGGAAAAGGGAGTCGACACTTGCCGGGAGCCCATGAACGCTTCGCCAGCGCTGAAGTATCTCGAAGTGATCCTTGGAGATCGAGCGTGACTTCCCTGTGTAAACGAGATCCGAGCGGAAGCCGAGTCGCTCTCCAGACACAATCGTGACGACCCGGATGCCATGCGTACTAGCGAGAGCTGCGGTGCGTTCGCGCGCGATAATCTCGGACATGCTTCCCGGCGTATACCTTGCCCACGTAGACTGCGCCCACATTCCGTGAGGTGTGACCAATAGTACGGGAGACAGCGCAAAGCGGAGCATCAACGCAAGAATCTCTCTCCCCTCCGCATCGAGACGGAAGCGTGACGCCGTCAACGACACCAAGTGCCCTAGAACTCTCAAGAAAGTCATGGGTTCTCTCTCGCGCACTGTTGTGATAGGACAGATCGCCAACGGAGCGCATAGTACGCAGTTTCCCTACTTCAAGGGCGCGCGGCAAAGATTTCGACCGCGCGAACAAGCCTCCGATGATCGAGGATGAGTCTGATCCAACTCCCGCCACCCGGCTGGTCGCAATTCGCGATATCCACAGTATCCGCGCTCGGGGGGAAAGTTACTCCTTTCCGAAGGAGCAATCGACGTACCTCTTCAACGCTCAGGCCGGGTTTCAAACCCATGGGCGTGGCAACGTCTCGTGAGCGCGTAGCAAGTTTGTCGATTTCTCCACGCACGACGACAACTTCAAAGTCACGGTAGAAGAAGGTCTGACGCTCGAACACACCGCCGTCGTCTACCCCACTGTCAGTGCTTACGCGAAGGGGTTTTCCGAGGGTAGCGAGCGCTCCTGTCGTGTCACTGCTTAAGAAAATACCGCGGAGTTGAAATTCACTCACGGCCACGCACGAGTCAGCGACCGTGGTCCGACTCGTGCCCCTTGCACTCTGGCAAGAAGCCAGTTCCGTAACAGCGAGCCCCCCGAAGAGGACCAGCCGAACAAGACGAGCGCAAGCACTTGGACGATTCATGTCGCCCTCTTAGACGTCTCAATTCAATGGCTCAGACAAAGAAAATTGGCCGGATTCTCATGACCAGCCATGCCGGAGCCCGGCCGCATTGTGTCGCGATACTCAAAATGGAGGTGGCTCTCGGTCTGAGGCAGGTTCCACGCATTACCGGTCATACCAACTAAGGCGATGACCTGTCCGCGTCCGACGTGATCCCCTATGCTTACCCGGAAAGTAGGCTCAAGGTGAGCGTACTGGGTGTAGAAAGTACCTCCGCCGGGCGTTGTATGACGCAGTATGACCTCCCACCCGTAGCCCGACGAGTTCCAATCAGCACCCACAACAACTCCGTCGGTGTACGCGGTCACATTGGTCAGCACTGGGGCCATAATGTCAACGCCTGTGTGCTGACGCCCTCCTTCTCGGGGATCACCGAAGGCCCCCCCTCCAAAGCCCGTATTGGACCGCAGGACTTGAGCAGCCCCTCCGAGCACGTTCCCGCAGGCCGTGGCCTCCTGCGGGTCTTGCATCCTACTGGCCAACCAACTTCTCCCGTAAGCGTAAGCAATGTCCCATGCTGACCAAGGGTCGAACACCGAGGTAAAGATCCAGCCCGGCGGATCCCCCCAGACGACGACCGGATCCAACATGATACCCTGGCGCCCTGTTGGATCGGCGCCGTTCACCGGGTCGGAACCAGCGAACGCGTACGGGTTGATCCCACTCCCCCAGCCGACAGGATCCTCCGTCATGAACCGCTTGGTCCGCGGGTCGTACCAACGCGCCCGGGCGTAGTAGAGCTGCGTCGAGTCCCCCTCGTACATCAAGGCCTTCCACCCCAGCCGGAAGCCCTCGCGCGGCACTGAACCCGTAAGCCCGAAGCCCCACGGCTCCCAGATCATTTGATCGGTGACGACGCCGCTGTCACTCACCGTGCCCGACACGTTGCCCCGGGCATCGAGCTGGTAGTAATGTGTTTGGGTCACTGTCGTCGCCCCATACATCACGGCCAGCGGTTGATCGGCACCCGGATTGTACGCGTACTCCGCAATGCGCCCGAACCCGTTGTTCAACTCCGCGAGCAACTGTCCGCGGTCCCAGAGAAAATAGTTCACCGTGGAGCCGTTCACGCGCTTGCGCACGAGTTGACCGCTCGTATTGTAGTCGTATTGAAGAGTGCGCACGGTGGTTGCGCCCGAGGTGACCTTGACACTGTCTAAGAGACCGTCCGCGCTCCAGAAGTAGCGCGTTGTGTCGTTTGGCGACGCAGACCTGACCCGCCACGCGCGGTTGCCTGCGGCGTCGTTTCCAAACGTGTACCCCGGCCAGCTGGTGAGGCGGTTCCCGGTAACATAAGCCGGCGCACCCGTCCCAGACAGGTCGGACACGGACGTCATGTTGCCAACGGTGTCATAACCGTAGCTGCCGTTCGATTGAAAGATGGACTGGGTTGAGCTGCACCAGGCTCCGCCGTAATCCGGATCGCTTGAGACGCACGGGTTCGTCTGGATCGAATCGGCAAACTGAGAGAGACGCCCGAGGGAGTTGTAGGCGAACTCGTAGCGGTGCTTGTCGGGTGGGTAGGCGTTCGCATAGGCTTCAGCCACCCGGTTCAAGGAGTCATAGCGCCAGGCTTGCCACAGCTGTTTGTTCACGGTGTCGCTGCTGTACACGGATTCATACAGCTTGTTGGTGGTCGTCGAGTTGAGGGTTTGAGTTACACCTCCCGGCATGCCCAAACGCGAGAGCATAAGGACGCCGTTATACGCGCGGTTCACCGGCGTGCCGTTGAGCCGTATCGTGTCCAAGGTCTGCGTAGCCGGATTCCTGACGTAGCGCCGCGCCGCGAATACCACACTCGTCCCGCTCGCGACGATATCTACAGAGTCGAGTAGCTGGACCGCGTTCGGCTTGTAGAACGTTCGGAACCGCTTGGATGGATCCGCCGTGAAGCGGGTTACGATCGAATCGGTCCACCCGGACGTCGAGACGAACACCGAGTCACGCACGTTGGTGTTCCACACCACACTCGTGCGACCTGCGGAGTCGTAGGCGAAGTTGCGCGTCGCCAGGTAACGACCGCTCACGGTCAGGGGCCGCTGCAACGCGTCGTAGGTCGTCGCGACCGTATCGGTACGCCGGTTAGTCCATGTCGTCTGCAGACCTTCGAGGTTGTAGGAGAAGGTCTCCGATGCTCCTGCCGGATCGGTGCGCTGGCTCGGCAGACCTAAGGCATTATACGTGAATGCATAAACTTGTCCTTTGGCGTCGCGCACCTGCTTGAGCCGCAAGGAATCGTAAGTGAACGTGGTCGTGTCCCCTTGTCCATCATGAAACGTCTTGACCACACGGTTAAGGACATCATACAGTGTCCGTGCCCACGGAAGCATGTTGGCGTGGCTCGCCGTGTCGCGTCCGTACCCGTCGAAACGCACGCTGCTATAGCGAGCGCCGGGCACCAGGGTGCTGTCCGCGTTCCCGAATGCGGGGTCATAGTGATAGGAGGTAGTGCGTCCGAGCGGGTCCTGTGCCGTGAGGACCCGGTGCCGCGCGTCGTACGTGAACTTCGCCTTATACAGTGAGCCCATGCGCAGCGAGTCTACGTGCCCTCGGAGTCCCAGAAACATTCGTTCGGCAACGATCCCGCTACCCGTGCCCCCCCAACTGCTGTCTACCTGGCCGAAGTTGCCGATCTCTAGGTATTGCCGACTCTGACCGGTGAGCTGCTGCGAGGTCAGATATGCTCCGGTGTACCAAAACCGGTCCACTCCCCCCTCGTGGTGGCGCACGCTGTCGGGGCGGACGTCGGTGCGATACACCGTCGTGACGCGCGCAAGCGGTGTCCCGACACCCTCGGTTGTCTGGACTGGCTCTCCCCAGCGGTTGACCGTGAAGGCTATGACGTGTCCGCCCGGCGCAGTAATCGTCGCCCGGATGGTGTCCGCTCGAGCGGGCGTCGCAGCGGTATTCACCGTTGTGGTTGTAGGCATCCCGATTGTTTGCCACGGCCGGTAGGCGGTGACGAGCCGCCCTGTCTGGCCCCCTCCGTAAAGCCTCGGATCGAGGGTGAAACGCGGCGAGGCCACCGAGTCGACCTTCCACGTCACCTGCTGATAGTAAACGGTGGTCGTGTCGCCCTCGCGGGTGACCAGTTTGTAGAGCCGTCGTTGGGTATCATAGGCAAACCGAGAGCTCACATTGTCCGGATCCGTGATGGCGGTCAGCGTCGAATCCGATGCCACCGTAACGCTCGTGAGGCGGCCGCCGTTCTGGGAATTGAAGGGGCCTGGCGGCTGGATCCCGCTCAGCCCGGACGCACCGTAGGACAGCGACGTGTAGAGATGTACGCTAGCGCCGTTCGTTCGGAAAGGATCGTACATCTTGATGAGACGCCACGAGCCGTCATAGTCGAATGTGACAGTGTCCTGCAGCCGGCCGATCAACTTTGTCAGGCGGCCGACGTAGTTGAACAGGGCGTACGAAGAGTCCGGGTAACTGCGCGTGTACGTTAAGCCGGTGCCGCTCCCGCTGGAGCTGAGTGTGGAGAATTCTCCCGAAGGGGCGATATAGCACGCCGAGCCACAACTCGTGAAGAACACCGCCGAGCCGTCGCCTTCGTTGATGAGCGCGCCATCGCCCTGCGCGTACACGCGCTGTAGACCGGCCACCATCCAGCCGCGCGCGATCGGCGATGAGCGCTCGTTCAGGACGATGAACTTAAGGGGAAGGCTCTGGATTTCGAACCCGCTCGCATACTTCGCAGTGACAACGAGCGTGATTGGGAATACGCCTGTCCCGTAGCCACGCCCTCCAGCGTCAAACTGTCCGGCAAGTCGCATGACCTGCGTCGTGCTTGTGGGTATGAAACGCAGCTTGGTGTCCCCGTTCACAAAAGTGAAGGAAACACCCAGGCTGTCCTTGGCCTCGAGCCAGTACTCCTGGAAGCCGCTCGCGCCGCTCTGGAGCGACACGTCGGCAAAGACGTAGGGCTGGGCGGCGACTGCGTCACCATTGTAGACCAATGCGACGCTCCGCGGCTTGTCGAGCGAGAAGTAGGGCACCGTGCTCGCCGTCGCCGACTCGGCAAAACAGTTGGACGCGCAGAGGGCGGGGCCCTGCCGATCGAACGTGTTAAACATCGTGCTCACGGCGAGATACTGCGCCGTGGTGTTGACCCAGCCAGAGTCCGTCTCGACGCTGCCGCTCACGGTCGCCTTGAGTTTGGCGGTCCCGGTCGTGCCGGCAGTTCCGGTGTTGAAGGACACCGAGATGGACGACTGACTCCCCGCCAGCAGGTAGACACTCGCTGGCGCAGAGCAATTGGTCACTCCCGAACAGACCGATGTGACATTGAATGTGGCGTACAGTGTCCCGGTATTCTTGACCAGGAAGCTGTACGAGCTCGAACTGGAAACAGGCACATATGCAGACTGGTTGTCGGGGGTCACGGCAACCGAATAGGTGCCTCGTGTGAATATGACATCGCCACCGCCACAGTTTCCACTGAGGTCGCAAATCGAAGGGAGGAAGGTGTTGTCGCCCATGTTGAGCGAGATTGTACCCGTCGACGTGGCATACGCACCGCAACCCGGTTGAGAGCCGGTTACGTAGTTGAAGCTGCTCGTGACGGTCCCGCCATTGAGCGTAATGTTCCGCGAAAGGCGATCCAAGTCCTGATTGTCGCACCAAGTGATCGTTACGCTGACGGTGGCGCTGGTGAACGGTCCGCCTGGAGGCGAGATCCCGAGAGTTGGGGGGGTGACATCTTGCGCACGCAACCGCACGCCACCGAGTAGGAGAAGCCCGACCAAGATGGGGGTCGCGTGGAGGCGGAGGAACACGGGCGTCGCATGAGTAAGAGAGCGGGTGCGCATGGCTACAACTCCACAATCTCGGTGCTCTGCGGCACCGGCTGTCGACTTTGCCACGGCGTCCATTGCCCATCCCTGGCTCCGGGGGTTGTCTCCCGTCGCCAACAGACGACGGCCTCGCCCACCACCGCCCAGACGCGGCCGCGGGGCAAGGTGCGCACCCCTGCCGTCGGATTCAGCTGGCATTGCTCCGACGTGCCGATACGGAGTTCGATCTGTACCGAATCCCAGTGCGTGTTCACTAGGTTGATTTGGCCAGGGGCGTGAGACAGGAGAGGCGGCGCAGCGAAGAGCATGGCGGTGGCTAGCACGAGTGAGCGGGGAGCGACGGAAAGGAGAACCACGGGAGCCTCGGCGGATCGGGTCGCCCTTGTCAAGGCACGCTGTGTGCCGTTTGCGGATTGTTCGTGGTTCGTTGATCATCAACGACTTAGGATGGGCCGCGAACAGTCACCGGGTCCGTTGGTTCAGATTGTTCCGCACAACGTGGCACAAAGTGGTACTTCTTGACCTCCCGGAGGGAGATGCCGAGTTCGCGCGGGCGCCGGTTTAACGTCGTGCGGCTGATCCCCAACTTTCAGGACTTGTCGGAGTTCGTCAGGGTCCGTCTACCGGGAAGGACTCTTAATTAGTAGACTCTCGGTTCCATTCCGAGTACCGATCGCGTACGGTAGCTAGTGACCGCACAGCTCGTCCCGCGTGGGAACTCCCGTTGGGCGACGCGTTAAACAAAGTTCTGACCGCCACCCAGGAACCATCCTCTACGCCCCCAAGTCCATCTTATCGACCTAAGCGCCATACCAGTGGGTAGCAATTGAATGGGAAGGTGTCTCGGGTAGCTCTCGGCTTGTTATTCGGGTTCCCAGCTGGAGGTCTGTGGCTCGTCGTCGCTCGCCTCGCCGGCAAGGCAATGCAACTCTTCCCTACTTGTGAGCGCCCGGCAGCTTCAAGCGCTTGTTAGGCCGCGGGGCCGTCACCGACGACGATTCGGGCGGATCCAGCGTGACACCCCGGCGATGGTGTCAATGGCGTCCTCAAGCTGCCTAAGACCCACCGGCGCCCAGTAGCATCCGTGGTAATCCTCGACACGTCTCGGCCCGCTAGGCAGAAAGATTGTCACAATCGCGGTAGGATGGTCTGTCATCGATCGAGGGCAGAATCGCTTATCGCCCTGAATCCTATCGGGCAGCGCAAGGAAATCCGTAATCATCGCCCTGGTGAGGATCCTTTGGAACTTGTAAGCCGGGATGGTATCCGTCGCGCGACGCTCCTCGTCTCCGCGATTTTGGGATTCGAAGAGGACCGCACCGGACTTTGAGACGTGGAGTAGGTAAGCCGGGCAAAGGCCAAAGCAGGCGGTGCGCTCAAGAACGACGCTGTCCGCAGTATCTAGGGAGTCTTGGGCGTGCAGTCGTCTGAAGGGCACGAACAAAATGAGAATAATGGCTAACGAACGTAGCGTGATGAGAGTCTGACCGAATTCGAACCAGCCGCCTAAACGGATCGCGCTTAAGCTGCGGCGCCTAGGGTCGTTCGTCACAAAGGGAATTCTACCCTGACTGCCGGGCGCCACCAGCTGCAAGCGGGGCCTGTGCGAAAACACACTTCTGAGCACCACTAGGTCGTTGATTTGTCACGCTGCCACTCCTGTCGAAGTGGCGTTTTCACACAGGCTCAGCGCTTAGGCGACGCGACCAGCCGATCACCGAGCACTTGCAGCTCGCTCAATCTCATCAATAGCCGAAAGGATCGCATCCAAATCGAGCGTCTGTCGCTGCCCGTAGCGCAGTATGAGCGCCATCGTTAAGAAGCCGGCGCGCAGCTTTTTCTCTTCAAGCGATTGTGGGTCTCCCGCTGCAAGAGGAACACTGAGAAGCGCTAGGTTCGCGATCGCAAGCCTCGGTGCGTCTCCTGCTAATTGTTGTAAGGACGGCTCGTGAGCAAGATCGAGCACTGAGTCCAGCGCCTCCCGCATGCCCCCGTTCGACAGAACGTCGGCCGCCATCAGTTCAAGGTTGTACGCACGAAACTGGCTTAACCGGACCTGCGCAGGCGTGGCTCCTGGGGGCGTGACTCCCAGCACACGATCCGCCAAGTGAGATACGGCGTTAACCACGAGGACACCGGCCCAAGGCTCGCTGACCTCCACAGGTCTAATCCTGATGACGCTCAGTTGTGGGTTCGGATCGAGCGTAAGCACTTCCGAGACGTTCTCGAAGAACGCATTTCCGGGTGGAATGATCGCGATCCAACCAGCAGCGCGATTGCCCCGCTCCAATGCGAAGAAGGCGCGCCCCTCGAGCCGAGCCCAACGTACGTTCAGCATCTTGAAGCGGACGAGGGCCGAGAGTGGCCAGTATGCAGGAACTTTCGCAGAATCGGGTACTCCTACAGCAATGCGTCCGAATCCAGTTTCGTAGACGGACCGAAGTCGCGCGGCAACAGAATCAGGAGGGCCACCTTGGGACGTTCCAACGCTGGGGACGGCCGCACTGAACACGAGTGCGGCGGCAACGGACGCAAGAATTGAGGGATGAGTGCGAGGTTGCATCATTTACGCGTCGCGCCGCCTAACGCATGTTGAGAGCACGCCCCTTGTTGCTACCATCGAGTCGACCAGACCCGTGGACCACAGCAAGGAGCGGCTCTCATGAAACGGACTACCAAGTATGTCGCGTTCGACGTCCACCAGGCAAACCAGGAGTGCGTCGGTGCAGGAGGAGAGAGGACGGGTGATCGCGCGGACCCTCAGCAGCTCGGATCCCTCGTCATTACCGTTCGTCGACCCGTTACGCGTAGTACCCACCGGTGCCCAAGAGCCATCCTCTACGCCCCCAAGTCCATCTTATCGGTCTAAGGGCCATAGCAGGGGGTAACAATTGAATGCGAAGGTGTCTCGGGTAGCTCTCGCGCTGCTATTCGCGTTGCTAGCTGGAGCGTGCACGCTCGTCGTCGCTGGCCCTCCCTACCACTTTGAAAAGACAACGACCAGCGCAAGTGCACGCTGGCCGTCGAGCCTTCTACTATTAAGCTACGCTGACCGGATGCCCTGGCCCGGATTCGAACCGGGACGCCTTACGGCACCACCCCCTCAAGATGGCGTGTCTACCAGTTCCACCACCAGGGCTTGTCGAAACCTGCGGGGGCCAACTCGGGGGCCAACGGCGTCATGCCGCCCGCGCATCACCACGTGTCACTACCGCTTACCATCGCGAACCACCGCCCCCTCAAGACAGTGTGTCTACCAGTTTCACCACCAGGGCGGGCCCTCCAACGTGAGATAAGCTAGAATCGGCACCCACAGGAGGGAGGCGTGAGCCCGATCACGCTCGTGGGGGTGCGTCCCCGGCGGCGCGTCGCCCCAGCGTGCACTAGATTGGTGCCCCATGGGACTGTGGGTGGCGTTCGGGTTCGGGGCACTGGTCGGCGCATTCATCGGCGTGCTGATCGGTCGGTTGCGGACCGCGCAAACGGCCGCCGCGACTCCGACAGTCGCGCCACCGGCGTCGCAGCGTTTCGCCCCGCCCGAGGTGCAGCACGTCGTCCTCGACGAGGGGAGTGCCAACGTCCTCAACGCCCTCAACAACCGGCTCGCGGCGATCGGCGCGCTCGCGGACCTGTTGCACGGCAGCCCACTCGACCCCGAGCGCGCCCGCGCCCTCATGATGCTGCACGGCGAGGTACGCCGGGCGGCGGAGATCACCCAGCACTTCCTCGAGCTGGCGCAGCATCCCATCGGCGCCGCCGAGCCGTCCGACTGCTCCATCGTCTTGAACGGTGTGCTCGCCGAGCGCGAAGGGACGTTGAAGGAGCTGGGCGTGAAGCTGGTGCGGAGCATCCCCCACGAGCTGCCGATGGTCGCCTGCCCGATGGCGCAGCTCACCGAGATGTTGATGAAGCTGCTCGATTTCGCGCTGCGTCGCCTGCGCGACAGTCAGCCCCCGCGCGAGCTGCGCATCGCCGTGAGCGAGAGCGGGCCGTCGCTCACGATTTCCTGGTGGGACTCAGGTGCCCCTCTCTCGGTCGAAGCGGAGCAGCGGCTGGTGACGCCGTTCCGCTTCACCCAGAGCGCCGGCGGCGGAGAGATCGAGTTCGCGCTGGCCCGCGCCCTGGCGCAGTCGTCGGGGGGCACGCTGCGGCTGCGGCCGCGCCCCGGCGGCGGGGCCGAGGTGGTGGTGACTCTCCCCAAGAGCGTGCTCGCGCCGCTGGCGCGCGCCACGGCGGCCACACCGTCGCTCCCCAAAATGCGCATTCTCGTCGTGGACGACGACGCCGTGAATCGCCAGGCGATGCGTCTGCTGCTCGAGCGCGAGGGCCACGAGGTGGTGGCGGTCGAGAACGGCCTCGAGGCGATCGAGCGGCTCGGCCCCGCGAGCGACCGCTTCGACGCCGTGGTGACCGATCTGCAGATGCCCCGGCTGGGCGGCCGCGCCCTGTACGAGCAGCTGCGCGAGCAGCGGCCCCAGCTGGCGGAGCGGTTCGTGTTCGTCACGGGCGATCGCGCCCGCGACGAAACCCGCCGCTTCCTGGACGAGTGCGGGCAACCGTCCGTCATGAAGCCCTACGACTTCAGCGACCTGATCGGCGCGCTCGGCAAAGTCGCCGGGAAAAAATAGCGCCGCTCACCGCACCACCTCCGGCTCGCATTTGAGTGTGATGCCGAAGCGTCCCTCCACACCGGCTCTAATGGTATCAGCGAGCTCTAAGAGCTCCGCGCTCGTCCCACCCAGATTCACCAGCGCGAGCGCGTGGCGCTCCGACACTGCCGCACCACCAAGCCGGTAACCCTTGGGAAAACCGGCCCGCTCCACCAGCCACGCCGCCGGTACCTTCACCGCATCGGCCGCCGGAAAACTCGGAATCGCGCTCGTGCCGCCCGCCCGTTGCCAGCGTCGCTCGAGCTCGGCGAACGCCTCAGGGGAGAGCACCGGGTTCATGAAGAACGAGCCGGCGGAGCGGGCATTGGGGTCGTCCGGATCGAGCACCATCGACTTGGCGCGGCGCAGGGCCAGCACCATCTGGCGTACCAGCCGCACAGCGTCCGCCGGTGCGGCGGCGTCGAGCGAGCCGGCGCGCGCGATCGCGTCGTGCAGCTCCGGATAGCGCACCCGCGGCGGGGCGTCGCGCTCGAGGCGCAGCGTGACGTCGAGCACCACGTAGCGGCCGCGGTCGCGCCGCTTGAACCGGCTATCGCGGTAGCCGAACTCGCATTCCGCCGCCGTGAACGTGCGGCGCTCGAGCGTCGCGCGATCGAGACAGGTGACGCGCACCAAGGTCTCGGCCACCTCCTGCCCGTACGCCCCGACATTTTGGATCGGCGTGCCGCCGACGGTGCCGGGAATGCCGGACAAGCACTCGACGCCTGTCCAGCCGCGCTCCACCGCGCCGCGCACCAGCGTATCCCAGTCGGCGCCCGCTCCGGCGCTGATCTCGGGCGCCCCCCCCGGGCCGTCGCCCTCGCCAAACGCGATCCCTCCAATCGCGACGCGCAGCACGACGCCGGGAAAGCCCGCGTCGCCGAATACGACGTTGCTGCCCCCACCCAGCACGAACACCGCCAGGCCGCGCTCGCGGGCGTGCGCCAGCGCCGCGCGCACCTCGGACTCGCTGGCGCACTCCACGAAATAGCGCGCCGGCCCGCCCAGCTGCAGCGTGGTGTAGGGAGCGAGGCGCACGTTTTCGCGCAAATTCACGGATCCCTCGGTGTGGCGGTGGCGCGACGGGCTCTCATCGCAAACGCACTTGCACGGAATCTATGCCATGCCGACCTTCTCCCTCATGACCACGCGCCACCGGCCGGCAGTCGCCACCCGGGAAGCGACGGACAGTTTCCGTCTGCTGGTCGAGGGCGTGCGCGACTACGCGATCTTCATGCTCGATGGCGCGGGGCGGGTTCTGACGTGGAACGCCGGCGCGGAGCGCTTGAAGGGGTACCGCGCGGAAGACATCATCGGGAAGCACTTCTCCTGCTTCTACCCGGCCGATGCGGTGGAGGCCGGCAAGCCGGCGCGGATGCTCGCGCTGGCGGCGCGCGACGGCCGCGTGGAAGACGCGGGGTGGCGGGTGCGCCGGGACGGGTCCCGCTTCTGGGCGGACGTGGTCATCACGGCGCTGCGCGACCCCGACGGCTCCGTGATCGGGTTCGCCAAGGTGACGCGCGACACGACGGAGCGCCGCCGCGCGGACCAGGCGCTGCACGAGAGCGAGGAGCGGTTCCGGCTGCTGGTGGAGAGCGTCAAGGAGTACGCCATCTTCATGCTCGACCCGGCGGGGCGGGTAGCGAGCTGGAACGCCGGGGCCGAGGCGATCAAGGGGTACAAGGCGGAGGAGATTCTGGGGCAGCACTTCTCGGTCTTCTATACGGCGGAAGACGTGGCGGGCGGCAAGCCGCAGCAGCATCTCGATGCGGCCGCGCGCGAGGGCCGGGTGGAGGACCAAGGGTGGCGCCTGCGCAAGGACGGCAACCGCTTCTGGGCGGACGCGATCATCACGGCCATCCGCGATCCGGCCGGCACCCTGATCGCGTATGGCAAGGTGACGCGCGACCTCACCGTGCGCCGTCGCATCGAGGAGCAACTCGCGCAAACGAATAGTGAGCTCGAGCGGTTCAGCTACTCGGTGTCGCACGACCTGCGGGCCCCGCTGCGCGCCATCAACGGCTACGCGCAGGCGGTGCTCGAGGACTACGCCACCGCGCTCGACGCCGAAGGCCAGCGCTTTCTCGGCATCATCCGCGACTCGGCCAAGCGCGGGGGCGAGCTGATCGACGCGCTGCTCAATTTCTC
>WNGG01000990.1_pt1 | contig 50492 bp, 44 predicted proteins | sample 5400661 | NCBI WGS metagenome assembly WNGG01 (sample SAMN13153372, study PRJNA577476) | soil metagenome | isolation source: 100 cm soil or saprolite under Garry oak tree replicate 1 | place: USA:California | collected 2016-06-15 | reverse complement strand
CGCGAAGCCACCAACCGTGAGGCTGACCCGGACACGGCAGCGATGCTACGGATGGCGTCGTTGCAGATCGAGCATCCGGATCGATGCGCGTTCGTGGACGACGAGTGGCAGTGGCGGACGCTCGGAAACGAGTGCCATTACTTCTGCCGGGGAATCGACTACCCGATCAGCACTGCCGCCTGGCGGGGCGTGCTGCCCTGTCCCGCTACCGTTGCAGGCGGTCATCATTTCCGCGTCCGAGCGACACCAATGTGGGCCGCTATCGTTCTAATCGTCCTGGGCGCGGAAATGTCGGTATCGCGGCTCGAGCAGGACTGCAAGGCACCTGGGATCAGCCAGCGGTCCGAACGGGGGGTATCGCCAAGCTTACGGTGCCTTGGGTTACGATCACGAAGCCACACGTCGAGCAACGGAGAAATGCCATACCCTTGTTGAAGCCCAGCGGCTCCGTAGTCACATGTTCGCACCTGGTGCTGGTATTGCTCTCGGTGACGCGGTTGTCGCGGTTCATGGACATTGGATAACGCACCACGTCAGAGGATTCGGCTGCTGCCGGTGTCCGCGGCGAAACGCCGCTGGCGGTCCTCCGACCAGGCAAGCGCAGGACCGCCTCTGTACGCCAACGCAGCGGGTGTTTAGGGTGCGCCGCGCTGCACCAGCCAGCCACAGACAGGGGATCTCATGGAGAACATCAGCCTACAGAGTATCCGCTATGACAGGAACAACCGGCAGATCCAGATCAACTCGCCGGGGAACGTTCCAGTGCGTGACTTCCTGCAGCACCTGAAGCAGCAGGGCCTGGACGCGAAGGACGTGCTCCCCGTCTTCCAGACCGGGGAAACTGGCGGTACCGGCAGGAGCGGCGTCGAAGGCGGCGCCGGAAAGAGGAACACGTAGTCAGTTCCACTTAGCCCGGCTGGCTGGTGCAGCAATTCCTCCGGACGCGCGCAGTAGAGGGGTCGAGATGGTCATTGCGCCGCGGGATGAGCTCGCGCGTCAGGCGTGGGACGGCTTCCCGGAGCGCGCTGGCGGCGCTCGGCGTGGCGCGGCCCGCGCCGCGGTGGCGCGCCTTCTGTGGGACGAAGGCGGCGGGCGTGGAGTGCCTCCTGCGGTGACCCTCGACCGCGCGGTGTCCGCGCTCCCACGCGGGGACCTGGAGCGGATGTGCGAGCTCAACCCGTTCGGTCCCGTCTACTTCATCCCGACGCCGCCGTTCCTGCGCGCCCTGGCCCGGCGCATCCGCTCCCGAGGCGCGCGCCGGGTGCTGGAAGTCGCAGCCGGAGATGGACACTTGGCGCGCGCGCTCTCGGCGCAGGCGCCGGATCTGCGCGTCATCGCGTCGGACTCCGGCAAGTGGGAGCGACCGCAAGCGCGGATGAGCCCGCGCGAGCGCCGCGAGCTGCGAGGGACGGCGGTTGCAGGGATCCGGCCCGGTTCCGAAGTGGTGCGGCTCGACGTGCGCGCCGCCATCGACAGGTTCCAGCCGGACCTCGTGCTCGCCTGCTGGCTTCCACCAGGGCCGCTGCTCGGACGGATCCTGCGCGCGTCGGACCGCGACGTCCTCGAGATCGGCGCCGGGAGCGGAATCACGGGCCACATCTCCTGCTGGCGCTACGAGCACGACTTTTGCGACGAGCTCGACGCGCTCGGCCGCTGCCGCCTCGACGAGCGGCCCTCGCGCAAGCTGCACACGCGCGTGACGCTCTACGACGCGCGCGGACGGTGACGCGAGGGCGCCCTTTGAGGAACGCGAGGGGCTCTCCTTCGCGGACCAGTCGAGAGGGATACAATCACCCCGTGGACGGCCCGTTCGAAACGACCGATCCGAAGCGGAGGCGCCTCCTGGGCATCTTCGTGATGGCCGCCATCGCGCTGCTCCAGCTTGCGACCGAGTACCTCGGGACCCGCGATGCCAGCCGCTTCCTCTCCAAGGCCATCGCCCTCCTGGTCGGGTTGCCCCTGCTGATCGTCTGGGCGTTCGCCGTCTTCCGCTGGGCGTCGCGAAAGCGCTTCGGCCTTGGCGCGCCCCGCAACTACACCTGCGTTATGTTGACGCGAGCATGGCGACCGCCGAGCCAGGCTGATGCTCGCGATCCTGCTTGCGGTGCCGCTGCTCGTCTTCCACGGCAACGTCGGTCTGGTCGAGGACGTCTACCGCACCGTCCTCGACCTGCCCGCCGGGACGAAAGCCACGCCCGCGACCGCGCGCGCGGTCGCGACACGATTGCAGAAATTCCTGCACGACTCCGGCTACGTCCTGGCCACGGTGCGTGCCCGCGCCGAAGGCGAGCAGATCGTGGTGAACGTCGACGAGGGCCGGCTCGACAAGATCATCTTCCTCGGCGGGGGCGCCTTCGAGACGCTGCGGCTGCGCCTCGAATTGAACCTCCGCGACGGCATCTTCAACAAACCGGAGCTGGAGCGGCAGCTCAGGGCGTTGGGGCGGCGCCTCGGGCTCGGCGAGTTCGCCTACGAAGTGGTCCCGGTGCGCTACGTCGAGCCGCCTCGCTTGCAGCTCGACCTCGAGTCGATCGGGCAGCCACTGCCGGGGCTCGTCACGGGCCGCCCGTACGAGCTGCACGTCCTGGTGCAGCCCGGCGCATTCCGGCCCGGGATCTCGCCCGAGCTGGAAGTGGACTCGCTCGAAGGCGGCGGACTCGGCGCGACCTACCAATCGGGACGGCTGCTGTACAAGCAAGATCGTTACCAGATCGGCGGACGCCTGGCAGGTGCGCTGCGGGGGCGGCTCGACGGAAGCGGGTCTTACTTCACCTTCACGCGCTTGCTGGGCGAGGCAGAGTACGACGCCCCCGCCATCGCCAAAGTGCTGCGGCCATCGATCCGCGCCCGCGCGGACCTGAGCGACCGGCAGCGGGTCGACTTGCGCCTCGAGGCCTTTCGATTTGCGACACTGGAGACCGAAGTGCAGCTCCTGGCCCTGCCGATTCCGCAGATGCGCGCATCGTTGGGAATAGGCGTGCAGCGGCGGCTGCTCTACTCGGTGGAACCGGAGGGCGGAGTGCCGCCCGTGCCGGGGCCTCAATACTCCCTCGCGCACACGCGGCCCTACGCGGACGCGACGCTTTCGTTGACCTTCGATCCGGAGTCGATCCGGCGCGACCGCCACCACCAGCTCGCCCTCGGCTCGCGCGTCTACGGATCGCCTCACACGGGTGACGACGCGGCGCTGCACCTGTCCGCGAGCTACCAGAAGATGTGGCCCTTGGGATGGAACGAGCTCTGGCTCGAGGCGCGGGGGATGTCGCGCACCGGGTTCGTCGTGTTTCCGGAGGAAGAGTCGATCGGCGGCGGCGACTTCCTGCGCGGGCCTTTCGGCGCCGAATACACCCGTCGGCTCGCGGCGTTGGACCTCGAGTATCGCCTGTCGCTCTTGCGAGACGTGTTCAAGGTGGGTCTGTTCCACAATGCAGTCGCGTATTCCCGGCTCGATCGCGCCACCGGGGCCGACAAGCTGGCGGCGGCGAACTCGGTGGGCCTGGGCGTGCATCTCCTGATCATCGACGAGTTCCAGCTCGACGGAGGCTACGGGGTGGGATGGGCCTCGGGCGGCAAGTTCGACTCGGGCGGCGCCCTCGCCATCCGGCAGGCTTTCTGACCCTCCGAACGCGATGGCCCGTTCATCGCGCGCTCCTCTTCCGCGCGACCGCTTCGGCGACGCGCCGCCCGTACTCCGAATCCGTTTTGCGGAAGTGCTCGATGGACCGGTCGATGATGTCCTGCCGGCTCACCTGGGCAAGGCTCCCGGCGATGTTTTCGACGAGCCGCCGCCTCCCGTCCTCCTTCATCACGCGGTAGAGCGCGCCGGCCCGCACGAAGTCGTTATGCTAAGGCACGGTCCGGAGGTCCAGATGCGGCCCGGCTTTTTTTCGACCGCGGGAGCACGCTGCGAATCCTGTACCGCAACGAGTTGCTGACGACGGACGTCGCGGGGAAGAGCCAGCCGACCGAGTCGAACCTGCACACGCACGGCGTGCTCGTCTCACCAAAAGGGACGGGATTCGAAGGCACCGGTCGTGATCGCCTCTACGGCGATTGCATCTTCGTGATGGCGTCCAGTTCACGCAGCGGCACGACCGGCCACGCGCACGGCCCTCCGGCGCGGGGCCCCGCGGATCCGCCGGGAGATCCCTGTTCGCTGGATTCCGGAGCGGGTTTCGTGCGCTTCGAGAAGGGCGACATCCGCTACAGCTACGTGATCGCCCCCGACCATCCGAGCGGGATGTACTGGTTCCACCCGCACCCGCACGGCTTGTCGGAAGGGCAGGTGTCGAATGGCCTTTCCGGGCTGATGTCCATCGGCAACTTCTGGGACACCTCCTACATCAACTGTCGCGTCACTGCTTCTCCGGACGTTGCAGGATTGGCCGCTTGCCGGGATCAAGAAGCGCAACGCGAGGAGCTGGAGGCCGAGGGCCGAGCGGACGTTGCCGGTGGCTTGCTCAAGGTCAGGTACCTGGGTCTCAAGGACATCCAGGTTTCGAAGCTGAAGGATCGTCCGGGCGGGCCGGGCAAACCGAGGTTCCGGCTCATCGAGTTCCCTCTGCGGCCCGGTCCGGGCGATCGATCCGCGAACGAGGCCTTTGGCGACCAGACCGATGCGCGAAAGGATCGCTGCGGGAAGCTGGTGGTGAGCGGTTCCGGCAACGGCGAGCTGTCGTATGTCGATGGAGTGGCCGTCCCTGGCCAGTGCTGGCACAAGCAGCGTCCCGACGAGCGGTGGATCTTCACCGTGTCCGGCCAGGTCCATCCCCGCATGACGGTCAGGGCCGGGCAGGCCGAGGTGTGGCATCTCGCCAACATCGGCGCCGACGTGACCTATCGCCTCCACCTGGAGACCCTCGAGGAACACCCGAGGCGTCTCGCATTCGAGGTGCGGGCGCTCGACGGAGCCGCGTTCCCGCCCGAATGGACGGAGCGGAGACACACCGAGATCGTGCTCATGCCCGGCGCCCGCGTCGAGGTGCTCCTGCAGCGCTGCAGCCAGGAGACCGGCGCGTCGAGCACGGACGCCCCCCGCGACTGTGTCGACTCCTCGGAGAAGGTAGAGGCGCGGCTGCGCACGGCAGGAGTCGCGACGGGCATCGATGCTGACAGCGGCGATCAGTGGCCTCCCATCGATCTGGCTTCCGTCGTCTTCCAGGCGGCGCCGGGACCTTCGAGCGCGACCCGATCGGTTCCGGCGCCAGCGCCTCGTGCGCCGAGCTCCGGACCCGTCAGCCCCGAGACGCGACCATCCTCTCCAGCGCCCGCCGGCCGGGTCGCAACGCCGCTGCCGTCTGCGGGGTCAGCCGCCTGCGATGACCGTCGATACCAGGCGGGTCCCGCCGACTTCAGGGTCGATTCCAACCTGGTGCGCCTGATCCGATTCAACAATCGGGATTTCGGCGAGCACGGTGGCGAGCTGTTTGGCATCCACGTCGAGAACTTCCGGATGCTGGACCAGACGGGAACATCCATTGCGGTTGCCGATCTCCTGGCCGAGGGTCGCGTCGAACGGCCGGCGCCGCGCCCGTCCGCGATCGCGTCGATCTCGCTCGAAGACCCGTGCTGGAGGGCGGCCACTGGCGAGCAGGGAAATCCCGTGGAGTTCGCAAGGTTCTATCCTGCGTTCAGGATGGACGGCGATCCGAAGGTAACGGCTGCCTATGGCGCCCGGGAGTATTGGCTGCTCGTCAACGACAGCGACGAGTGCCACAACTTCCACATCCACCAGACGAAGTTCGTCGTCCTCGACACGGATTTCTCCGCGGAGGGCGCGCGGACGTCGGCCGCCCAGTGTCTCGGCGATCGCGGGCTGGCCCCGTCGATCAACCGGAACGTGCTGCACGACAGTTACCCGCTCCCGCCTGGCGCGCGCGTGTTCGTGATGATCAGGTTCGACGGGCCGAAGCTCGGCCGGTTCGTGTTCCATTGCCACATCCTCGAGCACGAGGACAAAGGCATGATGGCGACGATCGGGGTCGTGGACGGCCCACCCCGCTGATCACGGCCCTATACCAAGGTGTAATTGACCTTCCGTCTCGAAGGCCGATGATCGGACCAGAGCGAAAGGTCTCTGGTGGCCAAGCGTCCTCTCATTTCAGTCGTCGATGACGACGAAGCAGTGCGTGAGTCCCTCCGGGGCTTGCTCAGGTCCGTCAGGTTCGGAGTGGAGGTATTTGCTTCGGCCGAGGAGTTCTTGAGCTCGCATCGCATGGGCGCGACGGACTGTCTGATCCTCGACGTGCGCATGCCGGGGATGAACGGTCTCGAGCTGCAGCGCCGTCTGGCTGCCAGCCATCCGGAGATGCCGATCATCTTCATCACCTCACATGCGGACGAGGAACTGCGGTCGCGCGCCCTGAACGACGGCGCGGTGGATTACCTGCTCAAACCCTTCAGCGAGGAGCCGTTGCTGAATGCGGTCCATACAGCTTTGTGTCCGGAATGATGCCGAGTCAGGACGATCGGGTGCCCCATGAGCGTGACATCTGCTCCTGTCTACGTCGTGGATGACGATGTATCGGTGTGCGAGTCCCTGGGAAGTCTGATCCGGTCGGCGGGCCTGCGCGTGGAGGCTTTTGCTTCCGCGCAGGAGTTCCTGGCCAGCCCTCTCTGCCAACGTGCGTGAGACACCGCCTCCCGGAAGTTTAGTGTAGAGGGCGACGAAGGCAGGGTAGATGGAAACGATGGCGCAGGTACCGCAGGAAGAGCACGCTGTCGAGGTGACGGAGAAGACGGAACAAGAACTGCGCAAAAGCGAAGAGCAGTGGAGGGACGTCTTCGAAAACAACCCGACCATGTACTTCATGGTGGATGCTGCCGGGACGGTACTCTCAGTGAACCCCTTTGGCGCCGAGCAGCTTGGCTACCAAGTCGCTGAGTTGGTCGATCAGCCGGTGCTCAGCGTCTTTCATGAGTCCGATCGCGAGGCGGTCCAGAGAAACATGGCCTCCTGCTTGGAGCAACTCGGCCGGGCCAGGAGCTGGGAGGCTCGCAAGGTGCGTAAAGACGGCAAGGTACGCTGGGTTCGCGAAACCGCCAAAGCGGTGCCGCGGGTGAACGGCCCGATCGTCTTGGTCGCCTGCGAGGACATTACCGAGCAGAAGCGCGCCGAAGAAGCGCTGCGCCAGGCGCAAGCGGATCTCGCACACGTCAGCAGGGTGACCACCATGGGAAAGCTGACCGCCTCCCTGGCGAACGAAGTGAATCAACCGATCGCCGCCGCCGTCACCAATGCCAATGCCTGCTTGCGCTGGCTGGCTGGCGACATCCCGAATCTCGAAGAGGCGCGCGCTGCTGCCATGAGAATCGTCAAAGACGGAAAGCGTGCGGCTGGAGTCATCAGCCGGATCCGTCTGCTCTTCAAGAAGGGTACTCCGGAACGTGAGCAGGTCGATGTAAACGAGGTCATCCGAGAGATGATCGTCCTCCTGCGCAGCGAGACGACGCGGTACTCCATCTCGGTCCGGATGGAGCTGGCGCCAGGTCTTCCGCAAGTCATGGGCGATCGCGTGCAATTGCAGCAGATCATGATGAACCTCATCATGAACGGCATCGATGCGATGAAGGATGTGGATGGGGCGCGCGACCTCGCCATCAAATCGGAGCGGGCGGAAAACGAGCAATTGATCGTGTCCGTCAGCGATACCGGGGTGGGGCTCCCCCCGCGGCAGGCGGACCAGATCTTCAATGCATTCTTTACGACGAAGCCTCATGGGACCGGCATGGGACTTTCCATCAGCCGCTCCATCGTCGAATCGCACGGCGGCCGCTTGTGGGCCGCCGACGACTCCCGGCGGGGCGCATGTTGTTGCTTCACCCTACCCATGAGAGCCGAGGCACATGAAGACGCTCACAGGCCCTCCGACGGTCTTCGTCATTGATGACCCCCTCGGTTTACGCTTACTCGGGGGAGCGGTTGAGCGCTTTCCGTCCCCGGTCCGTGCAGTGATCGCCGCCGCGCTCTGATACGCTGGCAGAAGTAGACCTTGTCGCCCTTCGGCGGGGGCAAACACGATGAGAGCGCCAACGGGCGGAACATCGGCGGCGAGCGGCATGGGCCGCCTGGTTGCCGGACTGCTCCGGCCGTACCGCGGTTCCGTCGCGGCGATCCTCTTCGCGACTGCGATCGAGACGGCGATGAGCCTCGCCGCACCCTGGCCGCTCAAGATCGTTCTCGACAACGTGATCGGCGCGCGCGAGCCGCCCGGCTGGCTGCGCCACGTCGCGAGCTGGATGCCGGGCGAAAGCGTCATCCGCTTCGCGGCGGTGGCTGCGATCGCGGCCGTCGTCATCGCGGCGGTGGGCGCGCTCGCCTCGTATGTCGACAGCTACTACACCGAGAGTGTCGGGCAGTGGGTGGCCAACGATCTCCGCGTGCGCGTCTACGACCACCTCGAGCATTTCTCGCTCGCCTACTACGACACTCACCAGACCGGGACGCTGCTCAGCACCATTACGGACGACATCGCCACCATCCAGGGGTTCGCCTCGTCCACCACGCTCAGCATCCTCGTCGACCTGCTGGCGATCGTCGGGATGCTGGGCTTGATGTTCTGGCTCAACTGGGATTTCGCGCTGGTCGCCGTTGGCGTGGCTCCGTTCCTGCTTTTTTTCGTGGCGCGGTTCAGGAAGGCCGTGAAGAAGGCGGCGCGCGAGGTCCGCCGCCGGGAGAGCGAGGTGCTGAGCGTGGTGCAGCAGGGCCTCGAGTCCGTGCGGGTGGTGAACGTGTTCGGGCGGCAGGACTTCGAGGAGAAGCACCTGCTCGAGGCGAGCCGGGCGGCGGTCCAGGCCGCGCTGAAGGCGAGGCGTGTGAAGTCGCTCCTTTCACCGATCGTCACCGTGATCGTGTCGCTGTGCACGGCATTCGTCCTCTGGCGAGGAGCGTCGCTCGTCCTCGCCTCCGCGATGACCGCCGGGTCACTCACGGTCTTCCTCGCCTACCTGGGCAAGTTCTTCAAGCCGGTGCAGGACCTCGCGAAGATGAGCGGAACAATCGCCCAGGCAGCCGTCGGCGTGGAGCGCGTCCGCGCAATCCTCGACATGGACATGAGCATTCCCGAGCGTCCGGACGCACGCGACCCGGGAAAGCTCGAGGGCGCAGTCGAGTTCGATCACGTCGCCTTCGCCTACGATCCTGCGGTCCCTGTACTGAAGGACGTGAGCTTCTCCATCGCCGCCGGCGAGTTCGTGGGCATCGTTGGGACGACAGGGGCCGGGAAGTCGACGGTGCTCAGCCTGATCCCCCGATTGTACGATCCCACGGCTGGCAGCATTCTCATCGACGGCGTCGACGCGCGCGAGTACCAGCTCCAGGGGTTACGCGCCCAGATCGGGTTCGTGCTCCAGGACACGGTCCTCTTCCGCGGAACCGTGCGCGAGAACATCGCCTACGGCCGGCCAGCCGCCACGGACGCCGAAATCGTGGAGGCAGCGAAGCTCGCCAACGCCCACGAGTTCATCGCGCGAATGCCGAACGGATATGACACCCAGTTGGGCGAAAGAGGCTTGACGCTCTCCGGCGGGCAGCGGCAGCGCATCGGGATCGCCCGCGCCGTCATCCGCAACGCGCCCATCCTCATCCTCGACGAACCGACCGCCGCGCTGGACTCCCAGTCGGAACAGCTCGTCATCGAGGCGCTCGAACGGCTCATGAAGGGCCGTACCGTCGTCACGGTGGCTCACCGCCTGAGCACCATTCGCGACGTCGACAAGATCGTCGTCTTCAAGGACGGCTTGGTCGCGGAGCAAGGCACGCACGACCAGCTGCTCGCGCTCCGTGGCGTCTATGCCGAGCTGCACCGCATCCAGATCGCTTCCGGTGCCGCCCCGCCGGCGGCGAAGACCTCCACCGCATAGCAGGAGCTTCAATGTCATCCCGATCCCTGGTCGTGCTTCCTGACGACTCGGCCAAGCCCATTCTGGAGGCGATCGGAACGGCTTCGAAGTCGCTCCGGGTGAAGATGTTCGTCTTCTCCGACCCCGCGCTGCTCAGGGCCGTGGTCGCCGCCCGGCGGCGCGGCGTGAAGGTCCGCGTGATGCTGAACTCCGCCCGTCGCAGCGGCGAGGCGGACAACGACGACACTCGCAAGAAGCTCGCCCGCGCCGGGATAGAGGTCGCCGACGGAAACCCCGAATTCGACCTCACGCACGAGAAGTCGATGGTGGTGGACGATGCAACCGCGTTCGTGAAGTCGCTCAACTGGGCGACGAGGAACCTGACCGGGACTCGCGACTACGCGGTCGTCACCTCGTACGGGCGGGAGGTCCGTGAGATCGTCGATTGCTTCGAGGCCGATTGGCACCGGCAGCGCTTCGGTGCAGGCGCGGACGCCCAACTGATCTGGTGCCCTGGGGGACGGGACCGGATCTCGCGCTTCATCGACGAGGCGAGGCGTACGCTGTTCATCCAGAACGAGCGATACCAGGACCCCATCATCATCGAGCGCATGGTCCGCGCTGCCCGCCGTGGGGTGAAGCTCCACGTCATGACGCGGCCACCGCACACGCTGAAGAAGGAGAAGCTGCTCGAGGGTGTTGGCGGCCTGCGCATCCTGGACGACGTCGGGATCAAGATCCGCAAGCTCAAGCACCTCAAGCTTCACGGCAAGATGCTGCTCGCTGACGGGGTCGCCTCGATCGTGGGCTCGATCAACCTCGCTCCAGGGAGTCTCGACGGACGTCGCGAGCTGGCGATCGAGGTGCGAGACGACGAGGTCGTGGAGCGGCTGCAGAAGATCGCTCACCACGACTGGAAGCACTCGCGTCCCGTCGATCTTTCCGATGAGGGGCTGCTGGCGGACCTCGAGGATCGCGCCGAAGAAGCGGAGAAGCTCGCCATCGGCGCCCGGCGGGAAAGAGAAGAATGACGGATCTCCCCCGCATGGCGCAGCGAAATACCGACGAGGGGCCATTTCCCGCGCACGGCCGGCGCAGCCTTGGCGCGCGCCGCAACTACACTGGAGGGATGGAGATCGTCCCCGAGATCGCCGCGCGCTGAAGAGCGCTCGGCATCTGCGTGATGGCCGTCGTTCTCTTGCTGCAACTCGCCACCGAGTACCTGGGAACCGGCGACCGCGGACGCGTTTTTCTCAAGCTTGTCGTCTCGATGGTTGGCCTGCCGATCCTCGTCTGGGGATCGCCAGCCGGCATTCGCTGGGCGGCCGGGCGGCGGTCCGGACCTCTCCTCCTGCTCCTCGGTTGAATGCTGTCTGCAGGAGCGCTCTATGCCGCGCTCCTGGCCGCGGTGCACCTCGCGAGCTTCTCCTTCCCGGCGTTGCGGCCACGGAGGGGAGAATGGGGGACCTCCGCTGCTTTGCGCGTCGGATTCGCGATGGGCTTGACCGACTTCGGCCTCTGGGTGCTCGCCTTTCTGTTCCCCTTCGCTTTGGAGGACGCGCGCTTCCGCGCGATGGAGGCGCAGCAGCTCCGGACGGAGGCCGAGCTGGCCCGGCTCCGCTCGCATCTCGAGCCCCACTTCTTGCTCGACACGCTCAACGCCGTTGCCGGACTGGTGACCGAGGACCCGCGCGCCGCGCGCCGCCTGCTCGCCTCGCTGGGCGACCTCTTGCGCGATTCGCTCCGCGACGATCGCGAGATGCAGACCCTGGGCGAGCAGATCGACTGGCTGCGGCACTACGCGCACATTCTCGAGGAGCGGCATGCAGGGCATCTCGCTTTCCGCTGGCGGGTGGACCCGGAAGCGCGCGCGGCGCTTCTGCCACGGTTCTTGTTGCAACCCCTGGTCGAGAACGCGGTGAAGCACGGCGCCCTGGGACGCAAGAATGGCGGCACGATCGAAGTGCGAGCCACGGTGTCGGACGCGAGAAAGCTCGTCTGCACCGTCCAGGACGATGGCCCGGGAATGCCGGACGGCGAGACGCCCGGGCGCGTTCGGTCTCCTCTTGCTGCGGCGGCGGCTCGCGTTGCAATACGCGGAGCGGGCGAGCTTCCGGCTCGAATCTTCGGCATCGGGAACGCGATCGATCGTGGAGATCCCCATCGAGGAGAACCGGTCATGGACCGGGCGCTTCAGCGCTGGGGACAACTTGGTCCCGCTCGAGCGCGTGCGCGTGAAGGGCCACGACGTTCACTTCGAGCTGGCGGGAGCAGGCGTCTTCGACGGCTCCGTCGCCGGCGACTCGATGGCTGGTTCAGTGTCGGGCGCGCTGGGTGGCTCGTTCTTCCTCCACCGCCAGGATACTCCCCCTTGGAACATCGAGTTCATGATGGGTCCCTGACCAACGAGGATCATTGGCGGGCGCTACTGGATTTCGAACCAGTGGCCTTCGGCCTCGGAGTGCGAGCCCGCCGCGCTCCCGCACCGTCCGTCGGAGTCACGGTGTGTGGCAGATCGTGGAGTTATGAGCAGCGGCGAGGCGCCGGACGTCCCGGAGCGCCCGCCGATCGCGAGAATTCTGCTGCCCCGGTGCTGCCAAACTCGGCACTCACTCCGGGCCTGCGCGCCGTGGCCGAAAGCGCGCCCGCCCTGATCAGCCCGCAGGAAGCCGCGCGCCGCCTCTGCGTCTGCCGCGCGACCATCTACAACCTCTGCAAGCGTGGCGTTCTCCCTCATGTGCGCATCGGCTTATCGGTGCGCCTGGCGCTGCCCGATGTCCTCGCGGCCATAAACCGCCTGGCCGGTCCGCCCCCAACGGCTGTGATACACGGCTTACTATGAAGCAGCCCCCTGTGCAGCGGGCCTTTACACGACTCGGTTACGTACTCGGCGGTGCGCTCGGCCTCAGCGCCATCCTGAATGCGATCATCAATGCACAGCAGCTAATCCGAGATGTTTCCTCAGCCTTGGTGCTTAGCGCGGTCGGGCTGGTGATTTGGGCGTTGCTGGAAATCGCCACTCGGTGGGGGGCGATTCGGTGGAGGACGCCTGAAACCACAACCGTGATTCGCGGGCTCGGGTGGAGAGTCCGCTTTGCAATCGTTGGCGGGCTTGGGTTGATTTGGATTGCCCAGGCTCTTCGGATCAAGCCCGCCACAGAAATCAAGGTGCTGCCGCCTGAGGTCCCGAAGATCGCAGCACCGCCTGTGACTGGCTGCGCGGCCACCTGCTCCGGTTGGTGCGACGGGGAGAAATGCGTGGTGCCCGAAACGCTTGCCGACGCGCAACTTGGCGCGCAGGGACTCGCTCTCAACGATGGTCAACTCTTTTGGGCGACGAAAGGCATCCCAGATTGGCCGATCATTCAGGCGATCAGCGTGGCAGGTGGAGCAGCGAGAACCTGGCCCTCGGACCAGGATGGCCGTCGATCGTCGCTGCTGTGGGAGTTGCGATGAGAGCGCAACATTGGCGTCCCGACCACCGCTGTTCTATGATCGGATCATGACGCGTGAGGAAGTTCTGCGACAACTGTCGCGGCACAGAGCGGAACTCGAGGGCTTGGGCGTGCGCTCGCTCGATCTGTTCGGCTCCATCGCGCGCGGCGACGCGCGTCCGGACAGCGACGTCGATCTCTTGGTCGAGTTCGACCAGCCGGTGGGGCTCTTCCACTTCTTCCGCGTCCAGCGAAACCTGGAGGCCATCCTCGGCCGACGCGTCGACCTCCTCATGAAGGGCGCGATCAAGCATCAATTGCGCACGCGAATTCTCGGTGAGGCGGTCAGTGCCACCTAGAGAGTGGCGCCTGCGCATCGAGGATATCCTGGCGGCGATCGAGCGCGTTCAGCGATACACGGCGGGCTTGGACCTCGCGTCGTTCCTCGCGGACGAGAAGACCGTGGACGCCGTCTGCTTTTGCTACGGCGTCATCGGCGAGGCCGCGCGCCACGTTCCCGACGAGGTGGTCGCGGCCCATCCCGATCTGCCGTGGGCAGAAATGCGCGCCATGCGAAATGTCGTGGTGCACGAGTACTTCGGCGTAACGCCCGAGACCCTCTGGAACGGCGCGCGAGGATCTTCCGGCGCTTGTTGATCGTTTGCGCCGCTTGCTTGCCGACCCATCGACCGAACCCCTCACTTGACTGGCTGCGCTTCCTCGAAGTTGAGTACGTCCTCAAAGGTGACCTAGAAGCGTCCTCGATTTTCAGGGTGTGAGCTCATGAGAAAACGACCTCGGAAGCTCTCGAACGTGGCTTGATCGGGCCGCGTTCGTTTCTTGGCCAGACGTCGTAAGTTCCGAAGCGAAGCTGTCGGCGCGACTGCGCGAGCTCTGCTGACGAGTGATTCGACGCGTTCTTGGCGCCCGGCTCCTCTGCAGTTCTCCCGAATGTGCTTCGCGAAGACTCGCTCGCAAGAGTGGCACGCGCACCGACGAGAAGGAGCACGACGTCGCTATCTTGAAGATGCTTCTTGCAGGCCTCGAGGGAGGTACGCGACTCCGCGGTCCATGCTTCCATCGCAATAGGAAGCACGCGGGCGCGCAGGCAGGCCCGCTGCGCGGCGTCGCGAAGGTGTTCGATCCCTTCCTTGACCGAGCTGATGAAGGCCCATGGCGTCGGTCGGGGTTTCATGACTGTCGGAGTGGTCGCCTCGAACATTCGCTCAAGCGGAGGGAACGGCCCGACCGGTTTCGAACGTTCCCGTTCGGCTGCCTCGACGAGATCGACACCGTACGGCGTGATCGCAGCCGCACCTCCCAGGCCTGCGTAGGTCACCAAGTTCCGAGCCTGCAGGTACTGGAAGACAGCCTTCGTCTTTGGCGCACCGAATCCGAGCTTCTGTCCCGCCGCCCACATGTCAACGGGTCTCTTGTCGGACCCTCCAGAGGCCTCGTAGAAGGCACGGAGCATTGCCCAGCGCTCACGGTCCAATTCATCAATCTGGCCCACGTTACGCTCCGTCTCGGAAGGAGAGGACAAGCTCTGCGGCGTGCAGTCCCATCGTGGCCGCGATGCTGACCACCAAGAAGGCGAGCGTGCCGGTTGCACCGTCGTGCCTGAAAATACGGCGGACCCGAGCACCCCGGCCAAAACCGCCGAACCTGTTGTGAAAAACCTCAACGCCATCTTGACACCACGGTGGCGTGGTTGGCTTCGCTGCTGAAGAACCGCAAACTTCGCTTGCTCGACATCTTCACGCGCGATCGAGAGCGGCGCGTTTCCAACGATTCGCGCGGCGGCCAGGCGCCGTGCCTCACCAACGATAGCGATCTGATATTCGGCACCTGCCTTCTCGACGAGTTCGGCGACCTCCGGCGAGAAGCCTAGCGCCTCATCGGCAACGTGTCCCATGGGGTGCACAGGGTACCAAGCCACCCAAGATCGTCTAGCCCGGCTGCGGCAGCAGGGAGAACCCACCCGATCTACCGGCTCGGACGCAGGCCGCGCCACTCTAAGTTAGACCTAATTCGGCGGATCGTAGAACGGTGCCAGGCAGGGCAAGTGCTGCCCTGGCCCCCGCACTGGATCACGCCCCACTGCTTCAGATCGCCGTTGGCGAAGTCGGCGCTCCAACGGACGTCGGCGCGCGCGGCGCTGACGGCGAGGGCGAGCAACAGGGACACAAGGATCGGAAGTGGGATCCGCACTCGACGCTCCGATGCAGGGGGTGACACCCGAATCAACGGAGATCTGGGAGGGATCAACGTCGCGCAAGGCAGGGTCGCTGCAGCCCCGTCAGTCTTTTCGCTGCTGGAAACAGGCCCGATGTTTCTGGTTCGCGCGGCTCGGACCATGACACAAGCACACTTGAAACGCGTGCTCCAGGCAGCCATTGGTCGGTCCGCCGCCGCTCGTAGGTGGAGAGGCTGCCGGGCCTCGTCGATCGTTTTTCGAGAGGGGGAAACGATGCGTCGTTCAGTCAAAGTGGCATTGGTCGGGCTGCTGCCGCTCGCCTTGGCGGGAGCAGCGGAAGCTCGCATTACAAAGATCCAGATCAACTCCCGCGCCGTCGCGTACGGTGGCGCCTCGTTCGGAAGCGTGGGCCAGTACGAGACGCTGCGCGGCATCGTCTTCGGTGAGGTGGATCCGAACGATCCGCTGAACGAGGTCATCACCGACATCAAGCTCGCGCCGCGCAACGCGCACGGCATGGTCGAGTACAACGTGGATTTCTGGCTGAGCAAGCCGGTGGACATGTCGAAGGCGAACGGCACCCTGCTCCACGACGTGCCGAACCGCGGGAACGTCAGGAGCCTGGAGCTGAATGTCGGGGGCGCAGGTGACGCTACCGCCGGCGACGGGTTCGTGCTGCGGCAGGGATTCGTCCTTTCCGACAACGGCTGGGAGGGCGACGTAGCCACCGGGCTGCAAGTCCGGATTCCCGTGGCGAAGAACAGGAACGGCAGCGAGATCGTCAACCGCATCCGCGCCGAATACATCCTCACTGCGGCGGCGAGCACCGTGAGCATCACGACACCGCCCTCGTACGAGGCGGTCAGCACGAACAACGCCGGCGCGACTCTCACGCGGCGGGTCCATCAGGACGACGCGCGCGAGACGATTCCGAACAGCGACTGGGCGTTCGCCGACTGCTCGGCGACGCCATTCCCCGGCGCGCCGAGCACCACCAAGGTTTGCCTGAAGGGCAACTTCGACACGAACCACATCTACGAGCTGCTCTACGACGCGAAGAATCCGACCGTGCTGGGGCTGGGCTTCGCGGCGACGCGCGACTTCATCTCCTTCCTGAGGAACAGCAACGGCGCGAGCACGGGCCATTGCGGACGCAAGGACCGCGACGAGGCGCGGGGCAGGGACGACGACGACGACGGGCTCGAGGGGCGCAACCACGCTTCCTGTCCCGCAGCGGCGATGCCCGACAATCCGCTCGGCAACTCGATCAAGAACGCGATCATCTATGGCTCGTCCCAGAGCGGCCGCTGGATCCGCACCTTCATCCAGCTCGGATTCAACCAGGACGAGAACCGCAACCTGGTCCTGGAGGGCGCCATCCCCCACAAGTCTTCGAACCGCGGCGCGTTCAACGTGCGCTTCGGCCAGCCGGATCGCCTCTCGGGGTGCATGGCAGGGAGCCGCCGGCGAGCCTGTACCCGAGGCTCAAGTCGGGCACGCTGGTGCCGCTCTCCGCCATCCACTATCCGTATATGCCGGCAGTGAACTTCACGCTCGAGGGCGTCACCACGCAGAAGTTCTATCTGGACCGCGGACCGCTGTTCAACGTCGAGGACATCTCGGGCGTGATGGCTGAGCCGCCGATCAGGCGCGGTGCCTACAGCGTGCGCGTACCGCTGGTGGACGCGGACGGCAACACCGTCTCCGGCCTGCCGAGCACCATGCTGCTGGTGCCGGTTGGGACGTATCTCGGCTGGGGCGTAAGGAAAGCCGGGTTCAGCGAGGGCGATTCCTGCGACCTGAACGGCGGGTTCATTCCGTTCCTCCGTACGCCCGGCGAGCGGAACGCGGTGGGCGATCCGCGGCCGTCGTTGCAGGAGCGCTATCCGACGCATGCCGACTACGTCGCCAAGGTGACCGCGGCGGCAAACGCGCTCGTGGGAGCGCGGCTGCTGTTGCCGGAGGATGCGACATTCCTCATCAATCAGGCGAACGCAGCCGCGGTTCCGTAACGGCGATCCCTGGGGTCGCCGAGGGGTTTCCAGAGGTGTCGATCGGCTCCTTCTCTCCGACCTCTCCGACGCGCCAGCCCTTGACTTTCGTCTTGCGTGCGGCGCATCCATGCGTCGCGGTCAGAGGGGAAGGGCGGCGGCGACAGAACCGTTCTTACCAGCGCTCTTACCGTTTTTCGCCCTGCGCCAACGGTCGTTGTCACCGCGACGCGCCCCGTCGGAGCGCGCCGCTTCCTGCTGCCCGAGGACGCGCAGCCTATCTCAATGCAGCCGAAGCAAGCAGCGCGCTGCAAATGAGGAGACGATCCATGAGAACGTTCGCGTTTGCCATTTTCGCAGCGTTCGCCCTGGCCCCGTCGCTCGTCGAGGCGCGGATCACCAGCGTCACCTGGGACCCTGCGCGCTCGCAGTCGCCGACCATGTTCCCCGGGCAGTCGCCGACCTTCGGCGGCCTGAGCTTCGGTTCGGTCGGCCAGTACGAAAAGCTGCGCGGCACGGCCAGGGGCGTGCTCGGCCCGAACGACCCACGTAACAAGGTGATCGCCGACATCGAGCTCGCCACGCGCAACGTCGACGGCATGGTCGAGTACTCGATGGATGTGTTCATCCTGAAGCCGATCAACCTGGCGAACGGCAACCAGCGGCTGTTCTTCGACTTCAACAACCGCGGCCAGATGCGCCTGGGCAGGCTGAACCAGGTCGACTTGACCAACGATCCGAGCACGGCGGCGAATGCCGGCGACGGCTTCGTCATGCGGCACGGCTTTGCCGTCGCCGCGAACGGCTGGGACTTCGGCGCGACCGGCACCGCCAACATGAAGATCTCGGTGCCCAGGCTGACCGGCCTGCCGGGGCCGTCGTACGAATACCTCGTGTTCGACAACGCCACCACCACCGCCGCCAGCCTGACCTTCCCGGCGAACAGCCTCGTGAAGTCCCTGGCCAAGCTCACCGTGCGCGCGCGGCTGGACGATACGCCCAGGATGATGCTCGAGAGCGAGTGGGAATACGCCTCGCCGACGCAGATCCGGCTGCTGCCCGCCGGCACGCGCTTCCAGCAAAGCGCGATCTACGAGTTCACCTACACCGCCAAGGATCCGGCGGTCTCGGGGGTCGGTCTGGCGGCGACGCGCGACTGGGTGAGCTTCCTGCGGTACGCAACGGCTGCCGAAGGCAACCCGCTCGCAGGGCACGTGCAGCACACCTACAGCTATTCGATTTCACAGCCCTCGCGCACGATGAACGATTTCCACCGGCTGGGCTTCAACGCGGATCTGCAGGGCCGGCGGGTGCTCGACGGCATCCTGAGCCACACCGGCGGCGGCAGCGGCGACCAGATCAACTATCGCTACGGCCAGACCGGCAGGACCGAGCGCAACCGCCAGAACCACCTCTATCCGGAGGGCATTTTCCCCTTCGCGCACCAGGTGATGAGGGATGACCTGAGCGGCCGGACAGCCGGGCGCAGCGAGAGTTGCACCGCGAGCAACACTTGCCCGATGCGCTTCGAGGTGAACACGTCGAACGAGTACTGGGTCAAGGCAGGGTCGCTCTTGCACACCGACACAGAGGGCGAGGACCTGAGGGATCCCGAAAACGTCCGCTACTACCTGATGTCAGGCCAGTCGCACGGCGTCGGCGATGTCACCGACAGAGGCGTCTGCCAGCAGTTCACCAACGGCGTCAGCCCCTATCGCGCGCACCGCGCGCTGCTGCTCGCGCTCGACGAGTGGGTGAGCTATGGGGTCAGGCCGCCGAAGAGCGAGATCCCGCGCGGCGGCCACCGCGCGTGGGCGGTCGCGCGGCCAGGCTTCCAGACCGGCGTCGTGCCGCAGCACGAGCTCGGCTGGCCGAGCATCCCCGGCGTCATGTACACCGGGGTAATCACCACCCGCTACTTCCTCGACTTCGGTTCCAGCTTCGAAGACGGGATCATCTCGAACTACCCGCCGTCGCTGCTGGGACGCCGCTCCTACCCGATCTTCGTATCGAAGGTGGACCACGACGGCAACGAGATCGCCGGTGTGCGCATGCCCGGCGTCGAGGCTGCGGTCGCGACCACCACCGGCTGGGCGCTGCGCCGCGCCGAGTTCGGCGGACCCGACGGCTGCGAGTCCGACGGCCAGAACATTCCCTTCGCGACCACCAAGAGGGAGCGCCTGCAGAACGGCGACCCGCGCAAGTCGCTCGAGGAGCGCTACAAGGACCACGACGGATATGTGAAGGCGGTCGCGAAGGCGGCGCGCAAGCTGCAGAAGGACGGCTTCCTGGTCGAAGAGGACGTGCAGGCATTCATCGCTGAAGCGCAGGCGAGCGACGTGCTCAGGTAAAACGCAGCTTCGCAACGATCCGCCGCTCGTCAATCGCTGGCGATCCGCGCCGAGCCAGCATCAGCGGGGCCTCGCTACTGGTTCAGGTGCGCGTAGCGGGCAACGCCGGGATTCCGCAGGCCGCCATTGTACGTGTTCGCATCGAACGTCAGCGTGAGCGGACCCACCGGGAACAACGCCGAGATCGCCGTGCTAGCCGCCGCCGTCCAGCATCCTGCGCCACAGCGATCCCAAGATCACGACCGACTCAATCGTCCTGGTCGTCGCCCGCACGACGATCCGGGTTCGTCACGTCGAATACGAGGTTGTCACGCGAGGGCCCGAACGATGGCCAGGTGACGACCGGGCGATACCCGACACCGCGCCGCGCGTAGTCGCACACGCCGTTGGGGAAGATGGCCTGCAGTCGCGCTATCTCCTCCGGCGTGAACGTCACGGCATAGTCGCGCGCGTCGATCGGCTTCAGCTGGCACTTGTAGACGTTCGCCTTGAGGGGCCCTCCCGCCACGTACCGCGGAAACGCGAACGTCGGGAAGAGCGTGTTGCACTGCGAGTCGGGCTTGCTGCTGAAGGTCTGCGGCTCCGCGATGAAGCTCGTCGCGCTCGACCAGCAGCCGTCGACCGCCTGTGCAGGCTTGTTCCGCACCACCTTGATCCGCTGGGGAGCGTCCGAGGTGTCCGCCTTCACCGCATCGACCCAATGCGTGAACGTGGCCCACGCGGTGTCGAACGGAACAGGGTTGCCGCGCCACATGACGTGATTGTCCGAGCTCCCGTTCACCTCGCGAAGCCTCTCGCGGGCCGCGAAGTGGTACCACTGATAATGGTATCCGGAGTCGTCGTTGTAGATGCCACTGATGTCGAATACCGGGACCTCGGACATGCCTCCCCCGCCGCCGAAGGAGACGCCAGCCTGCTGCATGCGCCCGATCGCGCCGACGTTGCCCACGATCCGCGACGGGACGTAGTTCGCGTCCTGGTCATACCCACCGATCCGCTCGTTCAAACCGAGGAACTGCCCCTTCGTGATCGTTCCGGAGTTCAATGCGGCGAGACCGTACTGCACGCCGACGTTGTCGAACGGCCGCAGGGCGAAGCCGGTGCTCGGATCGATGCCGAACACGTTGCGACCGACGTCATAGACGGTCGCCCGCGCGCCGGTCGGATTGGTGACCGGATCGTATCGCAGCGCAGCCGGGACCACTGCGGTCCAGGGCGACGACACGTAGCCCTGCACGTCGGCACGATTCGGCACCGGGTCGGTGCGACCCGCCTGGTTCGCCGCGTCGTACCAAGCCCGCTTGATGTTCGCTCCCACGGACGCCTTGTACCCGGAGACCGCGACCTGCTGTGCGTCGGTGAAGCCGGTCGGATTCGTCGCCGTGAAATAGTGCGTGAGCAGGTGGCCGTCGGATCCCGAGAAGGCGATCGCCATCGCGTCGGGGAAGGTGCAGGCGATGAGCACGCCGTCGATCAGGCCCGGGAACGTGTCGCCATACTGGAGGCTCGTGTACGATCCGCCGGAGCAGCCGACGCTCACCGTCGCCCGCGGCATGCCGAACTCCTCGATGAAGTGCTCCTTGCTCATCATCATCGTCTCGCCGCCGAGCAGCGCGTTGCAGTTGTTCGACGGGTGTTGCAGCGTGTTGGCGAAGGTCGCGTAGCCCTCGCCGAGGCGCACCGTGTCGAGCAGCTCGGCGCGAATCACTCCGGGAAGCGTGAGATTGCCTTCTGCGCCCCCCTGGATGTACCAGCCCCCCGGGCACCCGAATCCCTGGACCGCGATCAGGTGCCGGTTCCACGCCTTCGGCGGGGAGAACGGCGTCGGCTGCGCCTCCTTCGTCGGGTCGTGCAGGACGGCGATCTGGTCGATGCCGCGGTTGATGGTGCTCGTCTCGATGCGGACGACGTACGGAACCGTCTGACCCGTCAGAGTCGTCGTCATCGCGACGTCGCCGGGCAGCCTGGTCGTGTCCGTCATCGGCGCGAATGCCGTCTTGCCCTGCGGAAGATAGACGTAGGTCACCTTCGTGTCCGCCGAGCAGTCTGCGTCCTTCGCCGGCCCGAGGGTGCTGCCGTCGGGCAGCTGGAACGTATCGGTCTGGCAGATGAACGGCCGCTTCTGCGGCCCGACCTGCTCATGCGGACCGGAAACAATCGGACCGGTGATGGGGTAGTTCACGAGCCGCAGCGACTTGGTCCCGACTCCCTTGGCCTCGGCCGTGAGACGGTTGTCGCCGAGCGCCAGCCCCGTCACGAGCCCGACCAACGTCCCGGGAGCGGTTTCGCGGAACGCACCGGTCACCAAGCGGCCGTTGAGGCTCACGGTCACGTCGCCCTTTCGGGGCGCGCGTGGCAGCGAGATCTGCACCAGCACGTCCCCCCCGCTCACGCGGTCCGCGTGCGTGGACAACGTCTGGATCTGGAGGCTTTGCGATCCATTGTCATCGGCGCGGGCCTCGCGCCCGTGCGGGGCGAGCGCCGTTGCGAGCAGCGCGACAAGACAAGAGCGGATTCCGGCTGAAGTCATGGTCAACTCTCCTCTCCGTGAAACGGTTCTTCGAAGCGGTATCTCGATCCAGAAGGCGCCGCCGGGGCTCAGCGACCTGAGCCGCGAATCGGGGAGAGCTTTTCGGATGGGCTAGCTCGAGTCAACCGCCAAAATCAGAGATGCGACGAAGGTTGGATCGCGGCAGGGCAGCCTAGAGTGGCGGGCGCTACTGGATTCGAACCAATGGCCTTCGGCTTCGGAGTCGGGTCAGCCGGTCTCGACAGCCCTGCCCGGATCACCCCAACCCTCACCGAATCGCGCGGTTAGCGCGGAGCCCGGATTCCAAGGGACCACGTTCCTCCCACCGGATCGCAAGGATTTTGTTACCCGGTTGCTACCACGTGAGCGGACGCCGTCGCTCTTGACCGTTCGCGAAGTCGCCGCTCAGCTCCGCGTCTGCACCGCGACCGTGTACCGGCTGTGCGCCGAGGGGCAGCTTCGGCACGTTCGAGTGCTGCATGCGATTCGTGTCGACCCGATCGACTTGGCGGCGTTCATAGGCTCGCGGCGCAGCCGGCGTCAGTAGACGTCGAAGAACTCGTCTTCCGAAATGCTGGCCTGACGGAGGATCGCGCGCGCAGTGCCTTCCTTCAGCGTTCTCCCTTTCTTGACGGGAATGGTGATGGGACGATGCCCCGGCCTGGTGAGGACGTGGTGACTCGTTCCACTGGCGCGGTCCAATGACCAGCCAAGGCGCACGAGCGCCTTGATCATGCGCAGCGCGACGATGCTGGCCATCCGCCCCACGCGGGTCGTCTGTTACCTCGCGTGAGCGCGTCTGTGAGTGGTCTGCGGCGCTGCCGCATTGAGCCAGGCTTCGATTGCCTCGCGCGTCATCCGCCTCGCTTCGGGAAGCGTGTCCCCCTCCGTGATGCAGCCGGGCAGCTCGGGCACCTCGACGCTGTAGCCTCCGGCCTCGAGGTCCGGTGTCAGCACCACCCGGTAGCTGCGGCCCCGCGCTCGCACGTCGATCTCACGTGCCGCACTAAGCTCGGTCACGTCGGAACGGAGGTCCTTCACGATCGGCTCGACGTCGATGGCGATGACAACCTGACCCTGGGCCGTCGCCTCAATGATCTTGGCGGGGTTGCCTGTCAGGACGAATACGCGGTCCCCCTTTGCAGCGAGCGCGAGCGTACTCAGCGGACGGATCGTATGCCGCTTCAGGTACTCGACCGCACGCCGGACAGCCTGCAGTGACACGCCAGCGTCGAGGAGCCGCGCTACGACCCGAAGTGCCACGAGGTCCTCAAAGGAGTAGACCCTCCGCGAGCCATGGCCGGCCGCCTGCCGGATCGACGAGCCGACCAGACCGGTGCGAGCCCAATGATCGAGCTGCCGGTACGTTACACCGGCGAGCTTGAGGACGATGGTCGAACCGAACCCGGCAACACTCATGGACATCTGAATAACATGCGTGTAATTCGAGTGCAACCGCCGCTCGTACCCCATTGTGAGGTGGCCTGTGACTCAAGCAAGCAGAAAGGCGGAGTCGGAGCGACAGGTGTTCACGGAATTCGCCACGGTCGCTGGGCTGCAGGTGGTCCCAGGCTCGGTTGAGAGTCGGCCATCACCGGAACCGGACATCCTGTGCGAGTTGGCAGACCGCGGCCGCATTGCCTTCGAACTCGTGAACGTCGTCGATGATGGTCTCATGCGAACTGTCGCCCGCGCCTTTCGGGGCCAGGTCGAGGCAGTCTCGTTCGGTGACCCGACGCTGGACCTGATCAGGGGCCTCCCGCCGATGCGCCACCTCGACGCTGGTTGGCCGACAAGATGAACCCCTTTAGGCAAAAGTCCGATCGCGAAGTCGTGGACGCGCCTCGGCGAACCGAACGCCTCCGGCGACCGGCGGGCATCGCCTTCATCGGCCTCGGTCTCGTTTTGCTAGCGTTCCACGTGTGGGCTACGCCCCGGAGATAACTGCTTCCGCCGCAAGCTGCCGTATGAGCGCCTCGATCGCGTCGCGGTACGCTTCCTGCCGCTCGCCCGCGAGCCTCTGCCGTATAGCGCCCTCGATCCTCCTCCGAGCGGTGTCGCGGGGTGCGCCCGCCAGCGGGAGCGGGTCGAATGCATCGATATGCTCCCAGTAGTACGCCTCGACGTCTGCCGCGTTTGCGAAAGGCGAGACGACGCCCGCTCTCGCCGCCAGTGCGGCCAAGAGGAACTCCGCCTCGAGATCGCGCACCTCGAAGTCCACATCGTCCGGGTTGCGGGTAGCGCGCTCGCCGCGCAACTCTTCGAGGCGGCGCATCTCGGCGTCGCTCGGGACGACACCTCGTCTTTTCGCGGCCTGAAACACCAGCTCGCGCTCGACGGCGCGCCGCAAGAGGAACGCGAGCATCTGTGGTGAGATCTCGCGTTCGTCGTCGCCGCGGTGCCAGGCGAACAAATCCGTCGCTCTCAGAATGGTTCCGTTCACGAGGGCAACCGTTTGTGCCCGCCGCAGGCGAAGCCCGGTCCGTTGCGGCTGCGCCGCAAGCACGCGCTCGACGACGGCGCGGAGCGCCTCTGGGGGAGGCCGCGAGGGCTCCTGGGCCGCCGGCTCATGCGCCGGAACGGGCGACGCACTGACGACGGTGCTCTGCGCGCGCGCACGCTCCGGATCCGCCGGCCGGGGCCCTTGACAGAGCCAAACGAGCACCCCGGCGGCCCCTGCCAGCAATAACCACGGAACTCTCCTCACGCGTGCTCCTAGCGGCTGACGAGCCGCGCGTCCTCCGTTCCAACGACGAGCGCCGGGGCCGAGCGATAGGAAACGGTGACCAGCGATTGGAACTGAGCGCCGCCACCGGGATACTCGACGGCGTTGGTTTTCAGATTGAATTGGAAATACTGGTCGACGAGAGCCATCAGCCCGCCGACGTCGCCGACGCCAGCGAAGTCGCCGAGCTCGTTGATCAGATCCGTTCCTCCGCCGTTTGCTCCACGGGAGACGACGAGCTTGACCGTGACCGGGGCCGTCGTGGTGACGTCGTGGCCCGCGCAGTCCAGCAACGTGATCTTGTGCGGGATCGTCTGTCCTGGCCGGAAGACATTGTTCACATCCGTGTCGATGTTCACGTCGTCCGCGATGTTGTCGTCCGCGAGCGGCGGGGCGAACACGACGTGGAGCGGCTGGAGGACGTCGACTTCCCAGTTCGCGGCAATCGAATTTCCCGAGGTGTCTGTTGCCGTGCAAGTGACGGTATTCGCGCCGAAGCTGTTGCCGGGGAGCGACGAGCAGCTCACGGTCGCGGCGGTGCAGGCGTCCGTGGCCGACGGCAGCGCGAACGTCAATGCGGCCGTCGAGCACGTTCCCACGAGGGTCCGGGTGGCTAGCGTCGAGGGGTCGAATGTCGGCGCCGACGTGTCCTGCACGGTGATGACGCTCATGCAGGATCGCGAATTGCCGGACGTATCCACGGCTGAATACGTGACCGACGTGGTGCCCAGCGCATATCCGCGGTTTGCGGGCCCGCTGATCGCGACGTTCGAGCACAGATCGCTCGCCGACGCAGCGGGCGGCGTGACGTTGGCGGACGCGTTGCCCGTGCATTCCGCAACGACGGGGAGCGGGCAGACGATATCCGGCAGCGTAGTATCGACAACGCTGACGCTGCTGGAGCACGAGTTGGCGTTGCCCGAGGCGTCCGTCGCGGAGTAGCTGGTGAGTGTCGTGCCGAGAAGATACGTTCCCGCGGCGGGACCCGCGACCGTCGGCGACGTGCACGCGTCGCTCGCAGTAGCGTTGGGCGGCGCTACGAAAGCGGACCGATCACCCGTGCACTCTGCGGTCACGGGCGGCGGACAGGTGATGCTCGGTCGGGTCGTGTCCACCACAGTGATGGCGCTGTTGCACGAAGACGAGTTGTTGGATGTGTCTCTTGCAACATAGGTCGTAGCCGTCGTTCCCAATGGATAGGTGGCGGAGGCCAGACCAGTGACGGTCGTGGCAGTGCACGCGTCCGTTGCCATCGCCGTACCGGGCGTCACATTGGCCGATGCGTTGCCCGTGCACTCCGCGGTGACGGGCGCTGGGCACGCGATGTTCGGTGGGGTCGTGTCCACCACGGTGATGCTGCTGTCGCAGGACGACGAATGGTCGGACTCGTCCGTCGCGACATATGTGGTCGTCGTCGTCCCCAATGGATACACGCCCGGCCTCGGACCGGTGACGTTCGTGGCAGAGCAGGCGTCCGTAGCCGTCGCCGCGTTCGGCGTCACATTGGCGGAGGCGTTCCCGGTGCATTCAACCGCGACGTTCGCCGGGCACATGATGCTCGGCGGCGTGGTGTCCTCGACTACGATATTCGCCGTGCACGACACGGAATTTCCCGAACCGTCGGTCGCAGTGTAGGTGACGCTCGTCGTGCCCAGCGCGTACGCGCCCACCGCGGGGCCGGTTACCGTGGGAGTCGTGCAGTCGTCCGTGGCCGTCGCCGTGAGTGGCATTACGGTCGCGGATTTGTTCCCCGTGCATTCCGCGACCAGCGTCGCCGGACAGGTGATCTGCGGCGGGGTGTTGTCGGTCTTGACGGACAGTGTTTGCGGCGCTTCGGCGTTGCCGGCCTGATCGGTCGCGAAGAAGGTCAGCGAATGGACGCCCGCCGTGTTGAAGCTGATCGATGCGGAATCGCCGGGAACGACCACAGTCGCTCCGCCGTCGATGCTGTAGCGGATCTCCTTGACGCCGGAGCCGCCGGGTTCGTCCTGCGCCGTCAGGACCACGTCTACGAGGCTGCACGCGTTCTCGGAAACCCGGGTGGCCGTCGTAGCCGGCGGCGTGTCGTCGACGGCGATCTCGATGTGGACGCTCGTCGTCAGGGTATCGAGGAAGCCCGCTGCCGCGGTTCCGGAATCAGTCACGTAAAAATTGATCCCGAACGTGCCGTTCTGGCCAAGGGTGGGCGTCCAGGTAAATTGCGCCGAAACGCCGCTGCTTGGCCCGGTCGTGCCGCCCGCGAAGGAAGCGCCCGCCGGGAGACCTGTCGCGTTCAAGGTCAGCGTCTGGCCAGCATCAGGATCGGTGCCGGTCACCGTGAAAGACACGGTCTGGCCGCCGCGCACGGCTGCATTCGACAGTGTGTTCAGATGCGGCGGATGGTTCGCGGAGGTGACCGCGCCCAGCAGGATGTCCTGCGTCGAGATTGCGCCCCTCGAGTCGGTCAGCTTGACCTTGGCCACGTAATCGCCCGTCTCGCCGAAAAAGTTGCGGACCCAGCTGATCGTCGCGGCGGCGGGAATGAACAGCTCACCGGTATTGGAGAGCGTAAGGCCTGGAGCCGTGAAGTTGGGTCCGAAATCCGGGAAGGCTGGGTTGGTGACCAGCGCATAGCTGATCGCGTCGCCCTCGGGATCGCGGGCGTTCAGGTGTTGTGAATAGTCGAAGCTCCGCGGGACCACCTGGACGACCTGTGAAGCGAGGACTGGACCCGCATTAGGCGTCCCGTTGAAGACGACGCGGACCTGGAAGCCGAAGCCGCCGAACGGCGAGGTGCTCTCGCACGGGTCGGTCGGGTCGCCGATGTTCTGGACGCCGGCGACGCGCGCATAATCCGTCCAAATGATGTCGTAAACGCCGTGCGGCAGGTTGAGCGGCGGCGACACGATCTGGCGCGTAGTGGGAGTGGTGCCGAGCGGAATGCCGAAGACCTGCACGGCCTCGTCGTAGCTTGGATTGGACTGGTCCGCGGATACGACAGTCGCCGATTCGTTGAAGCCGCCATTCTGCCAGATGAACACGTTCGCCCCGGTTGTGACGTTCACGAGGCGCAGACCTGCCGGGGGCGTCACGTTCACTGCGGGACCCGCTTGGCAGATGAACACGGCGTTTCCGAACCGGGTCGGATCGACGCCGGAGAACGGGAAAGTCCCGACGGGCGCGCCCGCAACCCCCTTGCGCCACCGCGTCCGCGCGGTCACGGTAACGACACCTTGAGCGTCGATCGACCCCCAAGCATCAGCGCCGCGGAAGTGGGAACCTTGGGCGGGCGTCGCCCACGCGACAGCCGCAATCATTGAAATCGCTGGTACGCGAACATGAGAAAAAAGGCAGCGGAACCCGCCGAAGATACGAGCGTGCATGCTGTTCCCCCCTGGCTCTGCCGCTAGGCTCGACCGATATCCGCGCTGGTGGGGCAGAGTTTCGGTTGCGGAGACTACGCCTGCCGGATCGGATGCGCAATCGCGGCGCTGTCGGGAGTCGACCGCGGACTCGATAGTCCATTTCGTACCGGGACGAGTTCGGGCATCAGTCGGTACTCGCCCCGACTCGTTCGAGGGGAATGGCGGGCGCTACTGGATTCGAACCAGTGGCCTTCGGCTTCGGAGTCTGCACGAGGGGAGTCCACAACCCTCCCCGAGTCTCCCCAACCCTCATCGGGCTCGCCGCCGGAGGCGTGGCGCTCTCCGCCGCGGCTCGCGTCGCACAGGGACGTGTCTTCGACCCGGTGCTTCCTCGCGTCGAAGCTCTCTTCGGGTTCTTCCCCGCCGCACTCGGGATCCTCGCCGTGCTGGTCGCGGCCGCGCCAGCCTGGGTCCCCGGCAGCAGGGGCGAGGCTTGGGCAACGCTCGCCGTGCGCGACTTGCTCGGCGGCGCCGTCCTCTTCGCGCTCGGCTCCGCCTTCCTGCGCCGCTCGAGGCGGGACCGGTGGGCCCGGACCACCGCGCGTGCTGCGATCGCCTACCTTGCCGCGTACGTCGTCGTGCTGTCGCTCTGGGCAGTCGATCTCATCGTGGGCCTCTCGCCCGGCGAACCCAGCGCCATCGTGCCCCCGCAGGCCTTCATGGCCGCGCTGCTTTCGGCCATCGCCTGGGCAGCGCTCTGGGGTTCGCCGTCGGAGAAGCTGCGACACGACCTCGGGCGACTGCTCTTCGGGTTTTGCGCCTTCTGGGCGTACCTGGTCTGGTGCTCGGTGCTACCAGTCTGGTACGCGAACCTCCCGGCCGAGACGGCCGAAGTCCTGGCGCGCTGGTCAGGCGGCTGGCGCGCGCTTTCCATCGGCATCCTGTGCAGCACGTTCGTCGTGCCGTTCACGCTCCTCCTGCCCGAGCGGACGAAGCGCAGCCGCGCCTGGTTGGGCAGCTGTGCCACGAGCGTACTGGCTGGCCTCGCGGCGGAGCGCTTCCTGCTGGTCGTGCCGCCGCTGCACCTCGGCTCCAGCGCAATCCGGATCGTGTTGGGGGCGCTGGTGGCGCTGGGGATGGCGGGATGCTTTGCCGTGCTCTACGGGGCGGCGCTCGCTGCGAACCGCAGCCATGCGGATCACGGATGAACCCCAAGAGTCCTGCCCGCCAGAGCAGACCTCCAGCAGCCAAAACAAACGTCAGGTCGGGCTCGCGTAGGGCGCCGCCGGCCCGCGCGCGAGGAGGCCGATCGCGCCGAGCGCGGCCAGGTCGACGTATAGGAGAGGCGCGAAGATCGGCGCCCCGTACTGCACCCGGTCGAGCAGCGACGCGCCGGTGGAGGCGAGCACGGCGCGCAGGTGCAGCGCGGACCCGAGAACGCCGGTGCCGGCCATAAGCGCGAGCACGATCCAGAGGAATTGTCGCTCCTCGACCCTGACCTCGCGCTGCGCGGCGGCCGCCAGAAAGGCGAAACCGCCCAGCGCGCCGGCCGCAACGGACACCCACTCGATCGGGGCCCAGAAGCCGTTCTGGGCGTGATCGAGCAGGCAGAGGACGAAATTGGCGATCAGTCCCAAACCGGTGAGCAGCTCCACCCACCGCCCCCGCTGCAGGTCGTCTTTCGCATGCTCCGCGACGAGCAGCAGCGCTCCCAGCCCGGCGTACGACAGCGGCGCGATGATGGGCGCGGAGTAGACGAGCCGGTAGAGCGTCGGGCGAACGAGCGAATCCGCCCCGAGGTGGAGCACGAGCCCGGCAAATCCAGTCGCCATGGAGGCGGCCGCCGCGACCCAGAGAAGGCCACGGCTCCAGGCCGTCTGCGGCACGAGCGCGACGAGCAGCGCGACCGGCCCGGCGATGCCCGAGACGTAGAGCGGGATGAACTCGGCGCGCGAGCGCAGGAACGCCGAGTGCGCGATGGCCACGTCGAGCAGGAGGAAGAGAAGGTTCGACGCCGTGAACGCGATCAGCGCGCGGCGGCCGGACAGCGCCTCCCGCGCGGCTTCGGGAAGCTCGATCATGGTGGTCGGCCCACTCTGCCCCTGGTCCTGGCGTTGCGCAGCTCGTCCGCGGAGTGGCGCAGCTCGGCGAGCTTGAGCTGCAGCTCGTAGTTCCCGTGCCACTGCGAGAAGTCCGCGCCTCCCATGTACGCGCCGTGCTTGGCGGTCCGGCCGAAGTAGTGCCAGAGGTCGAAGGCGAGGAACTCGATCGGCTCGTCGAACGGCTCGTTGGTGAGCAAGCCGTCCTTGTAGAGACCCTCCATGATGTCCTGCGCCTTCTTTACCTGTGCGTTGGTGTTGATCAGCGTCGTGTCCGCCTGCTGGTAGAAGCGGTCCACGTGCCCCTGCGAGTGGCAGTTCAGGCACATGAAGCGCATCTTCTTCCGCGCCGCCTCGAAGTTGGGGCGCTTCTCCGAGATCGCGGCGAACAGGTAATAGCTGAGCCGCTCGCCGACATCGTGGGTGGAATCGACGCCGCCCATCCCGGAAAAATGGCAGGTCGAGCACGTGGGCGTGTCCTGCTGGTTCGCGCTCAGCTCGTCGCCGCGATACTCGAGGTTCTGCTTCTCTCGCCGGGCGACGAACATGATCCCGTGGCGCGACTCGCGCCAGATCTCGATCTGCGAATGATCGGGCCCCATGTGGCAACTCCCGCAGGTGTCGGAGATGCGCGCCATGGCGACACTCTCCACATGCTTGCCGTGGCACTTGGTACAGTTCCCGATGGAGCTGTCGTAATTCGGCGCCCCGACCTCGTGGCAGGCCTTGCAGCCCACCTCCAGCGCGCCGCTCCCCTCGAGGATGGGGAGGGGGTTCGGCGGGCGATCGATGGCCTCCGGGTGGTACTTGCGCGCCTCGGCGAGCTGCGCGGCGGTGAAGTCCTGGTTCCCGCGCACCGCAGTCCAGGACGCGACGGCGTGTCGGCTGCGCTGGAACTCCGCGTACTCGCGCTTGTGGCAATCGGCGCAGGTGCCTGAGGTCACGAACCGCGTGATCTGGAACCCCTTGTGCTCGAGCTGGTGCGCCTGGTCGCGCGGTTTGTGGCAATCGAAACAGGTGATCCCGGCCTGAGCATGGCGGCTGTCCTGCCACTGACGGACGATGCCGGCGGTCTGCTCGCGGTGGCACTCGACGCACTTGCCGGTGCCCTTCACCTCCTCGGCGGTGGCGCGCTTCACCTCGCCGCGAGGCCTGCGCGACTGGATGAACACGGCTGCGCCGACCGCCACGACGGCACTCGTGACGGAGATGACCGCGACGCGATTCCTCATGTCCTCTCCGATGTCGGGAGATGGCCCGATCATAGGCGTTCGTTGCCAATCCCCACAACGGGCCCTATGCATGGCGAGCATGACGGTTCCATTGCAATTGGCGTCGGCCGGCGTCGCCGGCTGGCGCGGTGAGCCCTACCGGGTACTCTTCCCGCTCGGCGTGTTGCTCGCCTGGGCGGGCGTGCTGCACTGGCTCCTGCTCGCGACGGGCGTCATCGACGAGTACCGGTCGATCTTCCACGCCTTCGCGCAGATCGAAGGCTTCATGACCTGCTTCGCGGTGGGCTTCCTGTTCACGCTCATCCCTCGCCGCACCGCGACGGCTCCGCCCGCCGCCTGGCAGATGGGAGTCGCCCTCGCCGCGCCCGTGATCATCACCGTCAGCGCATGGTTCGAGAAGTGGGCGCTGTCGCAGGTCCCGTGGCTCGTGCTCATGGCCGTGCTCATCCAGTTCGCCGTGAGCCGGTTCCGGGCGCCGGGCGCGGGACTTCGCATCCCGAACAGCTTCGTCTGGGTGGTGCTCGCGCTGCTCATGGGCGTTGCAGGATCGATCCTCGCCGGCGTGGGGGCGGCCGTGGGTGGGGACGCATTCTGGCTGCACGAGGTCGGGCGCGCGCTCGTGTTGCAGGGCATGTTCACCGGGCTCGTGCTGGGTGTAGGCGGCATGCTACTCCCGGTCATCACGCGCGGTGTCCCGCCGCTCGGCGGAGCGCCCGGATCCGCGCGCGCCAAGGCGTTGCACGTGGCTGCGGGGATCGCATTCATCGCCACCTTCTTCTTCGAGGTCCTCGTCTCGGCGCGCCTAGGGTTCGCGCTCCGGGCTGCAGTGGTGCTCGCAGTGCTTCTCACCTCGGCGGAGATCTGGCGGGTGCCCACGGTGCCCGGCCTGCACCGTCGCTTCATCTGGGCGGCCGCCTGGCTCCTGCCCGCCGGCTACGCCTCGGTGGCCGCGTTTCCCGAGTACGCAAAGGCGGGCCTGCACGTCGCGTTCATCGGCTGCTTCGCGTTGCTCGCGCTCTGCATCTCGGTCCACGTCGTGCTCTCGCACGCCGGCGTACCCGGGCTTCTCGAGGGCCGGCCGTGGCCGGTTGCACTGATGGGCGCACTGCTGCTCGCCGCGCTCGCCCTGCGCGCGTTGGTCGACGTCGACCCCACCCACGTGTATCGCTGGCTCGGCGGGGCGGCGCTGGCGTTCCTCGCCGCCACGGTCGTCTGGGCGTTCTTCCTGATCCGCTCATCGGGCCGGCCGACACCAGGAGGCGGGCACTAGCAAACCGCGAACATTCGCAGCAGCCGCGCACGGATTGACGTGCGGACCGGCAAAGCGTGCGCCGCGAAGGCCGTCAGACGCATCTTTTGCGATGCCTGACCCGTGGGTGCGCGGCGCGGTTCGTTCCCGACGCGAACGGCGGCACATCGATTGCTCTTCCCTTGAGGGAAAGGAGCGCCCGTGCCACCGCGTTCGTCCGCAATCGTCGACGGAAACGAGGCAGCGGCCTCGGTCGCACACCGGACCAGCGAGGTCATCGCCATCTATCCGATCACCCCCTCCTCGAACATGGGGGAGCTGTCGGACGAGTGGTCCGCCGCCGGCCGGAAGAACATCTGGGGAACCGTTCCCGAGGTGGTGGAGATGCAGTCCGAGGCCGGCGCAGCAGGCGCGGTCCACGGCGCGCTGCAGGCCGGCGCCCTGTCGACGACCTTCACCGCGTCGCAGGGACTGCTCCTGATGATCCCCAACATGTACAAGATCGCCGGCGAGCTGACGTCCTTCTGCATGCACGTGTCGGCGCGAGCGCTGGCGGCGCACGCGCTATCGATCTTCGGCGACCATTCCGACGTGATGTCCTGCCGGCAGACGGGCTTCGCCCTGCTCTGCTCCGGCTCGGTGCAGGAGGCGCACGACCTGGCGCTCATCGCCCACGCCGCCACGCTGCGCGCGCGCGTGCCGTTCCTCCACTTCTTCGATGGGTTCCGCACCTCCCACGAGCTGGCCAGGATCGAGGAGCTGCAGGACGACGATCTGCGCGCGCTGATCGAAGACGCGCTGGTCGCGGAGCACCGCAGGCGCGCGCTCACGCCCGACCACCCGGTGTTGCGCGGAACCGCCCAGAACCCCGACGTGTTCTTCCAGGCCCGCGAGGCATGCAACTCGCACTACGCGGCCTGTCCGGAGATCGTGCAGCAGACGATGGACCGGTTCGCCGCCCGGGTCGGACGGCATTATCGGCTGTTCGAGTATTACGGGCACCCCGAGGCGGACCGCGTCATCGTGATGATGGGCTCGGGCGCCGAGGTGGCGCAGGAGACGGTCGACTGGGTCAACGCGCGCGGCCACAAGGTCGGCGTCCTCAAGGTCCGCCTCTACCGTCCCTTCTCCATCCCCGACTTCCTGGCCGCGCTGCCGCGGAGCGCCCGCCGCGTCGCCGTGCTCGACCGCTGCAAGGAGCCGGGCGCCATCGGCGAGCCGCTGTACCTCGACGTGGTCGCCGCGCTGCGCGAGGGCCAAGTGCAGGTGCCCACCGTGATCGGCGGACGCTATGGCCTCTCCTCCAAGGAATTCACCCCCGCGATGGTGGTCGGGGCGTTCGACGAGCTGTCGCGCGACCAGCCCAGGCGCCACTTCACCGTGGGCATCGTCGACGACGTCACCCACCTGTCGATCCCCTACGACCCGGAGCTCGACATCGAGCCGGAGGACGTGTCCCGCTGCATCTTCTACGGCCTGGGCGCCGACGGCACGGTGGGCGCCAACAAGAACTCGATCAAGATCATCGGGAGCGAGACCGCCAACTTCGCCCAGGGATACTTCGTCTACGACTCGAAGAAGTCGGGTGCCGTCACGGTCTCGCACCTCCGCTTCGGTCCTCGCCCGCTCCGTTCCAGCTACCTGGTGCGGCGCGCGAAGTTCGTCGGTTGCCACCAGTTCTCGTTCGTCGACAAGTACGACGTCCTCGAGCACGCGGCCCCGGGCGCCACGTTCTTGCTCAACTCGCCCTATTCGAAGGACGAGGTGTGGGACCGGCTTCCGCGCGAGCTGCAGGAGCAGATGATCGAGAAGAACGTCCGCTTCTACGTGATCGACGCCCTCAAGGTGGCCGCCGCCACCGGAATGAAGGGGCGGATCAACACCGTGATGCAGACCTGCTTCTTCGCCATCTCAGGCGTCCTGCCAAAGGAGGAGGCCATCGGCGCCATCAAGCACGGCGTGGAGAAGACCTACGCGAAGAAGGGCCCCGCGGTGGTGCAGAGGAACTTCGAGGCGATCGACCAGACGCTGGAGAACCTCTTCGAGGTGACCTTGCCCGCCCGGGCCAGCTCGACGCGCAGGATGCCGCCCATCGTGCCCGGCGAGGCGCCCGACTTCGTGAAGAAGGTGTCGGCGGTCATGCTGGCCGGCAAGGGCGACCTGCTCCCCGTCTCCGCCTTCCCGGTGGACGGGACCTGGCCTCTCTCCACCACCCGATGGGAGAAGCGCAACATCGCCTCGGAGATCCCCGTCTGGGACGCGAGCGTCTGCATCCAGTGCAACAAGTGCGCGATGGTCTGCCCGCACGCGGCCATCCGGGCCAAGGTATTAGCGCCCGAGAAGCTGGCCGGAGCGCCGCCGACCTTCAAGAGCGTCGAGTTCAAGGGCAACGAGTGGAAGGGCGCCCGCTACACCATCCAGGTCGCTCCCGAGGATTGCACCGGTTGCTCGCTGTGCGTGATGGTCTGCCCGGCCAAGGACAAGTCCAATCCGCGGCACAAGGCCATCGACATGGCCCCGCAACTGCCGCTGCGCGAGTCGGAGCGGGAGAACTACGCGTACTTCCTCGGGCTGCCCGAGGCGGACCGCAGCCGCGTGAGACTCGACGTCAAGAACGCGCAGTTCCTCCAGCCGCTCTTCGAGTACTCGGGCGCCTGCGCCGGCTGCGGCGAGACGCCGTACATCAAGCTGATGACGCAGCTGTTCGGGGACCGCGCGCTGATCGCCAACGCCACCGGCTGCTCGTCCATCTACGGAGGCAACCTGCCGACCACGCCCTATTGCACGGAGGCCGCGGGGCGCGGGCCGGCCTGGGCCAATTCGCTCTTCGAGGACAACGCCGAGTTCGGCCTCGGGTTTCGCCTGGCGGTGGACAAGCACGCACAGCAGGCGCGCGAGCTCCTGAGGGGGCTCGCGCCCAGGCTCCCAGGTCAGCTGGTCGAAGCACTGCTCGGCGCGGATCAGTCGACCGAGGCGGGCATCGCGGCGCAACGCGAGCGCGTCCTCGCCCTGCGCGAGGAACTGGCGCGCATCGGCGACGCCGAGGCCGCCTACCTGACCGGGCTGGCCGACTACCTGGTGAAGAAGAGCGTCTGGATCGTAGGTGGCGACGGCTGGGCCTACGACATCGGGTACGGCGGCCTCGACCACGTCCTGGCGGTGGGCCGAGACGTGAACCTTCTCGTGCTGGATACCGAGGTCTACTCGAATACCGGCGGCCAGCAATCGAAGGCGACGCCCATCGGCGCCGCCGCGAAGTTCGCCGCGGCCGGCAAGGAGCGACCCAAGAAGGACCTGGGCATGCTGGCGATGAGCTACGGCAACGTGTACGTCGCCCGCGTCGCTTTCGGCGCCAAGGACGCCCAGACGCTGCGCGCCTTCCAGGAGGCGGAAGCCTATCCGGGACCCTCGCTGATCCTCGCCTACAGCCACTGCATCGCCCACGGGTACGACCTGGCCTATGGCGTCGAGCAGCAGAAGCTCGCCGTCGATACCGGATACTGGCCGCTGTATCGCTTCGATCCCCGCCGCATTGCCGCAGGCGAGAGCGCGTTCAAGCTCGACTCCGCGCCTCCCAAGGGCGATCTCGCCGCCTTCATGCGAAACGAAATCCGGTTCCGCATGGTCGAGCAGCAGAACCCCGACCGGTACAAGGAGCTCGTCAAGATGGCCCGCGCGAGCATCCAGGAGCGATTCCACCTTTACGAGCAGCTCGAGAAGGGCATGACGCCCGTGCCGGACCGGGCGGCCGCCCCGGCGAAGTGAGAAACTGCCCATGGACCTCGCCACCACCTATCTGGGCCTGAAGCTGGACTCCCCGCTGATGCCCGGCGCCTCCCCGCTGGCCGACAGCCTCGACAACGTGCGGCGGCTGGAGGACGCGGGCGCGCCGTGCATCGCGATGCGATCGCTGTTCGAGGAGCAAATCACCCGCGAGACGCTGGGCACCGTGTACTCGATCGAAGTGCACGCCGACTCCTTCGCCGAGGCCATCTCCTACTTCCCCCGGGCCGAGGAGTTCGTCCTCGGGCCGGACGAGTACCTGGACCAGATCCGCCGCATCAAGCAGGCGGTCGACGTTCCCGTGATCGCCTCGCTCAACGGGATCAACCTGGCCGGGTGGCTCCAGTACGCCCGTCTCATCGAGCAGGCTGGCGCCGACGCCCTGGAATTGAACGTCTATTACCTCGCCACCGATCCCGGAGAGTCGTCGATCGAGGTGGAAAAGCGCACGACCGACATCGCACGGGTGGTGAAGAAGGGCCTGGGGATCCCGGTGGCGGTAAAGCTCTCGCCCTTCTTCTCCTCGCTGCCCCACCTCGCGCGGCAACTGGAGGCGGCGGGCGCCGACGGGCTGGTGCTCTTCAACCGGTTCTACCAACCCGACATCGACGCCGAGAACCTGGAAGCGGCGCCGGTGCTGCACCTCTCCGACTCCTCGGAGCTGCTGCTTCGCTTGCGGTGGCTGGCCATCGTGTCCGGCGCGGTCGATGTGGACCTGGCCGTCTCGGGCGGGGTGCACACCGGCCTCGACGCGATCAAGTCGATCATGGCGGGGGCCGCGGCCGTCCAGGTCGTCTCCGCCCTGCTCCAGCGCGGTCCGGGGTACCTGCGAGCCTTGCGCGAGGAGATGGAGCACTGGCTGACCGAGCACGAGTACCAGTCGCTGCAAGAGCTGCGGGGTAGCATGAGCCTGGCACGCTGCCCGGACCCGCGCGCGTTCTCGCGCGCGAACTACATGCGCATGCTGCAGAGCTGGCGCGCCTAACGACGGCGTCGAGCCGGTGGCCGAGCGCCGAGCGATGCCAGATGTGCGGCGCGGTCACGTTCCCGATGCGATCGAGAGAATCCGCGCACCCCGGTCTTCCCGGTGCAGCGGCGCCTCGACGGCGGCTTGTTCGTGCAGGCCGAAGAGCTCGGCGGCGGCCTCGGCGAGCGGCCCGCCCTGCTCGCCTCGCAACCGCTCGGTGGGGACGTGGAGCAGCTTGTTCACGATGGCGCTCGCCATCGCCCGCACGCTCTTGCGCTGCCGTTCGCCCAGCGGCCCGAGCATCGCCAGGGTACGCTCCCCTTCGGCCTCGGCCAGTGCCTGCGATTGCGCGCGCAGCCGGGCCAGCACCGGCACCGCGGACCGCTCCTGCTTGGCGCGGGCGTAAGCGACCAGCTCCTCGCGCACGATGGCCTCGGCTCGCTGCTGCTCGTCCTCGCGCAGGCGGCGGTTCTAGGTCGTACACGTAGACGTTCTCCAGCTCGTTCACGCGCGGCTCGACGTTGCGCGGGAGCGCGAGGTCGATGAGGAACAGCGGCCGGTACTGACGCTCCGCCAGGGCGTGCGCCATCAGCTCGCGGGTGACGACGGGCTCTCGGGCGGCGGTCGAGCAGACAACGACGTCGGCTCGCTTCAGCAACGAGGGCAAATCCGCGAGGCTCGTCGCGACGCCACCCACTTCCCGGGCGAGCTCCTCCGCGTGCGCGCTGCTGCGGTTCGCGACCAGGAGCTCGGAGGCTCCGCCTGCCCGCAGCTCCCGCGCCGCAAGCTGGGCCATCTCGCCGGCGCCGAGCAGGAGCACCGAGCGGCCGGACAGGTCGCCCAGGACCTTCCGCGCCATCTGGATCGCCAGCGTGGAGATCGTGACGGCGCCACGGGCAATGGCCGTCTCGGTGCGCACCCGCTTGGCGGCGGAGAGCGCCGCCGACACGGCGCGGGACAGGGCCGTTCCGCAGGCGCCGGCCTCGAGCGCGCGCGCATGCGCGGCCTTGACCTGCCCCTGGATCTGCGCCTCGCCGACCACCATCGAGTCGAGGCTGGCCGTGACGCGGAACAGGTGCGCCAGCGCGTCGTCCTCGAACCGGACGAGGGCGTGCTGCGCGACCAGCGGTCCCAGCTCCCGCGCGACGTCGTCCGCCGCCGTGCGCGCGTCCACGACGGCGAACACCTCCAGCCGGTTGCACGTGGAGAGGAGCATCGCCTCGCGGACTCCCGGCAACGCCTTGAGCCGGCCCAGGCGTGTCGCCAGCTGGTCGGCCGACACGGACACCTGCTCGCGCACGGCGATGGGCACCTGCTTGTGGGAGAGGCCGACGCAAAGGAAGACCGGCATGGCTCAGATCGGGAGCAGGAACGATGCCAGCCTGCCGTCCCGGCGACCACGGGCAGATTTCCAGCGGGAGCCGCGCGGCCGCGCAACGCTTGCGCAGCCCCTTCCGCCCGCGTCCTCCGCGATCGCGCAGAAGTTGCGCAGAGAAAACCGGGGCTGCTCTGAAGCGCGGCAGGACGCCGCTATTCGATTTCCGCAGCGCCCGCCACTCCCTCGCCGGAGGGAAGCTCGCGCGAGAGCCACCGCAGCACGTCGAGCGACGAGACGATGCCGATGATGCGGCCGTCGAGCCCGGTCACCGGCAAGCGATGCACGCCCTGTCCGGCCATCAGGTGCGCGGCCTCAATCAAGGAAGCGCGCTCCCCCAGCGCGGTCACTGGACGCGTCATCACGTCAGCCACGCTTCCGCCGACGTCCGGACCGCGCTGGATCAAGTCACTCCTGGTCACCACTCCGATGGGGCGGAACTCGGCGTCGACCACGGATACGCCGCTGATCCGGTGGCGGAGCAGGATGCCCGCCAGCTCGCGCACCGGCAGGTCGGGCTCCACGCACACCACGTGGCGGGCCATCACCAGCGACACGGGCGTGCGCTCCAGCACCGCGCGGGCGGCGGTCTCGGCCACGTCGGGGAGATCGATGGCCGACCCGATCCGCCGGCAGGCGACCTCCTTCGGGTTACCCTCGGCGTCCTCGGCCGTTCGCTCGTGGGCGAAGCACTCCTCGCACTGCTCCAGTTCCCAGCGAGCGCTGCCGGAACGGGCAGTAGACGGTGAGCTCGGTGACCGAAGAACCGCCCCCGGACTCGATCCGTCGCGAGCGAACCTCCAGACTGCCGACCCCGGGCGCGCCGTCCATGGTGGACTCTCCAGGCGGATCGCTTGCAAGGCGCGGTCCATCGACGAGGCGCCGAGCCATGTTTCCGCGCACCTCGAGGGGCTGCTCGGTTGGTAGCGACTCAGTGCAGCTCCTTGGTCGCGCCAGCCTGGCCATGGAAGGTGAAGCCGAGCTTCGCGCACACCCGCCGCATCGGCGCGTTGCCGGGCAGGATCTCCGCCACGATCCGCTCCAGCCCCCAGTCGCGGCCCACCTCGAACAGGCGCGAGAGCATCGCGTGCCCGAGACCCTGCCGTTGCACCGAGTCGGACACCAGCAGCGCGAACTCGGCGTCGCCCGTGCCCGGAAGCCTCTTGAGGCGCGCTACCGCCACGATCTCGGACGAACCGCCACCGTCCGGCGCCCACTCGGCGACCAGCGCCATCTCCCGGTCGTAGTCGACGAAGCAGATGCGCGCGAGCCGCTCGTGCGCGACGCGCAGATCGAGCTTCAGGATGCCCGCGTATCGAGAATAGACGCTCTGATCGGAGAGCGTGTGGTGGAACTGCACCATCTTCGGCTCGTCCTCGGGGCGGATGGGACGGATCCTCACCTCCGTCCCATTTCGCAGCGTGGCGACGCCCAGGTATTTCATCGGGTAAGGGCGGATGGCGGAAACAGGCAACTCCTCCTCGGGGACCTCCGGCCCGTGCAGCACGATGCGGGCGTCGAGCGCGATCAGCCGCTCGGGCGACGCGAGCAGCGGATTGATGTCGATCTCGCGGATCGACCGCTGCTCGACGACGAGCTGGCTGAAGCGGACGAGCAGATTCTCCAGAGCGGGAACGCGTGTCAGGCTGCGCAGCGCACGCCGAGCCGGGAGTGGGTGAAGGCCGCCACGGCATTCGCGAGTTGTTCGCGCGCCTCGGGAGCGTCGAGCGAGCGGCCCCGGACGAACAGCAACCTGTGACCGCAGTCGAGAAGGTCGAACGCAGCGCGATTGCCGCGCAGGTCTGCAACCTGCCCGTCCGCGATGCAGAGCATCACGGGCGTGTGGATCCTGGCGAGGGCCATTCCGGCGAGGTCCGGCCGCGAGCTGCGGACGACGACCGCGGCGAGTTGCCGGGGCCGCGCGGCGGCAGCCAGCAAGCAGCCGGGGCCCGCCCCACCCGATCCCAGCAGCACGACGGGCAGCGCGGCGAGCTGCGGTTGCCGGCGGATCCATTCCCGACCGGCTTCGATCCTCTTCGCAAGCAGCTCTACTTTCTGCCGCAGCAGCGCAGCCACCTCCGGCCACGCCTGTTCGGACGGCATCAGGACGTCCACGAGGACCGTGGCCAGGCCGGCCCGTCTCAGCTCTCGCGCCAGGTCCCGCTCGCCGGAGCGCTGCCGGCTGCAGCCGACGTCGTTTGCGATAAGTACGACTGCCATCGGCGCCGGCGGGACGGCCACGCTTCCGGTCAAGTAGTCGCTTCCAATCGAGATGGCGATGGGCCGCTCCTCGGCGAGGTCGCGAAAGACGTCTGCGGGCGTCGTGCTGGCTGTGTTGTGGACCATGGCGGCCTCCTCTTGCCTGCGCAACTCTTGCGCCTTCCTGCATCGCCTGCGGACTTCCCCGGGTCACTGGCCGGGCCATCCCCATCCCTCGCAAGCGGCGTTCCACCGGAAGAGCGACGGCAAGTCGGTGGCATAGGACGTGCTCCCCCTCGGCATGCCGCCTTGTGGTCGGCAGGGCCCATGACATACCGTTCCATCATGGTCGAGACGCTTCTGGATGAGCTGAAGCGGTACGTCGCCTTCGGTCCGGACGACGAGCAGGCACTCGGTGCCCTTCACTCCATCGCCCAGCCGGAGTTCCAGCGGATCTCGGACGTCTTCTACGATCGCATCCTCGCACACGACGAAGCGCGCAAGACGCTGGAGCGCGGGGAGACCTCGGTAGGCCAGCTGCGCCACAGCCTGGTCGTCTGGATGGACAAGCTGCTCACCGGGCCCTGGGACGAACACTATTTCGAGATGCGCGCGCGGATCGGGCGCAAGCACGTCGACATCGCGCTTCCACAGCACTACATGTTCGGGGCGATGAACGTGCTCCGGCAGGAGTTCAACGGCCTCATCGATCGCAGGTATCAGCACTCGCAGCTGGAGCTCCGGGCCGCGCGTCTCGCGCTGGGAAAGATCCTCGACTTGGAGCTCGCCATCATGCTGCACACCTACCGCGAGGACCTGCTGGCGCAGCAGGCCAAGGCGGAGAGGCTCTCCACCTTCGGGCAGCTGGTGGGCTCCATCGGACACGAGCTTCGCAACCCGCTGGGCGTGATGGAGAGCTCGCTCTACATCCTCAAGAGCAGGGATTCGGGCGACGAGCGCACGCGCAAGCACATCGACCGCATCGGTGAGCAACTCGCGATCGCCAACACGATCATCAGCGATCTGCTCGACATGATCCGCGACAAGCCCTTGAAGGCGGAGCGGCTGCATCTGCGCGACGTGGTGGAGGGCGCAGCGTCGCAGGTGCGCCTCACCCTGGGTCTGGAGCCTCTCGTCGATCTTCCCGAATTGAAGGGCGATCCTGGCCAGCTCCGGCAGGTGTTCGTGAACTTGTTCGACAATGCCCAGCATGCGGCCGGTCCCAACGGCAAGGTGTGGGTCGACGCGGCCGTGGCGGACAGAGAGGTCGCCGTCACGGTGGAGGACAGCGGTCCGGGCGTGGACGAGACCACGCGGCGCAGGCTGTTCGAGCCGCTCGTCACCACCAAGCAGAAGGGGATCGGGCTCGGCCTCGCGCTCGTGAAGCGCATCGTGGAGCGGCATGGAGGGAGCATCGCCTACGAGCCGCGCGGGAAGGGCGCCCGATTCGTCGTGCGGTTGCCGAGGGCGGCGGAATGAAGCGTCGCTACCTGGTCGTGGACGACAATTCGTCGTTCGCGGAGAACCTCGCGGAGGTCCTCTCTGACACCGGCGCGGAAGTCACGATCACGGCGTCGGGAGCGCAAGCGCTGCACGCCGCGGCGGCGAGCCGATATGACGTCCTCGTCACCGACATGCGCATGCCGGTGATGAGCGGCGCTCTCCTGGTCCACGAGATCCGGCGCATCGATCCCGGACTGCCTGCCGTGATCGTGACCGCCTACACCGCGGAAGACGATCTGCTTGCAGCGCGCGACGAGGGTCTGCTCGCCGTACTTCCCAAGCCCGTGCCGCTGGACCGGCTCATCCAGCTGCTGCGCGTCGCCCGCCGCGACGGGCTGGTGGCGCTGGTGGAGGATGACGCCGGGCTGGCCGACAACCTTTCCGAGGCGATGCGGGACCGCGGCTTCTCGGCAGTGACGGCGCGGTCCGTCTCAGAGGCGGACCGGCTCGGAGGCGTGCAGCCGTTCGCCGCGGTGATCGACATTCGCCTGCCGGGTTCACCGGACGGGGAAGCCTTGCGGCGCATGCTCGCGCGCAGACCAGATCTGCCCGTGATGGTGATGAGCGCGTACCCCGAGGCACTCCGCGGCATGGCCGCTCCGCGCGTCTTCGAGAAGCCGTTCGCCACCGGGAAGCTCCTCGACGCACTGGAGCGACTGCACGCGGGGCAACGCCGGTGACCCGGCAAGCACGGCTGCTGCTCGTCGATGACAACACGGCGCTCCTCGAAAACCTCACCGACATCCTCGGCGACGAAGGCTACGAGGTGGTCACCGCGGGCACCGCGGCGGCAGCGTTGGATCGCGCGCGGGCGGGGTACGACGTCGCTCTGGTCGACGTGCGGCTCCCCGACAGCGACGGGACCGCCCTGGCGGAACGGCTGCGCGACCTGTCGCCCGAGAGCGCAGTGGTGCTGCTCACCGGCTTCGCGACCCTGGAGACGGCGATCGCCGCGGTGCGCGCGGGGGCCTTCGCCTACCTGGTGAAGCCGTGCAGCACGCCGGACCTGCTGCTCACCGTGGAGCAAGCGCTCCGGCAGGTGCGCCTGCACGAGGAGAAGCGCGAGTTGGCCCGGCGCGCTCAGGTCGCCGAGAAGCTGGCGGCGGTCGGCACCATGACCGCCGGGCTCTCGCACGAGATCCGGAACCCGCTCAACGCGGCCGGCCTCCAGCTTTCCGTACTCGAACGTCGCATCAAGCGTTTGCCGGCGTCGGAGCAGGACCCGCTGTCGGAACCGCTCCGGCTGGTGCGCGACGAGATCGGACGCCTCGAGCACCTGCTCGAGGACTTCCTCCAGTTCGCCCGGCCTCGCGAGCTGCAGCTGCAGCGAGTGGATCTCGCGCAGCTGATCGAAGCCGTCGCCGGTTTTCTCTCCGGCGATGCGGAGCGGCGGGGGATTTCGCTCGAGCAGCGCATCGCCGTCCCGCCACCCGCGGCCGTCGCCGACCCGGACCGGCTGCGCCAGGTCGCGATGAATCTGGCGCTGAATGCGCTCGAAGCGACGCCCAAGGGCGGTCGGGTGCGCATCGAGGCGGACCGCGACGGAGCCGACGTGTTCTTCGCCGTTCAGGATAGCGGGCCTGGGATCGAGCCGTCGGCGCGCGCGCGTCTGTTCGAACCGTTCTTCACCACGAAACCCAGCGGATCCGGCCTGGGACTCGCCATCGTGCACGCCATCGTGACTCAACACGGCGGAACCATCCACATCACCGAGTCCGCTCTGGGAGGCGCCCGGTTCGCCGTCCTCCTGCCGCGCGCGAGGTGATCATCGGCCCGTGGCGGTGCGGTGGATCAACACCGGCTTCGGGCTGATGTGCGCCAGGCGGTCAGCCACGCTGCCGAGCAGCAGTCGCGCCACGACGCGCCGGCCACGGGACCCGATGACCACTATCTCGACGTCGTCGCGCTCCGCGCGGCGGGCGAGCTCCTCGGCGGGGGATCCCCGCATCACTTCGGTCTCGGGTGGCTCGGACGTGAGCGGTTCGCCTTCGCAATCCGGGTCCCCGTAAGGATGCAACTCCGAATCGATCACTTCCCGGAGCATCGCGCGGCCCTGCTCCTCGTTCTCGCGGTGCCAGTCGCGCACCGCCGGAGGAACGTCCCGAATCCCCATCAGCTCGAGCTCCGGCGCCACCCAGGCGAGGAGGAGCTTCCGGCCCGTGCCGCAGGCCAGCTTCGCCGCGAAACAGACCGCCTGCCGCGATTCGGGAGACCCATCCACTCCAACCAGGATCTTCATGTTCTGGCCACCTTGCGATCGTCCGAAGCTGCCCGACCCGTTGGGTGAGGAGAGCAACCTGCGTGCCGCGCAACACCCTGAGCCGCCTGGCGCTCGCGGATCCCGCAAGTCGTGCGCAGTGCAGAGGCGACGCGCAAGAAGTGCGCGCAGCGGAGGTCGGAACGGGGGTCACACGTCCGTGCGGCGAATTGGCACGCGGGCCGCATTGCCGGTGTCACGTGAAGTGGCCGATGTCGATCTCCGGTGTCATCAGTACCAAGGACGTCCTCAAGAACACCGGGGACGATCGTGCGCGAATTCGGCGCTGGAGCCTTCCTGCGCTGCTGCGTGGCGATCGTGTTCCGGCACCGGACCACCTTTCTGAACTGCGTGTTCACGCACCAGGCATGTGGTCCGTAGGATCGGGAGATGATCATGAAGCGGATTCTCGTCGGTATCGATGGTTCGCCCGAGGCCGCCGCGGCCGCGGAGAAGGCGGCTGACCTCGCGAAGGCCGTCGGCGCGCAGCTGCGCATCGCCTACGTCGTTCCGCGCCACCCGCCGCCGGGACCAGATGCGTACCTGGCCCCCGCCGAACGCCGCGACCTCGTCGAGCACCATTACGCTGCGGCGCTGCTGCACCAGGTCGAGCTGCGCTGCGCCCGCGATGGCCTCGTTCTCGACTCAGCGACCCACACCGGCCCCATCGCCGAGACGCTCGCTGGCGCGGCGGATGCGGAGGACTTCGATCTCATCGTGGTCGGACACCGCGGGCGCGGTGGGGTTCGCCGCGCGCTGCTCGGGAGCGTCGCAGACCGGCTGGTGCAGATCAGCCACAAGCCCGTGCTCGTGGTCCGTTAGTCGCCGCCGTATTCGGCGGCGCTACGCTTTTTCACAGTGCGGACGTTATGGGATGCGTTCTGGTCGCAGCCGATACTTCTACACGTCCTCGGCCGGTTCCTCCGAGACGGCCGGCGCGCCGTCGGCGTATTCCTTCAGACGGTATTGGATCTTGCGCACGCTGATCCCGAGCAGCTCCGCGGCTCGGGCAGTCGATCCGCGGACGAGCTCCAGGGTGCGGAGGATGGCCTCGCGCTCGATCTCGTGCAGGCTCCCGCCAGGAATCAGGCCGCCCACGGCTCGCCCGGCGGGCCGCGGACCGCGCAGCGTGGCGGGCAGGTCATCGGCAGTGAGCTGGGTTCCTTTCGCAAGGACGACTGCGCGCTCGATGGCGTTCTCCAGCTCGCGCACATTGCCAGGCCAGTCGTGGCTGAGGAGAGCGTTCAGGGTCCCCGGAGCGAGTCCTTCGATCTCCTTGCCGTAGCTCTTGCCGTACTTCTCGATGAAGTGAGCGGCGAGGGCGGGAATGTCACCCTTGCGTCGCCGCAGCGGGGGGAGCGTCACCGCGACTACGTTCAACCGGTAGAACAGGTCCTCGCGAAATCGCGCCGCCTTGACCTCCGCAGAGAGGTCGCGGTTCGTCGCGGCCACCAGGCGCACGTCCACCTTGAGGGACTGCGTCCCACCCACCCTCTCGAACTCCTTGGTCTGCAGCGCCCGCAGGAGCTTCACCTGCACGGTGGGCGGGATCTCGCCGATCTCGTCGAGGAACAGCGTTCCTCCGTTCGCCAGCTCGAAGCGCCCTTCCCTGCGCCCTACCGCGCCAGTGAAGGAGCCGCGCTCGTGCCCGAACAGCTCGCTCTCGAGCAACGTCTCGCTCAGCGCGGCGCAGCTTACCTTGACGAACGGCCCGTCCTTCCAGGAAGACAGCTCGTGCAGCGCCTGCGCGATCAGCTCCTTGCCCGTCCCTGACTCGCCCAGCACGAGCACCGTGGCCTTCGTCGGCGCCGCCTGCCGCACGACGTCGTACACGGCGCGCAGCTCGGGCGCGTCGCCGACCATTCCCTCGATCCGATAGCGCTCGCGCACGCGCTCCCGCAACGTGGCGGTTTCCTGTACCAGGCGCCGCTTCTCCAGGGCCTTCTCCAGGAAAACCAGCACCGCCTTCACGTCGAGCGGCTTAACCAGGTAGCTCTCCGCCCCGCCTTTCATCGCCTCGACCGCCGCCTCGATCGAGGCGAACGCCGTCATCATCACGAACGTCGCTCCGGAACCCAGCTCCTTGGCCTTCCGGAGCAGGGTCAGACCGTCCATGCGCGGCATCCGGACGTCGGCGAGCACTACATCCGGAGCGAGCTCCTGGAGCTGTCTCAGGCCTTCCTCTCCGTCGGAAGCCTCGGCGATCTCGTAGCCCTCCTCCGACAAAATGGTTCGCAGCGCTGCCCGGGCGTTCTGCTCGTCGTCGACTACCAGGACGCGTGGCTTGGACATGTTCCTGCCTCGAGATAGCAACCTACATGCCGGGGGCCGCGACCGGAAGTCGACCTCCAGGGCGTCCGCTTGGCGAAAGTCCGGCAGCGGCGCACCCACTGACGCACGATTTGCGCGGGACGCGGTTCGACCGGGTCTCCGCGCATCCGGACGGCACGTTTCATGAATCACATCTCGAGTGGCGGCGAGCGAGCCGCCTCTCAGCGGAGGACAATCATGAAGCGGATCTTGGTCGGTGTCGACGGCTCGAAGGAATCGCGCCATGCCGCCGACTACGCGGCGGACCTCGCCCAAGCGATGGGCAGCCAGCTCGTCATCGTGAGCGTGGCGCACATCCCCGTGGCGCTGGGAGCGCCGGAGCTGGTCCAACGCGTTTCGGACTGGCAGGAGGAGGAGAAGCAGCACGCTGCTGCGATTGCGAAGGAGACCGCCGCCGCTGTCGCACGCCCTGGCGTCGCGATCGAGACGATGGTGCAGTCCGGTCCTCCCGCCGAGACGCTCGCGGACCTCGCGCGCGCTGGCGAGGTCGACCTCGTCGTGGTCGGCCATCGTGGCCGGGGAGCGATCACGCGCATGCTGATGGGCAGCGTGGCCGACCGGCTGGTCCAGATCAGCCCCAAGCCCGTTCTGATCGTCCGGTAGCCGCATGAAGGAGATCCTCGTCGGCGTGGATGGATCGCCGGAATCACGCAAGGCTACGGACCTGGCCGTCGAGATCGCGCGGGCGATCGGCGCACGCATCGAGCTGGCCTGCGTGATTCCCCCGCCGGCCGTGCAGGGGCCGGAGCTCCAGGATCCCTCGGAGTGGGAGCGGGCGGAACGCGAATACGCGTGCACGGTGCTGCGCCAGCTCTCCGGTCGCTGCATCGAAGCCGGCATCCAGGTGGACGAGGTGATGCCGTCCGGCAGGCCGGCGGAAACGCTCGCCCGGATGGCTGGGGCGAGCCCCGTCTCGATGGTCGTGGTAGGGCACCGCGGCCGCAACGCGGTCGCACGCGTTCTGATGGGCAGCGTGGCGGATGAGCTGGCGCAGACCAGCCCGAAACCGGTGCTGATCGTCCGCTGATCGATGCCGGCGTCGCCGCTCCGTCATCTGGAGCGCGCGGCGCCTTGCGATGCTCGCGTCCGCAACGCGCGCCACCCCACCGCAACGGCAGCGGCGCCGAGGGCGAGCAACCAGTCCATCGCTCCGAGAGGCGCACACCGCAGCGCGCGAGAGAGAGCCGGCAGATAGAGCACCAGCGGCAGCGTGGCGGCGGCTGCAACCCAGATGATCCAGAAGGTCCCCGTACGGGGCAGCACCGGACCCGGCCGCGCCGACGGTGCGTGCTCCGCGAAGACGAGCAGCAGGCCTCCGGAAATGAGCGCGGCGAGCGCCACGGCCCGGGCATGCTCCTCGCCCGCGGGCAGATGTGCCCCGAACAACGCCATCGAGACCACGGTCAGCGACAGTCCGGTCGCCACCGACCTCAGCGCGGCCGCCCGCGGCAGGAGTCCGGCACGCGGATCCCGGGGCGGCCTGCGCATGACGTCGGTCGCAGCTGGCTCGGCCTCGAACAGCAGCATCGCGATGGGGTGGACGATGAGCTCCAGCCAGACCAGATGCACCGGCAACAGCAGCAACGGCAGCCGCAAGAGAGGCGCGAGCAAGGCGAGCCCCACGATCGGGACGTGGAAGGCGATCAAGTAGAGGAACGAGCGCTGCAGGTTGTCGAAGATGCGACGCCCTTCGCGCACGGTGGCGACGAAGGCGGCGAAGTCGTCGCGCAGCAAGACCAGGTCGGCTGCCGAGCGCGCCACCTCGGTGCCACGGATGCCCAGGCTTATGCCGATGTCGGCGCGGCGCAGCGCCGGCGCATCGTTGATGCCGTCGCCGGTCATGGCCACCACTTCTCCGGAGCGCGCGAGCGCCTCGACGATGGCGTGCTTCTGCTCGGGCCGGATCCGCGCAAGCACGCTCGCGCGCTGCACCGCTTCCAACCGTCGTTCGTTCGTCAAGGTCTCCAGCTCGGGACCCGTGAGTACTTCCGTGACCTCGATGCCCGCCTGCCGTGCGATGGCAGCGGCAGTGATTGGATGGTCACCCGTGACGAGCTTCACGCGGATTCCCGCCGAAGCGCACTCGGCGATCGCCGCCGGCACATCCGGCCGCAGCGGATCTCGAAACCCGAGCAGACCGAGGAACTGTAACGCGTGCTCCGCGGCGGCCCGATCGACTCCCGGGTCCGTCCGTCTTCCACGCGCGACCGCCAGGACACGCACTCCCTCGCCCGCGAGCCGCGCGTTCTCGGCCTCGGCGCGCTGCCGCTGCTCCGGGGTGATCCGGCAGTGCTCGAGAACGCCTTCCAGCGCGCCTTTGCACACGACCACCCACGCGCCGTCGGCGCCGTGCCAGACGTGGGTCATGTGCCTGCCGACCGGATCGAAAGGATAGTCGCGCGACAACGTCCAGCGCGCGCGCAGCTCGGGCACGCTCATTCCGTCGCGCCGTACGCGCTCCAGGATGGAACGTTCCAGCGGATCTTCGGGCTTCTCCTCGCAAGCGAGCAGAGCTGCTGCGAGGAGCTCCGTCTCGGATGCCTCCAACGGCACGAGCACGTCCAGGTCGAACGTGCCCCGAGTGAGCGTGCCGGTCTTGTCCGCGCAAATGACCGTCGTTGCTCCCAGGGTCTCCACGCTGGCCAGGCGGCGAACGAGGACACCGCGACGCGCGAGCCGCCAGGCGCCCAGGCTGAGAAAGAGCGCGAAGGCCAGCGGGAACTCCTCCGGCACGGCGGCCATCGCCACTGCGAGCGCGGCAAGCAACGCTTCGCTTGCTCGCGCGCCGCTCGCCATCCGCAACCCGAACACGCCCGCTGCCACCGCCGCGGCGGCGACCCCTAGAACCCTCACCAGCCGTCCGGTCTTCCGTTGGAGCGGCGTCTGGTCGGGCTCGGATTCGGCCACCAGCCGCGCGATGGCGCCGTAGCGCGTCCCGACTCCGGTGGCGGTCACCTCGCCACGGCCGCTGCCCGAGAGCACCAGTGAGCCGGCGTAGAACCGGCTCTCCTCCTGCGCGTCCGCCGCATCGCCGGCGCGTGGCGCTTTCTCCACCGGCTCTGCCTCGCCCGTCAGCTGCGACTCG
>WNGG01004702.1_pt1 | contig 50688 bp, 50 predicted proteins | sample 5400661 | NCBI WGS metagenome assembly WNGG01 (sample SAMN13153372, study PRJNA577476) | soil metagenome | isolation source: 100 cm soil or saprolite under Garry oak tree replicate 1 | place: USA:California | collected 2016-06-15 | reverse complement strand
ACCCGTAATTACGCCGAGACTGTTATCCGCGCCGCCGACCCCGACGCGCCCGACGAACAGATCCAGCGCTGGGTCGAGATCCGCATGACGCGACAGCAGTTGCTGACCCAAGCCGACCCGATACAGTTCGTCAGCGTCCTCGACGAGGCCGTCCTGCGCCGGAGGGTCGGCGGCAATGACGGCATGCGCGTCCAGCTCAATCACCTGCTCGCCGTGGCCAAGAAGCCGAATGTCGAGGTCATGGTGCTGCCCGCCGAAGCCGGCGCCCACGCCAGCCCGGAGGGCACCTTCGAAATCTTGGAGATGCCCGAGCCGTATCCCGAGGTCGGCTATGTTGAAACGCCCGCCGGCGAGGTATACGTCGAAGCGTCCGGCGTGGAGCGGTTGTCCACGGCGTACGATCGGCTGCGCGGGATGGCTTTGGGACGGAGGGACGCGCTCGCGTTCATCAGGAGCGCGGGGAGGGACTTGCAGTGAACGAGGTGACGCCGACGGTGGCGGCCGCCGATGGACGGGTCTGTGTCGCGTGGCGGACCAGCACGCGAAGCAGCAGCGGCAGCGGTAACTGCGTCGAGGCCGGGCGTCGAGGCCGGGCCGGTTCTTGACGGCAGTGGCCGGGTCGCCGTCAGGCACAGCAAGGATCCCGACGGCCAGGTGATCGTCTACACCCGAGCCGAGTGGGACGCGTTCATCGCCGGTGCGAAGGACGGGGAGTTCGACTTCGCCGACTAAGCAAACGCCAGTACCGAGCCCACCGGGGTGGCGGCCGCACCGACCGACCCGGTGGGCTGCTACCTGTAGGCGAGCGTCCCGCCGCGCTACCGCGGGCTCGGCTCGGGCAGGTGCGTACCGGTCAGCTGCTCGGCGAGTGCCCACAGCCGGGCCGCGGTCGCATCGTCGCGCATGCGCCGGTTGAGCCGCGCCGGCCGGGTCGGGCCGACGAGTTCCATGAAGCCGCTCGGGCCGTAGTACCCGCCGTTGACCGCGTCGGGGCTGGTCGCGGCGTACAGCATCGGCTCGGTGCCCTGCTCGACCGCCTGTGACGGCAGCAGTGGCAGGCCGGTGCCGGGCGCGCGGCGCGGCTTGTCGCGGCCGAGGCTCGCGCCGGCGGTCTGCAGGTTCGTGCGGGTGTAGCCGGGGTGGGCGGCGATGCTGGCGAGTTGCCAGCCGCGCCGGGTTGCCACGGTGGCCAGCTGGCGAGCGAAGAGCAGGTCGGCGAGCTTCGACTGGGCGTACGCGCGGGTCGGGCCGTAGCGGCCCGTCCAGTGCGGGTCGTCGAAGCGGATGCGCCCGAAGTTGGCCATGCCGGAGGCCATCGTCACGACGCGCGGTCCCGTTGCCGTCGTACCCGCGGCGAGCACGAGCGGCAGCAGGCGCACGGTCAGCGCGAAGGGGCCGAGGAAGTTGCTGCCGAACTGGAGCTCGAACCCGTCGGCCGTGGTCATCCGGGTGGGCGACGAGGTCGGCCAGGTCGAGGCGCCGGATCTCCAGGCTGGCGTACGGGTGGTCGGCGAGGATCCCGGCCTTCGCCTGCTCGCCCTTGCCCGGTGTGCGTACCGCCATGATGACGTGCGCGCCGGCGGCGCCGAGGCGCTTCGCGGCTTCCTTGCCGGTGCCGCTGTTCGCGCCGGTGATGACGACCCGGCGGCCGGTCTGGTCGGGTACCTGGTACACGATCGCTCCGTTTATAGAACTGGTGGTCTGTTATGGACGGACCGTAACGGACCAGCGGTCTCTACGCAAGGTACCGGCGGTCTGTAAGGTGTGTGACGTGACTACCTTCCGGCGAGCGCGCAGCGACGAGCAGCGCGAGCAGCGGCGGCGGGCGATCCTGTCGACCGCCGCGACGATGCTCGGCGAGATGCCGGTGGCCGACCTGAGCCTCAACGAGCTGAGCCGCCGCGTGGGGCTCGCGAAGTCGAACGTGCTGCGCTACTTCGAGACCCGCGAGGCGGTACTGCTGGAGCTGTACGACACGAGGTGGAAGGCGTGGCTCGACCGGCTGGACGCGGACCTTCCGCCCGCGTCGGCCGAGGGCGATGCCCGCACCCGCTACGAGCGGGTCGCCGCATCGCTCACCGCGTCGCTCGTCGCCGATCCGCTCGTGTGCGAGCTGATCAGCGTGTCCGCGTCGGTACTGGAGCGCAACGTGTCGCTGGACGTGGCCCGGCGGTACAAGCTGGCGTCGATCGCGAACACCGACCGGATGGCCGCGCAGCTGCGCTCGGCGCTGCCCAAACTGTCCGGCGACGGCGCCTGGCGAGCGGCCGCCGGCACCCTGCTGTCGGTGGCCGGCATCTGGCCGCTGACCAATCCGACCGAGGCGATGCTGTGCGTCTACGAGGACCCGGAGATGGCCCGGCTGCGCCTGGACTTCCCCACCGCACTGGAAGAGGTCCTGTCGGTCATCCTGGCCGGCTGCCTGTCCCGGTGGCCGGCGACCTGAGCCATACCTGGCCGGTCATGGACGCAGTGGCTGCCGGCGAACTTGGCGGACGTTGGATGGCCGCATGGTTATCCCGTGGAAGTCGTCGATGGTGGTCGTGGTCACCGCTCGCTTCCTCAGCGGTCGAGTACCCGGAACGCGATGCCGGCCTTCTCCAGCCGGGTCCGCAGCGCGGGTCCCATCGCCACGGCCGTGGTGACCTGCCCGGCGGTTTCCGGCAGCGGATCGGTCGCCAGGCACAGCGCCGCCTCGGCGAGCATTTTCGACGTCTCGTCGTAGCCGGGGTCCCCGCCGGTGACCGCGGTCACCACGTGCTGCCCGCCAGCGTCGGCGACGAACCGCACCAAGAACCAGCTCTTCTCCCGCCGCTCGGGTGCGGGGCCGGCACCGGACGGGCGCAGCCGCAGCAGCAGCCGGCGGGTCGGCGGGGTCTGGGCGAGGGTGAAGGCGGCCGCCCAGCCGGCGCCCAGGCCGGCGGCGAACAGCGGGTTGCGCACCGCGCCGAAGTGGCTGTACGAAAAGTCCGGCCCGTACCGGTCCAGCGCGCGCGCCGACCGCAGCACGATCTGCGGGTCGATCGTCGGCAGCGGGAACACCCAGGATCTGAGCGCCCGGTCGTAGCCGGGCCGGCCGGGGATGCCGCGGACCCGCCGGTCGGTGCTGCGCTGCTCGGCCGCGCGCCGCTTCCGGTGCACCTCGGCCGCCCGGCGGAAGCGGGCCAGCGAGGTCACCGCCGACTCGAAGGTACCGCCGGAAGGCAGGCCGCTGGCGGTCAGGTAGCCGCGCATCCGGATCGGTACGTCCGCGGGCAGCTGCTCGACGGTGAACTGGGCGCCGAGGTCGTAGGGTATCGAGTCGAAGCCGCACGCGTGCACCAGCCGCGCGCCGGTCCGTTGCGCCGTGGCGTGGTGCCGCAGGTACATGAGATCGACGAATTCGGGCTCGCCGGTGAGGTCCAGGTAGTCGGTACCGGCCGCGGCGCACGCGGCGACGAGCGGCTCGCCGTACCGGATGTATGGCCCGACGGTCGTGGCCACGACCCGGGTGCCGGCGGCCAGCCGGGACAGGGATTCCGGGTCGGCCACGTCGGCGGTGCGGACGGGTACGTCGACGCCGAGCCGATCGCGCACGGCCGCGAGCCGGCCGGCATCCCGCCCGGCGATCGCCCACCGGATGCCGGCCGGGGCGTGCGCGGCGAGATACCCGGCCACCAGGCTGCCCGTGAAGCCGGTGGCGCCGAAGAGCATGATGTCGAACTCGCGTGGGGGAGAGGTCACCCGACCAGGCTAGGCCCCATGTCGGTCAGGTCCCGGGGCGCCTGACCCGGTCGGTCAGGCGCATTCCCGGCAGACATCCGGCCCGGACGTGCCGCCCGCCCGCTGGCTGCGGTGGTGGACGAGGAAACATCGGGAGCAGCGGAACTCGTCGGCCTGCATGGGGATGACCGAGACGGTCAGCTCCTCGCCGGACAGGTCGGCGCCGGGCAACTCGAAGCCCTCCGCCGCCTCCGCCTCGTCCACGTCCAAGGCAGGGGACTGGGCGGTGCTGCGCCGAGCCTTGAGCTCCTCAAGGCTGTCCTCTTCCAGGTCAACTACGTTACGACGCGGGGCGTCGTAGTCCGTCGACGTCATGGGTTTATCCTCCCCCGGGCTTGGTCTGGTCTGATAACGAACACGGGCGAGGATGGGTGTGTTCCGGATCTGGGAAAGAAAAATCTCGCCTACTTGGTTGGCTGTGGCGCCTGGCACTTGATCTTCGGATTCACGCCGATGTAGTTGAGCGGGCCGGCAATGATCGTAACAACGGTGGTACCGGCCTGTGCGCAGCTGTCCTGGGAGCGACTGAAGTAGCCGCGCTGCCCGGCCGCCAGCAGGCCGATGAGCAGCCAGATGACGATGATGACCGCGCCGATCCCTCCGATGCGCACGGGTCGCCTCCCGGAATGTCCGCCGAACCCTGATCGAGGGTAGGTACCCACCGCCGCGGCAGATCCAAACGGACGGATCATAAGGGGCGCCGCCAGCGCCGGCGGCGCCGGGGTGGCCGACCACCGTGAGGACCGCGTAGATCTGCAGGAACCGGGGGCCACTGATGCCCCAGGTGTCTGCGGATGCCGCGAGGACCGTCATGGCGACAGTGTGCGTACCCCTCGCCACCCCGTTTTCTGGTAGTTCACCCCGGCCACCCGGTGGGTAGCAGTCCGATGTGGGGAGGTTTATCCACGACGCGCTCCACTACGGCGAGGATGCGGAACTGGCGGCTGCTCTCGTGCCGTTCCTGCGCGCGGGCCTCGACGCCGGCGAGCGCGCCGTGCTGGTCTGCGCCGACCGCAACGCCGCACTGCTGACCGAGGCGCTCGGCAGCGACGCGCGGGTGGACCGGATGCCGCGTGCCGAGGTGTACCGCCGCTCGCCGACCGCGATCGCCGCCTTCCAGCAGCTGATGGAGCGCGAGCTGGCCGCCGGTACCACGGGGGTGCGGCTGGTGGGGGAGGTCGACTTCGGCGACCACCCGGCCCGGTGGACCGAGTGGAGCCGGTTCGAGGCGGTCTGCAACCATGCGCTCGGCCACTTCCCGCTGTGGAGCGTCTGCATGTACGACACCCGGCGGCTGCCCGCTGAGGTGCTCTCGGCAAGCGAGCTGACCCACCCGAACCTGCGCACGGCCACCGACCGTACGGCGAACGACCGGTACCTGCCGCCGGTGGACTACCTGCGCCGGTCCGCGCCGGCCGAGCCGGACCCGATCGAGGCGACCACGCCGGTGTTCGCGGTCCGGGAGCTGACCGACCTTGTCGAGCTCCGCGCCGACCTGCTGGGCGCGTTGACCCGCGCCGGCCTGCCCGAGCGCCGCGCGCACGACTTCGTCTTCGCCGTGAGCGAGGTCACCACGAACGCGCTGCGGCACGGCCGCCCACCTGTCCAGATCCGCCTCTGGTCGGACGCCGACCACTCGGTGTGTACCGTGGCGGACGCCGGACCCGGCTTCGACGACCCGCTCGCCGGCTATGTACCCGCGCATGGCGGGGACCTGTCCCGCGGCGGGATGGGGCTGTGGCTGGCCCGGCAGCTCTGCGACCAGGTCACCATGGCGCAGACCCCGGTGGGGTTCACGGTCCGCCTGGTGACCCTTCTCTGAAGGGATGTGGATGTCGACACCGGTCATCCCGACGGTCCGCCACCCGGTCATGTTCCAGCAGTGGCGGCACCTGACGTTCCTGCACTGGCGGTACCCACCGGACGTGGTACAGGCCCGGCTGCCCGCCGGGCTGACCGTGCAGACCATGGACGGCGCCGCCTGGGTCGGGCTGATCCCGTTCCTGATGACCGGGGTACGGGCTCCGGGGGTACCGGCGCTGCCCTGGCTGTCCCGGTTCCCGGAGACGAACGTGCGTACGTACGTGAGCGGACCGGACGGCGCCAGCGGCATCTGGTTCTTCTCGCTCGACGCCGCCCGGTTGCCCGCCGTGCTGACCGCGCGTACCAGCTACGGGCTGCCGTACTTCTGGTCGGACATGTCGGTCGGGGTGTCCGCTACGACGTTCACGTACCGCAGCTGGCGCCGCTGGCCCGGCCCGGCCGGCGCCCGCTGCGACGCCGAGGTGGTGCTCGGCGAGCCGCTGGTACCGCATGACGGCGGCCCCGCGGAGCAGTTCCTCACCGCCCGGTTCCGGCTGTACAGCCGGTTCGCCGGGCGGCTGGTGGCCGCCGACGCGCAGCACGAACCGTGGCCGCTGCACCGGGGCCGGGTGGACCGGCTGGACCAGAACCTCGTCCAGGCCGCCGGCCTACCCGACCCGCCGGGCGAACCGCAGGTACTCGTCTCGCCCGGCGTCACCGTCCGGGTGGGAAGGTGGCGCCCGGTCGGAACTTGACGACGGGCCGCCCCGGAGAACCGCACCGGACGGGGCCGGTCGGGCGCCGCCGCGGCGCCGGTCGCCGGGAGAACGGTGAGTAACGCGACGGCGCCTGCCGTCGCCAGTCTTGCCGAGGTGCGCATGACGGTTCCTTCGATTCGGATGCGATTGCCGATCATCGCGTTTCGCGCAAACCGATCATTACTCCAGGAACTCTGCGTATTGATCGACACCCATCCGGAGTAAGGTCCTCTTCGGCTGAGGAGGACCGGGATGCGGGCGGCGTGGTATGAGCGGACCGGGCCGGCCCGCGAGGTGCTCCAGATCGGCGAGCTGCCCGACCCGGAGCCGGGGCCGGGCGAGGTCCGGGTGCGGCTCACCCGGTCGGGGGTCAACCCGGGCGACGTCAAGAAGCGGCAGGGCTGGCTGGGCGGGTCCATGCCGTACGCCCGGGTGGTACCGCACAGCGACGGCGCGGGCGTGATCGATGCGGTCGGGCCGGGCGGGGACCCGCTGCGGGTCGGCCAGCGGGTGTGGGTGTACGGCGCCCAGTCGTACCGCCCGTCCGGCACCGCCGCCGGGGCGACCGTGGTACCGGCGGAGCTCGCGGTCGACCTGCCCGACGGGGTCGCCGACGACCTCGGGGCGGCCCTGGGCATCCCGGGGATCACCGCGCACCGGGCGGTGTTCGGCGACGGGCCGGTCGGCGACCGGGTGGTCCTCGTGCACGGTGTGCTCGGCGCGGTCGGGTCGCTGGCCGCGCAGTTGGCGACGTGGGGCGGCGCCTCGGTGCTCGGTACCGTCCGGCGGACTGCCGACCTCGCCCAGGCGGGGGTACCGGCGGTGGCGCTGGACGCGCCAGGTGCCGCCGAGCGGATCCGGGAACTGGCTCCCAGCGGCGTGGACCGGATCGTCGAGGTCGCGCTGTCCGCCAACGTCGACCTCGACGTCGAGGTCGCCGCCCTCGGTGCGGTGATCGCCGCGTACGCCTCGCCCGACCCGCGGCCGACGCTGCCGTTCTGGCCGCTGCTGTTCGCGAACGTGACGCTGCGCCTGCTCGGCAGCGACGACTTCCCGGCCGATGCCAAACGGCAGGCGGCGCGCGACCTGACCGCGGCCGCGGCCGCCGGTGCTCTGCGGGTACCGGTCGCCGCGGTGTACCCGCTGGCCGAGATCGCCACCGCGCACGAGGCGGTGGAGGCGGGGAGCCCGACCGGCCGGGTACTCGTCGAGACCGGGGCTGCGTGACGGCCGCCTCGGTCGCGCTGGGGCTGGTGGTAGCCGTCCTCGTCACCGCGAACCTGCTCAACAACCGGATCGCCTGCCGGTGGTACCTGCTGACGTCGCTCGGCGCCACGGCGGCCCTGCTGGCGCTGTACCGGTTGTCGGGCGCGCCATGGGCGGCCGCCGGGCTCGGCGGCGGGGCGGTGCGGCGCGGCGCGCCCTGGGCGCTGCTCCTGGTGGCGCTGGTGGCGCTGGTCTACCTCGCCGGTGCGCTGCTGCGGGTGACCCGCCCGGTGTTCGCGGACCGGCGGGTGCTCGGTACCGGGCCGGGCGAGCTGGCGTACCAGGTGCTCGTCCGGATCCCGTTCGGCACCGTGCTGCTGGAGGAGGTGGCCTTCCGCGGGGTGCTTTACGGGCTGGTGCGGGAGGAGTCTGGCGTCATTTGGGCAACGGTTGTCTCGGCCGTGCTGTTCGGGCTCTGGCACGTGCTGCCCGCCGCCGACCTGGTCCGGCTCAACCCGGTGGCGGGTCGCGCCTTCGACCGGCGGCGGGCGCTGCTGGTGCCGGCGTCGGTCCTCGCGACCGGGCTGGCCGGCGTGCTGCTGTGCGAGACGCAGCGGCGTACCGGCAGCCTGCTGCCGCCGGTCGCGCTGCACTGGGCGGTGAACGGGCTGGGCTACCTGACCGCCTTCGTGGTCAGTCGCCGCCTCCGGTACCCCACATGACGATGCTCATCGATGTTCCCGGGGTCTGAAAAGCAGGCAGCTGTCGCCGAACTCGTGCCAGAGGTACCCCTCGCGGACCGCGGCGTCGTAGGCCCGCTGGACCAGCTCCGGACCGGCGACCGCCTCCAGCAGCAGCAGGTGCGAGGCCTGCGGTTCGTGCCAGCCGGTGACCAGCCCGTCCACGACCTGGGCCGGCCGGTCCGGCCCGAGGACGAGGTCGGTCCGGCCGCTCCCGGGGCCGACCGTGCCGTCCGGCCGGGCGACGGTCTCCAGCGCGCGGGCCACCGTGGTACCGACGGCGACGACCCGGCCGCCGTGCTGCCGCGCCCAGGTGACCAGGCCCGCCGTGTGCTCCGGTACCCGGAACCGCTCAGGTTGCGGCGGTTCGTCGCCCTCCAGCGAGGAGACGCTCGTGTGCAGGGTGACCGGGGCGACTGCGATCCCGGCCGCGACCAGGCCGGTTACCAGCTCGGTCGTGAACGGGCGCCCGGCGCTGGGCATTTCCGCGCTGCCCGGCTCCCGGGCGAACACGGTCTGGTAAGCGGCCAGCGGCCACCGGCCCCGCAGGTACCCGTAGGCGATCGGCCGGCCGTACCGGGCCAGGTACGCCGGGACCGTGCCGGGTACCTCGACCCGCGCCCGCCACAGCCGGTCGCTGCCCGGCATCGTGGCGAGCAGCGTCACCGCCGCGCCGCCGGGCAGCGCGATCCGCTCACCCGGTACCGCGTCCCGGACCGGACCCGACTGGTCCGGCCGGCGCGGCTCGACGACCCAGGTCCGCTCCTCGTCGAGCGGCGTGGAGAAGTGCACGACGACCGGGCCGGCGCCCACCGCGGCGGGCATCGTGGCGGACGTGTTGACGACCAGGAGGTCGCCGGGGGCGAGGAACCGGCCCAGGTCGTGGAAGCGCGCGTGCCACATCGCGGTACCGTCCGCGACCAGCAGCCGCACCTGATCCCGGCGCAGCCCGCGACTCTCGGGTGGCTCCCCGGCGGACAGCTCGGGCGGCAGCACGAACCGGGTCCGCGCCGAGGTACTCACGCCGTCACCTCCTGGTTCGCTCCGCGAGGCGCGGCGGCGTCTTCCCTCGTCGCTTCGCTCCTCACTCCAGACGCCGCCGCGCCTCGCTGCGCTCACGCGGGCACCGCCAGGTCGGCGACCCGGTACCGGCCGCTGGGCAGGTCCCCGTCGACCAGCCGCAGCAGCGCCGGTACCACGGTCTCCGGCTCCGGCCGGTCGGAGATGTCCTCGCCGGGGAACGCCTGCTGGTGCAGGTCGGTGCGCATGTCGCCGGGGTCGAACCCGTACACCCTGAGGTCCGGCCGTTCGGCGGCGAGGACGGCGGTGAGCTGGTCCAGCGCCGCCTTCGCCGAGCCGTACCCGCCCCAGCCCGGGTACGGCTCGACGGCGGCGTCCGAGCTGACGTCCACGATCCGGCCGCCGGCCCGGGTCAGCGCCGGCAGCAGGAGCTGGATCAGCCCGAGCGGGGCGAGCACGTTCACCTCGTACACCCGGGCGAGTTCAGCCAGCGGGAAGTCGGCGAGCGCCGGCATCGGGCTCGGCCCGAGCGCGCTGGCGTTGTTGACGAGCAGATCCAGGTCGCCCAGGCCGTCCACCGCGGCAGCCAGCGCGGCCCGGTGCTCCGGGTCGGCCACGTCTCCCGCGACTGCGACGACCCGCGTCCAACCCGCCAGCTCCCGCGCGACCCCGTCCAGGTCCGGCGAGCCGCGGGCGTCCAGGACCAGGGTCCAGCCACGGGCGGCGAGCGTGCGGGCGAGGGCGCGGCCCAGGCCGCGGGACGAGCCGGTGATCAGTGCGACAGGCATGCCCAGAGTCTGCTAGTTGAAGCTAACTTCAGGTCAAGTCGGGCCTGCCCGGTCACGAGGCGGACAGCACGTCCACGACGAACCGCAGCGGCCCGTTGGTCGGCCCGGTACCTTCGCCGTACCCCAGGTCGGCGGGGATGTCGAGCTGCACCCGGCTGCCCACCTTCACCCCGACCAGCCCCTGGTCCCAGCCCTTGATGACCTGACCCTGCCCGAGCGTCACCGCGAAGGTCTGGGAGTTCTTCCAGGACGAGTCGAACTCCTCGCCGGTCTTGTAGTTGACCCCGACGTAGTTCACCACGACCGACTGGCAGACCTTGGTCGGCGCGCCCTTGCCCTCGATGAGCGGCGTGACCTTCAGCTCGGTCAGGTCGCCGGTACCCGCCTTGACGACGGGCTTGGTCTTCAGGGCCGGGTCGGCATCCGCCGGTACCGGCGGGAAGGGCTGGTTGGGCGTCGGCGCAGCCGACGAGTGCGCGCAGCCCGACGCCGACGGCGACACCGAGGCCGACGCGGCGGGGTGGTTGGATCTGGAGCTGCCGAACAACCACGCCGCGCCGCCGACCACGACGAGCACGGCGAGTGCGCTCAACCCGGCGATGCGCACCTGGCGACGGCGCTTCGCCGCGGCCCGGCGGGCGGCGGCGGCTTTCCTGTTCTCGCGCTTCGTTTCCCGGCGCAGGGCTGCCGGCGTGGGCCGGCGCGGAGCCTGGTTGGTCACGAAGCGCTCCCCAGGTCGAGGTGGATCCCGATCACGACAGGGGAGGATATCCTGGCGGCCGGCCGGCATCCCGCCCGGCTTGCCCGAAACGGTTGATGGCTCGACCCAGGGCGCCTAGCGTCCCGTTAGAAGGGCGGTGCGCGATGGAGCGGATGAGCACGCTTGACGCCGGGTTCTACTTCGTCGAGGACGAGAACACACCGATGCACGTGGGCTCGGTCGCGGTGTTCGAGGGCCCGCCCCCGAGCTACGGCGACGTGGTCCGGCTGCTGGTCGGCAAGCTGCCCAAGGTACCCCGGTACCGGCAGCGGGTCCGCACGGTACCGCTGCACCTGGGCCGGCCGGCCTGGGTCGACGACGAGCACTTCGAGATCCTGTACCACGTCCGGCACACCGCCGTCCCGAAGCCGGGCGGCGACGAGCAGCTGCGCAACCTCGCCGGCCGGGTCTTCGCACAGCGCCTGGACCTGACCAAGCCGCCCTGGGAGCTGTGGCTCGTCGAGGGCCTCGACGCCGACCGCTGGGCGGTCATCTCGAAGGTGCACCACTGCATGATCGACGGCGTGGCCGGCTGGGACCTGGCCGCGCTGCTGCTCGACACCACCCCGGACGCGGAGCATCCGCCGGCGCCCGACGGCTGGTCGCCCGAGCCGGGTCCGTCCATGCCGCGGCTGCTCGCCGAGGGACTGCGCGACGCGGTGGGTGCGCCGCTGCAGCAGCTGGGCCGGGTACCGGAGTTGGCGCGCGACGCGCTGAACCCGGGCCGGCTGCTCGCCTTCACCCGGGGGCTGCCGGGGGTTGCCCGGCGGTTGGGCGGGCCGGCCGCGCGCTCGCTGAACGGGTCGCGCGGACCGCACCGGCGGTGGGAGTGGACCCAGGTCCGCCTCGGCGAGGTCAAGCGGATCCGCACCGCGTTCGGCGGTACCGTCAACGACGTCGTCCTGGCCGCGGTGACCCGCGGGTTCCGCGACCTGCTCGCCGGTCGCGGTGAGCTGACCGAAGGGCAGATCGTGCGCTCGCTGGTACCCGTCTCGGTGCGCGCCCGGGAGGAGCAGGGCGTGCTGAACAACCGGGTGTCGGCGGTCATGGTGAACCTGCCGGTCGGCGAGAACGACCCGGTGCAGCGGCTGGCCCAGCTGCGCGAGCAGATGGACGACCTGAAGCAGACCCGCCAGGCGGTCGGCGCGCAGGCACTGACCGAGCTCGCCGGGTTCGCGGCGCCGACCCTGCTCGCCCTCGGGTCCCGGGCCGCATTCCGGTTCCCGCAACCGGTCATGCAGACCGCAACCACGAACGTGCCCGGTCCCCGCTTCCCGCTGTACCTGCTGGGCCGGAAGATGACCGAGATCCACCCGTACATACCGATCGCCGCCAACATCCGCACCGCGATCGGCATCCTGTCCTACCTGGACGACCTCAACTTCGGCATCACGGCGGAGTTCGACGCGATCCCGGACATCGGGGTACTCGCCGCCGGCATCCGGGCGGGCATCGAGGAGTTGCAGGAGCGCGCGACGGCTGCGGCGGCGGAGCCCGCCACCGCGCCGGCGAAGGTGCCTGCCAAGAAGGCGGCCGCCAAGAAGGCGGTGCGGAAGACCGCGCAGAAGCGGGTGGTCAAGCGGCCAGGGGGGACCTCTCGGGCCCCTCGGGGTCCTCAGGAACAGTGAGCGCGGCGGCGCTGGTCCGCAGCGACGTCTCCAGGACCAGCGCCCGCCGGACCGGGTTCATGAGGTTGGCGCCCATGGCGGTCAGGTCCTCCGGGCCGGGCGTGAGGACGGTGACCGCGGTACCGGTCGCCGCCACCTTCCTCACCTCGCGGGTGAGTCCGAGCGTGATGATCCGCCGGAAGACCCGCTCCAGGCGCAGCGCCGGATGCCACGGGCTGTCCGGCCGGTAGCTGGCCATCGGGGCGAGCACGTAGACCTCGTCGAGGTCGGCGCGCGACAGCAGGTCCAGCGAGGTGCTGGAACACACGCCGCCGTCAACGTACTCGCGCCCGTCGATCTCCTTCGGCTCGTACCAGCCGGGGATCGAGCACGACGCGACGACCGCTTCGGCGAACGGGACCTCGGGCGCGCCCGGGCGGCCGAACGCGATCCGGCGGCCGGAGTGGTAGTCCACCGCCATGATCCAGGTCTCGCCGCCGCCCGGCCAGCCCGCGCCCTGGCCGTCGAGCGCGAGCATGGCTTCCACCAGTAGCCCCAGGGACCGCAGCTGTCCCCGGCCCTGCAGCACCAGAGCGCTCGCCGCGACCCACGGGCGTACCTTGTGCGGTGCCCGCGCGGTGTACGCCAGCAGCCGCGGCGAGCCGATGCGCAGCCGGGGCAGGGACGGCAGCGGACCGGCGTCCCGGTCCAGCTCGCTCAGGTGGGGGAGGGCGAGCAACCGGCCACCCCGCTGGTGCTCGACGATCTCTTCGACGCCGACCCCGCACCGCAGCGCAGCAGCCATGATGCTGCCCGCACTCGTGCCGACGATCAGGTCCGCCTCGCCCAACGGGCGGGGCAGCCGCTGCTGCAACGCGACCAAAGCGCCGGCGGTCCAGGCCGCACCCAGGACACCGCCGGCGCCGAGTACGACACCGATGCGCGGTCGTCCGGGTGCCACCTCACCACCTCCGGTGTTACGAGCAAGTATCGGGTGCGTGTGATACCCGTTACGGTAGCGTCGTACACCAAGTTTCCGCTCACCTCGAAGCGGGTGTCGCCGACTTCGCGGCGTCGCGACCGTCGGTGTCGAGCCAGTCGCAGATCACCCGGGCGGTCTCGGCGGGCAGCTCAAGCTGTGGCACGTGGCCGGCGTCCGGCAGGACGACGAGGGACCAGGCCGGGTTGGCGCGGGCCACCGCCCGGGCCGCCGCGACGGGTACCAGCCGGTCCCGCTCGCCGTGCAGCAGCAGTACCGGTGCCTGGATCGTCCGGATCCCGCGCCGGTACGGCAGTCCACGCACGAGCCCCGCCGTTGACACGACGGATCGCGCGGCGGCGATGAACTCCCCGCCGATGTCGGTGAAGTCCGCCCGGCGGCGGGCCACCGCGACATGCTGGGCCAGCACGTCTGCGGAGATCCGGGTCGGATCCACGCAGCACAGCGCTAGCGTCACCGCGACGAGCTGCTCGGGGGACAGGCGGGCGCGCCGCTTCATCAGCAGCCGGGCGACCCCCGGGGTGGCATAGGCGGCGAACAGCGCGGTGACCGTCGGGTCCGGCCGGGCCGGCACGAACGGCAGGGCGGGGTCGACGAGGACCAGCCCGGCGACCGCGTCGGGCTCGGCGCTGGCCTCCAGCAGCGAGATCATCCCGCCCATCGAGTTGCCCATGAGGATCACCGGGGTGTCCGCGACGGTATCCACGAACCGGTGCAGCAGCATCCGGTTCGGCGCCACCCGGGTACCCCGGCCGAGCGGGCGGGTCAGCCCGTGCCCGGCGAGGTCCGGCGCCAGTACCCGGCAGCGGCCGGTCAGCAACGGGGCTACGGCCGACCAGTTCACCGCCGATCCGCCCAGCCCGTGGACGGCCACGACGAGCGGCCCGCCGGCAGGGCCGCCATAGTCGAGATAATGGACGGGACCGTCCAGATCGACCCAGTGTGATCGGTCGTCGAGCGGTCCGGCGGTGCCAGGCGGGGTCACCGGACCACCGTACGACATCCCCGGCTGGCCCGGGTTGATCGGCTGACCGGCCGAAACGGCGCAGCCGATCGGCGGTACGAAGCGGCGATCAATCTGCGGCACCATGGCTGCCACCCGGGTTCTTCAGGAGGCGGCGATGGCGATCGACGGCCCCGGCCGGTACCTCTCCCGCGGCACCAGCCTCGCTGCGCTGACCGTGGCGGTGCTGTCGCTGGTCTACGCGGTGTTCTACCTGTTTGTCGCGCCTTCGGCGCAGCGGGCCGGTGACGTCGACGCGTTCTTCCGCTCGTACCTCGACCATCCGACCGGGATGCGGGTGGCCTCGCTGTGCCTGTTCGTCTCCGGGCTGCTCACCACCGTCGTGTACGCGGCCCTGCACGCAACCCCGGGTACCCTCGCGCCCAGCCCGCGCACCTGGATCCTGGCGCTCGGGGTGGTCAGCGGGGTGGCGACCACCGCGCACGGGCTGGCCGACCTCATCGACACCGACAAGCTGGCGCACGCCTACGGCGGCGGGGACGCCGCGACGAAGGCCGCCGCCATCGTCACGCACGGGACGACCTCACCGGTGGACCCGCGCGGGCTGGCCACGTTCGGCATCGTCGGTCTGGTGGTCTTCGCGTTCTCCCGGCACCTGCTGCCGCGCAGCCGGTTCGTCGGCCTGCTCGGCCAGGTCCTCGGCGTGGACATGGTGCTGCTGTTCGTGGCGAGCGCGTTCTCGAGCACGGTACCGATCCTGATCACCGGCGGGCTCGCCTCGGTGATCCTCGGGCCGGCGTGGTGGGTCTCCGTCGCCCGGCTGCTCTACCGCGGCGACCACCTCGACATCCGGCGATACGGGCAGGTCACCGGTCAAGGGGAAGATCCGTCGCGCAGAACCGGTGGGTAGACTCCCCGGCGTGGCGTTCCGTGGCTGGCCGACCGAGGCTCTGGACTTCTACGAGGGCCTGGAGGCGGACAACTCCAAGACGTACTGGATGGACCACAGGCAGGTCTACGACGAGCAGGTACTGGCACCGATGGCGGCATTGCTCGCCGAGCTGGAACCGGACTTCGGCCCCGGGCGGATCTTCCGCCCGTACCGCGACGTCCGGTTCAGCGCGGACAAGTCGCCGTACAAGACATCCATCGCCGCGACGCTGGACAACGGCGGCTACATTCAGCTCTCCGCCCGCGGGCTGGGCGCCGGCGCCGGCATGTACCACATGGCGAACGACCAGCTCGACCGGTTCCGGCGGGCGGTGGCCGAGGACGGTACCGGCGAGGACCTCGCGAAGCTCATCGCCGGCCTGGAGCGCAAGGGCATCGAAACCGCCGCGCACGACAGCCTGAAGAGCGCGCCGCGCGGGTACCCGAAGGACCATCCGCGGGTCGACCTGTTGCGCCAGAAGGGCCTGATCGGCTGGAAGGCTACCCGAGCGCAGCCGCTAGTGGTGAACTTGGTCGGCACGGAGTATTCCCGATTCCTCGACTGCCTCGCGGCCGACTTCGCCCGCCTGCGGGCCGTCGTGCCGACCGACCCCACCGCGGGGGCGAGGCGAGCTTCGTCACGCCTGGCCGGACCGCAGCCGCCGGCCGGCGCGTACCACCCGCGCGACCATGGCCGGGGTGAACAGCCGCCGGGGCGGCTCCACCAGGTGCTGGACCGCGGTGAACGTGCGCCGCAGGTCCCCGTCCACCCGGGCACCCTGCTGCAGCCGCTGCGAGTACCCGTTGAGCAGGTCGATCCCGAACGGCCGGGGACCGACGGTCTCCGGGTAGACGAAGTCCGCGCCCACCGCGAACTGCCACGGCGTCTTGATGATCCGGGCCGCTTCCCGGTAGAACTCCCGCGCCAGCCGCCCGGAGTTGTCGGGCCGGCGGTCGAGCAGCCGCCCGAGCGCGACCGCCTCCATCGCGGCGCACGTCATGCCCTGTCCGTACACCGGGTTGAAGCTGCAGATCGCGTCGCCCGTCGCGAGGTACCCGCCGGGCGGCTCGCGCAGCAGCTCGAAGCGGCGGCGCCGGCTGGACGGGAACTGGAAGGCGACGACCTGCGACACCGGCTCGGACCCGATCAGCACGTCGGCGACCCCCGGGTGCGGCAGGCTCTTGGCGTACGCCCGGAAGCCGTCCGGGTCGGTGCTCGGGTGGTCGCCGTGCCAGCCGCCCAGCCCGACGAGCCAGCGGTCGCCGTCCACGGCTATCGCCAGACCGCTGCGCTTCTCCTCGGGCGGGGTGGGCATCACCAGCATGCCCACCCCGTCGGCGGGCGGCCGGGCGTCGCGGTGCAGCAGCTGGGTCGCGTACCCTACGCCGATCTTCACCTCGACGGCCGCGGGTGTCGGCAACCCGAGGGCGCCGAGCCATCGGTCCGACCGGCTGCCGCGTCCGGTGCAGTCGAGCACGAGATCGGCCGGTACCGTCTCGCCGTCGTCGAGTACCACGCCGGTGATCTGCGTACCGGCGCCGGTGAGACCGGCTACCGCCACCGGCGCGCGCAGCGTCACGCTGGGCAGGGCGGTCACGCGGCGCCGCAGGGTCAGCTCCAGCAGCGGCCGGGTGACCGAGACGATGGTCAGCCCGCTGGTTACCCGTGGCCACTGCGCGTACCGGAAGATACCCAGCCCTTCGCCCGCGTCGAACGGGATGGCTCCGGCCGCGACCAGCTCGTCGCGCAGCCCGGGGAACAGCTCCTCGAGGGCCTGCTCCCCGGCCGCCAGCAGGACATGGCCGTGGTAGCTCTGCGGTACCCCGCGCCGGGGTACCGCGGTGTCGGGAAGCTTGTCCCGGTCGAGGACGAGCACCTTCTCGAACGGGCCGGCGACCGCCGCTGCCGCGGACAGGCCCGCGATCCCGGTACCGATGACCACTGCAAGCGACCGCGCAGACATCGCCCCATTCTCCACGGCCCGGCGGACGCTACAAGTATGCCTTGACAGCAATATAACCAATAGGAAATACTCGACGGGTGGTGTTCGAGGTGCTCGCCGAGCCGAACCGGCGGCGGATCCTCGACCTGCTGCGGCAGGCCGAGCGCCCGGTCGGCGACCTCGTCCGCGAGCTGGGCCTCAGTCAGCCGGCGGTCTCCAAGCACCTGCGGGTACTGCGGGAGGCCGGCCTGGTCGACGTCCGGTCCGACGCGCAGCGCCGGCTGTACCGGGTGAACGCTGCCCCGCTACGGGCGCTCGACGACTGGCTCGCCCCGTACCGGGCGGCATGGAGCGCCCACCTCGACGACCTCGAACGGCACCTCGACACGATGCCGGACTGACGGCGATGCCGGACTGACCCCGACGGAGGCGGACATGGCTGGACAGCTGGAACAGGTCGACGGCCGGTGGCGGCTGCGCCTCGCCCGGCAGCTCGGGCATCCACCGGAGAAGGTGTGGCGGGCGCTGACCGAACCCGGGCACCTCGGCGCATGGTTCCCCACGACGATCGAGTTTCCCGCGGGAGGAGACGGCTATGCGCAGCCAAGGAATCGGCCGCCGGGCCCTGTTCGGCGGAGCGGCGATCGGTACGGCGGCCGTGGGCGCGGGCCTCGTCCGGGCCACCCCGGCGTTGGCCGCCGCGGCGGACGACACCGAGCCGGTGAGACAGGTACCGGCCGGCGGCTGGGCGGCCGCCGCCGCGGACGTCCGCGCCGAGCTCCTGCACACCTGGGACTCCTATAAGCGGCTGGCCTGGGGCCACGACCAGTTGATGCCGGTGAACGGCGGGTTCAGCGAGTTCTTCGACGACGCGCATCCGGTCGGGCTGACCATCGTCGAGGCGCTCGACACGCTCTTCTTCATGGGGCTGGACGCCGAGTTGGCCGACGGCGTCGCGTGGATCCGCGACCACCTGGACTTCCAAGCGGTCGCGGTACCCGTGCAGGTCTTCGAGACCAACATCCGGATGGTCGGCGGGCTGCTGTCCGGGTACCTCGCCACCGGCGAGAAGGTACTGCTGAGCAAGGCCAAGGACATCGCCGACATCCTCATGCCGGCGTTCGAGCGCTCGCCGACCGGGGCGCCGTACCGGTTCGTCAACCCGAGCACCGGCGAGGTCAGCGGGGCGCAGAACTTCCTCGCCGAGATCGGTACCATCATCGCCGAGTTCGGCACGCTGTCCCGCCTGGTCGGCGACGACCGGTACTACCGGGCGGCCAAGAAGGCGACGCAGGCGGTCTTCGACCGGCGCTCGTCGCTGAACCTCGCGGGTACCACGCTGAACATCGAGACAGGTGCCTGGGCCGATCCGACCGCCTCGGTGCACCCGCCGGTCGACTCGTACTTCGAGTACCTGTTCGATGGCTGGGACCTGTTCCACGACCGGGACTTCAAGACCTGGTTCGATGTGCTCAACACGGCCAGCGTCGCGCACGAGGCGGTCTGGCTGCGCCCGGACGCCAGCCCGCGCGAGCACCTGTGGTTCGCCCGGGTCGACATGAACACCGGGGTGCTGGGCAGCCTCCGGCAGGTCGAGCTGACCGCCTTCTACGCGGGGCTGCTCGGCCAGGCCGGCAACCTGCGGCTCGGCGATGCGTACCTCAGCTCGTGGACCTCCCTGCTTGGCCGGTACCGGGTGCTGCCGGAGGTGGTCGACCCGCTGTCCGGTGTCGCGACCGGGAAGGGCAACGCGCTGCGCCCGGAGTACGTGGACGCCGCGTTCAACCTGTGGCTGCTCACCCGCAACGACCGGTACCGGCAGCTGGCCTACGCGTACTACCTGCGGCAGAAGGCCGACTCCCGGGTACCCAACGGCTGGACGGTCATCGACGACGTGACCACCACCCCGGCCACGCACGGCGACCTGACGTCCGGCTACTGGTACTCGGAGCAGATGAAGTACTGGTACCTGATGTTCTCCGGTAGCGACCGGTTCGACTACCGCAACAACTACCTCTCGACGGAGGGCAACGTCTTCCGTGGCGTACGGCGGCCTTGATGGTCGCGGTGGGGCCGGCGCCGGCCGGCCCCACCGGTGGCTCACGTCGACGGCACCGGGAACGCGACCGGGCTGTGGTGCCCGTCCCTGTCCACCGCGCGCACCCCGAAGAACACGTTGTCCTTCGACAGGTCGATGGTCGTCGTGGTGACGTCGCCGACCGCGATCACCTGGGACCACCGCGGGTCCGTCGTCTCCCGGTAGACCACTTCGTACCCGGCGAGGTCGGCCTCGGTACCCCGGTCCCACAGCAGGGTCGTCTGGTTGGTGAGCATGCTGGTGTCGATCTTCACGTTCCGCGGTGTCGAGGGCGCCTGCGCCAGCGACCACAGCACGCAGGCGTTCACCTTGGCCACCCGGGTGATGTAGCCGAAGTCGCAGAACTCGACCAGGTCGCCGAACTGCTTGCCGTTCTCCACGCGGGTGTCCTGGTGCTCGTGCGCGAAGTCCTCGACCGGCTCGGTGAAGCGCACGCCCGGGTACCCCTGCTGCAGGTACGAGATGTGGTCGCTGCCGCGCAGGTACCGGTCCCGGCGGTAGATGACCCGGACCCGCATGTCGGTCTCCTCGTTCTGCGCGACGTCCTGCACCAACCGGGCCAGTTGCCGGGCCGGCGAGTCGCTCTCCCCGCCGACCGCCTGGCGGACCGCGGCCTGGGCTGGTGTCTCGGTCGGCGGTACCCCGTCGGCGAACAGCCGCACGATGTGCGGGTTGCGGCTGCCGTCATCGGCGGTGCTGCTGCCGATGATGTCGTTGCTGACCATGCCCTGCACGTCGACGCCGGCCGCCTTGAGCTGCTTGGCCTGGAAGGCCGACCCGTACAGGCCCTGCTCCTCACCGGCTACCGCAGTGAAGATGATGGTCGCCTCGGTCGGCCGGGTGGCGAACAGCCGGGCCAGCTCCAGGGCCACGGCCACCCCGGACGCGTCGTCGTCGGCGCCGGGGGCGTCGCTGGTGAAGTTCATGACATCGGTGACCCGCGAGTCGTAGTGGCCGGAGATCACGTACGTGCGGTTGGGCGCGGACTGGCCGTGCAGCGTGGCGACGATGTTGGTGATCGTCGTCGGGGCCGGGATCCGCGGGGATACCGGCTGGACGAACGACTGCGCCTCGACCGTCATCCGGCCACCCGACGTGCCGGCGACGGCCTGGAACTGGGCGAGCAGCCAGTCGCGGGCAGCGCCGATGCCGCGTACCGGGTCGGTCTGGCTGGACAGCGTGTGCCGGGTACCGAACGCGGCGAGCCGCTGTACCGTCGCCTCGATCCGGTTCTGGTCGATCTCCCGTAGGAGCTGCCGGAGTTCGCGGTCGGGGGCCTGCGGCCGGACCGGACGGCCCGGCCCGGAGCCCGGCGGGTCGGCTGCCGCGGGTTTGAACACCGCGGCCAAGGGCCGGTCGTCGACCCGAGCGCCTATGTCGCGCCGACCGCCACGCTCTGCGGGGACGTCCGGGTCGGGCCGGACGCCCGGATCCTGTTCGGCGCCGTCCTGACCGCCGAGGGCGGGCCGGTGCAGGTCGGCGCGGGTGCGATCGTGATGGAGAACGCCGTCCTGCGCGGTACCCGGCGTGACCCCCTTCTGCTGGGCCGCCACGTCCTGGTCGGCCCGCTCGCCTACCTGACCGGCTGCACGGTCGAGGACGACGCGTTCCTCGCGACCGGCAGCCGGGTGTTCAACGGCGCCCGGATCGGCGCGCGGGCGGAGGTACGCATCAACGCGGTCGTGCACCTGCGCACTGTGGTCCCGCCGGACGCGACGGTACCGATCGGCTGGGTCGCGGTCGGCGACCCAGCCGGACTGTTCCCGCCGGGGGGCCACGAGGGGATCTGGCGGGTGCAGAAGGAGCTGGACTTCCCGGGGTACGTGTTCGGCCTGCCCCGGCCGGCCGAAGGGGAGAGCATCATGCCCGAGGTCTCCCGGCGGTACGGGCGGGCACTGGGCCGGCACCGCGACGACCGGGTCTCAGGCGACGAGTAGCTGGTGGCTGGCGAGTTCGCGGTAGAGCGGGCTGACCTCGGTCAGCTCGTCGTGCCGGCCGACGGCGACGACCCGCCCGCCGTCCAGTACCACGGTCTGGTCGGCATCGACCACAGTGGACAGTCGGTGTGCCACGATCAGCAGGGTGTGCCGGGCGGCCACGGTGTCGATGGCCTGCCGTAGCGCGGCCTCGTTGCGGGCATCGAGGTTGCTGGTGGGCTCGTCGAGCAGCAGGATCGGCGGGGCGGCGAGCAGGGTACGGGCGATGGCCAGCCGCTGGCGCTCCCCGCCGGACAGCAGTACCCCGCCCTCGCCGACCTGCGCGTCGAGGCCGAGCGGGCTGCGCCCGACGATGTCGGTCAGGTTCACCGCGGCGAGGACGGAATGCAGCTGGGCCTCCGTCGCCTCCGGTACGGTCAGCCGCAGGTTGTCCCGGATCGTACCGGCGAGCACCGGCGCCTCCTGCTCGACGTACCCGAGTTGCCGGCGCAGTTGCGTGCGGGGCAGTTCGCGCACGTCCACGCCGCCGACCCGGACCGTACCGTCGGTCACCTCGTAGAAGCGCTCGACGAGCGCGAGGACTGTGGACTTACCGGCGCCGGACGGGCCGACGAGCGCCGTGCGGCTGCCGTACGGGACGCGGAATCCGACCTCGCGCAGCACCGGTTCGCCGCCGGGGTAGGCGAAGCTCACCCGGTCGAGCTCGACCGCCGGCGCGGTCCGCAGGACGGTCGCGTCACGGCTCATGGCAGCGGCGCGGGGCCGGTCGGTCGCCTCCTCGTCGGGCAGGTCGAGCACCTCCTCCATCCGTTGCAGCGCGCCGAGGCCGGTCTGCAGCTGGGTGTACGCGTGCATGGCCTGCGCCAGCGGCATCACGAGGAAGAACAGGAACAGCACGAACGCGACCAGGTCGCCGATGGTGAGCGAGCCGGTGGCGACGCGGGTACCCCCGAGGCCGACGACGACCAGGAACGCGCCCTGCACCGCCGCCGTCGCGGCCGGCCCCACCAGCGCGCGCAGCCGCGCCACCCGCAGCCCGCTCATGAAGGCCGCGCCCGCCGCGGCGGCCACCCCTTCGGTCTCCCGCTCCTGCGCGTTGCTGGCCCGGATGGTCCGGGCGGCGGTGATCGCCCGCTCGACCGCCGCGGTCAGGTCGCCGATGCGCGCCTGGGCCTCCTTCGACGCCGGCCGGACCCGGCGGGCGAACACCAGCGAGAAACCGAGCCCGAGGCCCACGCCGACGACGGTCACCCCGAACAGCAGCGGGTCGATGACCAGCATGCCGATCGCGGCGCCGACCGCCATCACGGCGCCGGTGACGGTTTCGAAGAGCCCGGAGGTGACCACGGCGCGCAGCAGCGTGGTGTCCGCACCGACCCGGGAGAGCAGGTCGCCGGTGCGCCGCTGGTCGTACTCGGTGATCGGCAGGCGCAGCAGGTGCGCGGCGAGCCGGGTGCGCGCCGACAGGACGATGCCCTCGGCGGTGCGCGCGAGCAGGTAGTCCTGGATGCCGTCGAGCACTGCGACGGCGAGCAGCACGAGGACCAGCAACGCGACCGGGCCCCAGACCGGTACCCGGCCGACGCCGTTGAGCACCGTCCGGGTCAGCAGCGGCTGCAGCAGGGTACCGCCGGCCCGGACCAGCGACAGTACCGCGACCGCGACCAGCGCGAGCCGGTGCGCCCGCAGGTACGGCAGCAGCGAGCGGAGCCCGACGGAGCGGATCGCCATGCGCCTGAGCCTAAGGAGGCGATGCTGAGAATCCGCTCAGCATGTTGACCGTCCAGCGGACCGGGAGGCGTTCGACGGTCGCGGCGAAGCTGGTGCCGCTGTGGCAGAACCGGGTGAACGCGCGCCAGCCGGGCGGGGTGGCCAGTGCCGCGTGGAAGGCGCCCGGATGCCGGGCGAACGCGGCGAGCAGCCGCTGCCCGGCGCGCATCTCGGGGATCAGGGTACGGCGCAGCTCCGCCGCGTACCCGTCGAGCTCGCCGCTCGCCGCCGCCACACCGGCCGCCCGCCCGGAGCGCAGCGCGTAGCTGATGCCCTCGCGGGTCCACGGTTCGAGCAGCCCGGCCGCGTCGCCCGCGACGAGCACCCGGCCGCGGCGCAGCGGCGAGTCCGCGGTCCGGCAGCGGGTGAGGTGTCCGGAGCCCTCGGCCGGTTCGATGCCGGACAGGCCGAGCCGGTCGAGGAAGGCGCGCAGGTAGCCGCGGGTCCGCTCGCCCTGGCCGCGGGCGGCGATGACGCCGACGGTGAGCCGGTCGTCCTTGGGGAACACCCAGCCGTACGAGCCGGGCAGCGGTCCCCAGTCGACCAGCAGCCGGCCGCGCCACTCGCGGCGCACCGGCTCGGGTACCGGCAGCTCGACCTCCAGCCCGAGGTCGATCTGTCCACAGTGGACACCGACGTGGCGGCCGGTGACCCCGGCCGAACCGTCGGCGCCGATCACGACACCCGCGCGTACCAGCGAGCCATCGCCGAGCCGCAACGTCACCGCCGCGGCGGACTGCTCGATGCCGCGGACGGCGGTACGTTCCCGAACCGTCGCGCCCGCCTCGACGGCGGCGCGGCGCAGGACGTCGTCGAACTCCTCGCGGCGCACCATCGAGACCAGCGGCGCGGCCGCCTGGCGGGTGAAGCGCCGCCGGCCGCAGAGGGTGAACGTGGCGGCGTGCACGCGGTCCCGGGCCACCGCACCGACCGGCCCGGCCGCGCCGAGCGCCTCGACCACCGCGAGGGATGCGCCGACCAGGCCGCCGCCGCACGTCTTGTACCGCGGATGCTGCGCGCGTTCCAGCACGAGGGTACGGGCGCCGGCGCGGGCCGCGGCGTGCGCGGCCGCCAGGCCGGCCGGCCCGCCTCCCACCACGGCGACCTCCCAGGGGTCGGATTCCGGCATCCCCACAGGGTAGGCTGCCCGGACCCCCATGATCGGAGCCCCGGCCATGACCCCCCAGACAGCGCTCGGCGGCGTGCAGTTACCGCCTGATGTGGCGGCATTGGCATACCAGCGCCAGCTCGGTCCGCATTTACGGACCTATCTCCCCAAGCGTCCCGGCGTGGGAATGCTCGTGCTGCTCGTCCTGTCGACCGGCATCCCGTTCGTGGTGGCGGTACTCCTCGCGATCAACGGCGCCTGGTCTAGGAGAGCGTCCGGTCGCCCGCCGGCAGGGCGAAGCAGACCCGGGTACCGCCGCCGGCGTGATCCCGGCCTCGGCGCCCTCCTGCCACGCCCGCAGGCGGATCCCGCCAAGCGCCGTGTACTTGACCGCGTTGTCGACGAGGTTGCTGACCACCTGGCCGAGCCGCTCCCGATCGCCGTCCACCACGGCGGCGGTACCGGTGACCTCGATGGTCAGGCCCTTCGCGGCGGCCAGCGGGCGCAGCGTCGCGGCCGTCGACTCGGCCACGTCCCGCAGGTCCACCGGGCGCACGAACAGCTCCAGCGCGCCCTGGTCGGCCTGCGCGAGCGCGAGCAGGTTGTCCACCATCCGGCTCATCCGTTCGACCTCCTCGGCCGTGCTCGCGAGGACCTCCGCCGCGTCCGGCGCCAGGTCGCCGGCGGCCAGCGCCACGTCGAGCTCCGAACGCATGACGGCCAGCGGGGTGCGCAGGTCGTGGGAGGCGTCGGCGATCAGCCGCCGCTGCGTCTCGACCCCGGCTTCGAGCCGGTCCAGCATCGCGTTGAACGTCTCGGCCAGCCGGCCGACCTCGTCGGCGGTACCGGGTACCGGTACCCGCTCGTCCAGCCGGTCGACGCTGATCTCCCGGGCCTTGTCCGCGACCGCGGCCACCGGGCGCAGCGCGAGCCCGGCCACCCACCAGCCGGTGGCCGCGGCGACCAGCAGCGCCAGCGGGCCGCCGGTGAGCAGGATGACCACCAGCCGGTGTACCGCGGCGTCGGCCACGGCGAGCGAGGTGCCCAGGACGAGCACCCGCACCTGCCCGCCGGCCTGCACCGTCCGGGCCAGGACCCGCAGCGCCGTGGGCGATCCGGGCAGCCGGCCGGTGGCCAGCAGCGTCTGCCCACCCAGGACCTCTGCCAGCTGGGCCGGGGAGATCATCGGCTGGCGCGCGATGAGGTCGTCGGAGGCCTCGACGACCGTCCCGGTCGCGGACAGCAGCTGCGCGCCGGAGTCGCTGCTCGACAGGCCGGACAGGGCGGCGTTGCTGACCTCGGTGAACTCGCCGCCGGCGCGCACGCTCGCGGCGATCTGCGCGGACCGGCTGGCCAGCGACCGGTCGATGTCCCCGGCCAGGTCGGCGTGCATCCGCTGGACCAGGTACGCGCCGAGCACGGTCAGCACGACGACGAGCAGCGCCGTGTACGAGGCGGTCAGCCGAACCCTGATCGGCAGCCGCACCGGCTCACCCCACCCCGTACCCGACGCCGCGCGCGGTGCGGATCAGCGGCCGTTCGAACGGCCGCTCCAGCTTGCGGCGCAGGTACCCGACGTAGACGTCCACGACGTTGGACAGCCCGTCGTAGTCGTAGGCCCAGACGTTCTCCAGGATCCGCCGCCGGTTGACCACCTCGCCCGGGTGGCGCATGAGGAACTCCAGCAGCGCGAACTCCTTCGGCGACAGGTCGACCGGCCGGCCGTCGCGGGTCACCGTGCGGGCCGCCGGGTCCAGCTCGACGTCTTCGACACGCAGCCGTACCGGCCGCTCCGGGGCACCGCGCCGGACCAGCGCCCGCAGCCGGGCCAGCAACTCGGCGAACGCGAACGGCTTGATCAGGTAGTCGTCCGCCCCGGCGTCCAGCCCGCGGACCCGGTCGCCGACCGTGTCCCGGGCGGTCAGCATGAGAATGGGCACCCAACGGCCCCGCGCGCGCAACGTCCGGCACACCTCCACACCGGCGAAGGTACCGGCCGGCGCCTGGTCACCGGGCCCGGTGCCGTCGCCGGAACCCGGAAGCATGACGTCGAGCAGGATCGCGTCGTAGTCGCGCTCGCATGCGTGGTACAGCGCCTCGGCCGCGGTGACCGCGACGTCGACGGCGTGCCCCTCCCGCTCCAGCCCGCGACGCAGCGCCCGAACCAGCTTGATTTCGTCGTCGACGACGAGAATGCGCACGTCAGCCTCCGTTCCTGCCTGGGCAGAGTGTGCCCCGCCCAGCATGAGACTTCGATGAGAGTTGCCGGCCCGGCGCCGGGCTTTCACGGTTCTCCCATCCTCGGGCTGGTAGACCCGGTAACCGACGCCGCTGGTACCGGGGTACCGCTGGTGCCGGCGGCGGGCCCAGCCGCGGCGCGCTTGCCGCGGTGTGTCCGCGGCTGGGCGACCTATGCAGCGCGCCGGTGGTTACCGGGGACGCCGCGCGGGGTACCGGGACCTATCATCTGCGGTCGTACCCCGTGTCCGCCCGCGCTAGGGAAGGTCTGGAACCATCAGGTGGATGCCGCGTCCCGGACCCCCGTGGCCACCGCCGCGCTGAGGTACGGCGGGCTGGCCGGTGCGCTGCTGCTCGCGGTGGCCGGCGCGCGTTCCGGGCAGCGCTGGATCGCGCTGCCCACCTGGCTCGCCGGCACGGTCCTGCTCACCGGCGCCTGGCTGGTCCTCGGCCGGCGCCTGTCCGGTGTCGGGCTGCGCTGGCTGCTGGTGACCGGCGCGCTGTGGGCGCTGCCGGTACTGGTCAGCCTGCCGTTGGCCAGTCGCGACGTGTACGCCTACGCCTGCCAGGGCAGCCTCGTCACGCACGGGATGGACCCGTACGCGAACGGCGCGGCGAACCTGCCGTGCCCGTGGCTGTCCACGGTGCCGCGGATGTGGCGGTTCACGCCGAGCCCGTACGGGCCGCTGTGGCTGGTCATCTCCGGTGCCGCAGCGGCGAGCCGGAACATCGTGGTCGCTGTCGGGCTGTTCAAGCTCGTCGCGCTCGCCGGCATGGCGCTGGTCGGGTGGGCCGGGCACCGGCTGGCGCGGGCCCTGGGTACCGATCCCGTCCGGGCCGCCTGGCTCGGGCTGCTCAGCCCGCTGGTACTGGTACACGCGCTGTCCGGGGCGCACAACGACGCGCTGCTGGCCGGGCTGATCCTCGCGGCCGTCGCGGCTGCCGTCACGCTGCCCCCGACAGCCACCCGGCCGCTCGTCGCCGGGGCACTGCTCGGCCTCGCCGTGGCGGTGAAGGCCACCGCGCTGGTCGTGCTGCCGTTCCTGGCTCTGCTGCTCGTGGCCGACCGGCGCTGGTGGCCGGTCATCCGGGCCGCCGCGGTCGCGTCGCTCGGCATCGTCGGGGCGTACGGCGTGCTGTGGGCGCTGACCGGGTACGGGCTGGGTTGGCTGTCCGCGCTGTCCAACACCGCCCGGCTCGTCGTCGAGTGGACCTCGATCCCGACCGGGGTCGGCATGGGCGCCGCCCGGGCCCTGTCGCTGGCCGGGCAGCCGGGGCTGGCCCACCACGCGGTCGCCGCCTTCCGGCTGCTGGGGCTCGTGGCGCTCGCCGCCGTACTGGTCGGCCTGTGGTGGTGGGCGCGTGGCCGGACCCGGCCGGATCACGTGGTCGTCGCGGTGGGGCTGGCGCTGCTCGCGGTCGTCCTGCTCGCCCCGGTCGCATTTCCCTGGTACGCGCTGGCCCCGCTGGCGGTGCTCGCGTACGGGCTCACCGACGACCGCCGCCGGTACCTGGTGGGCCTGCTCGTCACCCCGGCCATACTGCTCATCCTGCCCAGCGGCAACGGGCTCGCCACGCTGTCCAAGGCACCCGGGTACGTGATCGACGGGCTGCTGGTGCTCGGCGCGGTCGCCCTGGCGGTGCGCTACCTGCTCCGCCGCCGCAGCCGGCCGACCCGCGAACCCGAGCTGGCGGGGCAGCCGTGAACGAATCGGTGGTGGAGGAGCCGAAAACCGTCGTCGCCCACCGGACGCCGGTGGGCGGGCCCGTGCCGACGCCGACCCCGGCGGGCCGGGATCCGTACTGGTACGCGGCCGGTGTGGTGCTGCTGCTCTCGGTCGCGTTCGCGATCCGCCACCCCTGGTCGGGCGACCTCGGCATCCATCTCGCGACCGTCGACCGGCTGCGGTACGACCTCACCAACCCGGGCAACCCGCTCGTCGACGCGCCCGGGCCCAGCGCCTACTACACGCCGTACACCGTCCTGTTGGCTCTGATCGGCATGGCGACCGGCCGGTCCACGATCGTGCTGTTCGCCGCTGCCGGCCCGGTGGTGATCGCCCTGCTCCTGTACGGGCTGCGCGCGTTCGTCACGGCGCTGACCGCGCGCCGGCTGGCGCCGCTGCTGGCGCTGCTGTCCGTGCTGCTGCTGTGGGGGCCCCGGCCCCGGGTGTGGAGCGGCTTCTTCCAGCTGTGGTCGCTGCCGCTGACCGCCGCGTACCCGAGCACCCTGGCGCTCGCCCTGACGCTGGTGTTCTGGGCCTGGCTGATCCGTACCCTCGACCGGCCGCCGTCCGGGCCGCGCTACCTCGGACTCGGGCTGCTCGCCGCGGTCCTGGCGCTGACCCATCCGTTCACGTTCGCGTTCGCCGCGCTCGGCGCGGCCGCGCTGGTGATCGCGCGGATCGGTACCCGGCCGCGGGCGACATGGCGGTGGCTCGCCGCGGCCACCGCCGGATGGCTGGCGCTCGTGCTGGTCTGGCCGTACTACCCCTTCTTCGCGCTGTTCGGCGCGACCGGGCTGGACGACATCCACCGCGCCCTCTACGACCGCCCCTGGCTCTACTACGGCCTGGTTCTGGTCGCACTGCCGCCGTTGTGGCTGCGCGCCCGGCGCAGTCCGCGCGACCCGCTCGTCCTGCTGTTCCTGGCCGCTCTGGTGCTGGTCGTGGTCGGCGGGCTGACCGGGCGTTACGCGCTGGGCCGCATGGAGCCTGCCGCGATCCTGGCCGCCCAGCTCGCCCTCGCCGTCGAGCTGGCCGCGCCCGCCGCCGGCCCGGTACGCCGGGGCTGGGCGGCGCTCAGCGCCCTCGCGCTGCTGGCCGGCTTCGCCGTGCAGAGCCCGCACCTGCTCGACGCGGTACCCCGCGCGTGGGTACCCCGGCCAGTGGCGAGGTACGCCAGCAACTGGCCGGACTACTCCTGGGTCACGCCGTACATCCGCCCCGGCGACGTCGTGGTCACCGACGACTACAGCGCGATCCGGACGCTGCCCGGCTACGGTGCCCGGACGATCCCGCCCGCGTGGCCGGACCCGTTCCTGCCCGACCAGCGGCAGCGCTGGCGCGACCTCGCGCACATCCACGCCCGCCAGACCGACCCGGCCACCCGGCGGGCGCTCCTGGCCAGGTACCACGCCCGGTGGATCCTGGAGTTTCCCGGGTCGTGGTCGATCTCGGCCGGCCAGCCGCCGGTCGCCGTCGGGCCGCAGGGCCAGCGGCTGTACCGGGTGGACGCATGACCGTCCGCCTACCGTCGCCGGAGGAGCTGCCGGCGGTACTGGTGGAGCTCGCGGTACCGCACGAGGACATCGACGACGTGATCGCCCTTCGCCCGACGCCGCAGTGGTGGCCGCTGCTCGAACAGCTCACCGGCGAGCTGGTGCGGGGGATGGGTGAGGTCGACCTGCCGCCCCCGCGGGCCGAGCTGCCCGAGGAGCTCGGCGAGCTGCGCCGGTACTTCCCCGTCTACGTCCTGCTCGCGGCGCTGCCGGACGTCCGGGAGTACCACCGGCGGCACGGCATCCCCGAGCGGATCTCCCGGCTGACCCTCGCCGACCTCGGCCGGGCGATGGCGCGGCACCGGCGCCGGCACGGTACCCCCGGTCTCGACCTCGCCACCTGGCTCGCCCTGCACTTCCGCGGCACGCTGTACCAGCTCGGCCGGCTGCAGTTCCAGCGGGACCGGCTCAACGAGGTCCTCGGTCGCGCGGTCGCCGAGGCCGGCCTGCCGTGCGGCCCGGGCGACCCGGCGCTCAACATCCACATACCCCGGTTCTACGGGCCGCTGAGCCCGACCGCCTGCGACGACTCGCTCCGCCAGGCGGGCCGGTTCTTCGCGCAGCACTTCCCGCAGGAGCGGTACGCGGTGGCGACCTGCCACTCCTGGCTGCTCGACGAGCAGCTGGCCCGGTACCTGCCGGCGGAGTCGAACATCCTGCGCTTCCAGCGCCGGTTCCGGATCGCCCACGTGCCGCAGGCGCCCGACGACGAGGAGATCCTGGGGCACGTCTTCGTCCGGGTACCGGACCGGCTCGACGAGCTGCCCCACCGGACCACGCTGGACCGCGCGATGGTCGACCACCTGCGCACCGGCGGCCACTGGTACGGCGTCAGTGGCTGGCTCCCCCTCACCGTCGGGTACTGACCGCGACACGACGCAACGCCAGGTCGACCGGCGTGTTGAGATCCGTTGACAGGCATCGACGGCAAGCGGATCATCGGGCGCACATCCTCGACCGAGGAGGCGTCGATGAGCGCGATTGTTCCGGATCCAGCCGTGGCCTCGTACGGCATCGCGGTGAGCGCCGCGATCGACTTCGGCGCGGCGACCACCACGCCGGTCGAGGCCGGGGAGGTGGAGGCCGGGTAGGGTTGGCCAGATGATCACGCTGGACGAGCTGGCCGCCGCGTCGTCCCACACCGGCGAGAACGCGATCGACACGGTGGTCCTCGCGATCGTCGACATGCAGGGCAGGTTGCAGGGCAAGCGGTTCGACGCGCGGCACTTCGTGGAGACCGTCGCCGCCGAGGGCAGCGAGGGCTGCAACTACCTGCTGGCCGTCGACGTGGAGATGAACACCGTCGACGGGTACGCGATGTCCAGCTGGTCCGGCGGGTACGGCGACTTCGCGATGGTGCCCGACCTCGCGACCCTGCGCCTGGCGCCGTGGCACCCCGCGACCGCGTTGCTGCTCGCCGACCTGACCTGGTTCGACGGTACCCCGGTGGCGGCCTCGCCCCGGCAGATCCTGCGCCGGCAGCTCGACCGGCTGACCGCCCGGAACCTGCGCGCCTTCGCCGGCACGGAGCTGGAGTTCATCGTGTACCGGGACTCATACGAGGAGGCCTGGAACCGCGGGTACCGCGACCTCACGCCGGTCAACCAGTACAACGTGGACTACTCGCTGCTGGGCACCGCCCGGGTCGAACCGCTGCTGCGGCGCATCCGGCGGGAGATGGCCCGGGCCGGGCTGCGCCCGGAGAGCGCCAAGGGGGAGTGCAACTTCGGCCAGCACGAGATCGCCTTCCGCTACGACGAGGCGCTGGCCTGCGCCGACCACCACGTCATCTACAAGAACGGCGCCAAGGAGATCGCGGCGCAGGAGGGCCTGGCGCTGACCTTCATGGCCAAGCCGAACCAGCGCGAGGGCAACTCCTGCCACATCCACTTCTCGTTGCGGGCGCGCGACACCGGCCGGGCGGTGTTCGCCGCTCCTGCCACACCAAGCGGGCACGACATGTCGGCGGTGATGCGCCATTCTCTGGCCGGGATGCTCGCGACGATGCGCGAGTTCACCCTGCTGTACGCGCCGAACGTGAACTCGTACAAGCGATTCCAGCCGGGGTCGTTCGCGCCGACCGCGGTGCGCTGGGGTAGCGACAACCGCACCTGCGCGTTGCGGGTCGTCGGGCACACCCCGACCGGGCTGCGGTTCGAGAACCGGGTACCCGGCGGCGACGTCAACCCGTACCTGGCGGTGGCCGGCATGGCGGCCGGTGCGCTGTACGGCATCGAGAACGAGCTGCCCCTGGAGGAGCCCTACGCCGGCAACGCGTACACCGACGAGAGCGCACCGCGGGTACCGGCGACGCTGCGCGAGGCCGCGCAGCTGTGGGAGGGAAGCACCCTGGCCCGGCAGGCGTTCGGCGACGACGTCGTCGAGCACTACGCCAACAACGCCCGGGTGGAGCTGGCCGCCTTCGACGCCGCGGTCACCGACTGGGAGCTGTTCCGTGGCTTCGAGAGGCTTTAACCCATGGATGTGATCAACCCGGCGACCGGGGAGGTCGTCGCGCACGTCCCGCCGACCTCCCCGGCGGAGGTGGACGGCGCCATCGCGCGGGCGGCGGCCGCTTTCGAGACCTGGCGCGCAGTCGCGCCCGGCGAGCGCGCGCGGCTGCTGCGCCGGTTCGCGTCCACTGTGGACAGTCACATAGAAGAACTGGCGCTGCTGGAAGTCCGTAACTCGGGGCACACGATTTCCAACGCGCGCTGGGAAGCCGGCAACGTCCGCGATGTCCTCGACTACGACGCCGGGGCGCCGGAACGGCTGACCGGCCGGCAGATCCCGGTACCGGGCGGGGTGGACCTCACCTTCCACGAACCGCTCGGCGTGGTCGCAGTGATCGTGCCGTGGAACTTCCCGATGCCGATCGCCGGCTGGGGCTTCGCGCCCGCGCTGGCCGCCGGCAACACCGTGGTACTCAAGCCGGCCGAGGTGACCCCGCTGACCGCGCTGAGACTCGGCGAGTTGGCTGTCGAGGCAGGGATTCCGGAGGGCGTCTTCACCGTCGTCCCGGGCCGCGGATCCGTGGTGGGGCAACGGTTCGTCACCCACCCGGCGGTACGCAAGGTGTGCTTCACCGGTTCGACCGAGGTCGGCAAGCAGATCATGGCCGGCTGCGCCGAGCAGGTGAAGCGGGTGACGCTGGAACTGGGCGGCAAGAGCGCGAACCTCGTGTTCGCCGACGCCGACCTGGCAGCCGCGGCGGCCGCGGCGCCCGCCGGCGTGTTCGACAACGCCGGGCAGGACTGCTGCGCGCGCTCGCGGATCCTCGTCGAGGCAGGCGTGTACGACCGCTTCCTCGCGTTGCTGGAACCGGCCGTGCGGCAGTGGCGGGTGGAGGATCCGGCGCGCGAGTCGGCACAGATGGGTCCGCTCATCTCGGCGGGGCAGCGGGCCACAATGTCGTCCTATGTGGACGGTGCGGACGTCGCGTTCCGGGGAAGCTGCCCGGACGGCGCCGGATTCTGGTACCCGCCAACGGTTCTGCTCGCGCACGACGGCAGCGAGCCGCACTGGCGCGAGGAGGTCTTCGGCCCGGTGGTGTCGGTGCGGCCGTTCCGCGACGAGGCCGAAGCGGTAGCGCTGGCCAACGACACGCCGTACGGGCTGTCCGGCTCGATCTGGACCCGCGATGTGGGCCGCGCGCTGCGGGTCGCGCGGGGCGTGGAGACCGGCACGCTGAGCGTCAACTCGCACTCCTCGGTGCGGTACTGGACGCCGTTCGGCGGGATGAAGCAGTCCGGCCTCGGCCGCGAACTGGGCCCGGATGCGCTGGCCGCGTTCACCGACGTGAAGAACGTCTTCATCAGTACCGCGGAGGGTTGAGTGCAACGGTTGCGGGACCGGGTGGCCGTGGTGACCGGCGGGGGCAGCGGGATCGGTCTGGCCACCGCGCGCCGGTTCGCCGCCGAGGGCGCGAAGGTCGTGATGGTCGACCTCAACGCCGAGGCCGGTACCCAGGCGGCGTCCGAAGTGGACGGTGAGTTCGTGGCATGCGACGTCTCCCACGAGGATTCGGTGGCGGCGCTGTTCGACGGCGTCGTCGCGCGGCACGGCCGCCTCGACGTCGCGTTCAACAACGCCGGCATCTCGCCACCCGACGACGACTCGATCCTGGTGACCCGGCTGGACGCCTGGGAGCGGGTACACCGGGTCAACCTCACCAGCGTGTACCTGTGCTGCAGGTACGCGATCCCGCACATGCAGCGGCAGGGCAAGGGCTCGATCATCAACACGGCCAGCTTCGTGGCGCTGATGGGTGCCGCGACCTCGCAGATCGCCTACACCGCGAGCAAGGGCGGGGTACTGGCACTGAGCCGGGAGCTCGGTGTGCAGTTCGCCCGCGAGGGCATCCGGGTCAACGCGCTGTGTCCCGGGCCGGTGGCCACCCCGCTGCTGATGGAGTTGTTCGCCAAGGATCCCGAGCGGGCCGCGCGGCGGCTGGTACACGTCCCGATGGGCCGGTTCGCGCAGCCGGAGGAGATCGCCGCGGCGGTGGCGTTCCTCGCCAGCGACGACGCCAGCTTCGTCACCGCGTCAGCGTTCCTCGTCGACGGCGGGCTGACCGGGGCCTACGTCACGCCGCTGTGACCGTGGGTTCGTGGCGAACCGGGAAGTTGACCGAGTTGGCGATGAAGCACATGCGGTGCGCCGCCGAGTGGAGCGCTGTCGCCTTCTCGACCATGTCCGCCGCGGCGACCGTCACCTGAGGGCGAAGGGTCATCTCGGTGAACCGCCCGCCGCCGTCGCTGTCCTCGGCCATCAGGCCGGTCGGCACGTCGGTGTAGCCGGTCACCACGATCCCGTCGGCCGCGCACAGGTGCAGGTACCACAGCAGGTGGCACTGGCTCAGCGCGGCGACGAGCAGCTGTTCCGGGCTCCACCGGTCCGGCTCGCCGCGAAACGCCGGATCCGACGAGCCGGACAGCGTCGGGCGTCCCGGCGCGGTCACCTCGTGCGCGCGGCTGTAGGCGCGGTACCCGCTGGTACCGGTACCGAGGTCGCCGGTCCAGGTGACGGTCAGCTCGTAGGTGTGGTTCCGGGTCATGATCGCGGGTCGGGCACCGTGACCAGGGCGGTGACCGTGGTACCCCGCCCGGTGTTCCGGATGGTCAGCGAGGCGGCCAGCCGCCGGACGATGAACAGCCCCCGGCCGCCCAGCGCCAGCACCGACGGCGGCCGCTTCCCCGCGCCGTCCGGGTCCGGGATGCCCGGCCCCTCGTCGCTGACCTCGCACCGCACCGCTCCGTCAACCCATGAGAGCCGCAGCCGGCCCCGGCCGCCGCCGTGCCGGACCACGTTGCTGGCCAGCTCACCGGCGACGATCACCACGTGGGCCACCCGGTCCGGCGGGGCGCCCAGGTGCGCGGCGTGCGCGGCCACCGCCGCCCGCAGCGCGTAGAGGTCGTCCGGTCCGAAGGGCTGGTCGAGGGAGGCTCCGCCGCGCCCGGCTGCGGGCCCGACCCGGCGAGCGTGCATCTCAGGCCCGACCATGAACCGTCTGTACCCGAAGTGTCGGGATCTCATCCGTGTCGACCAGCGCGAACATCTCCCGGACCAGACCTTGGCAGATGACTGTCAGGCGGCGGTCATCCCGCAGGCTCCGGGCGGTGTGGATGATGAGCGACACGCAGGCCGCGTCGATGTACCGCAGCTGCACGAGGTTCACGGTGATGTGGTGGTCCAGGCGCAGCGACTCGGCCAGCGCCTGGATCAGCGGTTCGGCCCGGGTGAAGTCGAGCTCGCCGGCCGCCCGCACGCCGGGTGGGCTGTGCTGCCGGCAGATCCGCAGGATCGGATCCTCGTGGTAGACGGTCGCCGCCACCGCCCGGGTGTGCGCCGCCGCCGCGAAGGCCAGGGTCACCGCGTCGAAGCTGTCCCGGTCGTACTGGCAGATCGCGGCCAGCCGGCCGTCCGCGAACAACGCCCCGACCTGCGACTCGAAGGCCCGTAACTGGTCGATGGCGGGCACCGGCCGGACGGCCCAGCACATGTCGGCGGTCATCCGCAGTACCGGGTACCCCTCCCGGGCCGCCAGGTCCAGCTGGCCCGCGAGCAGGTCGACCATGCGCCGCGCGGAGGGCCGGCCGTCGGCGAACCAGGCCCGGTCGCTGCCGCGCACGGCGAGCTGTCCGCGGCGGATCGCGTCCAGCGCCTCCACCGACCGCAGCTCCAGCTCGTCGGGCAGCCGGTCGGCCGGTACCGAGTCGGTGAAGCACAGCACCTTGTGGCCCTGGTCCAGACCGGACCGGACGAATGCGGCGACGATGTCCAACCGTTCGTCCGGATCGGTGAACGTCAGGCAGGCATGGTCGCCAGGACCCAGCTCCTCCACCGACCTGGGGTTGTCCATCGGCGCACCCTTCGTTCAGACGGCATCAACGGTAAGCCAGGACGGGCCGGCGCGCGCATTCAGCCCGGGCATCCGGGTCGGCTACAGTGCTCGGGAGCACTGGCGTCACATCCAGGGGGAGGGCGGCTCTGGCGATGACCGCGCAGACCTCGCGCCGGGTCCTCACCGTACCCAATCTGGTCAGCTTCACCCGGCTGCTGGGGGTACCCCTCTTCCTGTACCTGTTCCTCGGCCCGCACGCCTACGCCGCCGCCGTGCTCGTGCTCGCCGTCGGCGGCACCACCGACTGGGTCGACGGCTACCTGGCCCGCCGGCTGCAGCAGGTCAGCCGGCTGGGCGAACTGCTCGACCCGGCGGCCGACCGGCTCTACATCCTCGCCACCCTGGTCGCGTTCACCGTCGGCCGGGTGGTGCCGTGGTGGTTCACCGGGGCGCTGCTGCTGCGCGAGCTGGTCCTGCTCGGCTCGCTGGCCGTCCTGCGCCGCTACGGGTACGGGCCGCCGCCGGTGCACTACCTCGGCAAGACGGCGACGTTCATCCTGCTGTTCGGGTTCCCGGTGCTGCTGCTGGCGCGGGCCAGCAGCTGGGCGGCGCCGGTGGCCGGGCCGGCCGGCTGGGCGCTGGCCTGGTGGGGCCTGGCGCTGTACTGGGCCGCGGGTGCGCTCTACGTCATCCAGGCGGTCGGCCTGGTCCGCGCCGCACGGCGACCGGCGGTTCCCGCGTGAGCACCTCCCCGGCCCGGCGGCGACCGTCGGACTTCCTGACCGAGATGTTCCGCAACCCGCTCGACGCCGGGTACGCCGAGGCGGCGCGGCGGCGGGCCGGGCGCGGGCCGGAGTCGACCCGGCGCCGGCTCGCCGGCCGGACCGCGCGGGCCGTGGTGCTCGCGGCGACCGGGTTCCTCCTGGTCGTGGCGTACCACCAGACCGTCGCGGCCCAGCCGGAGAGCAGCCGGGTCCGGTCCGGCCTGGTGGCCGACGTGCGCAACCGCCAGCACGACGCCGACCAGCTCCAGCAACGGGCCGACCAGCTGCGCGACGAGGTCGCCCGCGAGCGCGACGCCGCGCTGGCCGCCGCGCTGGCCGCCGCGGGTACCGACGCCGGTCAGCGGACCCGGCTGGAGCTCGCCACCGGTACCAGCAAGGTACACGGGCCGGGCGCCACGGTCCGGCTCGCCGACGCCGCCGCGCAGGTGGACCCGGTGACCGGCAAGTCGCAGCCGCCCAAGTACGGCGCGGTACTGGACCGCGACCTGCAGGACGTCGCGAACGAGCTGTGGCACGACGGGGCCGAGGCGATCGCCATCAACGGCGAGCGGCTCACCGCCACCTCGACGATCCGCAAGGCGGGCAGCACGATCCTGGTGGACTTCCGGCCGATCTCCTCGCCGTACTCGGTGTCCGCGATCGGCCCGGGCGACCTGGACCGGCGGTTCACCGCGTCCCGCACCGGCCAGCAGTTCCGCGTCTACGTCAGCGCCTACGGCATGCAGGTGTCGGTCGACCGCGAGAACCAGCTGACCCTGCCGGCCGCGGCGGATCCGCAGCTGCACTACGCCCAGCCGGTACCCGGTGCCGGCCCGTCGCCGTCCGGCACGTCCCCGGTACCGTCGAACCCGGGAGGACGTTGATGGTCGCGGTGCTCGCGCTGGTGGCCGGGGTGGTGCTCGGCATCGTGTTCGAACCGTCGGTACCGCTCGCCCTCCAGCCCTACCTCCCCATCGCGGTCGTCGCGGCCCTCGACGCCGTGTTCGGCGGGATCCGCGCGAAGCTGGACGGCATCTTCGACGACAAGCAGTTCGTCGTGTCGTTCGTGTCCAATGTGCTGGTCGCCGCCCTGATCGTCTTCCTCGGCGACAAGCTGGGCGTGGGTAGCCAGCTGTCCACCGGCGTCGTGGTCGTCCTCGGCGTGCGCATCTTCGGCAACGTCGCCGGCATCCGGCGCCGGCTGTTCCGGGCCTAGGTATGAACGAGCATCACGACACCGGTACCGGATGGCCGGACGAGCGGCCCGCCGCAGCCGCCGCGCCCGAGCCGGAGCCGGAGCCGGCCGCGGAGCCCGCACCGCCCGTGGTCGAGGAGCCCGGCGAACCGCGCGACTGGGATGTGGACGGCACCGCGGTCGACGACGAGGACCCTGCCGTCCGGCAGTCCGTCGCCGGCCGGCGCAAGGTCTCCGCCGCCGGTGCGGTGATCGGGATACTGCTCGTCCTGTTCGGCTTCGCGTTCGTGGTCCAGTTGCGCAGCAACGCCACCGACGAGCAGCTGTCCACCGCCCGGCCGGAGGATCTCGTGCGGATCCTGTCCGACCTGGATGCGCGCAAGGACCGGCTCAGCCAGGAGATCACCCAGTTGCAGACCACCCAGCAGCAGCTCGCCGCCGGCAGCCAGGGCCGGGCGGCGGCCCTGGACGCGGCCGCCAAGCGGGCCCGGGACCTCGGCATTCTCGCCGGTACCCTGCCCGCGCAGGGGCCCGGGATCCAGGTGCGGTTCGTGTCCGGGGCGCAGGCGCTGAAGGCCTCGGTGATCCTGGACGCGGTGGAGGAGTTGCGCGACGCGGGGGCCGAGGCGATGGAGATCGACGGCGGCAACGGGGCGACGGTACGGGTCGTCGCGTCCAGCTGGTTCGTCGACGGCGCGGACAGCGGGCTCGAGGTCGACGGGCAGTTGCTGACCGCCCCGTACTGGCTGACCGCGATCGGCGACCCGCAGACCATGCAGACCGCGCTGAACATCCCGGGCGGGGTGGTCGACAACGTGCACAACGGCGGCGGTAACGTGATCGTCAACCAGCCGGGTACGGTCCGGGTCACTGCGCTGCACCAGACCGGCTCCCCGCGCTACGGGCAACCGGTGGGCTGACAAGGGAAGGGGACGGGCCGAGGTGATTCCCGAGGATCTGCGCTACACCCCCGAGCACGAATGGGTGCAGCCGGGCGAGCCGACGGTGAAGGTGGGCATCACGGACTTCGCCCAGGACGCCCTCGGCGACATCGTCTACGTACAGCTGCCCGACCCGGGTACCGCGGTCGAGGCGGGCCAGGCGTTCGGTGAGGTGGAGTCGACCAAGAGCGTCTCGGAGATCTACGCGCCGGTCGCCGGTACCGTGGTCGCCAGCAACGCCCGGCTCGCCGACGAGCCCGAACTGATCAACACCGACCCGTACGGCGACGGCTGGCTGGTGGAGATCGAACCGTCCGACCCGGACCTCGGCCAGCTGCTCGACGCCGACGGGTACCGCGAGCTGACCGAGAAGTAGCCGGCCACCGCCCGGCTGGGCAATTCCGCGCGTCCGGTTGACCCTGCATTTCGACCTTGACTAGGCTCGCCCAGTCGGCCGAGAACCTAGGTCGCGCCGCGGGCGTGACGTGCGGCGAGCCCGGTGGCGCGTACCGTTTCTCCCGACGCCCGACTGAAGACCGTGAGGTGGACCGATGACGCGCCCAGACGACGAGTTCCCCCCGCTCGACGTCACGTCGACCCTCAACCTCGGGTCACTCGACGACGTGCTCGAGGGCCCGGACACCGACGTGGCACCCGGCCGGATGGCCGGTGCGCTGCCGCCGGGCATGGCATTGCTGGTCGCGTGTCCCGGCGGCACGCCGAGTTCCACCGCGAGCGCGGCACGTTCACCGTGCGTGACGTGGGCAGCCTCAACGGCACCTACGTGAACCGCGAGCGGGTCGAGGCGGCGACCCTGTCCAGCGGTGACGAGGTGCAGGTCGGCAAGTTCCGGTTGGTCTTCATCGCCGGACCGCGCCCGGACGAGGGCGCATAGAGCCGCCGGTGACGGCATCGGGGGCACCGGCCGGCGGCGGATCGCCGGCGCTGATGAGCATCGGTGAGGTGCTGGCCCGGCTGCGCACGGAATTCCCCGACATCACCATCTCCAAGCTGCGGTTCCTGGAGGCGGAAGGGCTGGTCGAGCCGCAGCGCACCGCGGCGGGGTACCGGAAGTACACCGCCGCCGACCTGACCCGGCTGCGCTACGTGCTGGCCGCGCAGCGCGACTACTACCTGCCGCTGCGGGTGATCCGGGAACAGCTGGCCGGTCCGGCGCCGGGCCGCGGCGCGTTGCTGCCGGTCACCGAGCCGGGGGTACCGGAACCGCCCGATCAATGGCTGTCCCGCGCCGATCTGCTGGCGACCTCGGGACTCGATGAGCCCACGCTCACCGAGTTGGAGCGGCACGGGCTGGTCCGGGACCGGGCCGGCCGGTACGACGCCGACGCGCTGACCATCGCGCAGGTCGCCGCGCAGCTGGCTGGGTACGGCCTGGAGCCACGTCACCTGCGCGCGTACCGCACCTCCGCCGATCGCGAAGTCGGACTCTTCGCCCAACTCGTCGCGCTGGTGGCCCGGCAGAACACGCCCGCCGCGAGTGCCCGCGCGGCCGAGCTCGCCCGCGAACTCACCGCGCTGTCGCAGCAACTGCACGCCGCGCTGGTCCGGGTCGGCTGGCGGGAGATGTTGGGCCGGTAGGGCTGGCGCATCCGCAGAGGGCGTGTCGGGTAGCGCACGTGTAACGTGGGCACACGGGGACGTGCGGGGGAGCCGAGGACGACACGGAGGCGGCGGTGCGTGAGCTGAGTGTGGTCGGGGTGCGGGTCGAGCTGCCCAGCAACCAGCCGATCGTGCTGCTCAAAGAGGTCGACGGAGACCGGTACCTGCCGATCTGGATCGGTGCGGTAGAAGCCACCGCGATCGCGTACGAGCAGCAGGGGGTCAAGCCGCCCCGGCCGCTGACACACGACCTGATGCGCGACATCCTCGCCGCGCTCAAGGCACCGTTGCGCGGCGTGGAGATCGTGGAGATGAAGGAGAACATCTTCTACGCCGACCTGCTGCTCGGGGAGGGTGTCCGGGTCTCCGCCCGGCCCAGCGATTCGATCGCCCTCGCGCTGCGGGCCGGCGCGCCGATCCGCTGCGCCGAGCAGGTCCTCGCGGAGGCCGGGATCATCATCCCGGACGAGCAGGAAGATGAGGTCGAGAAGTTCCGCGAGTTCCTGGAGCAGGTAACCCCGGAGGATTTCGCCGGGTAGGCCGCGGCCGCCGTTGCCGGCGTGTCGTCGGGGGAGACGGACACGCAGCGCTAGGGTTACCTCACCGCCGCGCAGCCAATCGGGAGGCACCGTGAGCGAGCCGCAGGACCCGCACCATCAACCGGTCAACGAGGCACCGGCCGGTGACGATGCGGTCGGCTACCGGGGTGTTACGGCTTGTCATGCCGCTTCGATCAGCTACCGCCAGCTGGACTACTGGGCCCGCACCGGCCTGGTCACCCCCAGCGTGCGGGACGCCTCCGGCTCGGGCACGCAGCGGCTGTACTCGTTCCGCGACATGGTCGTGCTCAAGGTGGTCAAGCGGCTGCTCGACGCGGGCGTCTCGCTGCAGAACATCCGCAAGGCCATCGACGCGCTGCGGTCTCGGGGTGTCGAGGACCTCGCCGAGATCACGCTGATCTCCGACGGTACGACGGTCTACGAGTGCCGGTCGCCGGAGGAGGTCGTCGACCTGCTCCAGGGCGGCCAGGGCGTCTTCGGTATCGCGATCGGCGGCGCGTTCAAAGAGATCAAGGGCTCGCTGGAGCACCTGCCGGCCGAGCGGGTCGAGGGCGAGCCGGCGCTGCCGCTGACCGGGGACGAGGAGTCCGGCGACCTGGTGGCCGACGAACTGGCCGCCCGCCGGGCCCGGCGCCGGGCCGGGTAGACGCTGATCACTCGCGTGAGATGTCGCACCGCGCACCGCGCATCGGGCCGCGGGCGCTGGTAGCCTGTGCAGTCAGCCGGTACACCCGCGTGGGAGAGTCCGCTCCGGCGGCGCCGAAGGGGCAAATCCTCCCCGGAACCTCTCAGGCAAAAGGACCGCGTGGGCAGGCAGCTCTGGAGGGGCACGACAGAGGGGGAGGGCGCTTGTCCGTAGCCTCTGCCGGGAGTTGAGCCGATGACCGAATTCTCCTTCGCCGCACGGCACATCGGGCCGTCCCCCGAAGACGTCGCCGCCATGCTCAAGACGGTCGGGTACGGCTCGGTCGAGGACCTCATGGCCGCCGCGATCCCGGAGTCGATCCGCTGGGCCGGCACGCTGGACCTGCCGCCGGCGGCCACCGAGGCCGAGGCCCTGGCCGAGCTGCGCGCGCTGGCCGCCCGCAACAGGCCGCTGGTCTCCATGATCGGCCTGGGCTACCACGGTACCCACACCCCGGCGGTGATCCGGCGCAACGTGCTGGAGAACCCGGCGTGGTACACCGCGTACACGCCGTACCAGCCGGAGATCTCCCAGGGCCGGCTGGAGGCGCTGCTGAACTTCCAGACGATGGTTGCCGACCTGACCGGCCTGCCGCTGGCAGGCGCGTCGCTGCTCGACGAGGCCACCGCAGCCGCCGAGGCGATGACGCTGGCCCGCCGGTCGTCCAAGGCGCCGGGGAACCTGTACCTGGTCGACGCCGATACGCTGCCGCAGACGATCGCGGTCATCCGGACCCGTGCGCTGCCCCTGGGTATCGAGGTGCGCGTTGTCGACGTCGATGCCGGGCCGCTGCCGGACGGGTACTTCGGGCTGCACCTGCAGTACCCGGGCGCATCCGGCCGGATCCGCGACCACGCGCCGCTGATCGACGCGGCACACGCCGCCGGTGCGCTGGTCACCGTCGCGGCCGACCTGCTCGCACTGGCCCTGCTCCGGTCGCCCGGGTCGGCCGGCGCCGACGTGGCGGTCGGAACGACGCAGCGGTTCGGGGTACCGATGGGGTACGGCGGCCCGCACGCCGGGTACATGGCGGTGCGCGACGGCCTGGCCCGGATGCTGCCCGGCCGCCTGGTCGGGGTGTCCCGCGACGCCGACGGCACGCCCGCGTACCGGCTGGCCCTGCAGACCCGCGAGCAGCACATCCGGCGGGAGAAGGCGACCAGCAACATCTGCACCGCCCAGGTGCTCCTCGCGGTGATCGCCGCGATGTACGCGGCGTACCACGGCCCCGAGGGCCTGCGCGCGATCGCCGGCCGGGTCGCCTCGCGGGCCGCCACGCTCGCCGCCGGCCTGCGCGCGGGCGGGGTCGAGGTGGCCCACGACGCGTTCTTCGACACGGTGACCGCGGTCGTGCCCGGCCGAGCGGCCGAGGTGGTGGCCGCCGCCGAGCGGGCGGGCATCAACCTGCGTCTCGTCGACGCCGACCGGGTCGGCATCACCTGCGACGAGGTGACCACGCCCGCGCATCTGGCGGTAGTGTGGTCGGCGTTCGTGGGCCGGCACTTGGACCGGACCAGCAAGGCGGCGCTGGACGGGGCGGAGGCTGCCAGCGCCGACGCCGATGCGATCCCGGCCGCGCTGCGGCGGACCGACAGCTACCTGACCCACCCGGTGTTCCACGCGCACCGCTCGGAGACCGCGATGCTGCGCTACCTGCGCCGGCTCGCCGACAAGGACTACGCGCTGGACCGCGGCATGATCCCGCTGGGCTCGTGCACGATGAAGCTCAACGCGGCCGCGGAGATGGAACCGATCACCTGGCCGGAGTTCGCCGACCTGCACCCGTTCGCGCCGGCCGGGCAGGCCGCCGGGTACCAGGAGCTGATCGGCACGCTGGAGCGCTGGCTCGCCGAGGTCACCGGGTACGACGCGGTGAGCGTGCAGCCCAACGCCGGCTCGCAGGGTGAGCTGGCCGGGCTGCTGGCGATCCACCGGTACCACGAGGCGACCGGGCAGCAGCAGCGCGACGTGTGCCTGATCCCGTCCTCCGCGCACGGCACCAACGCGGCGAGCGCGGTCATGGCCGGCATGCGGGTCGTCGTGGTGGCCTGCGACGCGGACGGCAACGTGGACCTCGCCGACCTGGACCGCAAGATCGCGCAGCAGGCCGACCGGCTCGCCGCCATCATAGTGACGTACCCGTCCACGCACGGCGTCTACGAGCCCGCGATCGCGCATCTGTACGCGAAGGTGCACGACGCCGGCGGCCAGGTGTACGTCGACGGGGCCAACCTCAACGCGCTGCTCGGCTTCGCCAAGCCCGGCCGGTTCGGGGCGGACGTCTCGCACCTGAACCTGCACAAGACGTTCTGCATCCCGCACGGCGGGGGCGGTCCGGGCGTCGGGCCGGTCGCGGCGCGGTCGCACCTGGCGCCGTACCTGCCGGCCCGCGCGGGCGTCGCCGGCGCGGACCAGCCGGTGATCTCCGCGGCGCCGCACGGTTCGGCCGGGATCCTGCCGATCCCGTGGGCGTACCTGCGGATGATGGGCCCGGACGGCCTCGCCGCGGCCACCGGTGTCGCCGTCCTCGCCGCCAACTACCTGGCCGTCCGGCTGCGTGAGCACTACCCGGTCCTCTACGCCGGCAACAGCGGCCTGGTCGCCCACGAGTGCATCCTCGACCTGCGGCCGCTGACGAAGGCGACCGGTGTGACGGTCGACGACGTGGCCAAGCGGCTGATCGACTACGGGTTCCACGCGCCGACGATGTCGTTCCCGGTACCGGGGACGTTGATGGTGGAGCCGACCGAGTCGGAGGACCTGGCCGAGCTGGACCGGTTCGTCGAGGCGATGGTGGCGATCCGCGCGGAGATCGAAAAGGTCGGTTCAGGGCAGTGGCCGGCGGGGGACAACCCGTTGGTCAACGCACCGCACACGGCCGCGATGGTCAGCGGTGACAGCTGGGAGCACGGGTATCCGCGCTCGCTGGCGGCGTACCCGTCCGGGGTGGCGGACGGCAAGTACTGGCCGCCGGTTCGGCGGATCGACGGGGCGTACGGTGACCGGAATCTGGTCTGCGCCTGCCCGGCTCCGGAGGCGTTCCAAGATTAAGGGTCAGGCGGCGACCAGCGCGGTGTGCGGCGCCGGACCGCGGTGCGGTTCGACCGTGCTGCCGTCGGGTAGGAGTTCGCCGGTGTCCTCGAAGAGGATCACGCCGTTGCACAACAGGCTCCAGCCCTGTTCGCAGTGGGTGGCGACCGCGCGGGCCGCGTCGCGGTCGGTCGCGTCGGCCGGGGGGCAGGGAGGCTGGTGCGGGCACATGGGGAATCTCCGGGGTGTTGCGCGGGGTCGGCAGCGTTTTCATGGTCACATGACCAATCACGCACGCTACCAAGCAGAACGAAACGCCATCGAACAAGTATCGGTACACCGGCAGAAGAACTGGCCGTTCGGATGACCACAATCCACCCGGTCGTCCGTAGGACGCCGCACTTACTGTCCGATAACGGGCCAACGAATTGTAGCGCGGTCCTGGCGGAGCGTTCGCGGCTGGAGTGGCGCCGCTCTTCCGGAGGCGACCCTGCCCTGCTCCTGGCCGATTTCCTGGCCGGTGCCGGGCTGTCAATGCCCGAACCATCCGAGGAATTTTCGTGCCATTCCGCGTGGCGGAATTCGTCGGTCTGCGGAGCGGCCGTGTTCCTCTCGGCGGCCGCCGGTGCGGCGATGATCGGCGCGCCGGCCGGGCCACCGAGCCCGGCGCCGGCGGTACCGGACCTCGTGGCGGTCGTCTTTGAACACGGGATCCCGGAACCCGTTCTGCCGCCGGGGGATTGGCGCCTCGGCGCGTGGCGGGACAGTTGGACGCCCGAGGAGTATGCCGCCGCGGTGACCCGGGTCCGGTCGGCGATCGCCGACGGCGAGGTGTACCAGGTCAACGTTGTCGGCCACGCGAGCGCCCCCTACCGCGGAGATCCGACCTCTGCGTTGCGCCGGGTGACCCGGCTGCCCGGCGCCCGGTACGCCGGAGTGCTGGCCGGCGACGGCTGGGCAGTGGCCTGCGCGTCGCCGGAGACGCTCGTCGAGGTACGCGGCGGCCGGGTGGTGACCCGACCAATCAAGGGCACCCGGCCAGCCACGGTGGCCGGGCGCGCGGAACTGCTCGCCTCGGCCAAGGAGCGCGCCGAGCACGTGATGATCGTGGATCTGGAGCGCAACGACCTCGCCCGGGTCGCCCGTACCGGCACCGTACGGGTGGACGAGCTGTACGCGGTACGGCGCTGGTGCGGGCTGTGGCAGGCGGAGTCGACGGTGTCCGCGGCGCTGGCCGCCGGTACCGGCCTCGCCGACCTGTTGCGCGCGCTGTGTCCGGGCGGCTCGGTGACCGGCGCGCCGAAGCGGGCCGCGCTGGACGTCATCGCCGAGCTGGAACCGGTCGGCCGCGGGCCGAGCATGGGCGCCTTCGGCTGGATCGGGCCGGACGGCATCGATCTGGGCCTGACCATCCGTACGGTGGCCGTGGACGCCGAGCGGGTACACGTGTGGGCCGGCGGTGGGATCACCTGGGGCAGCGACCCGGCCGCCGAGGTCGCCGAGGCAGCGGCCAAAGCCGCCCCGCTGCGCGCCGCCCTGCGCGGCTGACGAACGCCGGCTGTAGCCGCTCCGACAAGCTGCGCGGCTAGAGCTAGAGAACCAGCATCTCCGGGTACGGGTGGCGCAGGAACCCGTGGTGGGAGATGTCCCAACCGTAGGCGCCGGTACGGGCGAACACGAGCACGTCGCCGACCCGCAGCTCATCCACCGGCTGCCCGCGGGTGAGAACGTCCCGCGGGGTACACAGCTCGCCGACCGCGTCGACGGCGACGTCGCGCACGGCCGGCCGGTCGGACAGCGGCTCGGTCCACGGCAGCCGAAGCACCTCGAACGGATGGCTGTACCCCCACGCGGCCGGTAGCCGGAAGTGGTGGGTACCGCCGCGCAGCACGGCGAAATACCGGCCGTGGGTGCGCTTGAGGTCGAGTACCTCGGCGGCGTACCAGCCGGCATCGGCGGCCAGGTACCGGCCCAGCTCGAACACCAGCGGCGGCTGCTGCGGCAACGGTCCGAGCGCGCCCGGATCGAAGCACCCGCCGCCGGAGTAGTCGATCCCGAACCCGCCGCCGACGTTGACCTCGCGCAGGTCCACCCCGTGGTGGCGCGCCGCGGAAACCGACCAGGCCACCGCGTCGCGGACGAACGCCGCGTACCCGGCCGCGTCCAGGCTGTTGGACACCGCGTGCAGGTGGAAGCCGACGACGTCGAGGTTCGGTGCGTCGCGCGTGACAGCCAGCGCGGCAGCCAGGTCGGCTGCGTCGAGGCCGAACGGAGTCGCGGTACCCGTCATCTGATGGCTGCCGGGAAGGGCCGCGCCGGCCCGGTTGACCCGCAGCGCGACGCGTGCCGGCCGGCCTGCCGAGGCCGCGACCAGGCGGCGCAGCTCCAGCACGCTCTCGGCGTTGACGGTGGCGCCCGCGGCCACGGCGGCGGACAGCTCGGCGGGTGTCTTGGCCGGCCCGCCGAACGCGATCCGGCGCGCCCCGGCCGCGACGGCCAGGTCCAGCTCCCCGCCGGAGGCCACCTCCAGCCCGTCGGTCGCCGCGGCGAGGGTGGCCACGACCGCGGGGTGGCCGTTGGCCTTGACCGCGTACAGCAGGGTCGCCGACGGCGGCAGGGCCGCTCGCACCGCGGCGGCCGTCGCGCGCAGGATGGCGGTGTCGTAGACGTACGCGCAGACCGGCCGGGCCGCCCGGCGCAGCGCGTCGGCGACCCGGTCAGGAACCATGCAGCGGATTGTCCACCGGCACGTACAGGTCGCCGGCCCCGGCCAGCCGCATCCGGACCAGCGCCTTGTGCGGGACGAGCGGCGCGGTGAGGAACGCGTGGTCGGCCGGGTCGGCGTCGCAGCGGTCCAGTACCTGCCGCACGACGTGCCAGCGAGCTTGGCGCGCATGACGTCGACGTCGGCGGTACCGACGACCGAGCCGGGCCACAGCGCGTCACCCGGCCAGCGTGCCGGGCCGCCCGCGAGGCGGGGCAGGTGCAGGCGCAGTCCGGCGAAGTCGCGGAAGGCGATGCGGTGCGGCACCCCGGCGCGGAAGGTGGGCAGGCTGTTCTGCAGGTGCGCCTCCAGGCCGACCCCGGCACGGGCCAGCCGCAGCAGCGGCGGCAGCAGGAGCTCGGCGTAGGCGGCGAGGAACTCCAGCGGGCCGCCGGGGTAGTGGCCCAGCAGGTCGTCGAGCACCGTACCGGCGCCGGTGCGCGCGGTCAGCGCGGCGGCCGGTACCGCGACCTCGCCGGGGGCGAGCCGGCCGGCGAGGCCGTCGCGCACGATGGCCGACAGGTCGCGGCCGCGCCCGTCCGGGGTCACCACGGCCGCTCCGGCGACCTCCGGCAGGGTCAGCACCCGGGGTTCGCCGGCGAGCAGCCGGTCCAGCAGCGCGGAGATCGCCGGACCGTTGCGGGTGCTCGCGACCGAGATGCTGCGCCGGGTCGAGGTGACCTGGATGCCCAGCGACAGCTTGAGGTACCGGCGGGTACCGGCCGCGTCGGGCTCCAGCAGGACGGTGCGCAGCGCGGTGGTCGGCGCGGCGGCCAGCGTCACGCCGGGCACCGGCCGCAGCGCTCCGGTCGCGAGCAGGTCGCCGTAGCGCTCGGGCAGCACCGTGGCCAGTTGCCAGGCGTGTACCGGCTGGAGCCGGTACCCCGGCGGCGGGGCGGGCAGGTGCGGGTACCCCCGGCGGAGCAGCCCGCCCACGTCGTCGCCGACATGCAGGTCCCGCCGCACCGCGACGAAGCCGACCGACGTCGCCGGCGACTCCTGGTCGTGGGCGAGTACGTCGGCCAGCCGCCAGCCCAGCCGGGTCCGGCCGCACGGGTGCAGCTGGTGCCCGTCGGTGGCCATCCGCTCGAAGCGCAGCAGCGCGGCGTCCGGATCGGGTTCGGTCCAGCTGGCCGGATCCCACGCGGGCCGGCGGGCGTACGCGACGGCGAGGTTCACCACCGCGTCGGCGAGCTCGGCGGCGAGGCCGGGCGCGTCGATGCCCAGCTCGTCGAGCAGCGTGGCCGGGTGGGTGCCGACCGGCTCGGAAAGCTCCACCCGGTCGAACCCGTACCGGGTCAGCGCCTGCCCGGCCAGTGCCTCCCGGGCGGTGCCCAGCCGCTCCCGCCAGGCCGCACCGAGCAGCCGCCGGCCGACCACGTCGACCGCCGTGGGCAGCGCGGCGGCGTACCCCGCGGAAAGCTCGGGCGCCAGCGTGGCCAGCTCGGCTCCGGCGGCGAGCGCCGGGTCGGTCGTGATTGTCATGCGCGACCTGCGATCGGGTTGGGAACGGTGGTCCAGAGGTCGGCCAGCGGATCGGCGGCGAGCCGCATCGCGGTGGTGGCCTTGACCGGTAGCACCGGCCCGAGCAGCGCCGCCGCGTCGGCGCATCCGGCCCCGACCGCGCGCCGGGCCACCTGCCCGGCGACCGCCCAGACCGCGGCCGGATCGGTGCCGTACTCCCGTCCGAGGGTAGCGGCCAGCTCGCCGATGACGACGGCCAGCGCGCCGAACAGCTTGGTGCGCAACACCACAGGGTCGTCGGTGGCCAGGTCGCCGCGCAGCTCCGGCGCCGCCGCGCCCAGCCGGGTCGGGGACAGCCGGACCCCGCCGACGTCGCGGTAGTAGAGCCGCACGGGGCGGCCGCCATCGAGGAGGACCAGGGTGTTCTGGCCGTGCGCTTCCAGGGCCGCGCCCCGCTGCAGCAGCCGCAGCAGTGGCGGCAGGAGCAGCCGGACCAGGTCGGCCGCGAAGTCCGCAGGCCGGTCCGGGTAGCCGAGGGTCACCGCCTCGCTGAGCAGCGGCCGCCCGGTGGCGGGGGAGGGTGCCGCCAGTGCGGCCAGCGGGAGCAGGGCACACCCCGGCGGGGGTACCGGCGCCTGCCGCCGCACCATCGCGAGACTGCGGCACGGCTGCCCGTCCACGAGTACCGTGCCGGCCGCCACCTCCCGCAGCATCCCGATGCCGGCCCGGGCACCGAGGTCGGCCAGCAGCGCGGACACCACCGGCCCGTTGTGCACGGCGGCCGGCGAGACGGTACGGACAGCCGAGGTCATCTGCACGTCCACGGCCGTCTTGACGTGCCACCCCGGGCCGAGGGCCAGGGTGCGCAGCGACATCAGCGGCCGGGCCGGCACGGTCTCGCCGGTCGGCCGCAGCGCGGGATGCCGGTCGAGCACGTGCTCGGCCTGCCACGGATGCACGAGCAGCCGCGGCGGCAGCCCGCTGCCGGTGCTCAGCCAGTCCCGCTCGGGTACCGCGTAGACGCGCAGGTGGACCAGCGGCCGGTGCTCCGGCGCGTACGCGCGTACCTCGGCGGGGGACAGGCCGATCCGGGTCCGGCACAGCGGGTGCAGCGGATGCCCGTCGACCACGCATTGCTCAAGTGCAACCAGGCCGGGCCCGGCGTAGCGGACCAGCGCGGGTGGCCCGCCGTCGGGCGGGGGCTGCGCCGCCCGGGCCAGGGTCAGGTTGGCCACGCTGTCGGCCACCTCGGCGGCCAGCCGCGCGGTGTACGGCCCGAGCGGCAGCGCCGCCACCAGCCGGGCGGGATCGTCGTAGGGCTCGCCGGCCAGGTCGAGCGCGAGGCCCGCGGGCGGCGCGGCGAACGGCTCCGCGGCGCCGGCCGGCCCGCGCAGGTCGCGCCCGTCGGTCAGGCGGACCACCAGGGTGGTCCCGTCGACGCGGCGTCCGGCCACGCCGGCGAGCGGTTCGCGGGCGAGGGCGCCCCACAGCCGGGCGAGTACGGCAGCCCGGGCATCCGCGGCGTGGTTCTGCTCGTGCTCGTCAGCCACGCGGCCGCAGCGTAGCCGGGCCGGGTTACCGGAAGCTGAATCCTAGCGTCCTAGGATGCC